>JAABUM010000123.1_pt1 | contig 153640 bp, 144 predicted proteins | sample 5559161 | NCBI WGS metagenome assembly JAABUM01 (sample SAMN10711868, study PRJNA513369) | rock metagenome | isolation source: Antarctica rocks | place: Antarctica: Victoria Land, Siegfried Peak nord | reverse complement strand
GACGGATCCGCCTCATGCAACACCTTCGTGATCGCCGCCGTCAACGTCGTCTTCCCATGATCAATATGACCCATCGTCCCAATATTCAAATGCGGCTTATTCCGCTCAAACTTCTGCTTGGCCATTGCTCTGCCTTGGAACCTTTCGTCGCGATGTGAAGGGGTAGACGTACTTGCTGAAGTTGGAAAGGGACTTACTCGCCGCGGATGCGGGTCACGATCTCTTCCTGGATCGAGTTCGGCATCTGTTGGTAGGACTCGAACTGCATCGTGTAGGTGGCTCGGCCCTGGGTCCGGCTTCGGAGGTCGGTAGCGTAACCGAACATCTCCGACAGGGGCACTTGAGCTTTCACCGCCTGGGCGTTGCCGCGCTGGTCCATGCCGCCGACCCGACCGCGCCGGCTGGACAGGTCACCCATGACGTCGCCCATGTAATCCTCGGGCGTCACCACCTCGACGGCCATGATCGGCTCTAAGAGCACGGGCTTGGCTTTACGGGCCGCTTCTTTGAAAACCATGGTGCCGGCGATCTTGAAGGCCATCTCCGAGGAGTCGACATCGTGAAAAGAGCCGTCGGTGAGGGTCGCCTTGACGTCGACCACCGGGTAGCCGGCCAGCACTCCTGCCACCAGCGAGGCCTGGATGCCCTGATCGACCGAGGGGATGTACTCCTTGGGGATGCGACCACCGCTGATCTTGTCCACGAACTCGTAGCCGCCGCCGGGCCCGGTGGGTTCGAGGGTAATGACCACGTGGGCGAACTGGCCGGAGCCGCCGGTCTGCTTGACGTGGCGGTACACGACCTTCTCGACGGTCTTGGTGATGGTCTCTCGGTAGGCCACCTGCGGCTTGCCCACGGTGGCGTCGACGTTGAACTCGCGCAGCATCCGGTCGACCAGGACCTCGAGGTGCAGCTCGCCCATGCCGGAGATCACTGTCTGGCCGGTCTCGTCATCGGAGCGAACCTGGAAGGTGGGGTCTTCCTCGGATAGCGAGAAGAGCGCCTTGCCCATCTTGTCCTGGTCCTGCTTGGTCTTGGGCTCGACGGCGACGTGGATGACCGGCTCGGGGAACTCCAGCTCCTCCAGCACCAGCGGCGCCGCTGGGTCGCACAAGGTGTCACCGGTGCGGGTGTTCTTGAACCCGATGCCGGCCACGATGTCGCCGGCCTCGACGAAGTCAAGATCCTCGCGGTTGTTGGCGTGCATGAGCAGCAGCCGCCCGGCCCGCTCCTTGTTCGAAGTACGAGCGTTGAGCACCTGGCCGCCCTTGTCCAGCCGCCCGCTGTAGACGCGGAAGTAGGTGAGCTTGCCGTGGGGGTCGGCGACGATCTTGAAGGCCAGCGCCGAGAACGGCTCCTTGGGATCAGGCTTGCGGGAGACCTCTTCGTTGCCCTTGGTGCTCATGCCGGTGACCGGCGGCAGGTCTAGCGGCGACGGCATGTAGTCGACGACGGCGTCGAGCAGCGGCTGGACGCCTTTGTTCTTGAAGGCCGAGCCGTTCAGGATCGGGACGAGACCGTCAGAGATGGTGGCATTGCGGATGCCCACCTTCAGATCGGCCTCGGTGATCTCCTCGTCACCCAGGAACTTCTCGAGGATGTTGTCGTCGTAGCGCGACACCACGTCAATCAGCTCTTGGCGGTATTCGGTCGCCTGGTCGACCAAGTCGGCGGGGATCTCGACCTCGTCCCACTTGGCGCCCAGCTCCTCGTCGTGCCAGACCAGCGCCTTCATGCGCAGCAGGTCGACGATCCCCTGGTAGTTGCCCTCGGCGCCGATCGGCAGCTGGATCACCGCCACGGTGGCGTCGAGGCGGTCCTTGATAGAGGCGAGGGCCTTGTAGAAGTCGGCGCCCATGCGGTCCATCTTGTTGACGAAGCACATGCGGGGAACGCCGTACTTGTTGGCCTGGCGCCACACCGTCTCGGTCTGCGGCTCGACGCCGGCCACCCCGTCGAACACCGCCACCGCACCGTCCAGGACGCGCAGCGAACGCTCGACCTCGACGGTGAAGTCGACGTGACCGGGGGTATCGATGATGTTGATGCGGTGGTCGTGCCAGAAGGTGGTGGTGGCGGCCGAGGTGATGGTGATCCCCCGCTCCTGCTCCTGGATCATGTGGTCCATGACCGCCCCGCCCTCGTGGACCTCGCCGATCTTGTAGGTCTTGCCGGTGTAGTAGAGGATCCGCTCGGTGGTCGTGGTCTTGCCCGCGTCGATGTGAGCCATGATCCCGATGTTGCGGTATCGCTCAAGGGGCACGTTCTCTGCCATTGGGGTTCAGTCTCTGTTCACTCGTGTTGCGTACAAGGCACGACCGAGCCGATGGGCTCGATCGTGGGACCCCACCCGGCGGGGCGAGGCCCCGATTATGGGGTCTACCAGCGGTAGTGGGCGAAGGCTTTGTTGGATTCGGCCATCTTGTGTACGTCCTCACGCCGCTTGACCGCCGCGCCGATGCCGTTGCCGGCGTCCAGCAGTTCGTTGGCGAGCCGTTCGGACATGGTCTTCTCCCGGCGTTGGCGCGAGAAGGTGACCAACCACCGGATGGCCAAGGTGTTGGCACGGGGCTGCTTCACCTCGACCGGTACCTGGTAGGTGGCGCCACCGACCCGGCGGCTCTTGACCTCGAGTTGCGGGCGCACGTTGTCGATGGCCCGCTTGAGGGTGGCGGTCGGCTCGGCGCCGGTCTTGTCCTCAACGATCGACATCGCTTCGTAGACGATGCGCTCGGCGGTGGAGCGCTTGCCGCGTTGGAGGATCTTGTTGACCACTTGGGTGACGGCTAGGGACCCGTAGATCGGGTCGGGCATGAGGTCGCGGCGCGGAGCTGGCCCTTTGCGTGGCATCGGCTAGGTCCCTAATCCTTCTTGGCGCCATAACGGCTTCGGGCCTGCTTGCGGTCCTTGACCCCGGACGTGTCGAGGGTGCCGCGGACGATCTTGTAGCGGACACCGGGCAGGTCCTTGACCCGGCCCCCGCGCACCAGCACGATGCTGTGCTCCTGCAGGTTGTGACCCTCGCCGGGGATGTAGGCAGTGATCTCGACCCCGCTGCTCAGCCGCACTCGGGCCACCTTGCGCAGCGCCGAGTTCGGCTTCTTGGGGGTGAAGGTGTACACGCGAGTGCAGACCCCCCGCCGTTGGGGCGCGCCCTTGAGCGCAGGCGTCTTGCCCTTGGCGGGCTTGTCCTCCCGGCCCTTGCGGACCAGTTGCTGGATGGTGGGCACGGTGGAACCTCTCGAGAACCTGAATCAACGTGGAACCTGGCCGCCGCGCGCCGGGCGCGAGGCGTGACAGGGCCGAAGGGCAATGCTACGGGCCGCCCGGAGGCCGGGCAAGACGGACGGGCGGGGCCTATTCGCCGGAGGCCTGGTTGCTCACGGGAAGGTTGACCACCTCGGCCACCTGCTCGCCAGAACCCTCGCCAGCGGTGTCGGCCTCGGTCGCCACCGGTGGCTCACCGATCCCGGCCAACCACTCGGCCGGGTCGAGCTCTTCCTCGGCGTCGGAGCTGTAGTACTGCATGGGGACGTAATCCGGGGCGTAGGTATCGATCCGGCGGTAGGTCATGGTGCCGGTGCCGGCGGGGATGAGCTTGCCGATGATGATGTTCTCCTTGAGGCCGAGCAACGAGTCCGAACGGGACTCGATGGCGGCTTCGGTGAGCACCCTGGTGGTCTCCTGGAAGGAAGCGGCCGACAACCAGGAATCGGTGGCCAGCGACGCCTTGGTGATGCCCATGAGCTCGGTGCGCCCCTCGGCGGCCTTCTTGCCCTCGTTGCGGAGCAACATGTTGGTGTCGCGGAAGACCTTTTGGTCGACGCGCTCGCCGGGCAAGAAGTCCGACTCACCGGCGTCGGAAACGGCGATGCGCCGGGTCATCTGGCGGACGATGAGCTCGATGTGCTTGTCAGCGATCGACACACCCTGGTCCCGGTACACCTTCTGTACCTGCAGAACCAGGTACTGCTGGGTTTCGCGGGGTCCCTGGATCTCAAGCAATTCCTTGGGGTCACGGGGACCTTCGACCAGGGCGTCACCGGGCTCGACCTCGGCACCGTCCTCCACCTGAAGGCGAGCCATCCCGGGCACCAGGTACTCGTCCTCTTCACCGTCGTCGCGGACCACGGTGATGACCCGGCCCTTGCCCTCGTCCTCACCGATGCGGACCGCACCCCCGTTCTTGATGAGGGTGGCCTTGCCCTTGGGGCTGCGGGCCTCGAAGAGCTCGACCACCCGCGGCAGGCCGCCGGCGATGTCGCCCCCACCGGCCACGCCGCCGGTGTGGAAGGTGCGCATGGTGAGCTGGGTGCCGGGCTCGCCGATGGACTGGGCGGCAATGACGCCAACCGCTTCACCCATCTCGATGGTCTTGCCGGTGGCCAGCGACCGGCCGTAGCACTTGGCGCAAACGCCGAAGTCGGCCTCGCAGGTGAGCGGGGTGCGCACCCGGACGCGGTTGACCTCGGGGTCGTCGCGCAGCGCTTCGAGCTCCTCGTCGCCCACCTCGGTACCCGCCGACAGCACCGAGCCGTCGCTCAGCTTGACGTCGACGGCCAGGGTGCGGCCGAAGAGGCGGGTCTCCAGGTAGGTGCGCTTGCCCGGCATGTCCGGTCCTACGTCTTCGAGCCAGTTGCCACGGACGGGGTCGCCCTCACGGCGGCAGTCCTCCTCGCGGACGATCAGCTCTTGGGCCACGTCGACCAGACGGCGGGTCAGGTAACCCGAGTCGGCGGTCCGCAGCGCGGTGTCGACCAGACCCTTGCGGGCGCCCGGAGTGGCGATGAAGTACTCCAGCATCGACAGGCCTTCACGGAAGTTGGCCTTGATCGGACGGGGGATCATGTCGCCGCGGGGGTTGGCCACCAAGCCTCGCATTCCGGCGATCTGGCGGACCTGCATCATGTTGCCGCGGGCACCGGAGCCGACCATCATCTCGATGGGGTTGAACTGCTGGGCCTTGAGGCTGAGCTCCATGGCGGCACGCACCTTGTCGGTGGCCTCGGTCCAGATCTCCACTTCTTTCTGGCGGCGTTCACCGTCGGTGATGATCCCCTTGCGGAACTGGTTCTCGACCTTCTGGGCCTGCTGCTCGTGGTCCTCCAAGATGCCCGCCTTCTCCGGGGGCGTCTTGACGTCCTCGATGGAGATGGTGATGCCCGACTTGGTGGCGTAGCGGAAGCAGACGTTCTTGATCTTGTCGAGGCTGTCGGCGACAACGCCCTTGTCGCGCTCGTTGGCGAGCACGTCGACGATGCGACCCATCTCCTTCTTGTCGACCCGCTGGTTGACGTAGCCGAAATCGAAGGGCAAGCAGTTGTTGAAGAACAACCGGCCGGCGGTGGTGGGATGATAGGTGGCGGAGGCGCCGTTGGCAGGCGTGTCGACCAGGCGCTCGTCGCGCACGGTGATGATGGCGTGCAGATCGATGTCACCGGCCTCATAGGCCCGTTCGACCTGATCGAGGCGGCGGAAGACCTTGCCGTCCCCCTTGGCGCCTTCGACCTTCTCGGTGAGGTAGAAGGCGCCGATGATCATGTCCTGGGTGGGGGTGACCAGCGGGCGGCCATGAGCCGGCGACAGCACGTTGTTGGCCGACAGCATCAGGACCCGGCTCTCAGCCTGAGCCTCGGCCGAGAGTGGCAGGTGGACGGCCATCTGGTCACCGTCGAAGTCGGCGTTGAAGGCGGTGCACACCAGCGGGTGGATCTGGATGGCTTTGCCCTCTACCAGCACCGGTTCGAAAGCCTGGATCCCGAGGCGGTGGAGGGTGGGGGCCCGGTTGAGCAGGACCGGATGCTCCTTGATGGCGTCTTCGAGGACGTCCCACACCTGGGGCTTGCGACGCTCCACCATCCGCTTGGCCGACTTGATGTTCTGCGCCTTCTCCTCGTCGACCAGCTTCTTCATGACGAAGGGCTTGAACAGCTCGAGGGCCATCAGCTTGGGCAGACCGCACTGGTGGATCTGCAGGGTGGGGCCAACCACGATGACCGACCGGCCGGAGTAATCGACCCGCTTGCCGAGCAGGTTCTGGCGGAACCGGCCCTGCTTGCCCTTGAGCATGTCGGACAGCGACTTGAGGGGCCGATTGCCGGGCCCGGTGACGGGGCGGCCGCGCCGGCCGTTGTCGAAGAGAGCGTCGACGGCCTCCTGCAGCATCCGCTTCTCGTTGTTGACGATGATCTCGGGGGCGCCCAGGTCGAGCAGGCGCTTCAGCCGGTTGTTGCGGTTGATCACCCGGCGGTACAGGTCGTTGAGGTCCGAGGTGGCGAAGCGGCCACCGTCGAGCTGCACCATGGGGCGCAGCTCCGGCGGGATCACCGGGACCACGTCGAGGATCATGGCCCGGGGATCGTTGATGCGCCGGGAGCCTTCCTCGGTGCGGTTGAAGGCGGCCACGATCTTGAGCCGTTTGATGGCCTTCTGCTTGCGCTGGGCCGACAACGGCTTCTTGCCCTCCGGCGGGTCGATGGCCTCGCGAAGCTTGACCTCTTCTTCTTTCAGGTCGATCCGCTCGATCAGGGACTTGAGGGCATCGGCGCCCATGCCACCCTCGAAGTACTCGCCGTAACGGTGCTCCAGCTCGCGCCACAGCAACTCGTCCTCGATGATCTTGCGGGGGAACAGGTCCTTGAACTCGTCAAAGGACCGGTTGAGGATCTCCAACTCCTCCTCGTAGCGCTCGCGGATGGCGGCCAGGTCCTTCTCCGCCGCCTTCTGGCGAGCCTTCAGCTCGTTGTCCTTGGCCCCTTCGCCTTCAAGCTGCTGGATCTCAGCCTCGAGCTCCTCGGTGCGGCGGGCCAGCTCCAGGTCGCGCTCCTTCTCGACCACCTCGCGGTCGGCGGCCAGCTCGGCCTCCAAGTTGGGCAGGTCGTCGTGGCGGCGCTCCTCGTCGACGTAGGTGACCAGGTTGGCGGCGAAGTAGATGACCTTCTCGAGCTGCTTGGCCTTGAGCTCCTCACGGACCTCGGTGCCCATGAGCAGATATGCCAGCCAGCTGCGGGTGCCGCGCAGGTACCAGATGTGGACTACCGGCGCGGCCAGCTCGATGTGGCCCATGCGCTCGCGGCGGACCTTGGAGCGGGTGACCTCGACGCCGCAGCGCTCGCAGATGATGCCCTTGAACCGGACCCTCTTGTACTTGCCGCAGTAGCACTCCCAGTCCTTGGTGGGACCGAAGATCTTCTCGCAGAAGAGCCCGTCCTTCTCCGGCTTCAGGGTGCGGTAGTTGATGGTCTCCGGCTTCTTGACCTCACCGTTGGACCACATGCGGATGCTCTCGGCCGTGGCCAGACCGATGCGAAGCTGATCGAAGTTGTTGACATCTAACATGGGACTGCTCCAAGCAGGTTGGGCGTTGGCTGGTTCAATGGGGGGAGCACGAGAGGGGCGACTTCAGCCGGTCCCCCTCGTCGGCGACCGATCCGGCTCCGCCGGTCGGTTGCCAAGGATGAGCCCGCCGAAGGCGGCCGACAAGAATCGTCGACGGACCTCCGGTTCGGCGACGAAACGATCACTGGCGGGCGCGGCGCTCGTCTTCTTCATCCGAGCCGCGTTCGGGGCGGGAGAGGTCGATGCCGAGCTCCTCGGCGGTGCGGAAGATGTCCTCGTCGAGCTCGCGCATCTCGATCTCCTCGCCGGTCTTGGCCAAAACCTCCACGTTGAGGCACAAGGCCTGCATCTCCTTGATGAGCACCTTGAAGCTCTCGGGGATGCCCGGCTCCGGGATGTTCTCGCCCTTGACGATGGCCTCGTACACCTTGACCCGGCCGAGCACGTCGTCGGACTTGATGGTGAGCAGCTCCTGCAGGCAGTAGGCGGCGCCGTAGGCCTCGAGGGCCCACACCTCCATCTCCCCGAAGCGCTGGCCACCGAACTGGGCCTTACCGCCCAACGGCTGCTGGGTGATCATCGAGTACGGGCCGGTGGAACGGGCGTGGATCTTGTCGTCGACCAGGTGGGCCAGCTTCAAGATGTACACGTAGCCGACGGTGATGGCCTGGTCGTAAGCCTCACCCGTGCGACCGTTGTACAGGGTGGTCTTGCCGTCGGACTGGATCATCCGGCCACCTTCGCCGTAGTCGGCGTGGGCCGACTCCGGGTGGAGGTGGGTCAGGATCTGCTGGATGGTCGGGTGCTTGCCCGCCTGGTCCTCTTCGTCCCAGTGGGCGCCGTCGAACACGGGGGTGGCGACCAGCGTCGACGCCTTGGTGGTCGGCCGGGTCTTGGCTTCGGTGCCGCGCACCGGCAACTCGCCGATGTCGCCACCCTTGCCGGCGCCGGTCATGTCCCAGCCCCAGCGGGCGGCGTAGCCGAGGTGGGCCTCCAGGACCTGGCCCACGTTCATGCGGGAAGGTACGCCGAGCGGGTTCAAGATGATGTCGACGGGGGTGCCGTCGGCCATGAACGGCATGTCCTGCAAGGGCAGGATCCGCGAGATCACGCCCTTGTTGCCGTGGCGTCCGGCCAACTTGTCGCCCACGCTGATCTTGCGCTTCTGGGCCACGTACACCCGGACGAGCTGGTTGACGCCCGGCGGCAGTTCGTGGCTCTCGTCGCGGCTGAAGACCTTGACGTCGATGACCTTGCCCTCTTCACCGTGGGGCACCTTGAGCGAGGTGTCGCGGACCTCACGTGCCTTCTCGCCGAAGATGGCCCGCAGCAGGCGCTCCTCAGGGGTCAGCTCGGTCTCGCCCTTGGGGGTGACCTTGCCGACCAGCACGTCACCGGCGCTCACCTCGGCACCGATGCGGATGATCCCCCGCTCGTCGAGGTCGGCCAGGATCTCCTCGGAGAGGTTCGGGATGTCCCGGGTGATCTCTTCGGGACCGAGCTTGGTGTCGCGTGCGTCGATCTCGTGCTCGTGGATGTGGATGGATGTGAGCACGTCGTCGCGCACCATGCGCTCGGACAGGATGATGGCGTCCTCGAAGTTGTAACCCTCCCATGGCATGAAGGCCACGAGCAGGTTCTTGCCCAACGCCAGCTCGCCGTTGTCGGTGGAGGGGCCGTTGGCGAGGATGTCGCCCTCGCGGACCCTGTCACCCTCGCGGACGAGTGGCTTCTGGTTGATGCTGGTGTCCTGGTTGGAACGCTCGAACTTGAGGAGCCGGTAGACCTTCTTGCCGACCTTGCGCCCCTCCTCGTTCAGCACCGAGTCGTCGTAGGTGACCACCATCTGGCCGCCGTCGACCTCGGTGACGACGCCGTCGCCGAGCGAGATGATCATCTCGGCGGCGTCGCGGGCGGCGCGGCTCTCGATGCCGGTGCCGATGTAGGGGGCCTCGGAAGCGACCAGCGGGACGGCCTGCTTCTGCATGTTGGCGCCCATCAGGGCCCGGTTGGCATCGTCGTGCTCGAGGAACGGGATGAGCGAGGTGGCGACGGAAACGATCTGCTTCGGCGAGACGTCCATCAGGTCCACCTCGAGGGGCGGAACGTTGCTGATCTCGGTGGTGGCACCGAAGAACACGTCGCGCTCGAGCTGGAGCTTGAGCTCGCCGAGGGTGGCGGCCTGCGGCGAGCGCCGCACCAGGACCCGATCGTCGCGGAAGGTGGCGTCGGCGTTGAGCGGGGTGTTGGCCTGGGCGACGACGTACTCCTCCTCCTCGTCGGCGGGGAGGTAGGTGATCTCGTCGGTGACCTTGCCCTTGATCACCTTGCGGTAGGGCGACTCGATGAAGCCGAACTCGTTGACCCGGGCGAAGGTGGCCAGTGCGCCGATGAGCCCGATGTTCGGACCCTCCGGCGTCTCGATGGGGCACATGCGGCCGTAGTGGCTGAAGTGCACGTCTCGAACCTCGAAGCCGGCCCGCTCGCGTGACAGCCCACCCGGGCCCAACGCCGACAGGCGGCGCCGGTGGGTGAGGCCCGACAGCGGGTTCACCTGGTCCATGAACTGGGAGAGCTGGCTGGTGCCGAAGAACTCCTTGATGGCGGCGACCACCGGGCGGATGTTGATCAGCGTCTGGGGCGTGATGGCCTCGACGTCCTGGGTGGTCATGCGCTCGCGCACCACCCGCTCCATGCGCGACAGGCCGATGCGGACCTGGTTCTGGATCAGTTCACCGACCGAGCGGATGCGGCGGTTGGCGAAGTGGTCCTGGTCGTCGAGGCGGTAGCCCGGCTCGGCGTTGACCAGGTGCAACAGGTACGTGACGGTGGCCAGGACCTCGCACTGCGACAGGACCGACTGGTCAGACGCCGGAAGGTCGAGGTCGATCATGGGGAAGAGCACCGCCAGCTTGGCCAGCTCGGGGCCGAGCTTGCGGTTCAGCTTGTAGCGGCCGACGCGGGAGAGGTCGTAGCGGCGCGGCTCGAAAAAGGCGTTGCGGAAGTAAGCCTTCGCCGATTCGACCGACGGCGGCTCACCCGGCCGGGCCCGCTTGTAGATCTCGACCAGGGCGCGGTCCTGGTCCGCCAGCTCGACGTTCTTGGCCAGGTCTCGGTCCTTGTCGCGCTGCCAAACCTCCTCGTCCTTCTCGTACTGGGCCTCTAGGAAGTCGAACTCGCGGACGAAGGCGTCGATGAAACCGGGGGCGTTCTCCTGGTCGTAGCCGAGCGCCTTGAGCAGCACGAAGATGCTGAGGCGGCGCTTGCGGGCCACGCGAGTGCCGGCGGTGACGTCCTTGCCGGGTTTCTGCTCAACGTCGAACTCGATCCACTCTCCTCGGTAGGGGTGGATCGTGCCGGTGACCAGCTGGTGCTTGGCCAGGTTCCGCAGACGGAACCGCTCGCCGGGCTGGAAGATTACGCCGGGCGAGCGCACGAGCTGGGAGACGACCACCCGCTCGGTGCCGTTGATCACGAACGTGCCCTTGTCCGTCATCATGGGGAAGTCCCCCATGAAGACGGTCTGCTCCTTGATCTCCCCGGTGCCGGCGTTGATGAAGCGAGCCCGCACGAAGATGGGGGCGGAGAAGGTCATGTCCTTCTCTTTGCACTCCTCGACGGAGAACTTGGGCGGCGGCCGCAGGTCCTCGTCGTCGGGATCGAACTCCAGCTCCAACTGCAAGGTCTCGGTGAAGTCCTTGATCGGGCTGATGTCGTGGAAGGTGTCCTTCAGGCCATTGAGCAAGAACCAGTCGAAGGACTTTCGCTGGATGGCGATGAGGTCGGGGAGGGGGAGCGCTTCGTCGAGGTTCGCGAACGAATAGCGGTCCCGGATGGTGGAGCGGGGGGACAAGGACGACTCCTCGGGCCAAGAGGTCACGCGCGGATAAGCGTGCCTGGGCGCGGCTCGTCCATCGGAAGGATGGAACAAGAGACACTCATAGGCACGGCTAGACCATGCTAGAGGGTCGGCTCAACCGCGAGCAACCTCGCGGGAGATGGAAAGACCCGAATCCGTCAGGACCCGGGAACAAGTTGCGGAAACGATAAGCCCCCACACCGGATCGGTCAAGGGTTGGCGGTAACGCCAAGAGGCCGGCCCCGACCCACAGGTCGCGACCGGCCTCATTGCCGGAGGTGGGCGCGGTCGCCAGCCGCGCCTCGGTTACTTCAACTCGATGGTGGCGCCGGCTTCCTCGAGGGAGGCCTTGGCCTTCTCCGCATCTTCCTTGGACGCTTTCTCGAGCACCGGCTTGGGGGCGTTGTCGACCAGGTCCTTGGCCTCCTTGAGGCCCAAGCTGGTCAACGAGCGCACCTCTTTGATGACCTGGATCTTCTTCTCGCCGGCCGAGGTGAGCACGACATCGAACTCGTCCTGCTCCTCGGCGTCTTCGGCTACCGGACCACCGGCCGCAGGGGCGGCGGCGACCGCCGCCGCAGGGGCGGCGGCGGTGACGTTGAACCGATCCTCGAACTCGCTGAGCAGCTCGCTCAGCTCGAGGACGGTCATGCTCGAAATGGCATCGAGGATCTCTTCTTTGGTGGCCATGGTTCAGCTCTCCTCCGGGGACTCGCTGGGTGGGGTGGCCGAATCCTCGGCCGGGGTTGAAGCGGCACCAGTGGTGGCACCGCTGGTGGTCGTTTGCAGGGAGTTCAAGGTCGACCGCGCCTCACGCCGTGATTCGCCCGGCTGCGCCTGGCGAACCGCCGCTGTGCTCATTGGTCGGCCTCGCCTGCCGGCTCGGCCTTCTGATCGATTAGGGCCTTGAGGCCGTAGGCGAAGTTGCGGGGCACCGCAGCCAGCAGACTGGCGAACTGCTGCATCGGAGCGGCCATGCCGCCTGCCAGCCGGGCCAGCAGTTCCGCGCGGGGGGCGACGTCGGCCAGCGCTCTGGCCTGGGTGGCGTCGAGCACACGGTCGCCGAGCAAACCGCCCTTGACCACCAGCGCCGGGTTGCCGCGGGCGAAGTCACGCAGGACCTTGGCCACGTTCACCGCGTCACCGTGGACGAAGGCGACGGCGGTGGGGCCGGAGAGCTGGTCGTCGATCTCCAGGCCGAGCTGGCGGGCGGCGAAGCCGACCAGCGTGTTCTTGTAGATCTTGTACTCACCGCCGGCCGCGGTCAGCGCCCGGCGCAACTCGGCCATGGCAGCAACGTTGATACCCCGGTATTCGGTGAGCAGGGCGGCGTCGGCCGAGTCGAACCTGGCCCGGACCTCGTCCACGATGGCGACCTTGTCGGCTCTCGGGTTGTCCATGACGCCTCCTTGGTTTGGGTTGTCGAGTAAGTCGGTTCTGCCGGCGATCCCGCGTCCAAAACCACGACGAGGTGCCCGCACGCAACGCGCGAACACCTCGGATGCAGATCATCCGCCTCATCGGGCGGGCCTGGCGGCCCATTCAGCGCTGGTGCGCACCGGAGGTCTTCGGCAGCGGTTCAGTTGTGAGCGAGCCAGCGTACCGATCGGGCGTTGGCCGCCGAAATCCCGGTTCTCTGGACGGTCAGGCGTCGTCGTCGGTGGGGCGGAGGCGGCCGGGATCGACCTTTACACCGGGGCCCATGGTGGATGACACGGTGATCCGCTTGAGGTAGCGGCCCTTGGACGACGCCGGCTTGGCCCGTTGGAGCTCCTCGAGCACGGCGCGGAAGTTGGTCTCCAGGCTCTCGGCCGAGAAGCTGGCCCGCCCCACCGGGACATGGATGTTGCCGTAGCGGTCGGTGCGGTACTCGACCTTGCCGCCCTTGAACTCGGTGACGGCCCTACCCACGTCGGGGGTGACTGTTCCGGTCTTGGGGTTGGGCATCAGGCCGCGCGGGCCCAGCACCCGGCCGAGACGACCGACCAGGGGCATGAGATCAGGGGTGGCGATGGCCACGTCGAAGTCGAGCTTGCCCGCCTCGACCTGGGCGGCCAGATCATCGGTGCCGACCAGATCGGCGCCGGCCTCACGGGCCGCCGCGGCTGCGTCACCGGCGGCGAACACCGCAACCCGAACGTCCTTGCCGGTGCCGGCGGGCAGGGCGACGGTGCCCCGGACCATCTGGTCGGCCTTGCGGGGATCGACCCCGAGGCGCACGGCCAGTTCGATCGTCTCGTCGAACTTGGCGGCCGCCAGACGCTTGACCAGTTCGAGCGCCTCGCTGACCGTGTGCAGCTGCTCACGGTCGTAGCGCTTGGTGGCGTCGGCGTACTTCTTTCCTGTGGGCATGGCTCACTCCCTCGTTAGGTGCACCGGCCGGGCGAGGTCCTCCCGGTCCAGGTGGTGTGGTTCAGGTCGGTTGATCAGACGACGGTGAGGCCCATGGAGCGGGCCGTGCCCTCTACCTGCTTCTTGGCCGCGTCCAGATCGTTGGCGTTGAGGTCGGGCAGCTTGGTCTGGGCGATGTCCGCCACCTGGGCGGCGGTCACCGATCCCGCGGTCTCCCGGCCCGGGGTCTGACTGCCCTTGACGACCTTGGCCGCCTCCCGGAGCAGGACCGGCGTGGGCGGGGTCTTGGTGACAAAGGTGAAGGACCGGTCCTCGAAGACGGTGATCTCGACGGGGATGATGGTCCCCTTCTGAGCTTCGGTCTGGGCGTTGTACGCCTTGCAGAAGTCCATGATGGCCACGCCGTGGGGGCCGAGGGCGGTCCCCACCGGTGGCGCAGGGGTGGCCGAACCGGCTGGTATCTGGATCTTGACGACCGCCGCCACTTTCTTCTTGGCCATGTGACTATTGCTCCTGAGGACTTGTAGGGGAGACGTGAGGCTAAGCGGGCGCCGGCCGCTCGGACGAACTACAGCTTGGCGACCTGTGAGAAGTCGAGCTCAACGGGAGTCTCGCGACCGAAGATGTTCACCAGCACCTTCAGCTTGAGCTGCTCCTCGTTGATGTCGATGATCTGGCCGGAGAAGTCGGCGAAGGGGCCTTCCTTGACCCGAACTGTCTCCCCGTCCTCGTACTCGTGGCGAGGCTTGGTCTTGCGGGCGGGCGTTTCTTCGCCCTCCGGCTTGACCTGCAGGAAGGACTCGACGTCGCGCCGCGGGAGCGGGGTGGGCCGGGTGCCCTGCCCGACGAAGCCCGTGACGCCCGGGGTGTTGCGGACCACGTACCAGGAATCGTCGTCGAGCTCGCAGCGCACCAACAGGTAGCCGGGGAACATCTTCTTCTGGACCACGACGCGCTTGTTGTTGCGGAACTCGAGCACATCTTCCATGGGGATGACGACCTCATGGATGCGGCCCTCCATGTTCATGGACGAGGTGCGGGCCTCGAGGTTCTGCTTGACCTTCTTCTCGTAACCCGACTGGGTGTGCACCACGTACCAGCGACCGGGCCGGGTCCAAGGGTTGTCGACAACGGGCTGGGAGGCCAGGAGCTGGTCCTCGGAAAGGATCTCGCCGGTCTCGGGGTCGATGACTGAGGTTGGCGGCTCGGCGACGTCGGCGCGTGAGGCGGCGGGATCGGGCGTGGGTTCAGGGTTGCTCATCATCAGCTCGAGAAGATCCAGAGGACCGCCTTGGACGACCCGAAGTCGAGCAAGGCGATGAAGGCGGTTAGGACGACGATGGTGATGAAGACCACCACCGAGTAGTTGATGGTCTCGGCCTTGGTGGGCCAGACCACCTTGCGAAGTTCTGCTCGGACCTCACGCACGAACTCCCGTGGCTTGGTTCTGGCCTCCTTGGCGACGGGCTGTGGCTGCTGGCGGGGGGACCGGCGTTGCTTGTCGCGCGTGGGCTCACCTTCGGCATCAATGGTGCCCTGGCGTTGGAGCGCCCGCTTGGTTTCTCGGTTCATCGCCATTGAGGACACCGCCCCGGCTCGTTGAAGTAGAAGGGTCTAGATCTCATTGTCGCGCCCACCACTGGGCGATGGTCCAGCAGGGCAGGAGGGACTCGAACCCACAACCGCCGGTTTTGGAGACCGGTGCTCTTCCAATTGAGCTACTGCCCTCGGCGGTTCAGCTCGTCGGGCGAGGATAGCAGGGCGTCCCCACCCTCCCCACCGGGTTGGGGGCGGAGACGGCGGCCTCAGCCGGCCAGCGGTAGGCGGCTGCTTCGGCGGGATCGGGTCGCCAGAACCAGCGCCCCCGCCGCGCCGGCGGCAGTGGCGGCGGCGATGCCACCCAGATAGGCGACACGACGTCCAGTCACCAAGGAACGAACGGCGTGGCTCTCCCCCGCTTCCTCGATGCGGGCCAGGATCTCGGGGAGCAGACCGGGAGCGGGCCCGAGTACATCGGTGCGCAAGGAGTGCAGCGCCCTCAACAGCTTGCGGTACTGCACGACCTCGGCCTGGCAACGCAGGCACTGCTCGAGGTGGCGTTGTTGGGTCCGGTCGAACGTGGCCGACCCGTCGGCCAGGCCGGCCAGCTCATCGGCGATCTCCTCACACTGCATGAGCTTGGCCCCCGTTGTGATCGGTGACGCGTAACGGGAGCAACCGGTCGCGCAGATTGCGGCGAGCCCGGTGCAGCCGCACCTTGGCCGCTGACTCCGAGATGCCCAACTCGGCGGCGATGGCCTCGTGGGGGAGGTCATAGATGTCCCGCAGGACGACGACCGCCCGCAGCTTCGCCGGCAGCTCCAGAAGCGCCGCCTCCAGGTCCCCGCGGAGATCGGACAAGGCCGCCGACCGGGCCGGATCGGAGGTTGGACGGTCGTCGATCACGACGGTTTCGTCGTCGAGGTGATCATGGCGGTGACGGGCCTGCTTGCCGGCGTTGGTCGCTGCGCAGTTGGCGGTGATGCGATACAGCCAGGTTGTGAACTGGGCATCGCCCCGGAAGCGCCGCAATCCCCGGAAGGCCCGCAGGTATGCCTCTTGGACCACATCGTTCGCGTCATCGTCGTTCCCCGTGAGCCTGTAAGCGAGGGTGTATGTGGCCAGGTAAGTGGCCCGGACCAGCTCCTCGAACGCTGCCTGGTCGCCGTCCTTGGCGGCGGCGACCAGCTCAACGAAGTCGGCTGGCATCAAAGGGTTCGACCCGGGCTCAGCCACAACGGTTACCCGACGACGGCGATCAACGGGTTTCCTTGTGGACCGTGTGAGTGCGGTCCCAACGGCAGTACTTCTTCATCTCGATCCGTTCGCGGTCGTTGAGCTTGTTCTTCATGGTGATGTAGTTGCGGCGTTTGCAGGTCTGACACTCCAACGTGACCTTGACCCTTTTGTCGTTAGCCATTCTGCTCTCCTCGTCCTAACTGCTTATTTGATGATTTTGGTGACGCGGCCGGCGCCGACGGTGCGGCCGCCTTCGCGGATGGCGAAGCGGAGGCCTTCGTCCATGGCGATGGGATGGATCAGTTCGACGGTCATCTCGGTGTTGTCGCCGGGCATGCACATCTCGGTGCCCTCCGGGAGGCTGATCGTGCCGGTGATGTCGGTGGTCCGGAAATAGAACTGGGGCCGGTAGTTCCCGAAGAACGGCTTGTGGCGGCCACCCTCGTCCTTGGTCAACACATACACCTGACCCACGAAATCGGTGTGCGGCGTGATCGAACCGGGCTTGGCCAACACCTGACCGCGTTCCACCTCTTCTTTCTTCGTGCCCCGCAACAGGGCCCCGATGTTGTCCCCGGCCTGACCCTGATCCAGCAACTTGCGGAACATCTCCACCCCGGTACAAGTCGTCTTCTGGGTGTTACGGATCCCCACGATCTCGATCTCATCACCGGTGTGGACCACCCCCTGTTCCACCTTGCCGGTCACCACCGTCCCCCGACCAGTGATCGAAAACACGTCCTCGATCGGCATCAAGAACGGCTTCTCCAAATCCCGTTCCGGTTCCGGCACATAAGAATCGACCGCCTCCATCAACCCCAACACCTGCTGGGCGGAAGCCTCGTCACCCTCCAACGCCTTCAACGCCGACACCCGCACCACCGGCGTGTCATCACCGGGGAACTCGTACTCGGTCAACAACTCGCGAACCTCGAGCTCCACCAACTCCAACAACTCCTCATCATCGACCATGTCCACCTTGTTCAACGCCACCACAATCGACGGGACCCCCACCTGACGGGCCAACAACACATGCTCACGGGTCTGGGGCATCGGACCATCCGTCGCCGCCACCACCAGAATCGCCCCATCGATCTGCGCCGCCCCAGTGATCATGTTCTTGATGTAATCCGCATGCCCCGGCATATCCACATGCGCATAATGCCGGTTCGGGGTCTCATACTCGACATGCGAAATGTTGATCGTAATACCGCGCTGCCGCTCCTCCGGCGCCTTATCAATCATATCGAACGGCGTGAACGCCGTCGACGGATCCGCCTCATGCAACACCTTCGTGATCGCCGCCGTCAACGTCGTCTTCCCATGATCAATATGACCCATCGTCCCAATATTCAAATGCGGCTTATTCCGCTCAAACTTCTGCTTGGCCATTGGGTTCCTCCTGGTGGGCATTGTCGGATCCCCGGTGCCGGGGAGGACAGTTGGTGGCGACGGTCGGGATCGAACCGACGACCTCTCGATTATGAGCCGAGCGCTCTCACCAGCTGAGCTACGTCGCCATGTCTTGGTGGACGAGCCCTCTGTGGGAATCGAACCCACGACCTTTTCCTTACCATGGAAACGCTCTGCCGACTGAGCTAAGAGGGCGTTGCTGACCGCACCTGCGGTGTGGACGACAGGCAATCCTAGCCAGCGGCCCTGGGACGGTTGAAAGTTGGTTCCATGGGTCGCGGCACCATCGGGCGCCTCAACTACCGTCGCCGTCATGGACCTGCGGCTGGCGAGGCCGGCGGACGCCGAGGCCATCCGGACCATCTACAACGTGCAGGTCACCACCTCGACCAACGTCTTCGACCTCGTTCCCCGTTCATTGGCGGATCAGCGGCAGTGGCTGGCCGATCACGCGGGCGCCCATCCGTGCGTGGTGGCGGTCAATGCCGGTGTCGTGCCTGGCCGCGACGAGGTGATCGGCTTCGGCTCCTTGTCGCCTTACCGCAGCCGCCCGGCGTACTCGACCACGGTCGAGGACTCGGTGTACGTGCACCCCGATCACCAGGGAAGAGGGGTCGGGCGGGCGGTGCTGGCGGAGCTGGTGGAGCGGGGAGCGAGCCACGGGTTCCATGCCATCATCGGGCGCATCGTCGGCCACAACGAGGCATCCATCGCCATGCACCAGTCGGTGGGGTTCGAGCAGATCGGCGTGGAGTCCGAGGTGGGCCGGAAGTTCGGCCAGTGGCTAGACGTGGTGGTCATGCAGCGCCTGTTGTTGCCGGCGGGTGACCGGTGACCCGGCCTGACGGGTTCTGGTGGGGGACCGGTGCGTCGTCCACGCAGACCGAGGGCGCGGCACCGGCCAGCGACTGGCTGGCCTGGGAGCAGGGCGGCCATGCACCGGCCTCCGGTGACGGCAACGGGTTCGCCACCGAGTACGCAGGCGACTTCGCCCGGATGGTCGGTGCCGGCCTTCCCCACCACCGCTTGTCCATCGAGTGGGCCAGGATCGAACCCGAACCTGGCAAGCGAGACCCCGCGGCGGTGGAGCACTACCGCCAGGTGCTCACTGCCGCCCGGAACGCCGGCATCTCACCTTGGGTCTGCTTGCACCACTTCACGCTGCCGGGGTGGTTCAGCGTGGACGAGCGTGGGTTCCTGGACGAGCGGTCCCGCAGTTACTACTGGCCGCGTCACGTCGACTTCGTCGCCGAGACCTTTGGTGACCTCGTGTTCGGCTGGAAGCCCGTGAACGAGCCGTACTTCTACGCGGTGCTGGGCTGGCTCGCCGGGTCCGGTCCGCCGGGGGTGCACGACGCCCGGCGGTTCCTCGAGGCGCTGGAAGCCATCCATCTGGCCAACTTCGACGCCGCTCTGCGGCTTCGGGAGACGGGGCTGCCCGTCATGACCATCCAGGGGCTCATGCCGCTCCGGCCGGCCGAGCCGACCCCCGAGGCGGAAGCCATGACGGCGCGGGTGGATCAGGGCATGTGGGGTTGCTGGATCGACGCCATGAGCGACGGCACTCTGACGGTCCCGGGACGGGCGCCGATCGAGCGCCCGGAGTTCCAGGAGGCGTTCGACCTGGTCGGCTTCTCCTATTACGCCGCGGCCACGGTGGCTGCGAACGGAGCTTTCGGCCCGTACCCCACCGACGCTCGGGTGGGGCCGATGGGCTACGCGCCGTGGAGCGAGGGCTTGGGCATCGTGTTGCACCGCCTGGCCGAGGGACTGCCGGGACAGCCACTGGTGGTGGCCGAACATGGCGTGGGGACCGATGATGACGCTTGGCGGGCCGAGGTGCTGCGCGACTCTCTGGCCGAGGTGTCGGGGGCGCGGCAGGACGGCATCGATGTGCGCGGGTTCTTCCACTGGACGGCGGTCGACAACTACGAGTGGAACCACGGCTACGACGTCGCCTTTGGCCTCTGGAGCCGCGACCGCACCCCCAAACCCGCCAGCCTCGAAGTCCTTCGCCAATCGCAATCCTGATGGCAACAACCTGCGGCAGTTGCTCCCAGATCGTCGCTGGCGCTTCCCTCGCCGGCGCGTCGAACCCGTGCGCAAGGCTGCGCAGCCGCCAGGCGGAGCAGCACCACCGAAGAACCCGCATCGGCGAAGCCGGCGCTGGCGAGGCCTGCCGAGCTAGCGCAAGAGCGACTTCAGCTGCGCAGCCGCCAGGCGGAGCAGCACCACCGAAGAACCCGCATCGGCGAAGCCGGCGCCGGCGAGGCCTGCCGAGCTAGCGCAAGGGGAACCTCAGCTGCGCAGCCGCCAGGCGGAGCAGCACCACCGAAGAACCCGCATCGGCGAAGCCGGCGCCGGCGAGGCCTGCCGAGCTGGCGCAAAGGAGAATGGTGGGCCGGGGAGGATTTGAACCTCCGAAGGCAATGCCGACGGGTTTACAGCCCGTTCCCTTTGGCCACTCGGGCACCGACCCAGGAGTCGGTCACCGTAGCGGCTGGCGAGCGCCGGCCCAGAAGCCGATACGGTGGTTGGCCGTGCCCAGCTTCGACGTGGTGTCCGAAGTCGACATGCAAGAAGTCCGCAACGCGGTGGACCAGGCCTCTAGGGAGGTCGGCAACCGCTACGACTTCAAGGGCACGAACAGCTCGATCGAGCTCGACGAGAACCAGATCAGGTTGCACTCGTCCAGCGAAGACCGCCTCGACGCTCTGCGCACGGTGCTCGAGGAGAAGTTGGTGCGGCGCAAGGTGTCGCTGAAAGCACTGGACTACGGCAAGGTCGAGGAGGCGTCCGGTGCCTCCGCCCGTCAAGTGGTGACCCTGAGTGCCGGCATCTCCTCGGACAAGGCCAGAGAGCTGAACAAGTTCATCAAGAGCCTTGGACTGAAGGGCGTGCAGTCCCAGACCCAGGGCGACCAACTCCGGGTCACCGCCAAGAAGCGCGATGACCTCCAGTCGGTGATCCAGGAGTTGAAGGGCGGCGATCTCGAGCTGCCGTTGCAGTTCGAGAACTTCCGGGACTGAGTCGAACTCCATGAGTGACCAGCCGGAACTTCCGGGCTTCGAACGGGAGACGTTCAGCCACGACGGCAAGACGAGAACCATCTACCGGCGCGGTCACGGGCCCGCGGTCATCGTCATAGCCGAGATCCCGGGCATCACCCCCAAGGTGATCCACTTCGCCGAGCGGGTGGCCGAGTCTGGCTTCACCGCGGTGCTCCCCCACCTGTTCGGGGTGCCCGGTTATGACCCGAACACCGGCTCGAAGCCCAGGACCTTCGCCCACATCGCCAAGACCATGGGTCCTGTCTGCGTGAGCCGTGAGTTCGCCACGTTTGCGGTGGGAAAGACATCGCCGGTGATCGGGTGGTTGCGGGCACTGGCCAACCACGAGCACGATCGGTGCGGCGGCCCCGGCGTTGGGGCGGTCGGTATGTGCTTCACCGGCGGGTACGCCCTGGCCATGGCTGCCGACGACCGCATCCTGGCTCCGGTCCTGTCCCAGCCGTCGCAACCAATAGGTCCCACTGCGAAGCGGCGGCGCAACATCGACATCGGTCCTGATGACCTTTCGACGGTGAAGCAGCGCTGTGCCGCCGAGGGCCTTGAGGTCTTGGGGCTGCGGTTCAAGTCCGACAAGTTGGCGCCGGCCGAGCGGTTCGATTTCCTCCGCCAAGAGCTGGGCGACGCCTTTGTGGCAGTCGAGCTGGAAGACGCCGACGCCAACCCCGACGCCCTCATGTCGCCGCACTCGGTGCTGACCGAGCACCTGATCGACGAGGTAGGCGAGCCCACGCGGGCCGCGCTGGATCAGGTCCTGGATCTGTTCCGCCGCAAGCTCCTTGTTCGACCCGCTGATCAGTCATAGTAGCCGGAGTGGATGTAGACGCACGGGATCCCTTCGCCTCGGAACATGTCGACGTTGCGCCGATCATCTTCAAAGGCCAGGCGGAGGTCGAAGCCGTAAGCCCGTAGTTCATCGACCGTGCCCCGCTTGAACTGGCTGGACATCACGTAGTCGCCGTAGTCACGCATTATCAGCAGATCCCAGCGCAGCTCTGGGTTGCGGGCGAGCCAACCGAGCGTCTGGGGTTGAACCCGCATGGGACGAGCGGTGAGCAACACGGTGCGCAGGGTGGGATCTAGGCAGGCGGCGAGCCGGGCGATCTCGTCGATGAGCGGGTCGTCGCCGCAGGCGGCGAAGAAGGCGTCCCAGTCCCGGAAGGGTCGTTCCAGCAGGTGCTGGCGGCCGGCGGCGTCGGACAGCACGCCGTCGAGGTCGAACACGACCGCCGCTCCTGGCTCACGAGGCTGACCGTTCCAGCACCAGTTGTCGGGAACATCCACGAGGTCTGATCAGCCTTCGGCGGGAGCCGCCGCAGCTCGCTTGCGGATCTCCTCGACCACCGACGGGTCGGCCAGCGTGGTGGTGTCACCCAGGTCGCGCCCTTCGGCCACGTCGCGCAACAGCCGGCGCATGATCTTGCCGGAGCGGGTCTTGGGCAGGTCGTCGGTGAAGATGATCGTCTTGGGCCGGCTGATGGCACCGATCTTGTCGGCCACGTGCTCACGCAGCTCCTGACCGAGCTCCTCGCTGCTCTGCTGGTCACCTTTGACGGTCACAAAGGCCACGATGGCCTGGCCGGTGGTGTCGTCGTTGGCCCCGACGACGGCCGCCTCGGCCACCTTCGGGCTGTCAACGAGGGCCGACTCGACCTCCGTGGTGGAGATGCGGTGGCCAGAGACGTTCATGACGTCGTCGACCCGTCCGATGACCCACAGGTAGCCATCGGCGTCGAGCTTGGCGCCGTCACCGGCGAAGTACCGGCCTTCGAACCGGCTCCAGTACGTGTCGCGGTAGCGCTCCTCGTCGCCGTAGATGCCCCTCAACATCGCCGGCCACGGCCGGGTGAGGGTGAGGTAGCCGCCGCCCTTCTCCAGCGGCTGGCCGCTCTCGTCGACCAGCTCGGCGGCGATGCCCGGCAGCGGGAAGGTGGCCGACCCAGGCTTGGTGGTGGTGGCGCCCGGCAAGGGGGAGATCATGATGGCGCCGGTCTCGGTCTGCCACCAGGTGTCAACGATCGGGCAACGGCCGCCACCGATGTGCTGCTGGTACCAGATCCAGGCTTCGGGGTTGATCGGCTCCCCTACCGAGCCGAGCAGGCGCAGGGAGCTGAGGTCGTGCTTCTCCGGTTCCGCGGTTCCCCACTTCATGAAGGTCCGCACCGCGGTCGGGGCGGTGTAGAGGATGGTGATCTTGTACTTCTCGACCAGGTCCCAGAACCGGTCCCGGCCGGGCGTGTCGGGAGTGCCTTCGTACATGACCGACGTGGCCCCGTTGGCCAGCGGTCCGTAGACGATGTAGCTGTGCCCGGTGACCCAGCCGATATCGGCGGTGCACCAGAAGACGTCGGTCTCGGGATGGAGATCGAAGACGTACTTGTGGGTGAAGGCCACCTGGGTGAGGTAACCGCCGGTGGTGTGCATGATGCCCTTGGGTTTGCCGGTGGTGCCCGAGGTGTACAGCAGGTAGAGAAGGTCCTCGCTGTCCATCGGCTCCGCCGGGCAGCTGGCGTCGGCACCGGCCATGAGGTCGTGGTACCAGTGGTCCCGCCCGTCGGTCATGTCGATGTCGGCTTCGCCGCCGGACGCAGTGATGCGGTCGACCACCACCACGTGTTCGATGCTGGGGGTGTCGGCCAAGGCGACGTCGGCGGTGGGCTTGAGCAGCCCGGGTTGACCTTTGCGCCAGCCCCCGTCGGCGGTGATGAGCAGCTTGCACCGGGAGTCGTTGATGCGGTCTGACAGCGACGAGGCGGAGAAACCTCCGAACACAACCGAATGAGGGGCGCCGATGCGGGCGCAGGCCAGCAGGGCGACCGGTAGTTCAGGGATCATGGGCATGTAGATGGCGACCCGATCGCCCTTGGTGACACCGAGGCCCTTGAGCACGTTGGCGAACTTGGACACCTCTCCAAGCAGGTCGGTGTAGGTGATGGTGCGGGTGTCGCCGGGCTCGCCCTCCCAGTAGAACGCCACCCGGTCGCCGTTGCCCGCTTCGACGTGGCGATCCAGGCAGTTTTCAGATGCGTTGAGCTGGCCACCCACGAACCACTTGGCGAAAGGAAGCTCCCAGTCGCAGATGGTGTCCCAATCCTTGCGCCAGGTCAGCAGGTTGTCGGCTTGGCGGGCCCAGAAGCCTTCGGGATCGGCGTTGGCCTGGTCGTAGATCTCGGCGTCGCGGATCAGGGCATCGGCCTTGAAGTCACCCGGCGGCGGGAAGGTGCGATCTTCGAGGAGGTAGTCCTCGATGGTGGCGCCGGTGGGCAGTTCTTCGGGAGCCATGGTCGATCTCCTCCGCAGCGGGCTGGCGCCGGCCACCCTACCGACGCAGGTTGGCGGCGGCGGGCCGCTAAGCGGTCACTGACCCAGTTACCGTCGGAGGCGTGGACCTGGGTTTGGATGGGCGCCGGGCGCTGGTCACCGGCGCGTCGAAGGGGATCGGTCGCGCCATAGCCGCCACTCTGGTGGCCGAAGGGGCGACGGTGGCCATCGCCTCGCGAGGGCGTGACAACATCGCAGTGGCGGCCGGATCGATCGGCGCCACCGGATTGGTTTGGGACAGCGCCGACGTGGACAGTGCCGGCCCGCTGGTCGCCCAGGCCGAGGAGGCCACGGGAGGGCCGATCGATGTGCTGGTCTGCAACACCGGTGGTCCACCCGCCGGGGCCGACCCGTTGGGGTTCACCGCCGAGCAGTGGGAGGCCGCCCACCGGACCCTGGTGCTGGCGCCGATGGCGTTGGTCGGCGCGGTCGTCCCCGGCATGCGGGTGCGGGGGTGGGGGCGGGTTCTGAACGTGGCCTCGACCTCGGTGCGGGAGCCGATCGGCGCGCTCATGCTCTCGAACGCCGAGCGGTCGGCTGCGGTCGCGGCATGGAAGACCATCGCACGGGAAGTGGCCGGCGATGGCGTCACCGTGAACACCGTCCTGCCGGGAACCATCCTGACCGATCGGCTCATCTCCCTCTCGGGCGGTGAGGACGCCGCTCGGGCCAGTGCGGCTGCGTCGGTCCCGGCACGTCGCCCGGGCACGGTCGAGGAGTTCGCGGCCGCATCGGTGTTCCTGTGCAGCGAACCGGCCAGCTACATCACCGGCGTCGCCCTGCCCATCGACGGCGGCCGCCTCCACGGCATCTGAAAGCGGTGTCCACTGGTTGGGCAGCTCACGCCGTGACCTCACGCCCGTCTAAGCCTCGGTCAGACCGACCACTCGAGGACGCGGAAGGCGCCTAGGCCGGCGGGATCGCACAAGGCCTCGGCTTCGGACACCCGGCTGCGCGCTCGAAGGGCGGTTAGATCACCGGTGCCGGCTCGTTCGGCCCAGATCCGGCGGCCTTCCTCGACCAGTTGGTCGAGGCCGTGGAGTCGTAGGAACTCGGCTTGGGAGCGGTCCTGGGTCGGCGAACGCACCCTGGCCAGCTGGTCGATGCACACGTCGGCGGTGATGTCCTGGTGGCCGAGATGGTCGAGCGGTGGCCCACCCCGCTGGTGGCCGGCGTAGGTGCGCAGCCAGTCGCGCCACGGCCGGGTGGCCAGCTCCGCGGTGGTGGCAGCGTAGTCAAACGCTACGACCCGGCCGTCAGGGCCGGCGGTGTCGAGGGCGGCTCGGAGCCATCCTGCCGCCTCGTCCTGAACCGGGACCCGGGCGCCAACGGACGCGGCCGGGGTCAGCTGTTCGACCATGGCCAGCAACCGCTCCCCCGCCGGCACCGGCCATTCGACCAACCGGTCCTGGTCGTCAAGGCCCACCCTCACCTCATCCCAGCCACCCGCCGACCGGGCCAGCACCCGGAAGGCCAGGTTGTCGAGCAGCTCGTTGGCCAGCACGACGCCGGGCTCGTCCAGCGACGGCAGCTCGGCGAGGCTCACCACCACCGGTTCGCCACGGTTTACCGGACGTGAGTCGCCTTTCAGGCCGGCCATCCTCGGTTCGAAGGCCAAGGCCGGCTCGACGATCATGAGGTGGTCGGCGTGGCGAGCACGCAGTGCCTCGGACCGCTCGACCAGCACGTATCGCAACGCCGCCCGGCATGCCGGCTCGGCGGCCAGGACCGTTTGCGCGAGGGCACCGCGCCCTGCCCCTGCCTCGACCACCACGAACGGGTCCGGGGATCCGGCCTCGGCCCACCACGTGTCGAGCGCCCTCGCCACCAGCACCCCGAACAGTGGACCGACCTCGGGGCTGGTCAGGAAGTCGCCTCGCCGGCCGGCGGCGCCACCGGTCGAGTAGAAGCCGTGGGTAGGGTCGTAGAGGGCCGCTTCGATCACCTCGTCGAACGGGACCGGTCCCCGCCGGCGGATTCGGGCCGCCAAGACGTCGTCGGCGCCGGCCACGCTGCCGGGCTAGTGCCCGAAGGCGGTGAGGTTGGAAGCGACGTCTCCGAGGTTGGCGGCGATCTGCGGGAAGAAGCCGAAGATCAGGATGGCCACCACCGAGATGCCCATCGCGGCCACCAGGGCGGTCGGCACCTTCACTGGCGTGTGGTCGCCGTCGGGGGCTGGTTCCATCCACATCGTGCGCACGACGTTGGCGTAATAGAAGAGCGCGATCACCGAGTTGACGCCGACGACGACACCCAGGATCGTGCCGCCGGTCGTATTGCCGTTGAGCACGGCTCGGAACACCAGGAACTTGGCGAACCAGCCTCCCAGCGGGGGGATGCCGGCCAACGCGAAGAGGAAGATGCTCATGCTGGTGGCCAGGCCGGGGGCGTACTGGCCCAGGCCGCCCCATGAGGCGATCTCACCGGAGCGGGTGCGCCGGCTGACAGCTATCACCACGGCAAAGGCACCGAAGTTCATGGCTGTGTAGATGATCAAGTAGACGACCACGGCGGCGACCGCTTGGGAGGCGTTTCCCCTGTTCCCGGCCACAGCCAGGGGGGCCAGCATGAACCCGGCCTGGGCCACCGACGAGTAGGCCAGCAGGCGCACCACGTTGGTCTGGCGCAGAGCGATGAGGTTGCCGATGGTCATGGTGAGCACCGCCAACACCCACATGAGCGGGCCGTAGACGTCGCTCCGGCCGTAGAAGGCCACGAAGATGAGCTGCAGGATGGCCACGAAACCGGCTGCCTTGGAAGCGACCGACAAGAAGGCGGTGATCGGGGTGGGCGCACCCTCGTAGGTGTCGGGCGCCCAGTTGTGGAACGGGACGGCGGAAACCTTGAAGCCGAAGCCCACCAGCACGAACACGATGCCGAGACTGGCCGCCGGGGTCTTGCCGAAGTCCCCCGCCAACTGGGTCCCGATCTGGCGCAGCAGGGTGGTGCCGGTGCCGCCGTAGATGAGCGACATGCCGTAGAGCATCACCCCAGAGGCGAAAACGCCCACCAGGTAGTACTTGAGACCCGCTTCGTTCCCCTTGAGGTCACGCTTGCGCCAACCGGCCAGCAGGTAGGCGGGGATCGACAGCAGCTCGAGGGCCACGAACATGGTGATGAGGTCACGCGCCGACGCCATGACGCTCATGCCCAGGACGGCGGAAACGAGCAGGACGTAGTACTCGCCCTCCCAGTAGTCGCCTTCGGCCACGTAGTTGGTGGACAGGAGAACGGTGAGGTAGCCGGCGACGATGAACACCCCCTTCATCACGAGGGCGAACTTGTCAACCGTGAAGGCGCCGCCGAACAGGCCGCGGTCCGTGCCGTCGACGGCCAGGGTGATGATCGGGACCAGGGCGGCGAGCAGGCCGATGCCCCCGAGCGCGGGGACCAGCCACTTCTGGGCCGGTTCGGTGAACAGGTCGACCAACAAGAGAACGGTGATCACGACCGTGAGCACGATCTCGGGGGCGAGCGCGTGAAAGTCGATGCGAGGCGCGTGGAACGCCGCCGACTGGGCCAGCAGGTGGGCGAGCACCGGGTCTGGCTACTTCCCGAGCGCCGAAAGCGAGTGGACGACGGCGCCGTCGGTGATGTGGAAGATGGCGTTGGGGTAGATGCCGAAGGCCAGGATCAACACGACCATGGGCACCCACGCCAGGTAGTCGGTGACGTGCATATCGGGGATCCTGACGCTCTCCCACTCGTCCTTGGGCGTGCCGAAGGCGACCCGTTGCAGCAGCCACAGCAAGTAGCCGGCGGCGAAGATCGTGCCGATGGCGGCCACCACCATGTACACGCGGAACATGGTCACGTTGAGACCGGGAGCCGGGTTGTAGGCGGACAGGATGGCGGGGAACTCGCCCCAGAAACCGGCCAGCCCGGGCAACCCCAGCGACGCCATCACGCAGAAGCCGAGCAGCCAACCCATCCGCGGCGCCTGCAGCAGCAAGCCGCCCAGCCGCCTGATCTCCAGCGTGTGGAACCGCTCCTTCACCGAACCGGCGATGAAGAAGAGCATGCCGGTGATGAGGCCGTGGGCGACCATGCCGAAGATGGCCGCGTTGATGCCAAAGGTGGTCAGGGTGGAGATGCCGAGCATCACGTAACCCATGTGCGCCACCGACGAGAAGGCGATCAACCGCTTCATGTCGGTCTGGGCCAGGCAGCCCAGGGCGCCGTAGATGATGCCGATGACCGCCAGGGTGGCGATGACCGGAGCCCATCTCTGGGCGGCCTGCGGCAGGATCGGGATGGCGATGCGGATGAAGCCGTAGCTGCCGAGCTTCAGCAGCACGGCGGCCAGGATGACCGAGCCCTGGGTCGGCGCCTGGGTGTGGGCGTCGGGCAGCCAGGTGTGGAACGGGAACATGGGCACCTTGATGCCGAAGCCCAGGAACATGCCGCCGAAGATGAGGATACCGGTGCTCTTGACCAAGCCGGCGCCGTGCCATTGGGCCAGCGCAGGGATGCTGAAGGTGCGCAGCGGTTCCCCGCCGGCGCCGGTGGCCAGGAAGTAGATGGCCAGGAAGCTGACCAGCATGAGCGCGGAACCGAACAATGTGTAAAGGAAGAACTTGATGGACGCGTATTGGCGTTGCTCGCCGCCCCACACGCCGATCATGAAGTACATGGGCAGCAGTACCACTTCGAAGAACACGAAGAAGAGGATCAGATCCTGGGCCAGGAACGTGCCGACCATTCCGGTCTCGAGGATCAGGGCCAAGATCAGGAAGCCCTTGGGGTTGTGCGGCTCGGGGAAGTGGTTCCAGGAGTAGATGACGACCAGGGGCATGAGGAACACCGTCAAGAGCAGCAACGGCAAGGAGATGCCGTCGAGCCCGACGCTGTAGCGGCTGTTGATCAGCGGGATCCAGGTGTGGTCGATGACCTGCTGGAGACGGCTCGACTTGTCGAAGTCGAAGGTGGCAGTAGCGGCCACGCTGCAGGCGAACACCGCCAGGGTGGTGAGCAGCGCCACCACCTTGTGCAGCGATTCGTTGGCCCTGGGGATCACCATCATCACCGCCACACCGACCAGCGGCAGGAAGATGGCGGCGCTGAGCCCCCAGTGGTTGATCACGTCCTTCATGTAAGGGTTTCCTTGTTCCTCAGCGGACGAAGACGAAGACGGCGGCCAGGAGGGTCGCACCGGCGAACAGGTAGGCGCCGTAGCTCTGCACCTTGCCGTTCTGCTCCTTGCGCAGCACCTGGCCGGAAGCCTCGGCGCTCTGGCCGGTGCCGTTCACGATGGTGTCGACCACACCTTGGTCGATCCTGTCGTAGACGAATTGCCCGGCCTTGCGGGCGCCGGTGCCGGCGCCGTTGACCAAACCATCGATCACGTGCTGGTTGAACCAATAGGCAGCTCGGGCGATGGGTCCTTTGATGCCGCCGGCCACGATGTTGGTGTAAAGGATGTCGAGGCCGTACTTGTTCTCCAGTGTGAGGTAGCCGGTCCGAGCCAATTTGTTGCGCTGGGTGATGCCGTGGGGGCCTTTCCCCTTCCAGAACCACAGGTAGCTGAGCAATATGGCGGCGGCGGCAATGCTGAGTGAGATGACGGCGGTGGCCAGGCTGAACTCGACCGCGGTGATGGTCGGGAAGTAGTCCCCGGTGGGTTGCACATAGCGCTCAAAGCGCAGGTTGAACCCGTCGCCGAGGATGTGGAACGGGAAGTTGGCAAACCCGGCGATCACCGACATGCCCGCCAGCAGGTAGAGCGGGATGACGATACGGGGACCGCTCTCGTGTGGGGGGTGAAGCTTGGCCGCGCCCCGGGCCTCGCCCCAGAAGGCGTAGTAGAGGACACGGGTCATGTAGGCGCAGGTCAGAAAGGCGCCGATGGCACCCATGACCAGCGCGAACTGGTACCCGAACTGACCCGAGCCGGCCAAGATCTCGTCCTTTGACCAAAAGCCGGCCAGGGGAAAGATGCCCATGAGGGCTCCGGTGGCGACCAGGAAGGTGGCAAAGGTCTTGGGCATGGTCTTGCGCATGCCGCCCATGTCCTGCTTCATGTCGAAGCTGTGCACGGCGTGGCTGAGCGAACCAGCCCCCAAGAACAAGCAGGCCTTGAAGAAGGCGTGGGTGAACAGATGGAACAAGGCTCCCGTGTAGGCGCCGACACCGAGGGCCATGACCATGTAGCCGAGTTGGCTGATGGTGGAGTACGCCAACACCTTCTTGATGTCGTCCTGCACAAAGGCCAGCAGCGCGCCGCCGATGATGGTGACCGCGCCGATCACGGCCATGAGGTTGATGCTGGAGTTCCCGATCTGCAGGCCGTGCCAGAACACGGGGTAGAGGCGGGCGATCATGTAGATGCCGGCCACGACCATCGTGGCGGCGTGGATGAGGGCGGAGACGGGCGTGGGGCCGGCCATGGCGTCGGGCAGCCAGGTGTGGAGGATGAACTGGCCGGACTTGGACATGACCGCGCCCATGAGCGCGCAGGCGGCCACCAGAAGGCCGAGGTGGGTGATCTCGCCCCGGTTGGCCATCTGGTTGATGGTCACGATGTCGAACTTGCCGCCGGACACCCAGAAGAGGGTGATGACGCCGGTGATCAGGCCCACGTCCCCGACCCGGTTGGTCAGGAACGCCTTGAGGGCGGCATCGGAGTTGGGCTTCTCCTCCCACCAGTGGCCGATCAGAGCGAACGAGCACAGCCCGACCAACTCCCAGCCGACGAGGAGCTGCAGGGTGTTGGTGGTGAGCACAAAGAACAGCATCGACGCCGTGAACAGGCTCAGAAAGGCGAAGAAGTGGGTGTAGCGCCGGTCGCCGGCCACGTAGTCGGTGGAGTACACGTGGACCAGCAACGACACGAAGGTGACAACGATCAACAACATGGCCGCCAAGCCGTCGACCAGCGATCCGACCTTGAACTTGATGCCCGCGTTTTGCAGCCAGGTGGTTTCGGTGAGCACCGGCTTGGTCTCGTGCTCGGACTTGGCGCCACCCACGTCGCGGCTCGATGTCGTGGCGGAGGCGCTCCGGCCGTGGTGGGCGGATGCGGCGGCGGCCTCGTGTCCCTTGGGGGGCGAGTCGTCGACCCGTTGGATCCAGCCGGCGCCGACCGCCAGGGCCAGGACGAACACGATCCCCAGCGCGGCGATGCCGATCTCAGAGCCACCCTTGGGCAGCTTCTTCCCGAACCCCAGGATCAGCAGGAACGACAGGGCCGGGACGGCAGGGATGATCCACGCGTGGGACAGCAACCGATCAGCCCTTCATCAGATCGACCTGGTCCAGATCGATGCTGCGCCGGTTGCGGTAGATGACCAGCACGATGGCCAACCCCACGCCTACCTCGGCGGCGGCCACCGCGATCACGAACAGGGCGAAGACCTGGCCCGACAAGTTGCCGTTGATGGCCGAGAAGGCGATCAGGTTGATGTTCACGGCGTTGAGGATGAGCTCGATTGACATGAGGACCATCACGCCGTTCTGGCGGACGATGACGCCGTACACGCCGATGCAGAAGAGGGCGGCGGCCAGCAGCAGGAACTGGTTGAGCAGCATGGTGGTTACTCCCGCCGGGCGATCACGATGGCGCCCACCAAGGCAGCGGTGAGCAAGACGGAGATGACCTCGAACGGCAACAGGTATTGGGAGAAGATGGCGTCGCTAATGACCCCGGAGCGGCCGATGGGCAGTTGGTTCGGGAGCCTGTCGCCGCCGAAGGTGTCGAGCAGGGTGTAGCCGAGCAGCGCGGCGAGCACCAAGCCGACCAAAGCGCCGCCGTACCAGTTGGGGTGGGTGTGACGGGTCTCGCCGCGGATGGGTGCCCGGGTGAGCATGACGCCGAACAGGAACAGCACGATGATGGCGCCGATGTAGACGATCACCTGGACGACGGCCACGAACTCGGCGGCCAGCAGGATGAACTGGGCGGCGGCGCCGGCCAGGACCAAGACCAGAAACAGGGCGGCGTGGACCACGTTTCGGGTGGTGACCACCCGGATCGCCGAGTAGATCATCTGGGCGGCGATGATCCCGAAGGCGATGTTCTGGGCCACCTGCACCGGTGCGTCGGCGTTCGCAGTCGCTAGCAACGTCAACGCGGCACCTTCAGGACCTTGGCTTGGCTGCCCGCTTCGTAGGGCTCGAAGTCGGGGACGGTCTCCATCCACTCGGCCAGGCGATCCTTGTCGTGCAACAGGTCGGCGATGCGGGGCTCGGAGTACTCGTACTCGGGGCTCCAGAACAGCGCTTCGAAGGGGCAGACCTCGACGCAGATGCCGCAGTACATGCACAGCGCGTAGTCGATGTCGAAGCGGTCGAGAGCCGAGACGGTGCGTTCCTTGCCGCCCGGGCGGCGCGGCGGCGCTTTCTCCTTGTGGCCTTCGATGTATATGCACCAGTCCGGGCAGCTGCGGGCGCACAGCATGCAGACCGTGCAGTTCTCCTCTTTGAGAGCGATCACGCCCCGGGAGCGCGGGGCCGGCTCCTCCTTCTCGTGCGGGTACTGAACCGTGGCCGCCCCCACCGAGGGGTTGGGCAGAAGCCGCTTGGCCCCCTTGTGCGGGAAGGTGGTCTTGAGCGTCTCGCCCATGGTGACGGCGAGGCCCTTGACGAGGCCGGGGAGTTTGGGCTTGGGGGGCATCAGAAGGCCACCTTCAGGATCATGGTCGCGAAGATGTTGACCAGGGAGATGGGGATCAGCACCTTCCAGGCGAAGCGCTGGAGCTGGTCCTCACGAAAGCGCGGGTAGGTGAAGCGGACCCAGAAGATGATCCCGCCGAGCACGGTGATCTTGGCCACCAGGATCAGCGGCCCGAGCACGTTCATGTAGTTGGCGGTGAGGTCGAGGCCGGGCAGGTACCAGCCGCCCAGGAAAAGGGTGGCGGCCAGGGCGGCAAAGGCGCCGGCCGATGCGAACTCGCCGATGAAGAACAGCAGGAACCGCAGGCCCGAATACTCGGTGATGTACCCGGCCACCAGCTCGGACTCGGCGATGGGCATGTCGAAGGGGGTCTGGGTGAGCTCCGCCTGGGTGGCGATCATGAAGATGACGAAGCCCACGATCTGGGTCAGGAAGAAGGGGTTGCCGAAGCCGCTGAACCCGAAGATCGAGCCGTTGGCCTGGGCCGCCACGATGCCCTGCAGGTTCAGGGTTCCGGCCTGGATCACCACGCCGATGACGGCCAGGACCATGGGCAGCTCGTAGGCGATGAGCTGGCCGGCGGCCCGCAAACCGCCCAACAGGGAGTACTTGTTGGCTGATGCCCAACCGGCGATCAGGATGCCGATGACCGAGATGGACGACACCGCCAAGGCATAGAAGACGCCGGTGTCCAGGTTGGCGAAGTAAGCGTCAGGGCCGAAGGGGATGGCCAGGTACACCAGCAGCACCGAGCCCACGACCAGGTAGGGCGCCAGCTTGAACAGCCGCCGGTCGGCGGCGTCGGGGACGATGTCTTCCTTCTGCAGGGACTTGCCGACCTCGGCGAAGAGCTGCATCGAGCCGAACGGACCCGCTTCCATGGGTCCCAGCCGGCTCTGCATGAAGCTGATCATCTTGAACAGGAACAGGTAGACGAACGTGCCGGCCGGCAACAGCACGGCGACGAGCACGCCGACCGAGCGCAGTATCGTCTGCTGCCAATAGGCCAGGTGGATGCCAAAGACCGCCGCGCTCATGGGTTGGTCACCTGTCGATGTCGCCCAGGATGAAGTACAGCGAGGCCAAGATGGTGATCACGTCGGGCACATAGACGCCCCTGGTCACCCAGGGCACCACGGAGATGTTCGAGAAGCTGGGGGTGCGGATCTTGACCCGGAAGGGGCCGAGGTCTCCCTTGCTGACCACGTAGTAGCCCATCTCGCCGAGGGGGTTCTCGGTGGAGACCCACGCTTCGCCGGCGGGCACTTTGATGATGCGGGGAACCTTGGCCATGATCGGGCCGGCTGGGATGCCGCCCAAGAGCTGCTCGATGATCTTGGTCGACTCCCGAACCTCTTGGAGGCGGACCCAGTAGCGGGCGAAGGAGTCACCGTCAGGGTGGGTCCAGACCTTCCAGTCGGCTTGGTCCCAGACCAGCCCGACGGGTCGGTCGCGGCGGAGGTCGCGGTCGACGCCGCTGGCGCGCAGGTTGGCGCCCGAAAGTCCGTAGGACAGGGCCACGTCGGCGGGGATGATGCCCACGCCACGCGTGCGGGTCTCGAAGATCTCGTTGTCGACGACCAGGATCTCGAGCTCGTCACAGAAGTCGCGCACCTTGCTGAGGATGCCGATGGTGTCGTCGATCCAGCCCTTGGGCAGGTCGTCCTTCAATCCGCCGATGCGGTCGAAGTTGGGGTGGAAGCGACCACCCGTCACCGCCTCGATCTGGTTGAGCACGAACTCGCGGTCACGAAAGGCGTAGAAGACCGGCGTCAGGGCGCCCAGCTGGGCGGCAGCGTCACCGAGGAACAGGATTATGTTGGCCAGCCGCGACATCTCGAACAGGACCGTGCGGATCCACTGGGCGCGCGGCGGGGCCTCGATCTCCATGAGCTTCTCGGCGGCCAGGATGAACGGCACCTCGTTGGCGAAGCTGCCCAGCCAGTCGATGCGGTTGACCAGGGTGGTGACCTGCGGATAGGTGCGGACCTCGGTCAGCTTCTCGTACCCGCGGTGCATGTAGCCCATGATCGGGTCGCATCTCACGACCTGTTCCCCATCGAGCTTGGCCACGATGCGCAAAGTGCCGTGGGTCGCCGGGTGTTGCGGCCCGATGTTGAGGGTCATGCCCTCGGTTTCGATCTCCAAGTTGACTCGGGCCTCGGCCGCCTGGCCGGCCACGTAGGCCCGCTGTTGAGGTTCCGTCACATTCGGAGCCTCGGACTTCGCTCTCGGCTCCGGCTTCGCCATGGGGGTGTCATCAGCGGCGCCGCTCCGCCTAGCGGACTCGGCGGCGTCGATGGTGTCACTCACGGTTGGCCCCCTTCGTCCAGCGCTTCGGTGGATTGGCTCTCGCCGTGGTCGTCGGCGGCACCGGGGTCCTCGCCTTCGGCAGGCTCGTCCTCCTCGGGCATGGGCTCGACGTCGACCAGGCCCGGCCACGGCTTGAGCAGCCGGGGTAGCAAGGGAAAGTCCTTGCGGGCGGGATTCCCCTCGAATTCGCCGGGCAAGTACAGGTGGACCAGGTTGGGGTGGCCGTCGAAGGTGATGCCGTACATCTCCCACGCCTCCCGCTCGTGCCAGTCGGCTCCGGCGTAGACAGGGATGATGGTGGCGACGTGGGGGTCGTCATCGTCCAGGTCGGCCTTGAAGAAGATCGCCGCGCTGGCGTCGGGCCGTTCGAACCGGGCGAAGACCTGGAAGCGGGTCTCACCCCCGGCGTAGCCCTGCTCGGGAGTACCTGGGGCGTCGTCGGGCGAGGGCAGGTCGAACGAGCTGTCCTCGCTGCGACCGAACGGTGATGGCAACCAGTCGATGGTGGAGAGGAAGCTGAAGTACGTGCAGCCCAACTTGTCCCTGGCCACCTCGGCCGCCTGGCGCCAAGCACCAGCGGTGACCCGGACCCACAGCTCCTCGCCGGGCTTGATGTGCGAGCCGACCACGGCGTCACCGAGCACCGCGGTGACGGTCGCCAACATGCCTTCGCGCAGATCGTCAGTGACCGGCGCGTCTTCGGCCTCGGCGGGGGCGGCGGTGGCTTCGTCAGTTGACGACAATGGGAGCACCCCTCCACCGCTCGGCCATGTCCTCGTTCTGTATGCGCTCTTGCAGAAGGACGATGCCTTCGAGCAGGGCCTCGGGACGGGGCGGGCAACCAGGGACGTACACATCGACCGGGATGATCTGGTCGACGCCCTTGGTGACCGAGTAGGAGTCCCAGTACGGGCCGCCACAGTTGGCGCAGGAACCCATCGAGATGACGTACTTGGGGTCCGGCATCTGCTCGTAGAGGCGCCGAATGGCCGGGACCATCTTGTCGGTGACCGTGCCGGAGATGATGACCAGGTCGGACTGGCGGGGCGACGCTGGCAGGGGGATGACACCGAGGCGCATGACGTCATAGCGGGGGGAGCCGAAGGCCGCCCCCATCTCGATGGCGCAGCAGGCGAGGCCCCACTGGTAGGCCCACAGCGAATACTTGCGGGACATGTTCAGCAGCTTGGTCAGTGGCTTTGGGATCTTGCCGCTCTCGACGAGTCCCATCAGCGCCCTTCGCCTGCCATCGGAGCCGGGGTCACAGCCACCTCAGGACCCCCTTGCGCCACGCGTATACCAGCCCGAGAGCCAAGACGAGGATGAAGATGCCCATCTCGGTGACACCGAACCACCCGTAGGCCTCGAGCCGGGTGGCCCAAGGGAAGATGAACACCGCTTCGACGTCGAACATGACGAACAGGACGGCGAAGATGTAATAGCGGATCTCGGCCTGAGACCAGCCCATGCCGACCGGGTCTACGCCGCTCTCGTAGTTGATGTACTTCTGCGCTTGAGGCCGGACGGGCCGCAGCACCTTGCCCAGGCTCAACACCCCGGCCAGCAGACCGACCGCTACCGCGCCGAAGATGGCAACGGTGAGGTATGAGCGGAGGAAGTCCGACACAGCCGGGGAATCTAGTGATCGCGCTCACAGGGGGCCAAAGCTGGTGATCCGCCCCAGACAGGCCATTTCGCGACCGGCGCGACCTACCGCGCGGGCCGGTCAGGCTGCCCTTCGACGACGGGCGAGCGCAAAGGGGCGAGCGGGACCAGACGCTAGGGCGAGGTAGCTACCAGGCGGGGGACGGCGTCGCGGGACAGGTTGCTGAGAGGGCCGGGGAAGAAGCCGACCCCGATGGTTACGGCAAAGGCGATGACCAGGGCGATGGTGGCGGCGGCCGGCAGGCGGATGTGGGGGCGCGGCTTGGTCCCGGCGTCGGCGGGTTCCTCACCCGAGGTGTACATCGTCGCCACGATGCGCAAGTACAAGAATGCCGAGATGACCGCTGAGACCATGGCGGCGATGCCCAGCCAGTAGGAGTGGGCATCGACGGCGGCGGCGATCACGTAGAACTTGGCCATGAACCCGGCGGTCAGGGGCACGCCGGCCTGGGCCAGCAGGAAGATGGTGAAGGCGAAGGCCAGCAGCGGCTGGCGACGGGCCAGGCCCTTGTAGTCGTCGATGTCTTGGTGGCCGTCGCCCTTGCGTCCCGCCAGGGTCACCACGCCAAAGCTGCCGGCGACCAAGAAGGTGTAAGTGGCCAAGTAGAACAGCGCGGCGGAGACCCCCTTCTGGGTGGCAGCCTGGACGCCGACCAGGATGAAGCCGGCGTGGTTGATCGAGGAGTACGCCAGCATGCGCTTCACGTCCCGCTGGACCACGGCCAGGATGGCGCCGACGAACAGCGTGGCCACGGCCAAGCCGTAGATCAGCGGCTGCCAGTCGACTCCGTACGAGCCGAAGGTCAGGTAAAAGGCGCGGAGCAGTCCGGCGAAGCCGGCCGCTTTCACGCCCGACGCCATGTAGGACACCACCGGGCTAGGAGAGCCCTGGTAGACGTCCGGCACCCAGGAATGGAACGGAACCGCCGCCACCTTGAAACCCAGTCCCACCAGCAGCAGCGCGAAACCGGTGAGCAGCAGCCCGTTGGAGGTGAGCAGGTTCGTGGCCAAAAAAGCGTTGATGCGGATGAGGTTGGTCGACCCGGTGGCGCCGTACACAAAGGCGATTCCGTACAGGAAGAAGGCCGAGGAGAAGGAGCCGAGCACGAAGTACTTGAGCGCCGCCTCGCCCGACCGGCGCCTCTTGCGGTGTAGCCCGGCCAGCACATAAACGGCGATGGACAGCACCTCGAGGCCCAGGAACATGACCACCAGGTCATCGGCCGACGCCATGATCAACCCTCCGGAGGCGGAGAGCAGCAGGAGCACGTAACCCTCGGGGCCTTCCAGCCCTTCGCGCTTGAGGTAGCCGTCGAGCAGCAGTGCGGCCAGGATCACCGAAGCGGCGATCACCACCGACAGGAACAGCGAGAACCCGTCGACCCCGACGGCGCCGCTGGCCACGCTGTAACCGCCGTGACGCTGCACGTCATGCCACAAGGGCACCACTGCGACGATCGAGGCGCTGGCCACCGCGATGGTGAAGGTGGCCTGCCAACCAAAGGTGGTGCGCTTGGGGATCAGGGCGGACAGCACCAGCAGCACGACGGCGCCGCCGATGAGGATGAGCGCCGGCTCCAGTGCCGTCCAGTCCACCTGGGGGGTCATCAGCTTGGGGACGCCGGCGGCCAGCAGCGAACCCGACATCAGTGGCCTCCCGCCGAGGCGCTGACAGCCGAGCGGGCGTCGCCGACTGCCTCTCCGCCGTGCTTCGCCCTCTGCTCCCGCTGCCGGCGATCCTCTTCACCTTTTTGGTAGGTCCCGGTGCGCGAGCCGGGCCCGTCGTTGGAGACCTTGGGCTCCCGGTAGTCGGAGTGCTGCTCCACGTGGGTGACCAACGCCTTGACCGATGGTTCGATGCGGTCGAGCACCGGCTTGGGGTAGACGCCCAGTCCCACGATGAGCAGGAGCAGCGGCAGCATGACCAGGCCCTCGGAGAACCGCAGCTCGCGGAAGGTTGCGTTGTCGCCGTCGGGTTCGCCGTGGAATACCCGCTGATAGGCCCACAGCAGGTAGAGCGCCGCGAGGATCACGCCGGTGGCGGCTACCACCACCCACCAACGGCGGGTGATGAACGACCCGATGAGGATCAGGAACTCACCGACGAAACCGTTCAGTCCGGGCAGGCCTATGGAGCTCATCATCACCACGGTGAAGACGCCGGCGAAGAGCGGGGCCGACTTCTGCAGGCCCTTGAGCTCGCTGATCTGACGGGTGTGGCGCCGGTCGTAGATCCAGCCGACCAACAGGAACAGGGCGCCGGTCGAGATGCCGTGGTTGACCATCTGCAAGACACTTCCCTGCAGGCCTTGAGTGGTCAGGGCGAAGGTGCCGAGCGCGATGAAGCCCAGATGGGCCACCGAGGAGTAGGCGACCAACCGTTTGAGGTCACGCTGCATGGTGGCGCACACCGCCCCGTAGATGATCCCGATGACCCCCAAGGTGACCATTAGCGGGGCGAAGTAGACCGACGCCTCCGGGAACAGGTACAGACCGAATCGTAGGAAGCCGTAGGTGCCGAGCTTGAGCATGACGCCGGCCAGGATCACCGAGCCGGCCGTCGGCGCCTGGGTGTGAGCATCAGGCAACCACGTGTGCAGCGGCCACAGCGGCACCTTGACCGCGAACGCGATGGCAAAGGACAGGAACAACCACCGGGCGGTCTGCGTGGGGATGCTCGGGTCCGACGCGATCCTGACCAGGTCGAAGGTCAGCGCGTGGCCACCGCGGGCGTGCAACACCGCGGTGGTGACCACCCCGACCAACATGAAGGCCGAGCCGAACATGGTGTACAGGAAGAACTTGGTGGCGGCGTAGCCCCGGTTCTCGTACCCCCACCCGTTGATCAGGAAGTACATCGGGACCAGGACGATCTCGAACATGACGAAGAACAGGAAGAGGTCGAGGGCCAGGAAAGTTCCCATGCAGCCCGCTTCGAGCAGTAGCAGCCAGGCGTAGAACTGCTTGTACTCGTGATGGGGGTCGGTGCCCAGGATGGCCAGGGGGAACAGCACGCCGGTGAGAACCAGGAGGAACAGCGAGATGCCGTCGACCCCGAGGTGCCACGAGATGCCCAGATCCTTGATCCAACTGGCCTTCTCGAGGAACTGGAAGCCGGAGTCGGACCGCTTGAACAGCACCAGCACCGCCACACTGAGGGCGCCGGTGGCGACGGCGAAGACAACGGCGACGAACTTGGCGGTGTCAGCGCGCCGGCGCGACACCAAGGCAGTGAGCACGGCGCCGATCGCCGGCACCACGATGACGGCGGTCAGCAGCGGGAAGTCGCCCGGCCCGGCGGCTTCGTTCGCCAGAACGGTCATCATCAGAAGTGGACCTTGGTGAAGAAGAAGCCGACCACGATCACCACGCCGACGAGCAGGCTGAGGGCGTAGCTGCGCACGAAGCCGGTTTGCAGGTTGCGGATCCTGCCACCGGTGCTACGGACCAGCCGGCCGACACCATTGACGGTGCCGTCCACGACGCTGCCGTCGAACACCGAGCTGACGAACTGGAACGCCCGCCGGCCCGGCCCGCCCATGAACGAGGTGATGGAGAGGTCGTAGTACCAGCCCTTGGCCAGGATGGCCGGCTCTACCTTCTCCTGTGGCACCCGGTCCCGTAGGTAGACCGCGGCCGCAACCAGGATCCCGACAACGCCGAGCACCACGGAGATGACGGCCAGGACGATCTGCACCACTCCGGGCACGCCCATGGACCGCTGGCTGCCGACCACCACCGGTTCGAGCCACTTGTCCAGGAAGTTGGTGTTGGTGAAGGGAAGGTTGAGCCCCCCGGCCACGACCGCCAGCCCCGCCAGTGCCACCAGAGGCAGGGTCATGATCCACGGCGACTCGTGAGGCTCGACCTCGTGCCCGCCGTGGCCGCGGTGATCGCCGGCGCCATGGGGCACTGCTTCTTCGGGTGTGGTGACACCGGTGTCGGGGTCGGTGGTCGCCTGGTCGGCGCGGGCCGCATCATGGGCTTGAAGTGCGTCCTGGTCTTCGGGTAACGGATCGTTCCACCGGGCTTTGCCGAAGAAGACCAGGAAGACCTCGCGAGCCATGTAGTAGGCGGTGAGCCCCGCCGTCACCACGCCGACCAGCCATAGGGCCGGGCTCTTCTGCCAGGCGAAGCCCAAGATCTCGTCCTTGGACCAGAAGCCGGAGAACGGCGGGATGCCGGCGATGGCCAACCACGCCACGATGAACGTTCCGGCGGTGATGGGCATCACCTTGCGCAAAGCACCCATACGGCGCATGTCCTGCTCTTCGTGCACACCGTGGATGACCGAGCCGGCGCCGAGGAACAGCAGAGCCTTGAAAAAGGCGTGGGTGACCATGTGGAAGATGGCGGCTACGTAGGCCCCCGACCCGATGGCCAGGAACATGTAACCGAGCTGGCTGACCGTCGAGTAGGCCAGCACCTTCTTGATGTCGTTCTGGGCCACGGCGATGGTGGCCGCGAACATGGCGGTGAGGGCACCCACGATGGCGATGAGGGTCAGCACCCATGGCGCGGCGACGGCCAGAAGCGGGCTGACCCGGACCATCAGGTACACGCCGGCGGTGACCATGGTGGCGGCGTGGAGCATGGCTGAGACGGGGGTGGGACCGGCCATGGCGTCGGGTAGCCAGATGTACAGCGGGAGCTGCGCCGATTTGCCGCAGGCACCGATGAACAGCAGCACGGCGATGGCGGTGGCGGTGCTGGTGGCCAGGCCGCCGGCGCCGGCGGTCAGGTTCGAGTAGTTGAGCGAGCCGAGGGCGAAGAAGGCCAGGAACATGGCCAGCATGAAGCCCCAGTCACCAACGCGGTTGGTGATGAAGGCCTTCTTGCCGGCGCTGGCATTGGCCTCGCTGGAGAACCAGAACGACACCAGCCAGTAGGAGCAGGCACCTACGCCTTCCCACCCGAGGAAGGTCACCAGCAGCGAACTGCCCAGCACCAGCATGAGCATGGAGAAGGCGAACAGGCACAGGTACACGAAGAACTTGGAGAAGGCCGGGTCGCCATGCATGTAGCCGATGGCGTAGATGAAGATCAGGGTGGCCACGCCGGTGACGAACAGAGCCATGGTCATGGACAACGGGTCGAGCAGGAAGCCCATGTCCACGCTGAACCCGCCGGAGGGGATCCAGCTGAACAGCTTCAGTGCGTACTGGTGGTGTGACTCACCGCGCAGGCCCAGGAACGTGACGACCGAGGCCAGGAACGAGCCACCCATGGACGCGGCCGCCACCCAGCCGGCCAACGGTTCGCCCAGCCGCTTGCCGAACGCCAGCAGCAGCAGGAACCCCGCCAGGGGCAAGGCCGGTATCAGCCACACCAGTTCGACCACGCCGCTCAGCCCTTCATCAAGGTGAGGTCGTCGGCGTCAGCCTCAGGAGTGCGCCGCAGGATCGCCACGATGATCCCGAGGCCGACCACGACCTCGGCGGCGGCCACCACCAGCACGAAGAACACCACGACCTGGCCGCGGATGTCGCCCAGCTCGCGGGCGAAGCTGACAAAGGTGAGGTTGACGGCGTTGAGCATGAGCTCCACGCACATGAACATGACCAGCGGGTTGCGGCGGATCAGCAGCCCGATGGCTCCCATGGTGAACAGCAGCGCGCCGAGCACCAGGTAAGGGGTGGCGGTGAGTTGGGCGGCCAGCATCAGACCGGCGCCTCCCGGGTCACCGCGCCGTCGCCCACGCCGGCTGAAGGCGTGTCGCCGGCGCCTTGCAGCTCATCCTCGTAGTAACCGGGCCGGACCGGGTCGAGGTCGAGGTCGACCACCGGCTCGTCGTCATCGATGGTGTCGGACTGGCGGTGGTGGGCCAGCAGGACGGCGCCGACCACGGCGATCACCAGGAGCACCGAGGTCACCTCAAAGGCGAACAGGTAATCGGTGAACACGACTCGGGCCAGCCGCTCGATGTTGGGCAGCGTCTTCTCAGCCGCCGACTCGTTCCCTGGCGCACCGGTGATGGTGCTCGACACCAGCACGAAGATCAGCCCGGCGGCGAGCAGGCCGCCGGCCAGCAGGCCCAACGTTCGCTGGCCGATCAGCGGGTCGGTTTCTAGGTCTTCGGCCCGGTCGACGCCCAGGAGCATGATGACGAACAGGAACAGCACCACGATGGCGCCGGCGTAGACGATCACCTGGACCGCAGCCAGGAACTGGGCGTCCTGGGCGATGAACAACACCGCTACCGCGAAGAGGGTGGCCACCAAGCTCAGCGCCGAGTGAACCGGGTTGCTGCTCAAGATGACACCGAGGGCGCCGGCCAAGACGATGGCGGCGGCCACGACGAACACCACCGTTTCCACTCAGTGACCCCCTGCTTCGGCGCCTGGTTGATCGGCACCTGGTTGATCGGTGTCAGCCTGGGCTGGTTCGGCCGGCTTGACGCCGTAGCCCAACTCGCCCGACCAGGCGACCCTGCCCTCGTAGGAGGCGTCGCCGTTGGGGGCGGTGGCCCGCATCCAGCCCGAGGTCATGGGCCCGATCTCGGCGGCGTCGGTCCAGTCCTCCCACGGCATCTGCTGGGGCCGGCCCTCGTCGTCCACCAGCAGCTCATCACGGGTGTAGATGGCATCCGCCCGGTTGGTGAATGAGAACTCGAACAGCTTCGACTCGGTGATGGCCTCGGTGGGGCATGCCTCCACACACAGATCACAGTGGATGCAACGCAGGTAGTTGATCTCGTACACGAACCCCCACCGCTCGCCCGGGCTCACCGGGTGGTCGGGTGGGTTGTCCTGGCCACGGACGTAGATGCAGCGGGCCGGGCACACGCCGGCGCACAGCTCACACCCGATGCACTTCTCCATGCCGTCCTCGTAGCGGTTGAGCACGTGACGACCGTGCATGCGCTCAGGCTTGTCCCGCTTGCCGCCCTCGTCCTTGGCGTAGTTGCGCGTGACCCGCTGGCGGGGGCTCATCTGCCCGAACGTCACCCTGAAACCACCCAGATAACCCACTACTGGGCTCCCTTCGGGAGTCCGCTGGGGGTGCCCTGCGCAGCAGTGTGCTTGGCGGAGGTGCGGAGGGCGAGGGCTATGAGGGCGTAGCCGGCAGCCAGGACGGCGATGCTGGCGATGGCGACCACCACGACGTTCCAGCCCTCGTCGGTGCCGACGCGCAGGGCGATGAGCAGCAGCAGCCAGCCCAGGGACAGCGGGATCAGCAATTTCCAGCCGAGGTCCATGAGCTGGTCGTAGCGGAACCGGGGCAGGGTGGCTCGCACCCACACGAAGAAGAACAGGAACGACCACAGCTTGACCTGGAACCACAGCAGCCCCCAGATCCAGTCCGGGCCGATGATGTTCGGTCCGCTGGGACCACCGAAGAACAGCGTCACCAGGACCGCCGACATGACGATGATGGCCAGATATTCGGCCAGATAGAAGATGGCAAAGCGGAAGGACGCGTACTCGGTCTGATAGCCGGCAACCAGCTCTGACTCGGCCTCGACCAGGTCGAACGGCGGCCGGTGGCTCTCGGCGGTGCCGGCGATCAGGAACACCACGAACGGCACGATGCCGGTGACGGCCACGTTCCACTTCCAGAACCAGCCCGACTGCTGCGCCACGATCTGGTGGGTGGTCAACGAGCCCGACACCAAGACGACCATCACGATGGATAGGCCGAGGGCCGCCTCGTAGGAAACCATCTGGGCCGTCGCCCGCACCGAGCCGAGCAACGGGTACTTGGACCCTGACGACCATCCGGCGAGCATGACGCCATACACGGTTACGGCCGACATGGCCAGCATGAGCAGGATGCCGATGGGCGGATCGGCCAGCTGCAGGAACGTGTCGTGCCCGAAGATGTGGATGACGCCCGACTTGTCGGCGAAGTTGCCGCCGATGGGGACGATGGCAAAGGTGATGAAGGCCGGTACCAGGGACAGGAACGGCGCCAGCTTGAACACGATCCGGTCGGCGCGCTCCGGGATCAGGTCCTCTTTGAAGATGAGCTTGAGACCGTCGGCCAGCGTCTGGCCGAGACCGAACGGGCCGGCCCGGTTGGGCCCCAGGCGGTTCTGCATGACCCCGATCACCCGGCGTTCGAACCACACCATGACGATGACCGACACCAACAGCAGCCCGAAGATGACCAGCGTCTTGAGCAGGACTATGAGCACGATGCCCAAATCGATGTTGGCGCCCAGCAACGGGTCGACGGCGAACATCAGGGCGTCTCCACCCGGATGTCGGTGACCGGTCCGGCCAGGTCGAGCAACGCCGTGGGATCGACGCCTAGCTGGTTGAACAGCACAGAGGCGCAACCCCGGGGCACACCGGCGTCGGCGGTGGTGGGCACGGTGGCTGACCCGACCCGAGAGGTGACCTTGACATCGCCGCCTTCGGAGACCCCGAGGCGCTCGAAGTCGTAGGGGTTGATCCGCAGCAACGCCGGGTTGGCCAGCGGAGCCAGCGACGGCGAGTGCTGCACCAGCGTGCCCTGGTCATACAGCTTGCGGGTGACGACCAACCGCAATGAATACGAGTCTGCCGGCGGCACCCTACGGGCGGCGGGATCAGCGCTAAAGGTGATCTGCCCGGGCCGAGCGGCCGGCGCTGTACTTGCTTGGTCGCCAGCTCGGCGAGCCTCGCCAGCGACGGCTTCGCCATCCGGTTCTTCGTCTTCGCGGCTCCGCCTGGCGGACTCACTTGCTTGGTCGCCAGCTCGGCGAGCCTCGCCAGCGACGGCTTCGCCATCCGGTTCTTCGTCTTCGCGGCTCCGCCTGGCGGACTCCGCCGCGTCACTGTCTGCTTGGTCCCCACGGTCGGATGTGCCCGTGGTGGGGCCCTGAGCTTCGAGACGGTCATCGTCAGCCGCTGCTTCGGGGTGCGCTTCGGCCTCGGCCTCCTGCTCCGGCTCCCCCACACCGGTGACCGACTTGGGTTTGCCGGTCAGAGCGGTGCCTTCGATCCCCTGGGGGGTGGCGGTGACCGACGAGGTGTCGTGTAGGGGCACGACGATCCCGTCCGCCGCCGCGGGGTCCTTCAACAGGGAAAGCTTCACGCCCGAGTGCACGACCGACAGGCGCTCGATCTCGTCCCAGATGTCGTCGACGGATTCGAGCTCGAGGTCGCCGTCGAGGCGGAGGGCCAGCTCGGCGGCGATCATCCAGTCCGAGCGTGCCGTTCCGGGCGGGGTGACCTTCTGGCCGAGCACGCTGACCCGGCCTTCCTGGTTGGTGGTGGTACCTTCAACCTCGCCGAACCCGGCCGCCGGCAACACGATGTCGGCGACCGCCGCCGACGCGGTGAGGAAGAGGTCGACGGCCACGACGATGCGGGTCTTCTCCAGCGCCTTGGCGGCCAACGTCCTGTCGGGGAAGTCGACCAGCGGGTCGGCGCCGAGCAACACCAGGGTGTCTAGCTCGCCGTCGGCGGCGGCCTGGAGGATTCCGGCGGCGTCGAGGCCGCGCTCGGCCGGGACCGCTCCCCACGCTTCGGCGAACCAGTCCCGCCCGTGGTCCAGCGACACCCGTCCCGGCAAGACCCCCGGCGCCAAGCCGAGATCGAGCGCTCCGTGCACGTTGGCGCGACGGAGGGCGGGAAGGAAGCGGACACCATCGAGGTGTTCGACCAGGACGGCGGCCGCGGCCTCGATCGTTGCGGCGGACTCGGCCAGCGACGGACGCCCGAGCACGACGGTGACCGGGCCGCCGGTCAGCAGGTCGGCCACGGTGCGCTTCTTGGGAGCATCGAGACCAACTGGCTCGGTGCCGGCGTCGACCAGTTGCGCGCATACATCGGCGGCGGTGCCGGGCAGGTAGCGCAGCGAGTGGGTGGCCAGATCGCTGAGCCCCGTGTCCTGGGGGGCCAGCTCGACGAGCTTCACCCGGTCGTTGGTGATGGCGTGCCGCAGCCGCAGGAACAGGACCGGCAACTCTTCTTTGGGGTCCGGCCCTAGGTAGATGACCGTGCCGCCGGGCCGGCAGACGTCGTCGATGGTGGCGCGGGGCAGTCCGAGCACCGCTTCGGCGCGCAGGCCGTCGCCGAGTTGAGCGTCGACATTGTCGGTCCCGATCACGCCCTTGGCCAGCTTGGCCCAGGCGTAGGCCGATTCGTTGGTGAGCCGAGCCCCGCCCAACACCGCCACCCGCGTGGGGGAGGTGGTTGCCTTGATGGCCTCGGCCGCCGCGCCCAGCGCGTCGGACCAGCGGGCTTCGGTCAAGTCGTCGCCGGCATGACCCCGGACCAGCGGGTCGGTGAGACGCTGGTCGCTCTGGAATGCCTCGAAGTCGAAGCGGCCCTTGTCGCACAGCCAACCCCAGTTGACCGGGTCGATGTCCACGCCGTTGTAACGCAACACCTGGTTCCGGCTGGAGTCGATGACCATCCGGCAGCCCACCGAGCACGACGTGCAGGTGGACTCGGTCTGCTCGAGGTCCCACGGGCGGGCCTTGAAGCGGAAGGGCTTGGCCGTGAGGGCGCCGACCGGGCAGATCTGCACGGTGTTGCCGCTGAAGTAGGAGCTGAACGGATGGTCGGGGAAGGTGTTGACCTGGCTTTGGCCGCCGCGGCCCTGGAAGTGGATGAGCGGGTCACCGGCCACCTCTTTGGCGAACCGGGTGCAGCGGTCGCAGAGGATGCAGCGCTCGCGGTCCAGGAACACGACGTCGCTGATGGGGATGGGCTTCTCGAAGTGGCGCTTCTCTTCGACGAAGCGGCTCTCCCCCGGTCCGTAGGCCAGTGTCTGGTCCTGCAACGGGCACTCGCCGCCTTTGTCACAGACCGGGCAGTCGAGGGGATGGTTTATGAGCAGGAACTCGAGGATGCCGTCTTGGGCCTTTTTGGTGACCTCGCTGGCCGTGTCGACCTTCATGTCCGGCGCCACCTGGATCATGCACGACGGTTGCAGGGCCGGCCCGCGGCCCGTGTCGATCTCCACCAGGCACATGCGGCACATGCCCACCGGGGTCATGCGGGGGTGGTAGCAGAAGCGGGGGATGTAGACGCCGTGGCGCTCGCAGGCGTCGATGACCAGCTCGCCCTTCTCGGCCACCACCTCCTGCCCGTCGACGGTGATGGCCACCGCGTTGGGGCTGATGGCCACCGAGGTTTCTGGTTCAGGCATGGGCCGGCTCCGGCCGGTCCACGGCACCGGAGACGCCGTTCGTCACCGGTCCCACAAAGGCAGCGCCCTTGACCTCGACGGTGGTCTCGACCGGGCCGCCGACGTAAGCCGCGAACTCGTCCTTGAACCGCATGATGGCGGAGGCGACCGGCGTGGTGGCCGACTGGCCGAGGGGGCAGATGGTGGTCTGCATAGGCGGCCACTTGAGCCCGACCGAGATGTTGTCGCAGACGTCGAGCAGCAGGTCGACGTCGCTCGGCCTGCCGTCGCCCGCGACGATCCGCTCCAGGATCTTCTCCAGCCAAGTGGTGCCCTCGCGGCAAGGGGTGCACTTGCCGCATGACTCGCGGGCGAAGAACCGGACGAGGCGCAGGCACGCTTTGACCGTGTCCGTCGTTTCGTCCATGACCACGATGGCCCCCGAGCCGAGCATGGAACCGACCTTGCCCACCGCGCCCGCTTCAAGCGGAAGGTCCAGATGTTCGGGGTAGAGCCACGGCGCCGAAGCGCCACCGGGGATGAACGCCTTGAGCTCATGGTCACCGCGGATGCCGCCGCAGTAGATCGGCGCATAAATGAGATCTCGGAAGGTGGTGACGCCGAACTCGACCTCGTGCACGCCGGGGGTCCGAACGTGGCCCGACACCGCGAACATGCGGGTGCCCTTGCTGTTCTCCGCTCCCAGCTCGGCAAAGGCGGCGCCGCCGTTCTGGACGATCCAGGGGAGGTTGGCCAGGGTCTCGACGTTGTTGACGATGGTCGGCTGCAGGTAAAGGCCCTTGGCGGCGGGGAAGAACGGCGGCTTCAGGCGCGGCATGCCCCGGTTGCCTTCGAGGCTCTCGATGAGCGCGGTCTCCTCGCCCACGATGTAGGCGCCGGCGCCCCAGTGCAGGACTATGTCCAGGCTGAAGTCGCTGCCCAGGATGTCCCGACCGATGTAGCCGGCGGCGTAGGCCTCGTTGAGAGCGGCGGCCAGGCGCTCCTGGGCCAATGCCATCTCACCCCGGCAGTACAGGAAGGCCTGGCTGCAGCCGACCGCGTAACAGGCGATGAGCACGCCTTCGATGAGCTGGTGGGGATCGCGCTCCATGAGGATGCGGTCCTTGTAGGTGCCCGGCTCGCTCTCATCACCGTTGACAACCAGGTAACGGGGCCACACGCCGGGTGGGCAGAACCCCCACTTGACGCCGGCGGGGAAGCCGGCGCCGCCGCGGCCCAGGAGGCTGGCGGTCTTGACCTCGGCCACAACCTCGTCGGGTCGCTTGGCCAACGCCGCCCTGAGTCCCTGGTACCCGCCGGTGGCCTCGTAACGGCTCAACGTGAAGGAGTCGTCGTAGCGGAAGCGTGAAGTGATGATCTTGGGAGGATCAGTGATCGTCACGTCGTGGTCTCTTTGGCGGGCGGCGGCGGGGGCGGTTGAGCGGCGATCCACGCTGGCTCGAGACCGGCGGTGGGCATGGCCGGACCGACGGCCCGGTCGGCGGGGATGTGCTGGCGGGTACGGGCCAGCACGCCGTGGCGGGGAACCTCGTCGCTCAGGCGGTCGCTCTTGAGGTCATCGACCAGGCGGTCGAACTGGTCGTTGCTGATGCGGTGGCGGTACCGATAGTTCACCTGCAGGCACGGCGCCTCGGTGCAGGCGGCGATGCACTCCACGTCTTCGAGCGTGAACATGCCGTCGGCAGTGGTGCCGCCCGCTTTCACGCCGAGGCTCTCCTCGGCGTGCTCGAGCAGTTCCCATCCGCCCATGAGCTGGCAGGAGATGTTGGTGCACACGTTGATGAGATACCGACCCACCGGCTCCCGCTTGAACATCTCGTAGAAGGAACAAGTTCCGATCACCTCGGCCGGCGTCACCCCCACCAGCTCGGCGATGTGCACCATGGCGTCGTCGGACACCCACCCTTCTTGTTCCTGGGCCAGGTGTAGCAACGGGATGAGCGCCGACTTTGGCCTGGGGTAGCGCCCGATGATCTCCCGCGCCACCCGAATGTTCTCCTCCCTGAACCGCGCCATCAGCGATCGACCTGAAATATTGGCATCGGCCGCAGGCCGATCCCTTTCTCTCCCCCTGGTGGGGGTGGTACAGGCAACGGGTGGCCCTGAGGAACCTGGCCGCTGCCGGCGCATGAGCGCCGGCGGCCGTAGGCGAGGTCCGGAAGGGACAGGACCCGTTGCCGGGGCCGGGGGCCCCTCACCGATCCACCTCGCCGAGGATGGGGTCGACGGAGGAGATGACGGCGACGGCGTCGGCGATGAGGCCGCCTCGCATCATGTGGGGCATGGACTGCAGGTTGATGAAGCTCGGCGGCCGGATGCGCATCCGGTAGGGCTTGGCGCCGCCATCGCTCACGATGTAGCAGCCCAGCTCGCCACGGGGCGATTCGACCCCGGCGTACGCTTCACCGGCCGGCACCTTGAACCCTTCGGTGAAGATCTTGAAGTGGTGGATGAGCGCCTCCATCGACTCGTCGATGCGGGCGCGAGGCGGCGGGGTGACCTTCTTGTCCTGCACGCGGTAGTCACCAGGCGGCATCTTGTGCAGGATCTGCTCGACGATGCGCATGGACTCGCGGATCTCGTTCAAGCGGATGGCGAAGCGGTCATAACAATCGCCGTAAGAGCCGACGATGACGTCGAAGTCGACCTCGTCGTAGGCCAAGTAGGGCATGTCCCGGCGCAGGTCCCAGGCGTAACCGGTGGAGCGCAGGAGCGGGCCGGTGGCGCTGAGAGCGATGGCCTCCTCGGTGGTGATGACCCCAACACCCTGGAGCCGGTCGCGCCAGATGGGCTGATCGTTGAGCAGGGTCTCGAAACGCTCCAGCGCCGGTGGAACGTCGTGCAGGATCTTTTCGGTCCGCTCCCGCCACGTGGCCGGAAGGTCCGCCGCCACCCCGCCCGGGCGGATGAAGTCGTGGTTCATGCGCAGACCGGTGATCAGCTCCAGGACCCGGAGGATCTCCTCGCGCTCGCGCCAGCCGTACAGCATCATGGAGACCGCGCCCAGGTCGAGGCCGTTGGTGGCCTGGAACAGCAGGTGGCTGGCCATGCGGTTCAGCTCGCACAGCAGCATGCGGATCCAAGTGGCGCGCGGCGGGATCTCGACGCCGAGCAGCTTCTCGGTGGCCAGGGAGAACGCCAGCTCGTTGAACAGGGGCGAGGCGTAATCCATGCGGGTCACGTTGGTTGGACCCTGCAGGTAGGTGAGGTCCTCGCCGGTCTTCTCCATGCCGGTGTGCAGGTAACCGATGATGGGCTTGGTCCGCAGCACGGTCTCGCCGTCGAGCTCGACCATGAGCCGGAGCACGCCGTGGGTGCTGGGGTGCTGGGGCCCCATGTTGATGATGGTGGTCTCGTCCGGGCCCGGCTCGACGTCAGCCAGATCGGCGACCTCGGCCTCGGACAGTCGCAGCACCGCCCCCTGCTCGCGCAGCACCTCGCGGCCGCCTTCGACCTCGCGCGGCCGCATCTCCTGGTTGCCCTCGTCGGTAAGGGGCACGTCGGTGGTGGCAAGCTCGGTCTGGCGCGGCTCGGTGGTGGTCATCAGCGCGCCGCCGGGGCGCCTTTGAACTGCACGGGGATGCGCCCAACGGCGTAGTCCTTGCGCAATGGATGTCCCTCCCAGTCCTCAGGCATGAGGATGCGGGTCAGATCGGGATGGTCGGTGAAGGCGATGCCGAACATGTCGAACACCTCACGCTCCAGGGCTTCGGCGCCCGGGTACACGGGGTACAGCGAGGGGACCGTGGCGTCATCCTCTGGCACCTGTACCCGGATGCGCAGACGGTCGGGTCGACGGTGGCGGGTGAGGGTGACCACCAGCTCGTAGCGACCCGGCTCGATGCCGGCGGGCAGCAACCGGGGGGCGACGTAGGTGAGGTAGTCGACGGCGGTGAGGTCGAGGCACATGAGCCAGCCATCGGCCCGAAGCGCGGTGGCGACCTCGATCAGCCGGTCGCGGTCGACGTGCAACATCCGCTGGCCGTGCGACCAGGTGACCGGCGATCCCTGGAGCAGTTCGGGGTCGGGCGCCGTCGCTTGGATGTCACCATCGGGGTCGGCGGCGGCTTCGGGGTCCGCGGCCATGCTCAGCCCCGCCCGACCGTCAGGTCGGTCGGCATCGACGGCCCCGGCTCGAACTCGGGCACGACGCTCGACTTCGGCTCCGGTTCTGGCTTCGGCGGCTCGACGGTTAGCGCCGCTCCCCCGCCGTGCTCGTCCCGGCGGCGCAGGATGTCGCCGGTCTGGATCTTCTCGTGGAGGGTGTTGATGGCGTGGATCAGCGTCTCCGGACCGGGCGGGCAACCTGGCGCGTACACGTCGACCGGAACGATCTGATCGACGCCCTGGACGATGGCGTAGTTGTTGAACATGCCGCCCGACGAGGCGCACACGCCCATCGAGATCACCCACTTGGGTTCCATCATCTGGTCGTAGATCTGGCGCAGCACCGGGGCCATCTTCTGGCTGACCCGGCCGGCCACGATCATGATGTCGGCCTGACGCGGCGAGGCGCGGAAGACCTCCATGCCGAAGCGGGCCAGGTCGTAGTGGGGACCACCGGCGGCCATCATCTCGATGGCACAGCAGGCCAGCCCGAACTGGGCCGGCCAACTGCTGCGGCGGCGGGCCCAGCGCACGACATCTTCGAGCTTGGAGGTGAGGAAGTTCTCTTGGAGCGCTCCGAAGCCGTCGGAGGTGCCCAGGGGTTGGAGGTCGCTCACTACGCCGCCACCTCGTCGTGTCGGGGAGCCTCCTGGCGTCCTTCGAGGCCGACGCGGCGAACGGTCGAGGTCAGGGTGCGGGTGGGATCGACCGCGCCACCAGTGCGCGGCTGGCGTTGCGCCGGCCCCCAATCAAGGGCGCCGTTGGCCAGCAGGTACACGAAGGAAGCGAAGACGGCTACCGCGAAGACGATCATCTCGACCAGGCCGAAGACGCCGAGCTGCCGGGAGATCACCGCGTAGGGGTAAAGGAAGATGATCTCGATGTCGAACACGATGAAGATCATGGCGACCAGGTAGAAGCGCACCGGGAAGCGTTCTGGAGGTTCCCGGCTGGGAACGATGCCGCACTCGTACGGCCCGTTCTTGGCCACGGTTTCGCGGCGGGGGGCCACCAGCCGGGACATGACCAGGCTCACCGCGGCGAACAGCGTGGCCAGGACCAGCAGGGCGAGGACGGGGAGGTACTGGCCCAAGGCGCTCAGCCCTCCGCCCGGTTGCGGGCCGACAGCTTCTCGCGCTGGTGCAGGATGCTGCAGCAGATCACAAAGGCGACGCCCATCAAGACCGCCAGGACGATCGAGGGAAGGCGCTTGGAGCCGATGTCGCGCTCCATGATCACCGACATCACCTTGGAGTTCTTGTCGGCGACGGGGATGGGGGGAGCGGCGCCCGGCAAGGTGGCCTGGGGCACTGCCTTGCGGAACTGGACCACCGCGTAGTGGTTCGGGTTCTTGAACGTGAGCGCCGACTTGACCTTGTACCAGGCCCGGCCCAGCACCGAGTTGTCCGTGCGCTTGGGTTTGCCGCCGTGGGTGTAGGCGTTCAGTTCCACGCAGTCAGAAGTGGTGGGGCAGATGTTCTGCTGGTCGGGGCCGAGGAAGGCGGTGGCGGTGGCCACCGCGTCACCGGTCTGGGCATCCCCCGCCGACAAGAGCTCCCAGGTCTTGCCCGTGTCGATCTGGGTGGTGAGCGTGGGGTCGACGCTCAGCAGATCACCGAGGGAGGGGGCCTTGGGCTGGTTGGCGAACGCCTTTTTCAAGTCGGCCCGCTTGTCCAGGAAGCTCTGGGCGGTGGGCAGCTTGTCGGCGTTGGGTACCTGGTGAGCCACCGGAAGCTCAGCTTTGGTCGTCTCGTAGCTCAGCTCCTTGATCTTCCACGTCGGCGCCGGCCCCTTGTAACCGATGCCGTACATGGCCCAGATCACGCCCATCAGGAACATCCAGCCGAGCAAGGCGGTGAAGGCGATCATGCCGCCCAAGCGGATGCCGGTGTTGGTGGAAAGCAGCACGAAGACCGAGCCCATCAGCACAAGGACCCCGACCGACACGACCAGGATCCCCCGGAAGCCCGGGTCGAAGGTCAACGCACCGATGGTGTGGAGCAAGGCGACCATGTTCGCTACAAGCTCCGCTCGTACTCGACGATGGCCCGGACCTGGTCCTGGGTGTACATGGCGCCCTGATCGGGGGTACCAGGCGTCTTCTTCTCCACGCCGACCTCACCGTTGGTGGGATCCGCCTTCTCCTCGGGAGTGATGCAGAAACCGGGCATGCGCCCGGTGCCCTGCCCGTGGACGCCGTAGAGCTTGCCCTGCTCTGAGCCGGTGCAGACAAAGGTGAGTTGCTGCTTGAGGCCGACGACATCCCCGGGGAACTGGGCGAGGGTGCCGCCGTTGCGCAGTGCCGGGCCGTAGGCGCCGTTGCCGTCGGCCTGCTTGTCGTTGAACGACCAGCCCTGGGTGTGGCAACGACCGCACGAGTAAGCGCCCCCGGCGAACCCGGAGTAGTACCCGAGGTTGAACAGCGCCTCGCCGTCGGTGGCGTAGGGCTTGCCGGCCTTCTCGGCCGCCGCCTTCTCCTTCTTCAGACCGTCCTTGGCCTCGGCCTGGGCCTGCTTGGGGGTGATCTGGATGCTCTGCAGGTAGTCGATGAGGTTCTGGAGTTGCTGGTCGTCCATGGCGCCGCCGCCCTTGACGCCCCACGCCGGCATGGGCGAGAAGGGCCGGCCGTAGGTGAGGATGTAACGGACCTCGTCGCGGCTGAACCGGAGCAGGACGGTGTTGAGAGCCGGCCCCTTCCAGCTCACCTGCTTCTGGAAGCGGCCGTCGGCGTCGGTGATGACGTAGTCGACACCGGGGTTGCCCACGCCCTTCTCACCGTGGCAGAAGGCGCAGTTGAAGCCACCCTTGGCGGTGGTGGCGAACAGGTTGGCGCCGGCCTTGGCGAAGGTGGCGTTGAAGTTCTTGACCGCCCCGGCCTGACGGCCCGGCTCCGCCAGCCAGTAAAGGGGCACGCCGAGGGCGCAGATGAACATGCCGAGCAGGCCGATGGTGAGCACCCGGTCGAGCTTCTTGCCCTCCAGCTCCTCGTCTGAGTAGTAGGGCTTGCGGTTGGGCGCCAGCTCCACCTCGGAGCCGACCTCCGGCCGGCTCTGGCGAGCGTTGACGAACAAGAAGACGACGACGATGACGATGGCCAGGAAGAGGATGACCGCCCCGATGGCCGCCTGTGTGGTCCCCAGGATCACTTGTGCTCACTCCCCCCGCTGATGCAGTGCGGTCCCTCGGCCTCTTGCCCGGTGGTGTTGGTGCCGATGGGCGGTCCCAAGATGATCTGGCCGGTGTTCACGGTGAGGGCGCCCCCGTCCACGCTCATGGCGAAGCGGTCGAGGCCACGGGGGGCCGGGCCACCCTTCTTCTCGCCCACCCGGCTGTACTGGGAGCCGTGGCAGGGACACTCGAACCACTGCGAGGTGAGGCAGGCGGGGACCCGGCAGCCCAGGTGAACACACTTCTGGTAGAGCGCAACCACGCCGGCCTCCATGCCTGAGAGCTCGGCCGGCGAGTAGATCTTGCGGGCCTTGTCCAGGGCGCTGGATGGGTACTCGGTGATCCACATGCGGCCGTCGGGGTAGTAGTAGAAGCCTTGGCCTTGGGTGATCTGGGCAGTGATGTCGGTGATGGTGCCGACCCGGATCTTGGCACCAAAGCCGCCCTTGCTCGACGGCCACAGGAAGCCGAGCACCCCGGCGCCGAAACCGGCAAGACCCAAGGCGAAGAAGCTGACGATGCTGCGGTTCAGGAACTGGCGGCGGCTAACACCGATCTGCTCGGGGTCCGGCGGCACCCAGCGTTGGGGCGGCGCAGCCTCGGCTACCGGTACCAGCGCCCCGCCTTTGCGCTCGAGCACGGCGGCCCGCTCGACGTCTCGACCGGTGGTGACCGCCACCGCTCGAGCTTCTTCTTTGCGAGCCTTGCGGTCCCTGGCCCGGGCCCGGCGGTCCAGCGAACCGGTGGCGCGGCCGGCCTCGCGGCTGCGACGAGCGGCGAAGATGACCACGATGGCCAGCACGGCCAAGGCGATGACCGCGACCACGACGATGAGTGACATGGGGTGAGCGACCTCCTCAGAGATCGAAGAACAGGCCGTCGCGCCACGGGAACACGAAGTTCTGGCCGGGGCCGCGGAAGAAGGAGCCGATGAGCACGAGGACCGCCCAGAACATGAGGAAGATCGTGAACAAGGAGATGGCGAACTTGCGATCTTCGGGCTTGTTGCTGGGGTTGCGGTCGGTGTAGGGCGCCAGGATCAGAGCGAACAAGCCCATGCCGGGGATGGTCACCCCGGCCACCATGGGGTGGAACATGGTGAGCAGCTCCTGGAGGCCCAGGAAGTACCACGGCGCCTTGGCCGGGTTGGGGGTGAGGTTGGGGTTGGCCAGCGCCAACAGCGGGGCGTTGACGAAGACCGAGAAGATGAGCAGGAAGGCGGTGCACAGCAGGGCGGCGACGAACTCGATCGACAGCAGGTGCGGCCACACGTGGACCTTGTCCTGGGGCGAAGCCTTGACGTCCTGGATCGAGCCGGACTTGACCACCGTCAGCAGTCGCTGGGTGTGGCCGCCCGGACCGGCCGCCAACGGCGGCCCGGAGGCGACGGCGACGGCTCCCCCGGTGCGCTCGGCTGTGGCCACGGCCCCCGCGGCGGCTGGTGCGTCGGCGGTCTCGGCCCCCGAGGCCTTCTGGCGTGCGGCCTTGGCCCGTTCCAGGAGGTGGGCGGGGATCTTGCTGGCTCCTTCGGCGGGCGCGGCCTCACCACCGCCGGCGGCGGGGGCGGGCGCGTCGGCCGGGGCGCTGGACGCGGCGGCCTTCTTGCGGGCTTCTTCAGCTCGCTTGCGCAGGTGTTCGGGGATCTCGGTCACGTCGAGCTCCTTCGCTACAGCGGCCCGGAGATGCCGCCGTCCTTGCGCACCCTCCAGAAGTGGACCGCCATGAAGATGACGATCACGAAGGGGAGCATCAAGACGTGCAGCACGTACCAGCGCAACAAGGTGTCGGTGCCTATCTCGCCGCCGCCGAGCAGCACGAACCGCACCTGGTTTCCGAAGACAGGCGTGTAGCCCATCATGTTGGTGCCCACCGTCACCGCCCACAGCGCCAACTGGTCCCACGGGAGCAGGTAGCCGGTGAAGGAAAGCAGCAGGGTGAGCATCAGCAGGACCACACCGATCACCCAGTTGAACTCACGCGGCGGCTTGTAGGCGCCGTGGTAGAAGACCCGGGCCATGTGCAGGAACACCGACAGCACCATGAGGTGCGCGGCCCACCGGTGCATGTTGCGCACCAACAGCCCGAAGGTGACCGAGGTCTGCAAGGCGTAGAGGTCGTTCCACGCCGAGGCGGCGGTGGGACGGTAGAAGAACATCAAGAAGATGCCGGTGACGGTCAGCAAGATGAACAGGAAGAAGCTGAGCCCGCCGAGGCACAACGTGTAGCTGACCTTGACGGCGTGGCGCTTCACCTTGACCGGGTGCAGGTGGTACAGCACCGAGTTCATGATCACGTAGGAGCGGTTCCGGGGGCTGTCGGTGTAGCCCTTGCGGAAGATGGAGCCGGGCCGGAAGATCGAGTTCCAGGCCTGGCTCCCCTGCATCCTGTCGTTGATGTCGGCGATCTTCTTGGCGGGGCCCCCGCCCGACTTGCCGCTCATGGTCTTGGCCATGCCCTACTCCTGACCGTTCTGGGGGGCTGCGCTCATCCGAGCCGCATCCCGTAGCCGTAGCCGTGGGTGTTGGTGCGCTGGTGCGCGTCGCCGTCGGCCGCCGCCTGGCCGATCTTGCCGAGGATGATGACCCCGGTGGGGCACCGGTCCACGCAGAGGGCGCATCGGGTGCAGACGTCGTCGTCGATGGTGAAGATCACATGGTCGCTGGGGTCGACTCCCGGCTGCTCGGTGTCGACCGCCTCGGCGATGCTGCCCGGCGTGACCATGTGGATGCACTTCCACGGGCATATGTCAACGCAGCCCTCGCACATGATGCACTCGGACTGGTCGATGTGGATGAACTGCTTGGGCTTGACCGCCTTGGCCAGGTAGTCGGCGTCGACCTCCTGCAGCACGTAGTCCGTGCGGAACTCCGGCATGGGCGGGTTGGCATCGGTCCTGGCCATCAGCCGCTCTTGACCAGGGGACGCCCGTAGGTGGTGGTCTCCACCTCGACCGCAGCCGTCTTGCCGCGGGCCTGCCAGATCGACCAGAGGGTGACGTGGAGGGTGAGGAAGGCGCCGTAGATGCCGACGACCAGGAGGTCGCGCAGCACCTGGTAGTTGACGGTGAAGGGCAGTTTGCCGACCAGGCCGAACGGGCCCAACAAGATCTTGTCGGGGCGCCACTTGAGCTCGTTGTCGGCCCAGGTGAGGAACTGGTGGGGCACTACTCCGTAGGCCCAGACCATGCCGAAGAAGGCGTAGGTGGCGGCGATCATGGCCTCGCCCCATGACAGCGATGTGCCGACCCGGCGCCGCTTGGAGAACCACACGACGCCACCCGCCATGGCCAGCGCGACCAGCAACGAACCGTCGAAGGCGACGTTGAAGAGGTGGCTCCCGTTGAACGCGATCACCGTGACGACACCTCCCTCGTGAAATCTCTCACAATGCTACGGGACAAGCGCTACGAACCAGACATCTCGCAGCGCCGGTTGGTCTAGCAGACGCCTTCAGCGGCGGGCACATCAGGCCAAGGCCGTCGAGACAGTGCCGTGTGGACCCGGACCAGGCCCTTCAACGGCGTGGTTCACCACCGTCCGTTCTGCTTGGCCGAGGGCGACCGCAGGCCTCTAGAGTCGGCGCCCGTGACCGAGATCCCCGAGCATCTGCTCAAGCGCTCGCAGGAACGCCGGGCCGCCTTGGGCCTGGGTGGCGGTGACGGCGGCGCGGAGGCGCCGGCTGCCGGAGCTACCGAGCCGTCCACCGCGGTGGCCAAGTCGGCCGAGACCGCGCCCGCGGCGCCGGTGGGACGTGCCGCTCGGGCCGAACCGACACCGGCCCCTGCGGCCAAGCCCGACCCGCCGTACGTGGTTGCGGCCAAGCGCCGCCGGCGGGTGCCTTACTTCGCCATGCCCGTGCTGGCGCTGCTGCCGGTGTGGGGAATGTTCTACTGGTTCAGCGTCCAGCCGCCGCCGCCCGACCAGAACGACCCGCTGGTGGTCGGTGCCCAGGTGTACGCCGCCAACTGCTCGACCTGCCACGGCAGCAACGGTGAAGGCGGCAGCGGGCCGAAGCTGGCTGACGGCGAGGTGCTGAAGACGTTCAAGGACCCGCTGGCCCAGGCCCGCTGGGTGACCTACGGCAAGACCCACGGTGGGCCGGACGCCAACGGCAACTACGGCGACAAGGACCGGCCCGGCGGCCAGCGCAGCGTCGACGAGTTCGGCGGCGCCATGCCCAGCGCCGAGAAGGACCTCGGCCTGACGCCGGACCAGATCGTGGCTGTCGTTCGCCACGAGCGCGAAACGCTCTCCAAGGAAAAGACGCCACCCGCCGGCCAGGAGGTCACGACCGACAAGGTGGCGGCCTACATCAAGGACAACCCTGCCACCGGGTAGCCCGCCATACCGGACGGAACGCCACGACGTCCTGGTCATAGGTGGCGGCCCGGCCGGAGCGGCGACGTCGTACTGGCTGGCCAAGGCCGGCCACGAAGTGGTGTTCGTCGAGCGCAAGCGCTTCCCCCGAGAGAAGACGTGCGGCGATGGGCTCACCCCCCGCGCCGTGAAGGAACTGACGGACATGGGCCTGTACGAGAGGCTCACCGGGTTCCATCGCATCGACGGTCTGCGCGCCGTCGCCCACGACATCACCCTCGAGCTGCAATGGCCCGAGCACCCGATCTACCCCAATCACGGCTTTGTGGTGCGCCGCCGCGACCTGGACCAGTTCGTGGCCGAGAACGCCGTCGCCGCCGGCGCCGAGCTCCGGGAGGGGACTGAAGCCGTCCGGCCACTGTTGAGCAACGGCCTGCTGGCCGGGGCGGTGGTGAAGGACAAGGACTCCGGTCGGGAGTCAAAGGTGCACGCCCGCTATGTGGTGGTGGCCGACGGGTCCAACTCCCGCTTCGGTCGGGCGTTGGGCAACAGCCGCAACCGCAGCTACCCGCAGGGCATGGCGATCCGGGGATACTTCGAGAGTCCGCAACACGCCGACCCCTGGATCGAGAGCGCCCTCGATGTGCGTGACCGGGCCGGCCACTCGCTGCCGGGTTACGGCTGGATCTTCCCGTTGGGTGACGGCACCATCAACGTGGGCATCGGGCTGCTGTCCACGTTCCGTGACTTCAAGAGCGTGAACACCAGCCACCTCATGGACGAGTGGGCCGCCACCGCTCCCGAGCATTGGGGGATCGATCCCGGCGCCATCTTGGCTCCCGCAACCGGCGGACGGCTGCCCATGGCCGGGTCGATCGAGCCCAAGGTCGGCCCCAACTTCGTGGTGGTGGGAGACGCATCCGGCTCGGTCAACCCCTTCAACGGCGAGGGCATCGACTACGCCTATGAGACTGGGCGGCTGGCGGCCAACCTGCTGGACGAAGCGCTGAGCACCGGCAACGGCCTGGCCCTGGCCCGTTACCCGCACCTGCTCGAAGAGGAGTACGGCCTCTACTTCAAGGTGGCGCGCCTGTTCGTGAAGTTGATCGGCAACCCGGCGGTAATGAAGGAGCTCACGCGCGTCGGCATGCAGAGCCGGTCGCTCATGGACTGGGTGCTGCGGATCATGGCCAACCTGTTGCGCCCCGACGAGCTCGGTCCCGCCGAGCTGGCCTACAAGGCGGCGGCAACCCTGGTTCGTGCCGTCCCGGAGCCAGTCACCGCGTAGCGGTTTCGCTTCGGAACCAGAGGTTCCGAAGCGATTTGGTTGACGGCCTCCGGCCGGCGCCTAGATCCGTCGGCGAGGCTGCGCAGCCGCCAGGCGAAGCAGCACCACCGGCGTGAACCGCATGGCGAAGCCAGGCCCGGCGAGCCCGAAGGGCGAGCGGGACCAGCAACACGGCCCTTCGGCGAGGCTGCGCAGCCGCCAGGCGAAGCAGCACAACCAGATCCACTCGCATGTGCGAAGCACGGGCCAGCGAGGCCTGCCGAGCTGGCCCTAAGGCAAAACTGGGTCGATCCAGCCGCCGTGGTCTTCGACGAGCTTGTCGGCGTCGTGGGGGCCCATGGTGCCTTGGCGGTACAGGACCGAGGGGGGTGGGTTGTCGTTGATCTCCTCGACGATGCGCCACTGCTCGGTGACGCTGTCGCTGCGGCCGAAGCGGCGGCGATCGCCGTCGAGGGCGTCCTCGATCAGGCGCTGGTAGGCCTCCTCGCGCCGGCCGAGGGCCTGGGCGAACTTGACGTCGAGGTCGATGGGTTCGGTGGCGAGGTCGTCACCCGGGGCCTTGGCCTGGAAGTGGAAGGTGACCCCGTCGTCGCTGCCCAGCCGGAACCGCACCAGGTTGGCCGGCGGATCCTGCGCCCCTTCGGGCGTGAACAGCAGGCGGGGCGGCTCGTTGAACCGGACGACCGCCTCGGTGGCGGTCAGGGCCAGTTCCTTGCCGGTGCGGATGAACCACGGCACACCCGACCAGCGCCACGAGTCGATGTAGAGCTGGAGGGCGATGAAGGTCTCGACGTCGGAGTTCTCATCCACGCCGTCCTCGGCGCTGTAACCCCGGTACTGGCCGCGAACCACGTCGCTGGGCTCCACCGTGCGGACTTGGCGGAACAGGCGCAGCCGCTCGTCGGCCAAGGCGTCGGCGTCGGCAGACACCGGTGGTTCCATCGCCAGCAGGGCGACGATCTGCAGAAGGTGGTTCTGGACCACGTCGCGCATGGCGCCGACGCTCTCGTAGAACCGACCCCGGGTCCCGACTCCGAAGTCCTCAGCCATGGTGATCTGCACGCTGTCGATGAAGTTGCGGTTCCAGATCGGTTCGAGCAACGAGTTGGCAAAGCGGAACACCAACAGGTTCTCGACCGCCTCCTTGCCCAGGAAGTGATCGATCCGATACACCGCGGTCTCGGCGAACGAGCGGTGCAACGTCTCGTTCAACTTCTCGGCTGACGCCAAATCCCGCCCGAACGGTTTCTCGACCACCACCCGAGCGCCGTGTTCCAGGTCGACCTTGCCCAGGCCATCGACCACGTCGTCGAACAGCTCAGGCGGGATGGCCAGGTAGAAGAGGGGTGCCTGGCAACCGTCGCTGCGCAGCTTCTCGGCCAGACCCTGGAAGGTGGCGTCGTCGCGGTAGTCGCCGCTGACATAGGTGAGACGATCGAGCAGCTCCTTGAGGGCGGTTTCGTCCACCTTTTCGTCGCCACCGACGTGCTCGTGCACCGATTCCTTGCACCGCTCCTTCAGCTTGTCGTCGTCCCAGTTCGAAGACGCCACCCCGACGACCGGCCGGTCGAGGCGGCCGCCCTTCTCCATCTCGTAGACGGCCGGGAAGATCTTCTTGAAGCAAAGGTCACCGGTGGCCCCGAAGATCACCAGCGCGTCGGACCGGCCCATGCCCGGCGGGTGCTCCTGCGTTTCGTCACTCACGGCTTCATCTCAATGGCGTCGCCGTACTTATGGCGAGCACCTGCGGCGCTCACTCCCGGCTGCTCGCTGGCGCTCCCGACGCCGGCTTCGGTCACGGCTTCATCTCGATGGCGTGTCCACCGAACTGGTGGCGGAGGGCGGAGACCACCCGCATGGCGGTGCCGCGGTCGTCCTGGGAGACGAAGCGGGCGAACAGGGCGGCGGATATGACGGGGGCGGCGACGCCGGTCTCGATGGCCGCCTCGACCGTCCAGCGGCCCTCACCGGAGTCGACCGCGACCGGCAAGATGTCGTCCAGCCCCGGGTCGTCGTCCAAGGCGGCGACCAGCAGGTCGAGCAGCCAGGAGCGCACCACGCTGCCTTGCTGCCAGGACTTGATGGCCGCCAACGCGTCGACCCCGAGGGGGGACTTGAGCAGCACCGCATAACCCTCGGCGTAGGCCTGCATGATCCCGTACTCGATGCCGTTGTGGACCATCTTGGTGAAGTGGCCGGCACCGACGGGTCCGACGTGGCCGAACCCGTTCTCGGGGGGCGCCAACGCGTCGAAGATGGGCTGGGCGAGGGCGACCGCTTCGTCGCTACCGCCGACCATGAGGGCGTAACCGTTCTGAAGGCCCCACACGCCGCCGCTGGTTCCGGCGTCGATGAAGTGGATGCCCTTGGCGGCCAGGATCTCACCGCGGCGCACCGAATCCGGGTAGTGAGAGTTGCCGCCGTCGATCACCAGATCGCCTTCACCGAAGAGGCCGGCCAGGGTGGTGATGGTCTGATCGGTGACGGCGCCGGCCGGCACCATCGACCAGGCGATGCGGGGCTGGTCGGCGCCGGCCAGCGCCTCGGCCAGCGCTTCGAGGCTGTCGACCGCGCTGCCCTCGGCGTGGGGGTCGAAGCCAACGACCTCGTGGTCGGCGCGCCGCAGCCGTTCGGCCATGTTGGCGCCCATCTTTCCGAGTCCGATCATGCCGAGCTTCATGGCGTGTGATGCCTCCGGGTGGTTGGTTCGGGAACAGTGCGGACAGGGTCAGCGGGTCTGGGTGAGCAGGTCTTCGAGAGCGATCCGGGCGGCGCGCAGGCCGTGCTCGCGCAAGGTGAGGAGGTCGCCGGCGGCTTGAGCCTGCTTGAGGGTGGAGAAGGAGTAGTCGCGACCGGGGATGTCGAGGTCGGTGGTGTCGGCGCCCAGCACCTGCACGAAGACGCCGGTGGGCGGGCCGCCCTTGTGGAGCTGACCGGTGCTGTGCAGGAAGCGGGGGCCGAGGCCGAAGGTGGTGGCCACCGCCAGCCGATCGCGGATGGCCGTGCGGGCATCTTCGATGGCGTCGACCACCCCGTCGTCGGGGTCCAGGTAGGCCTGGATGGAAACGTAATCACCGGCCTTGACCTGGTCGAGCAGGCCGGCCAGCGGTTCGGGCTGCACATCGGGGAGCCCGTCTTGGAGCACGTGGTTGGTGGCTTCCTTGGCCTCGGCCACGTTCGGCTGGTCAAAGGCGTTGATCTCCAGCACCGCGCCGCAGACTGCGGTGGCGAACTCCCACAGGAGCACTTGGGCGCCGATGGAGCTGACGCCGTCGTACGGGAGGGAGACCACAGGGTGGCCACGCTCGGCCAGCACGTCGAGACCGTGATGCTCGCCGATGGCGACGAACAGGCGGTCGTCGCCGTACACCTCGGGTGGACCCAGCCGCTCGCCGGCGATGGGCACGACGCCGGTGCCGTGCTTGCCGGTGGACTCGGCCAGGAGCTGCTCGAGCCACAGGCCGAACGTCTCCACCTCAGCGTCGATGACCAAGGTGACCTTGTCGCGGCCGGCCTTGACCGCCGCCCCCAGGATGGCGCCAAGGCGAAGGCCCGGGTTGGCGCGGGGATCGACTCCGGGCTCGAGTTGGTTTGACTGCCGGTCGGCGGCGTCGAGCATCTCCATGTAGCCGGCGCCGGCCAAGGCGGCGGGGACCATGCCGAAGTAGGACAGTGCCGAGTAGCGGCCGCCGATGTCGGGCCGGTTCTCCCACACCTTTCGGTAATCGCGCTCTTCGGCCAGCCGCTGCAGGTCGCTGCCCGGGTCGGTGATGACGGTGAACTGCTCGGGGCGGCCCACCTTGGCCCAGAAGTACTCAAGGTGGCTGCGGGTCTCGACGGTGCCGCCGGACTTGGAAGAGGCGACGAACAGCGTCGTGTCGAGCGGGCACTCGTGTTCGATCCGGCCGATGGCGGCGGGGTCGGTGGTGTCGAGCACGCGCAGCTCGGGGTGGTTGTCGCGCTTGGGGAAGGTGCGGGTCACAACCTCGGGGAAGAGGCTCGAGCCGCCCATGCCCATGACCAGCGCATGGGTGAACCCGTCGGCGGCCACGTCAGCGACAAAGGCGTCGAGCGTGGGCGCGGCGGCGACCACCTCGGGACCGACCCGCAACCAACCCAGGCGGTCGGACACCTCCGTCGGATCTGGCTGCCAGAGGGTGTGGTCCCCGGACCAGATGCGAGCAACGGCGTTCGCCCCGATGAGCTTCTCGACTTCAGCGGCCACGGCGTCGGCCAAGGGCCCCAGTCGTTCGCTGGCCAGCGGGGTCGGTTCGGTCATCGCCCGATCATGCCGCGCCGCGGCGGCGCGCGCTGCCCCGGCCCGGCGAACTTTCGATCACCGCTCGGCGGCCCGCCGGCGTCCGAGCAGTTCGCCCAGCGGGGCGGCAGCTATGGGTTCTCCGAAGAGGTTGCCTTGCAGCCGGTCGCATCCCAGTTCGGTGAGCACCGCCGCTTGGGCGGCGGTCTCCACCCCTTCGGCCACGGTCACCATGCCGAGCGAACGGGCCAGGGTGACTGATGCGGCCACGATGGCGGCGTCCTTGGTGCCGGGCTGGGCGACGCTATCGACAAAGGTGCGGTCGATCTTCAGCACGTCGGCCATGGGGAAGCGGCGTAGGTAGTCGAGGGAGGCGTAACCGGTGCCGAAGTCGTCGATCGCGACCCCCAGACCCAACGCCTTCAAGCGTGACAACCGAGCGGCCGCTGCTTCGGGATCGTTGACGAGAGCTGTCTCGGTGATCTCCAACCACAATCGGGCGGGGTCGACGCCGGTTTCGGCGAGCACTGCGCCGATGCTCGCCTCCAGCTCCGGGTCGGTGAGCTGGCGGCCCGAAAGGTTGACCGTCACCGCCACGTCGTTCCCGGGCACCGCCCGGTCCCAACCGGCCAGCGCCACCGCGGCTTGGGCGAGGACCCACTCGCCGATCGGGATGATGAGCCCGCTGCGCTCGGCGAGGGGCACGAACACATCGGGTTTGATCGCTATGCCGTCGAGATCCCAGCGCAGCAGCGCCTCCGCGCCCACGATGCGATGACCCACCGCCTCGACCTGCAACTGGTAGGCGACGGTGAGATCGCGGTGGTCGAAGGCGGCACGCAGGGCCGCTTCGAGCTCCAGATCGGCGGCGGCACCGGCGCGAACATCGGCCCGGTAGACGGTGATCCGGCCGCCGCTCTGGCCTCGGCCCACGGCGCTGCTGGCCCGTTGCAGAAGTTCCTCGGCGGCCCACGCCGTGTCGGGCCGCCGATCGGCGTGGTGCCCGTCGGGGGTGGCATCGGTCAACGAGGCGCCGGAGGCAATGCCGACGGACGCGGTGAGCACGACGGGTCGTCCTTCGATGACCATCGGCTCGGCCACCGCTCGGACGATGCGCAACGACATCGCCTCGGCGCCGGCCTGGGTCGCCAACCGTTCGCAGACCACGGCAAAGGCGTCGCCGTCGAGGCGGCCCACCAGGTCCGCCGGGCGGACCACCGAATCGATCCGGTTGGCCACCGCTCGCAGAACCTCATCGCCGGCGGGACGCCCGTAGCTCTCGTTCACCGACCCGAAACGATCGACGTCGACGCACAGCACGGCGAGCTGGTCGGTGCCGCGCCGGTTGATGGCGGTGCTTATCCGGTTGAGCACGGCGTCGCGGTTGGGAAACCCGGTGAGCCGGTCGTGGCGAGACTCGTACTGGCGGTGCTCGTCGCTGAACAGACGGCTGACGATGACAGCAGCCAAGTTCTGGTAGCGCCGCAGCAGCACCAGCTCGGCCACGGAAGGGGGCCGGTGGCCGGGGCGGAACAGCACTATCCCGGCGCTCACCCGCCCGCTGGTGGGACGACCCACCGCCAGCAGCCAGGCCGAGGACATCCCCGCCTTGCCCATCGCTTTGGCGAGCGCCTCGTCGCCGGGAAGCTCCGGCGCGTCGATCACCTGCAGGGTGCCGGGCGAAGCGGAGAACAAGCGGCTGGCGTTGTAGGTGTGAAGCACCTCGAGCGCATCACCGGGCAACGCCTCGGAGTGGAAGAGCCGGGGCCGGTCTCTGCCCCCGACCCCGATCGCGCACCAGGCCGGCTCCAACTCGCGTTCCAGCGCGTCAGCCAACACCTCCAGCGAGCGGGAGGCCTGGTCATGGCGGGCGAGGGACTCAAGTACCTCGTCGATCGGCTCGGAGAGCTCGGGCGTGGTCGTGACCGGCTGCACCTTGATCAACGGGCGACGACGGGATCGCCGTCTTGGGCGGGGACCTCGGCGGCAGCCGCCTCGGCCGCTTCGACGATGTGCACCACATGGTCGGCGCCGTGGGCCAAGCCGGGGAACAGGATCTCGTACGGGCCCGGGGCCAGGGCGACACCGCGCCGCAGCATGGCGTGGAAAAAGGCGGCGTAGGCCCGCTGGTCGGTGCGGGCGGCCTGCCGGTAGTCGGTCGGTGGCTCGGGACCGAAGAACAACCCCACCAGCGAGCCGACCCGGGGGATCACCGCCGTCAGGCCGCCGGCCACCAGCGCCGACTCAAGGCCTTCGGCCAAGGCGGCGGCGGTGGCGTCGAGCTGCTGGTAGGCCCCGGCGTCCAGCAGTGCGAGGGTGGCCAGGCCGGCGGCGGTGGCCAGCGGGTTACCCGACAGGGTTCCTGCCTGGTACACGGGACCGAGCGGCGCCAGTTCACCCATCACGTCGGCCCGGCCGCCAAAGGCGCCGACGTTCAACCCGCCACCGATCACCTTGCCGAAACAGGTCAGGTCCGGGCGCACGCCGAAGCGCTCCTGGGCGCCGCCGCGAGCCAGGCGGAAACCGGTGATGACCTCGTCGAGCACCAGCAGGGAACCAACCCGGTCGCACTCGGCTCGCAGCCCTTCGAGGAAACCGGGCACCGGCGCCACCAGCCCCATGTTGGCCGCCACCGGCTCGACGATCACGCAGGCGACCTGATCGTCCAGCACCGGCACCTGGTTGTAGGGGACGACCAGCGTCTCGGCCACCGCCGCCGGCGGCACGCCCGCCGAACCGGGGACGCCGTGCTCAGCGTGACCGGACCCGTCGAGGTGGGCGACGCCGCTCCCACTTTCGGCCAGCAGTGCGTCAGCGTGGCCGTGGTAGTTGCCGGCGAACTTCACCACCTTGGGGCGGCCCGTCGCGCCCCGGGCCAGCCGGATGGCCGACATGGTGGCCTCGGTGCCGCTCGACACCATGCGGACCTGTTCACAGGAAGGCACCCGTTCGGTGATGGCCTCGGCCAGCTCAACCTCCCGGGGGGTGGGTGCGCCGTAGGAGGTGCCGTCGCCGGCCGCCCGGCGGACCGCTTCCACGATCCGAGGGTGGGCGTGGCCGGCGATGATCGCCCCGTAGGACTGCACCAGGTCGAGGTACCGGGTGCCTTCCACGTCCCACACGTAGGCACCTTCGGCCCGAGTCACGAAGTACGGGGTCCCGCCCACGGCCTTGAACGACCGGACCGGGGAGTTGACGCCGCCAGGTATGACCCGCTGGGCCCGGTCGAACCACTGCTGGTTCGTGGGGTCGGCGCCGGCGGTCACCCGAGCGCCTCGGCGACATCGCCGGCCAGGTAAGTGAGGATGACGTCGGCGCCGGCCCGCTTGATGGCCGTCAAGTGTTCGAGGGCCACCGCGTCGCCATCGATCCAACCCCGTTCGGCCGCCGCCCTGATCATCGAGTACTCCCCGGACACGTGGTAAGCGGCCACCGGCACATCGACCGAGGCGCGGGCGGCGGCGATGACGTCGAGGTAGGCCAGAGCCGGCTTGACCATGACCATGTCGGCCCCTTCCTCGACGTCGGCGGCCAGCTCGGCCAGCGCCTCGCGGCCGTTGCGGGGATCCTGCTGGTAGGCCTTGCGATCACCGCCGCCGGCGATCTCCACGTCGACCGCGTCGCGGAAGGGCCCGTACAGGGCGGAGGCGTACTTGGCGGCGTAAGCCAGGATGGCCACCGGCTGGTGGCCGGCGGCGTCGAGGGCCGAACGGATGGCGGCGACCTGACCGTCCATCATCCCGGAGGGCGCCACCACATCGGCACCGGCGTCGGCCTGCACGATGGCGACCTCGGCGTAGCGGTCGAGGGTGGCGTCGTTGTCGACCTCGCCGGAGGCGGTCAGCAGGCCGCAGTGCCCGTGGTCGGTGTACTCGTCCAGGCACAGGTCGGCCAGCAGGACCAGCCCGTCGCCGTGGTCGTCGCGCAGGTCGCGCAGCGCCTGCTGCACGATGCCGTCGGGGTCCGAAGCACCCGAGCCGGTTGCGTCCTTGGTGGCTGGTACCCCGAACAGGATCACACCGGGGATGCCGAGGCCGGCCAGCCGGGTGACCTCCTTGCGCAGCGACTCACGGGTGTGCTGAACGACTCCGGGCAGCGAGGCGATGGGCTGGGGCTCATCGATCGCCTCCCGCACGAACAGCGGCGCCAGCAGGTCGTCGGGCCGGACCGCCGTCTCGGCCACCAGCCGCCGCAGGGCGGGAGTGCGCCGCAGCCGCCGCAGCCGGCGTTGGGGAAACGACATCAGAAGGGATGCTACGGGGGGCCGGGCCTCCCAGCTGGCACGCTGGGTCCATGCCCGTCCGCTCCGCCCGCCCCCCGGCCCGGTGGGCGCCGATCCAGGAGCGCTTCGAAGCGGCCATGGCCGAAGACCCCACCCAGTTCGATCGTCACGAGATCACCCTGCGGTGGTGGACGGTGAAGTCAGACCGATCGGCGGGAAAGCTGCGCCGCATCGGGCGGGGCATCTTCATCGCCTTGACCAAGGGCACCGCTGCCCAGTGGTTCGACGGTGTCTACGTGGCCGTCTTCCGGGCCGACGCCGAACGCAACAGCGTGGCCGACCTGGTGCTGGAGATCCCCAAGGACACCTTTCCCGAAGAGGAGGGCTTCGGCGAAGCCACCCTGGTGGGTGAGTTCCTGGCCAACGGCGCCTGCGCCCTCGACCTGGACGACCTCGGCATCGCCTTTCCCAAAGCGCCGCCCTTCGTCCGCCGCCACGGCGTGCCCTACGCCCCCTAGCGCAACTCGAGGCCTTCGAAGTGGCCGGAGCTGCGCCATTGGTCGATGTAGCCAAAGAAGGCGGAGGCGCCCTCCGGATAGCCGACGAAGAAGTTGGAGGAAGGGCCGGCGTCTTGGCCTTCGTTGTTGTAGTAGCCGGGGGTGCAGTCCGGGGAGCCGAGCATTCGGGCCGGGCCGCCCAGCAGCAGATCGACCCAGGCGTCTTCGGCATCCTTGGTCACCTCGATCTGGTCGAAGCCGTGGTCGAGGGTGTGCTTGACCATGATGGCGATGGTCCGGCCGGACTCGGTGAGGTTGTGCGGGATGTTGGAGATCAAGTTGGCGCCCTGGGTGGGCTGGACGATGAACAGGTTGGGGAAGCCGTGGACGTGGATGCCGTGCAGCGTCCGCATGCCGTCGGCCCAGTACTCCGACAACTTGATCCCGTTGCGGCCGGTCATGTCGTAACCGGTGCGGCGGGTGTACTCGGTGCCCACCTCGAACCCGGAGGCGTAGATGATGCAGTCGACCTGGTACTCCCTGCCGGCCGCCACCACGCCGGTCTCGGTGATCCGCTCGACGCCTTTGCCGTCGGTATCCACCAGGTGGGTGCCGGGCACGTTGAAGGACTGCAGGTACTCGTCGTGGAAGCACGGCCGCTTGCACAGCTGGCGGTACCACGCCTTGAGGTCCTGGGCCGTCTCGGAGTCACCGACGATGGCGTCGACCCGGGCGCGGATCTCCTCCATCTTCTCGAAGTCCGACGCCTCGTAGGCGGCCAGCATCTTCTCCGGCGTCAGATCTTCCGGGGGAAGAGCCCTGATCCGGCTCTGCACCCGGCGGGCCAGATCGGTCCAGCCGTCCATGACCAGGTCCTCCTCGGCCATGCCCCCCGTCTGGTTGGCGGTGAAGTTCTCCAGCCAGCGTTGCTGCCAGCCGGGGGTGGCCATCCCCTCGAACCACTGGGGATCGATCGGCCGGTTGTTGCGCACGTCGACCGACGACGGCGTCCGCTGGAAGACGAACAGCTCCTCACAGGCCAGGGCCAGGTGGGGGACGCACTGGACGGCGGTGGCGCCGGTGCCGATGATGGCGACCCGCTTGTCGGCCAAGTTCACCAGTGGCGCGCCCGACGGGTCGCCGCCGGTGTAGTCGTAGTCCCAGCGGCTGGTGTGGAAGGAATGGCCGGCGAACGACTCGATCCCGGGGATGCCCGGCAACTTGGGCACGTGCAGTGGACCGGTCCCCATGGCCACGAACTGGGCAGTGAACTCGTCGCCGCGGTTGGTGCGGATGATCCAGCGTGACCGGGCGTCATCCCACTCCAGGTCCTTGACCTCGGTGTGGAGCAAGGCATCGTCGTAGAGCCCGAACTGGCGGCCGATCCGCTGGCAGTGCTCCAGTATCTCCGGGGCGTGGGCGTACTTCTCGGTAGGCATGTGGCCGGTCTCTTCGAGCAGCGGCATGTACACAAAGGAAGCGGTGTCGCATTGGGCGCCGGGGTAGCGGTTCCAGTACCAGGTGCCGCCGAAGTCTCCGCCCTTCTCGACCAGGCGCACGCTGGTCACACCGGCCTCCTTGAGCCGGGCGCCGGTGACCAGGCCGGCGAAGCCGCCGCCGATGAAGGCGACCGTCACGTGGTCGGTCTTGGGCTCTCGCGGTTGAAGCGGCGTATACGGATCGTCCAGGTAGTGGGCGAGCTGGCCCTTCAGCTGCACGTACTGGTCGTTGCCGTCGGGGCGGAGGCGCTTGGCCCGCTCCTCGGCGTACTTCCGCTTGAGTGATTCCTGGTCGATCATCGTGCTCACAGGTCCTCCTTGGTGGTCTCGCCGACCAGCTTCCGCAGGTCGGCGACGGTGAGCTCCTCCAGGGAAGCCACCGTAAGCGTGGCGTGGTCGAAGGTCGAGAACCGGGTGATCCGGTTGGGCACAGCCACCGCGTGCAGGCCGGCGGCCCAGGCGGCGGCGACGCCGTGGGCCGAGTCCTCCAACGCCACCGCGTCCCGTGGCTCGACCCCCAGGCCGGCGCAGGCGACCCGGTAAACGGCGGGGTCGGGCTTGCCGAGACCACCGACCTCGCCGTGGTCGACCCCGACCACCTCGGTGAAACGGTCCCGCAGGCCGACGCGCGCGAGGTGGGTGTCGAGCCACTCCAGCGGTGAGCTGGAGGCCACCGCCACCGGGACCCGTTCGGCTCGCAACTCGTCGAGCAGGTGGATCACTCCCGGGAGCGGCTGGATCTGGACCTGGTGGCTGCGGTCCTGGGAGCGATAGGCCACTTGGAAGTCGGCCTTGGCGATGTCGCACCCCAGTTGCTCGGCCAGCAGATCGAACCAGTCGTGGTCCGCGTCGGCCAACCCCACCACTTGAGCCCAATCCTCGACCCGCAGCGCCACGTCCCAGCCGGCGAAGCTGGCAGCGGCCATCTCGTAGATGGGCCATTCGGTGTCGAGGATCAGCCCGTCGAAGTCGAAGACGACCGCTTGCAAGCTCACCGGCCCCACCCGTTCGACCCGGCGTCGGCGTCGGCGCCGGAGTCGGGGGCGTTGGGGTCGGGGTCGGCGAAGTGGGTGACCAGGGCTTCGGTAAGGCCGGGCACTGTGTGGATCTCGGCCTCCACGGTGACGGTCAAGCCGAGGTGGCGTGCGGTGGCGGCGGTGACCGGTCCGATGCAGGCCACCACCGGTGGCACGGTCCCGACCGCACCGGCGGCGGCCAGGTAGTTCGTGACCGTCGACGACGAGGTGAAGGTGACGGCGTCAGCCTGTGCCACCCGGGCCAGATCGGTGTCGGTCACCGTTGCGGGCTGTGTGCGGTAGGCCTCGACCACGTCGACCTCCCAGCCCTTGGCGGCCAGACCTCGGGGCAGCACGGGGCGGGCGCCGGCGGCGACGGGCAGCAACACCCGCGGCTCCCGGCCTTCGGAGGGCGGATCGGGGTTGGGAAAGGCGTCGAGCAGTGACTCGGCCACAGACCTCTCGGGCACCAGGTCGGCGACGATGCCCCGCCCGGCCAGCGCCCGAGCGGTTCCGGGGCCGATGGCGGCGAGCGACACTCCCCCCAGGGCGCGGGCATCGGGAATCTCGGAGAAGAGGCGCTCGACGCCGTTGGCCGAGGTGAACACGACCCACCGGTAGGCACCGTCGGCCACCCGCGCCGCGGCCCGGCGCAGCTCTTCACCCCCGTCGGCGGCGGCTTGGATGGCGATGGTGGGCAGCTCCACCACGTCGGCGCCGAGTCGGCGCAGAGCGGCCCCGAAGGAGCTGGCGGTGTGGGCCGCTCGGGTGACCACGACGGTCCGCCCGAACAGCGGCCGGCTCTCGAACCAGTCCAGGTGCTGGGCGGCGACCCCCCCGACGACTATCACCGATGGGCTGTCGAGCGGGTGGTCGGCCAGGGTCGCCAAAGTGGCCCGGGTGGTGCGCTGTTGAGGCCGCGTCCCCCACTGGACGGCGGCTGCCGGCGTGTCCGGTGACAGGCCACCGGCCACCAGGCGCCGGCTGATCGCCGACCATCGGGCCACGCCCATGAGGACCACGATGGTGCCTCCCACCTGGGCCACCGCCTCCCAATCGACAGAGCCTTCCCCCGCCGCCGGGTCCTCGTGCCCGGTGACCACGGTGAAGCTGGTGGACGAGTGGCGCAGCGTCACGGGGATGCCGGCGTAGGCGGGCACGGCCAGCGCCGAGGTGATGCCCGGGACGATCTCGACCTCGAGGCCGGCGTCGAGCAGGGCGGCCGCCTCTTCACCGCCCCGGGCGAACACGAAAGGATCACCACCCTTGAGCCGCACCACCTGCTGGCCGCTTTTGCCCCGTTCGACCAGCAGGGCGGTGATCTCATCCTGGGTGCGGGTGTGGGCACCGGGCTGCTTGCCCACGTTGATGCGCTCGGCCTCAGGCGGTGCCAGGTCCAGCAGGCTGGCCACCGACAGCCGGTCGAACACCACCACCTCGGCCTGGGCCAGCACCTCGGCCGCCCGCACCGTCAGCAGGCCGGGGTCCCCCGGTCCAGCGCCGACGAGGTACACGGTCATGCTCGCCGAGCGTAGGTGTCCGCTCCGGCGGTCCTCGCCGAACGCGGTGTTCACGTCCACCCGAGGCCAGACCAGCGGCGCCAACCACCGGTCCTGGCAGCTACAGGACCGGGCGGTGGGCCATGGCCAGGACGATGGGGGCCAGCCAGGTCCAGACGATGCGGTCACCGGGGACGTCGGGGTGCATGCCGTCGGGGCGGACGACCACGCCGTCGATGGTGCGGCGATCCCGGCCGTGCGGGCACACGAAGCCGGCCCAGTCGAGCAGCGCCACCCGGCCGGGGTGGCGGGCGGCGACCTTTCGGACCACTCCGTCGACCGCGTCGGTCCGGCGCCGCTGAGCTCGCTCTTCCGAGTCGATGCCGAGCACCGGCTCGGTCGTGGCGAAGCACGGCACGGTGGCCAGGCCGATCCGGGTCCTGGTCCCGCTGGCCAGCGTGGCGACGCCCCGTTCGAGCTGGCCCTCGACGTAGCTCTCCCACCCCGGCGATCCCACCGCCAGGCGCTCGCCGTCGACGTAGGGGTCGAAGACCTCCCACGCCCCCAGGAACACCAAGGCCACGTCGGGCTGCTCGCGGGCGGCCACTCGCCACTCGTCCAACCAGTGCGGGCATTGGTCCGAGGGCAGCAGCCGCCGGTCGCCGACTTGGAGCTCGACGGGGAGCACGCCGCAACCGGGGATGGCGCGCGTGAACAGTCGCAGACCCTTCACCGGGGAGGCGGCGAACACCACGTCAAACCCGACCGAGTCGCCCAGCACCGTGGTCTTCACCGCCCGGCGGCTCGATACCGGCGGCGGCGCACCGGGGATGGGGACGCTCGCCGGCGGCGCCAGGCCCGGCGGGTCCAGCCCGCCGCCAACGGCGATCAGGGCCCGGGAGCCACCCTGCCCCGGGGCCACCGCTTCGCCACCCACCGCCCGAGCCGGCGGTGGCGCCGGCGCCCCAACCGTCGAGACGACCAAGGCCACCACCACCAGCCCGCTGGCCCCGGCCACGGCCAGGCTCGGTCGCCACTGCCAGACCCGCCGCCAGCCACCGGTCCGCACCGGCTGTTCGACCAGCACGAAGGAGGCGGCGGCCAGCCCCAACGTCACCGCCGCTTGCAGTGCGAGCAACGGCCAGCCGCCCCAACCCGTCCGGGCCGGCGTGAGGACGACGATCACCGGCCAGTGCCACAGGTACACGCCGTAGGAGATCCGCCCCAACGCCACCAAGGGGCGGCGAGAGAGCAGCCAACCGACGGCCCCGCCGGCTTCGCGCAGGCACGCCACCACCACCGCCGCCCACGCCAGCGCGCAAAGCAGGAAGCCGCCCCGATACATCCAACGCTGCTGGTCATCCACCGACGCGAAGAGCGCTAGACCCACGCTCAACCCGACCAGCCCGGCGGTCCGGGCCAGCGCCACCCGCCTTCCAGACCGGGCCGCCACCAGCGGCCAGCGGCGCAACACCAGGGCCAGGCCGGCGCCGACCAGCAGGGCTTGGGCGCGAGCGTCGGTGCCGTAATAGGCGCGGGAGGTGTCACCGGTTCCCCGCGCCAGCCATGCCATCTCCGCCGCCGAGGCCAGCGCCAGCCCGGCCACCACCCAGGCCAGCCGCACGAGGTCGCGCCCCCACCGGTGCAAGGCCATCGCGGAGACCATCGGCCACAGCAGGTACCACTGCTCCTCCACCGCCAACGACCAGGCATGGCGCAGCGGCGAGGCGCCGGCCAACTGCTCGAAGTAGCCCTGGTGGGAGAACACCAGCCGCCAGTTGGCGACGTAACCGAGGGTGGCCAGGCCGTCCCACCGCAGCGACCGGCGGGACAGGTCGGGCGCGGCCACCAGGGCGTACACGGCCACCGCCACCAGCAGCAGCGCCAGAGCCGGGAACAGGCGCCGGACCCGGCGGCCCCAGAAGGCCCGCAGGTCGACCCAACCGCTGGTCGCCCACTCCTGCAAGAGCAAGGAGGTGATCAGGAACCCGCTGATGACAAGAAAGGCGTCGACACCCATGAAGCCGCCCGGCAGAGGCTGGCCTTCGCCGTGGTAGAGCACCACCGCCGCCACCGCCACCGCCCGCAGCCCATCGATGGCCGGGTGGTAGGTGGGGTGAGTGGGAGCCGCCGCCGTCACCGCGGCAGGACGCCGAGGCGCCGAAGGTCCGTGCGGAGCTGGTCGGCGCCGGTGAAGTGGACCGTCTGGAGACCGCACGACCGGGCACCGTCGACGTTGGTGACCACGTCGTCGACGAACAAGGTGGCGGGCCGGTCGAGACCGAAGCGTTCCACCAGAACGTCGAAGATCTCGGGATCGGGCTTCACGAGCTGTTCCTGGCCCGACACCACCACGCCATCCAAGTCTGACAGCACTGGCCAAGCCTCAACCAGTCCCGGCCACACCTCCGCCGGCATGTTGGTCAGGCCGTAGATCTTCAGCCCTGCGGCACGAACATCAGCCAGGAGCGCCGCGGTACCTGGCACTGGGCCGGCGACCATGTCGCCGTAGCGGGTTTGCCATAGAGCGATCAGCTCGGCGTGGTCGGGGAACTCGACGGCGCGCGCCGGCAACGTCTCGGCCATCGGCACCCCGCGGTCGTGCTGGAAGTGCCACGCCAGCGGGCAGACCACGGAGAGGAAGTGCTGGAGGTCGACCGGGTCCTGGATCAGCTGGCGGTACAGGTGGGAGGGGCTCCAGTCGAGCAAGACCCCGCCCACGTCGAACACCACGGCCGACAGCGGTGGATCGGGAGGCGTCACACCCCTTGGCCGTCGCGGAGTGCGACCGCGGCCGATCGGCCCAGGGCGTCGGGATCGCCTCCTCGTTCGGAGCGGCGCCACAGCGTCTTGCCATCTGGGGAGGCAAGCAGGGCGTCCAGGCGGAGCACGCCGCCCGTGCCGTCTTCGATCACGGCGTGGGCACCGGCCGGCAGATCGCAGTCGCCGCCGAGCTCGGCCAGAAACGCCCGCTCGGCGTCGACGCGCCGCCGGCTCGGTCCGTGCTCGATGCCGGCCAGCCCGGCCATGGTCGCTTCGTCGTCAGCCCGGCACTCGACCGCCAAAGCCCCTTGGCCTACCTGGGGCAGCATCACGCCGGTGGCCAGAACGTCGTCCAACCGGTCGGTCCAGCCGAGCCGTTGAAAGGCGACGGCCGCCACCACGATGGCGTCGAAGTGACCGGCCTTGGCCAGCCGGGTGGCCATGTTCCCCCGCAGCTCATGGAACTCCAGGTCCGGCCGCCGCTCCGCCAGTTGCACCCGCCGCCGGGCCGAGCCGGTGGCGACGCGGGCACCGCCAGGCAGTCCGTCGAGGGTGGAGCCGACCAGCGCGTCGCGGGCGTCCCCTCGGGTCGGCACCGCCGCCAGCACCAGGCCCGGCACCGTCACCGACGGCAGGTCCTTGGCCGAGTGGACCGCGAAGTCGGCCCGCCCGTCGAGCACCGCCTGCTGAACCTCTTTGGCGAAGACACCCTTGCCCCCCAACTCGGAGATGGGCAGGTCCAACCGGCGATCGCCCCGGGTGTCGACCTCGACCAGCTCGACCTGCACGGACGGTTCAGAGGCGGTCAGCAACCCGGCCACGTGATCCGCCTGCCACCGGGCCAAAGGGCTGGAACGGGTCGCAGCTCGCAGCGCCACGGCGGGACTAGGGGATCACCGGCGAAAGCCCGGCTCGTGACACCACGCCGTCGGCCAAGACCGGCGCGTCGAAGAGTGAGCATCGCCGGCCTGTTGGGCGCTCGCCGGTCACGGCACTAGGAGCTGCTGAAGTACACCGATTCCGAAACGCTATCTGGCCCTTGAGCTGGTGTTTGCCAGACGCCAGTCAACGACTGCGCCTACTTCCACAGTTCCTAGGAGGGATCGTCGAGGTCGTACAGGTCGCGGAGGGCCTCGGAGAGGCGGTCACCCTTGGGCGTTCCGGCCAGGTCCTTGAGTTTCACCGTCGGCGCGTGCAGCACTTTGGCCAGGATGCTTCTGGTCAGCCCTTCGACCGCCTCGGTCTGGCTGGGATCGAGGTCGGCGAGCTTGGCGGCGTAGCGGTCGAGCTCGGCCTGGCGCACCGCTTCGGCGCGGCCCCGCAGCGCTGACACCAGCGGGGCGACCGCTCGGGCCGAAGTGGCGTCGCCGAAGCGGCTGAGCTCCTCGACGATGATCTCCTGAACGGCGCCCACCTCTTTGCGCCGCTCGTAGATGCCGGCTTGGGCGAAGCGGTTGAGGTCGTCCATGTCGAGCAGGGTCACGCCGGGCAGCTCGGCTACCGCGGGATCGACGTCTCGGGGCACGGCGATGTCGACGATGAGCAGGTTGCGGCCGGCGCGGCCCAGCACCACCGGAGCCAGGTCGGCGTGTTCGAGCATGATCGACGACGCGCCGGTGGAAGTGAGCAACAGGTCGACACTGGCCAGCGTGGCCGGCAGCTCCGAGAGCCGGACGGGACGCCCGCCGATGGCGTCGGCCAGGACCGAGGCCCGCTCCCAGGTTCGGTTGGCAACCAGCACCTCGGCCACGCCGGCCCCCTTTAGGGCGGTGAGCATGCCCTTGCCCATCTCGCCGGCGCCCAGCACCAGCACCCGCCGCCCTTGGAGCGAGCCGAGCCGGGCCGAAGCCATCTCCACCGCCGCATGGGAGACCGAGGCAGTGCTGCGGGCGATGCCAGTCTCGGTCCGCGCCCGCTTGCCGGTCTCGAGGGCGTGGCGGAACAGGAGGTTGAGCACCGGACCGGTGGCACCCTCCAGCGAAGCCTTCTCCCACGCCGTCTTGACCTGGCCCAGGATCTCGGTGTCACCCAACACGGCCGAGTCGAGTCCCGACGCCACCGAGAACAGGTGGTTGACCGCTTCGGTGTCGTAGTGGACGTACAGGTGGTCGGCGAAGTCCTCCGGGGGTAGGAAGGCCATCTCGCAGAGAAAGTCGCGGATGTCGCCGTAGGCGCCGTGGAACCGCTCGGCCACCGCATAGACCTCGGTGCGGTTGCAGGTGGAGAGCACCACCGCCTCGCTCACGTGGGCCCGGGTCGACAGGTCGTGCAGGGCCTTGGGCAGGCGCGCACCATCGATGGTGAGCCGCTCGAACAGCGGCAACGGCATCGTTCGGTGGTTCAGCCCGAGGACGACGACAGACACGTGGTCAAGACACCTTTCGCTTCCGCGACTCGGCCGGATCGGATCAGGTCCAGCATCCCCGAATCGAGGGCTGACTGCCAGTCGAGGCCCTCGGTCTCCTGCCCTCCGGCCTGGCGTTCGGCCCGCTCCGAGGCCAGCACCCGGACCAACTCGGCGTACTCGGGGCCGAACTCGCGGGTGAACCGCCGCCGCAGCCACTTGGCCAGTGCGGGGCTAGCACCCCCGGTGGAGAAGGTGACCAGCAGCTCGCCCTGGCGGATGCGGGCCGGCAGCGTGAAGGCGCAGTTGGCCGGGTCATCGGCGCTGTTCACCCAGACGCCGGCCGCTTCGCCGTCCATGAACACCTGCCGGTTGAGGTGCGAGTCGTCGGTGGCGGTGATGGCGAGCCGGTAACCGGCGACCTCGCCGCGGCGGTACCGGCGGCGTTCGACCGTGAGCTGGCCGTCGTGGTCCTGCTCAATGAGCTCCTCAACCTCGTCGCCGAGCTCGGGGGCCACCACCGTGACGGCGGCGCGGCACTCGAGCAGGCCACCGGCCTTCTGGGCCGCCACCCGGCCTGCACCCACCACCAGGCAGCGCCGGCCCTCGATCACGACGTTGATCGGGTACGAGCTCACCGCTCAGCCCTCCGCCGGCTCGGGCACGGGCAACGCCGTCGCCAACACCCCCGGCGGCACCGAAGCCGTTCGCTGCTGCTGGTAGAAGCTCAGGATCTGCAGTTCGACGGCCAGGTCGACCTTGCGCAGCGATGCGCCTGGCACGTTGATGATGGCGGGGGCGAAGTTGAGGATCGACGTGATGCCGGCGGCCATGAGCCGCTCGGCGACCTCCTGGGCGGCTCCCGCCGGGGTGGCGATGACGCCGATGGCTATGCCCTGCGCGGCGGCGATGGCCGGCAGGTCGTCGAGGTGGCGGACCTCGATGTCACGGACGATGGTCCCCACCTTCTCGGCGCTGGCGTCCACCAGCGCGGCCACCGGGAACCCCCGCTCCCCGAAGCCGGCGTAGTTGGCCAGGGCCTGCCCCAAGTTGCCGACCCCGACGATGACGACCGGCCAGTCCTGGGTGAGGCCCAGCTCCCGGCTCATCTGGAAGAGCAGGTACTCCACGTCGTAACCGACGCCGCGGGTGCCGTAACTGCCCAGGTAAGAGAGGTCCTTGCGGACTTTGGCGGCGTTGACCCCTGCCAGCTCGGCCAGCCGTTCCGAGGAGATGGTCGCCGTCTTGTCGTCGGCCATGTCCAGCAGCACGCGGAAATAGACCGGCAGCCGAGCGACGGTGGCTTCAGGGATTCGGCGGCTTCGCTTCGGCATCTGGCCGCCAGAATACCGACCTCGTGCACATGTGAACCAACCGGCTACTCCGCATTCCGAAGGCGGCTGCCGGCGGAGCCTGCCGAGCTGGCAGCCAGTGACGCGCCGCCGCCGCCAGGCAGAGCCGCACCACCGAATCGACCCGCATGCCGAAGGCGCTGCCGGCGAGGCCTGCCGAGCTGGCAGCCAGTGACGCGGCGCCGCCGCCAGGCAGAGCCGCACCACCGGATCGACCCACATGCCGAAGGCGCTGCCGGCGAGGCCCGCCGAGCTGGCAGCCAGTGTTACGAGAGGGCGCGGCGCATGATCTTGCCGGTGACGTTGCGGGGAAGCTGATCGACGAACATGACCTTGTCCGGGCACTTGTAGCGCGCCAGCCGGTCGGCGCAGAAGTCGATGAGCTCATCCTCCTCGATGCTGCGAGCGCCGCCAGCGAGAACCACATAGGCCTTGACCGCCTCGCCGGTGTACGGGTGGGCCACGCCGATCACCGCGCACTGGTCGACCGCCGGGTGTTCGAGCAGGACGTCTTCGACCTCGGCCGGGTACACGTTGAAGCCGGACACGATGATCAGGTCCTTGGCCCGGTCCACCAGGTACAGGAAGCCGTCGTCGTCGACCACGGCGATGTCACCGGTTCGCAGCCACCCGTCCTCGGTCAGGGCGGCGCTGGTCGCCTCGGGGTCGTTCCAGTATCCCCGGAACACGTTCGGGCCCTTGACCCAGATCTCGCCGGCATCACCGATGAGCACGTCCTCGCCGTCGGCATCGACCACCCTCAGCTCCAGATCGGCCACCGGCACGCCGATGGAGCCGAGCCGCGGCTCGAGCCCAATGGTTGAGGTCACCACCGGTGAAGCCTCGGTCAGCCCGTAACCCTCCCGCAGGGTGACCCCGAGCCGTTCGCGCACCTGCTCGGCGACCTCGGGGGTGAGCTTGGCGGCCCCCGACGAGGCGCGCCGCACGGTGCGGAAGGCAGCCGGCGAGACGTCCGGCAACGCCGCCAGGGCGGCCCACATGTTGGGGGGCCCGGCCACCCCAGTGACTTTGTGGTTCTCGATGGTCTCCACCGCGGAGACCGGGTCGAACCGTTCAATGAGCACGACCGAGGCACCGTTGGTCAACGTGCCGCCCAGCACGACGTTGAGGCCGAAGATGTGGAACAGCGGCAGCACGCCGAAGTTGACGTCAGCGGGTGACGCGTCCACGTCATCGACGGTCATTTGGGCGATGTTGCTGGAGAGGTTGCTGTGGCTGAGCATGGCCGCCTTGGGCCGCCCGGCGGTGCCACTGGTGAACATCAGGACAGCCAAGTCATCGGGCTGACGTTCGACCAGCGGACGGGGACGGGCAGCCAGCAGGTCGTCGAGCTTCAACGCTCCTTCGAGCCAGTCACCCTCGCTGACTATGAGGTGTTCGAGCGCCGGGCATTGGCTGCGGTCGAGCCGGCTCATTCCCTTGCGGCCCGACGGCCCCACGATCGCCGCACGGGCGCCGATCACCGCCAGCTCCCGCTCGAGCTCGCGCGGGGGGCTGGCCGGGTTGAGGGGGACGGCCACCAGGCCGGCGCCGAGCACCGCGAGGTAGGAGACGGCGAAGTACCAGTTGTTGCCGCAGACGACGCCTACCCTGTCACCCTCGTCCAATCCGAGGTCAAGCAGCCCACCACGCAGGCGCGCCACTTGCTCCCGCAACTCGCCGTACGTGGTCCGCCGGCCCCGGCTCATGAGGGCTACCGCATCGTGGGGATGGGACTCGATCATCGAAGCCAGGTTCACGCCCCGAAGCGTGGCACATCGGGCTCTCAACGCTCCGCTGCAGCAGCTCAACGCGGGCGGTGACACCGTCGCCGGTATCCGCTACACGTTGATCGAGACGACTTACGACGAGGTGGTCACGCCGTACACGTCGGCCTTCCTGTCCGGGCCGAACGTCACCAACATCGGCCTGCAGTCCCAATGCTCGACAACTCGGACCACCTCGGAATCATCTACAACCAGATTGGTGGCTGGGCGACGGCGTCGTCACTCTTCCACCGACTTGTCTGAAGGTCCGCGGTAGGCGCCCGACGCTGGGTCCGAGGACTTCGGAACGGGCTCGACGTCACCGTCGCTGGCCCGAACCGGCTCACGGAACTGTGGCGTGCGCTCCACGTCATCACGCCCGCCGGCATCACGGGCTTCATGGGCACGCCCGTCGTCATCACGGGGTTCGACACGACGGGTCTCGACGTCACGGGGCTCGTCACGACGGGCTTCGTCACGACGGGCTTCGTCACGACGGGCTTCGTCATCACGTTCTTTGTCGTCACGTTCTTTCGACAGATCGATCTCACGCCTGATGGCAGCATCACGGTCGAGGCTGTGTTCGCTTCTCCTGTCCGTTTCGTCCGCTCGCTGCCGAAGTTCGGCACCAGGCCCGTAGTTCGGATCCGCCACTCGTTGGGCGAGCCGGGTGTGCCAACGCTCTCCGAGCTTGGCGCCGACGACCGCGCCGACGAGCATGGCGACGATCGACAGGATGACGCCGGCCACGGCCACGCCGCTGATCTGGTCGGTGGTGGTGGGCACGCCGATGCTGCGGAGGTTGCGCTTCAGGGAGTCGCTGTTCGAGACCTGAGAGACCACACCGCCTGCGATGGCACCGATCACCAGGCTGAGCACTAACACAGCCACGCCGTGCAGGATCCCTGACCGTCGGGCCATGCGACCGGCGACGTAACCGCCGAACAGATAGGCGATCAACAAGACCAGGGCGGTGACCAGCGCCGCGACGGCCCCGCTGCCGGACCAGTCGTTGGTTCTGAAGTTCGACTTGACGCCGGCCGCCGCCAGGAGGGAGCCGGCAATGGCTGCGACAACGCTGAAGGTGCCGTAAGCGGTGACGGTTCCGGCCAGCACGCTGATCACCGAGAACCGGGACAGGCCCGCCTCCCTGGCGATGGTGAGCCGATCGCGGCCTGGGCTGTGACGTTCCTTCATCGGGGCCTCCTCGCTGAGCTTCATAGGTGGAGTTGCCGTTCGGTCGCTGCCCATACTCGGGCGATCCAACCTCAGGGCGCGTCAGAATTCATCCACATGGGCGTCACCTTCCATCTGATCCCGCCACAACGCCGGCCCGGGAGGTGAAGGAACGGTCGGGGCCGCGTGTTAGGCGGGCGAGTCGATCTGGACAGCGAACGCAGGCTGTGGACGACGGCCCGGACCTGGTTCGTCGGTGACGTCGTTGGCCAGGTCGAACACGGCGAGGTGGCGGATCACAAGGACCTCCGGTCAGCGCTCAACGCAGGAACACGAGTTGGAGGGTGGCGGCCAGCAGGATCATGGCCAGCAGGATGGCCAGGACGATGGTGGTGCCGGGCCTCACGGGCGGTCCTCTCGGTCGTGGTTGCCAAGGTTGTCGTTGGAGCTCGAGTGGTTGGGGCGGGCACCGAGGCTCACCGGTGTGGACGCCACCGCGTCGGCCGGTTCGTCGCCCGCTTCGAGGGGCGACAAGGTCACCTCGGTGCCCACGTCGAACCCCAGTTCCTGCGCGGCCGACCGCCGGGCCAGCACCAGGGAGATGAGGCCATAGGAGTCGACCACCATGCCCAGGTCACCAGGACCCAGGTCGTCGTAAGTGCCCGCCCGAGCGGCGCTGCGGCTGGTGGCGCCCCAAGCTGCGCCCACCCGGTCGCCCCAGCCGTCCAGGTCGTCGGGGTCGACGTTCAGTTGGGCGTTGCCGAACCGGTCCACCCAAAGCACCTCCGCCACCAGCGAGCCGTCGACGTCGCGGGCGACCGGCATCACGCCCGGCAGGAGCAGGGCGGGGTCGACTTCGGGGCCGAGCTCCTCTAGGGGCACCCCTGCGCACAGGTAGGCGGCGGCGGGAGCGAAAACGTCCCGGCCGGCGAAGGTGGGTCCCGGTGCCGGCATCTGGTAGTCGGGGTTGGTCAGCTCCACTGCCCGGGTGGCGCCCCCGACCATGGCCACGGCCGGGGCCAGCAACCCGTTGTCGGGGCCGATCAGCACCGACTGCCCACCGCCCACCTCCACCGCCACCGCCTTGCGGGCGGTGCCGACGCCCGGGTCGACCACCGCCAGCACCACGCCGGCCGTGAGGTACTGGGCGCTGCGGGCCAGGGTCAGCGAACCGGCCCGTACATCGTGGGCCGGGACCTCGTGGGTGATGTCGATGACCGCTGCCTCGGGAGCGATGCCCCGGATGACCGACTTGACCACGCCGACGAACTCGTCGGCGGTGCCGTAATCGGAGAGGAACGAGATCGTGTCGAAGCCGTCAGCCATGCCTTCGGTCGCTCAACCGGCTTCGGTGTAGCGCTGCTCCAGGTAGCCGTCGACGTCGTCCTCGCGGAGGCGGTACGACCGGCCGACCCTGACCGCTCGCAGCTCTCCCGCCTTGATGAGCCGGTACACCGTCATGGTGGACACGCGCAGGACCGCCGCCACCTCGGCCACCGTGAAGAACCTTGATCGCGACTGCTGATCGGCCACCGGCCAACCCCTTCCTCCGCGGTGCGCACCGTACCCGCTCCCCCCGTCCCGGGAAAGAGGCGGCGCCGCCGGAACCCTCCGCACCTGAGGCTGATGCTCCAATGTCAAGCGGTCGCCGGGTTGGACGCCCGGCGTATGCGTCAGTTCAAGCGCCTAGCTGCCGGGAGCGTTCGGTGGCCGCGGCCACGGCGTCGAGGATGGCGGCCCTGACCCCCGCCGTCTCCAACGCCCGGAGTCCAGCAGCGGTGGTGCCGCCCGGAGAGGTCACCGCGGCGCGCAGGGCGCCGGCATCGTCGTCGGAGCCGGCCAACAACGAGGCTGAACCGAGCAACGTCTGGGTCGTCAGCGCGGTGGCGACATCCCGGGGCAGGCCGACCATGACGCCGGCGTCGACCAGTGCCTCCACCACCAGGAACACATAGGCCGGGCCGGAGCCCGACAAGCCGGTGACGGCGTCGAGCAGGTGCTCGGGGACCCGCACCACCGTCCCGACCGACGACAGGATCGACTCGGCCCAGACCAGGTCCTCTTCGCCAGCAGCCTCGCCCCCGGTGATGGCGGCTGCTCCCTTTCCCACCAGAGCGGGAGTGTTGGGCATGGCCCGGACGAGGGGGACATCTGCGCCGGCGGCAACCTGCAACGCTCCGAGGGTCACCCCGGCGGCGATGGAGAGCAACCGGCCGGCGCCGGCGGCCACCGCGGCCTTGGCGGCGGCGGCGGTATCGGCGGGCTTCACGGCCAGCACCACCCCATTCCCGGCCAGGGGCTCGGCGGACACCGCGACGCCGTATCGGTCAGCCAGGACGCTCCGGCGAGCGGCGTCGACCTCCACCACCGCCAGCTCCCCGGCGGAGGCCCAGCCGCAGTCGAGCAGGCCGCCGAGCAGCGCCTCGCCCATGCGCCCTCCGCCCACCAGGACCAGTCGTGTCATGGCCGCACGATAGGGGTTTGCGTCACGGCCCCTTCCCGAGCAACCGGTGGCAGTTGGCCGGACTGGGAAACGGACAACCGCAAGTTCGGGGTGACAGGTCGGCTCGGCTCCTAATGCTGGCGGTCGGCGAGTCCTTGGCTGAGGTCGGTGATCATCCACTGGTCGACCCGGCCTCCGGTGGAGACCAGCAACAAGTAGCTGACCGTGTTGGCGGTGCGGATGGGGCTGATCAAGGCGTCGACCGGAAGAGGAGTGTCACCACCGGCGGGGTCGGCGGCGGTGAGGCTGGCCCGGAACCACACCGACTGATCGCCACGGGCAGGGAGGCCACCGACCCGGGCCAGCGGACCTCCGCGTGCCCCTGCGACCTTGGCTTGGCTGCTGAGAACACCGGTGGCGCACTGGCCGAACTGCGGGGTAGAGGAAGCATCGAGCACCCGCTTGGCGACGTCGACACTCGGGAACACGGCGGTGGTGGTGAGCACCTGCACCTGCTGGTCGGGGGCACCGATGGAGTAGTGGTCACCGTCGACCTGGGCCGTGGGCTGGCCGGCGCCCCCTACGCCGCCGAGGCACGGCAGCAAGGCGGCATACATCCCGGTAGCGGGCACCGATCCCCACCCGGCGGGCAGATCCGGTTGCACCACCTGCGCCTTGACGGCCACCTGCTGGGGCGGCGCGATGGGCGTTGGGCCCGGGGCGGCGGTCTGCGGAGCGGCGGTACCCGGCACGCCAGTCCCCGGGGCGCCGATCCGCGGGGCGGTGGTGGAGCCGCCGACTGGTGCTGTGGTGGCGGCGCTCGTGCCCGGGCGGGTGGTGGTCGACGTGGTTCTTGACGTTGTCGTCGGTCGCTTGGTCACCTGGGTGTCGCCCTGGGCGGAACCGGTATCGGCCGATCCCGAGCTCTGAGCGCGGCGCTCGGCCTTGGTGGTGGTGGTGGTGGTGGTGGAGGTGGGGGTGGTGGAGGCGTTCTTGGTGGCGGCCTTCCCGTTCGATCCGCTGCACCCAACCGTTCCGAGGAGTACGGCGGCGGTCAGAGCCACCACCGCGACGGCACGGATGCTCGCCCGCCGTACCGCCTGGCCGGTGGGGATGATCGGTTGCGGTGCCGCCGATTCGGTGGCCATGAGACCGGCCCTCCTGGGTCATGCGAACGGGAAACGGTACTGCCGGCCCGGGGCGGAACCGGCATCACCCCATCGGCCGGATTACGCCAAGGAGGAGGGACCGGGATCCCGCCTTCCCCGACCGGCTGCCCGTGCCCCTCCTCCGAGGCCACAGGTGTCTTACCCTCGTCCTAAACGAAATACACCGAAAGTCGCTCTTATAAGTTGGCGAAGTGCGAGGCGTAGCCGATGCGGAGGGCGGGACGGAAGAACTGCTCGACGTAGGCGTACATGGAGCCGAGGATCCGGTCGAGCTCGTCATCATCGATGGCCGCGACGGGAAGCTGGCCGACCAGGAACACCGCATCTTCGGCGCCGATGGCGAAAGCGGCACCGAACAACTTGAGGTTGCGGCGCAGCAGGTGCTCGAAGAACCGCTCATGGTTCTCCTCGGGTGCCGGCATGACGTAGGTCTCGTAGTGCAACGTCCGCTGGCGCAGGGTGAACCAGACCGTGAAGGTCTGCTTCTCCTCGCCGGCCAGGCGCACGAACCAGCGGCGCTCGTCGGATTCGTCCCGGTCCACGGCGGCGACGGTGGGGTTCTCCGCCAGCTCGTGCGCCAGCCAGGCGTCGATCTGCGCCTCGAGTCGGTCCAGCTCCCGGTTGGTGGCCGGCGGCGATGACATGGGTCCGGACAGTACCGGCCCCGGTCAGGCCCGAACCGGCTAGACGGGAGTTCCGTGAGCAGATCCGTCGGTTGAGCGACCGTTCCCTTCCCGGAAACGCGTGGATGAGGCCCGACGGTCAGGCGCAGTCGATCAGTGAGCGGTTGGTGAGGTCGACGTAGAGGCGGCGAAGGCGGGCCGCGGCACCGGCCCAGGTGTAACCGCGGGCCGCCTTGGCGGCGGCGTGGCGGCCCATAGCGTCGGCCAGCAACGGGTCGGCCAGGATCGAGTCCACCGCGGAGGCCCAGAGCGCCGGGTCGCGATCGGCCAGGAGCAGCCCGGTGACGCGGTCTTCGACCAAGGTCTTCAGGCCCCCGACGTCGGCGGCCACGACCGGCGCCCCGCACGCCGCCGCCTCCAAGGCCACCAAGCCGAAAGACTCCGACCGGCTCGGCACCACGCACACGTCGGCGGCGCGGTAGTAGGTGGACAGGATGTGGTGGGGCTGGGGGTCGACGAACCGGATGCGATGGGCCACGCCCAGCCGGTCGGCCAGCCCGTGGGAACGGATCAGTTCGGCGCCACCGTCGGTCCCGCTGGGACCGCCGACCACCACCAGGGTGGCGGCGGGGTGTCGCAACCGGGCCAGTGCCTCGATGGCCACATCGAGACCCTTGAGCGGCTGGATGCGCCCGACGAACAAGATCACCGGCTCCATCCCCAAGCCCAGGGCTCGGCGGGCGCCCGGTTTGGAGCCCGGCGAAAAAAAGGCGTGGTCTACGCCGGGCGGCACGATCTCGATGCGATCAGCGGGGGCGCCGTACAAGGAGACCAGTTGGTCCCGCTCCGTGGCGCAGCTGGCCAGCACTGCGTCGGAGCAGCCGATGGTGTCATCTTCAGCGCGAGCCCGTGCCTCTGGCTCGGCATCACCGTGGCTGGCTTTCACCCGGGCGAGGGTGTGGAAGGTGGACACCAGCGGCAGGTCCAACTCATGCTTGAGGCGGTGACCGGCCACACCCGACAACCAGTAGTTGGCGTGGATCACGTCAGCGGGTCGGTGACCGGTGAGCTGGGCTCGGACGCCGTCGGCGAAGCGGTCGATCACCGCGGGCAGGTCTTCCTTGGCCAGATCGGCCGGGCCGGCGGGAACGTGGACGACCTCGAAGCCAGGCTCCACGGGCACCACGTCGGGAACACGGTCGTTGGGGCGGCGCGTGTAGACCACGCTGTGCACCCCCGCTTGGGCCAGCGCCGCCGCCAACTCGCGGACGTACACGTTCATACCGCCGCCGTCGCCCGCACCCGGCTGGGCCAGGGGCGATGAGTGCAGGGAAAGGATGGCGAGCCGGCGCACGGGCCTGGGTCAACCCTCGGCAGCGCGAAGCGATTCCTGCTGGTCGCCGGTGGCTTGGTGTCCGGAGTGCTCGGCGGCATTGGTGGCCTTGGTGGCGCCCCGGAACGATTCGTAGATCTGCACCAGGGACTTCTTCTGCTCCTCGTTGATCCACGGGTCGCGCCGGATCTCGGCCACCAGGTCCGAAGTGCCCTCGTGGGCGTCGAGGATGCCAGCGCGGATGTAGAGGGTTTCGGCGCTGATCTCCAGCGCCCGAGCGATCTGCTGGAGGATCTCCGCCGAAGGCTTGCGCAGGCCGCGCTCGATCTGGCTGAGGTACGGGTTGGAGATGCCCGCCATCTCCGAAAGCTTGCGCAGCGAGAGGTGGTCGAACTTGCGCTGTTCACGGATGAACTCGCCAAGCTCGCGCCAGCGCTGCTCCAGTTCGTTCATCCCGGCGCTCATGGCTCCAAGGTAGGCCGGGACGTGACCGCCACCACAACTCCTGCTAGCGAAGGCGCGACGATCGCGAAACGGCAGGAGCGGAGCCATAGGCGAGGCGACCCAAGGGCACAGCGCACGTTCGCCAAGCGCAGCTTGGCGAATGCAACGTCCGGCGAGGAAACGGGCGACCTAGCGGCGCCCGTCCTATGCGGGCTCGGGCAGGTCGAGCGTTGCCTCGCCGGTGCGGTAGCGGCGGGCCAGTTCGTTCTGGACCGAGTCGATTCGGTTGAACAGGGCGCGGCGCAGGCCGGACACCTCCTGCTCTAATGCCTCGAGCCGCTCACCGGCCTCTTGGAGGCGCTGGTCGCTGAGCTGGTCAGGCCGATCGAGCTCTGTGTCGGTCAGCAATCCGGCGAGCTGGTCAGCCAGCCGACCGGTCACATCACCCGGCTGCAGGTGCTGCGGGAGGTGGCCGGTTCCCGGGGCGTGGACGCGGTCGGACAGGATCTGCGGGAGCCTTTCGACCAGCGCGCTCAGGTCGGAGGGGTCGCCGCCCTCGCGCCGGCGGGTGAGCTCGCCGGTGGTGATGTCGTGGTAACCCTGGACGAGCCGGCGCAGGTACGACAGCTGGGTTTCGACCGCTTGGCAGGTCGTGCGCCGGGCCCGCAACTCGTCGAGGTCCAAGGCCGTGACATCACCCAGGTAGTCGTCGCGCAATATGTCTTGGAGTTCGGCGTCCATCCTTGGCTCCCATCCGGCCGCCCCCGCAAGTTACCCACCCGGAACCACGCTGCCGAGCCGACAGCGAGCGGATCAGGCGCCGAGGCGGCCGATGTACAGGCCGACCAGCCAGACCCACGCCGGGCCCAGCAGGAACAGCGAGTCGAGCCGGCGCAATGCCGGAGCCTTGGCGCCGGCGTCGGGCAGGATCAGCGAGCCCATGATCTGACCCAACGGGCAGCCGACGGCGACCAAGGCGGCGAAGGGCCAGGTGTGGGGACCGTGGAAAGGCGGCACGCTCAGCACCGCAGTGCAGAGGCTCAAGGCCAGCACGGCGGCGATGCCGGCGGCGGGGCCTTCCCAGGAGTTGTCGGCTCCCGATCCGATCAGGAAGTCACCGGCCTCGTACGCGCTCACCAGCAGCACAAGTAGTAGGGCGGCGGAGATGTCCAGGCGGATCGCCAGCACGATGGACGCCGCCGCCATGCCGACCGGCAGCGAGCAGCGGATGGTATGGGCCGCGGCGATGAACACCGAGTCACGGTTGCGCCCCTCGCACAGCGCCGCCACGACGGCGGCTCCGACACACCCCAGCACGACGAGCCCCAGGAAGCCGGTGCCGATGGCGGCGGCGACCGGTAGGGCGAAGGCGGTGCACCCGGCGACGATGTTGTGACCGCCCCGCCGCTTGTACCGCCAAGCCCTCAGCGTCTGCAGGGCAGCCACCGCCGCCACCGCACCGAACACCACGGCGCCTACGAACCGGCCGAGCCGGATGGAAGCCACCGCCACCGCGAACCAGAGGACGCCGAGGCGGATGCGCGGACCGGTGACGTCGTAGACGACGGCCAACCGGCGCCCGAAGAGCGGCTCGCGCTCGCCCAGCGGCCGGCGTTGGGGACGCCACCGGGCCGGCTTCCCGGTCCTGGTCGAGGGTGTGCCTTCCAACGGCTTGCTCCGCTTGGCTTGCACCGGCTTCGGTTGCTTCGCCTGACCCGGTTTGGTCGATTTCGGAATGGCCTCGGCGTGCTCCGCTGGGTCTGGCCTAGGTGGTTCCGCCGGGCGTCGGGCGGGTGCCTTCGCCGCAGCCCGCCGTGCATCCGTGGCGACGGAATCCGGGCCCAACGGTTGGCGCCCGACGCGCTTGGCCGTTTCAGCTTCCGCCGGGCGACGGCTGGCCTGCTTCGTCGTACTCCGCGGTGCACCGGTCGCGCTGGAATCCGGGCCCGACGGTGCACGGGCTGTCTCATCGACCGGACTGGACTGATGGCCGCGGTTGCGGGTGGTGCGCGCCGGACGCGCCGGACGGTCGATCCAACTTTCGGCCACTTCAGCCACCAGCCAGGGGCGGTAGCACCGCCACCTCGTCAGCGGCGCCCACCGCTTGATCGCGGTCGGCTACCTCGCCGTTGCACCACACCTGGCTGCGGTCCAGCACCGACGTGAAGGGCTGGCCGTACCGGGCCGAGGCGCGCTCGAGCACATCGCCCACCGTTTCGGCGGCGAACTCGTCGCGAGCAGTGCCCGCAGCATCCCGAGCGGCGGCGAAGAGCCGAAGTGCGGCCATAGCTATTTGGCAGGCTACTCCCCGCTGCCGGCGGCCTCCCAGAGCCGCCGGCCGCCTGGTCGAGGTCGGTACGGTGCGGCGATGGGCCGAATCCTGCTGATCCGTCACGGGGAATCGGAGTGGAACGCCCTCGGCCGGTGGCAGGGCCACGCCGATCCTCCGTTGACGGCGTTGGGCCGCCGCCAGGCCGCCAACGCCGCCGAGCTGGTCGGGGTGGTGGAGCGGATCTGTTCTTCGGACTTGCAACGGGCGCAACAAACGGCCGAGATCATCGCCGCCCGGAACGGGGTCGGGCCGGTGGTGGTCGACGGCGGTTGGCGCGAGCGCGACGCCGGCGAATGGTCGGGGCTCACCCGAGACGAGATCCACCGGGCCTGGCCCGGTTACCTGCACGATGACCCCACCCGGCGCACCCTCCGTCCGGCGGCCGGGACCGCCGAGCGCCGACCACCCGGGTGGGAGAGCGACGAGCACCTGCTGGAGCGGAGCCTGGCTGCCCTCGGGCGCGTGGCCTCCCATGTCGGTGACGGCACCGCCCTGGTCGTCACCCACGGTGGGGTCATCTACAACCTCGAACACCACCTGGGGGCGGAGGACGGTCGGCTGGCCAACCTCGGCGGCCGGGTCCTGAACGTCGACGAAGAGGGTCGCACCACCCTCGGGCACCGGGTGACGCTGGTCGACCACGAGCCGGTGACCACCCCCGTTTCGCCTGAACAGCTATGAGTCCGGACGACCCGCCGCAGCTGCCGTTCGCTCCGCTCGAGGCGCCGGCGCCGTTCTCGGTCGAGGTGGTGCGCAGCCCCAAGCGGCGCAAGACCGTTCAGGCCAGGCTGGAGGGCGAAACCCTGCGCCTCATGATCCCCGCCCGCCTCTCCCAGGCTGAGGAGCGGCGGTGGGTCGAAGAGATGACCGAGCGCTTCCGGTGGACGGTGCAGAGCCAGGCGGTGGACCTCGACCTCAGAGCGGCATCGCTGGCGCGCCGCCATGACCTGCCGACGCCGGCTTCGATCCGCTGGGTCGACAACCAGCAGCACCGCTGGGGCTCTTGCACTCCGTCCATCGGCGCCATCCGTCTCAGCCGCCGCCTGGCCGCTTACCCGCCGTGGGTCGTCGATTACGTCATCGTCCACGAGCTGGCCCACCTGGTGGAGACCAACCACTCCCCGGCCTTCCACGCGCTGGAAGCCCGGTACCCGCGGGCCGAACGGGCGATCGGTTTCCTGCTGGCCAAAGGCTGGGGCGAAGAGGAGGGCTGAAGGCGGCGCGGCGGGCGGCTGGATCGCCCGGTCACCGCTCGCTCAGGTTGCCGTCGCTCGCCACGCCGCTTCGGTGCGGCCCAGCTCGGTGGCGGGCGGGCCGTCGTGGCGGTACTCCTGCAGGATGCCGCGCCAGCGGTTGCGAGCCTCGAGCTTGGACAGCAGGGCGCTCACACCCCACACCACCCGGTCCAGGATCACGAACGATGGCGGCATGTTCAACGACTGGATCACCTCGGCGTGGGGACCGGTGAGGTCGACCACCTTGCCGAGCGTCGAGGTGGTGAAGTCCCGGGGGAACAGGAACTCCTCGGTGAGATAAGGCAGGTATGGGGCGCTCACGTACTCGAAGAGGCTGGTCGGGTCCACGGCGGCGGTGGCCGGCAGGAAGCCCGACATGACCAGTGCATCGGAGACGGCGATCGGGTCGGCGGCCAGCACCGCGTCGAGGACAGGACCGAGCCCCTCCCACTCACCCGGCGTCCACCGCTTGACCAGCCCGAAGTCCAGAAAGGTCATGGACCCGTCCGCCATGAACCGGTAGTTGCCGGGGTGAGGGTCACCGTTGAAGACGCCGTGGCGGTGGATCGACCCTTGGGCGAAGCGGAACAGCACCTCGGCCGCCCGTTGCCGTTCGGCTTCGGCGGCGGTCGCCTCGAACTGGTCCCACGTCATGCCGCTCACCCAGTCCGAGGTCAGCACCCGTCGGGTGGACAGCTCGGGTACCACGGCCGGGACGTGGATGAAGGGATGAGTGGCGTAGCGCTCCGCGAACTCGGTCTGGCAGCGCGCTTCGTGCAGATAGTCGAGCTCGTCGGCCATGCGGGCCCGCAACTCGTCGACCACCGCCCGAACGTCCATGTTCTTCAGAGCAAAGGCCGAGAACATGCCGTAGAGCTGCTCAGCGTTGTCCAGGTCGTGCTGGATGGCGGCGTCGACGCCGGGGTACTGGACCTTGACGGCGACCACCCGGCCATCACGGAGAACGGCCCGGTGGACCTGACCGATCGACGCCGCCGCCACCGGCTCGACCGACCAGTCCAAGAAGAGGTCGTGGGGGTCGGCTCCCAGCTCGTCCTGCACCACCTTGGCGGCCAGGCCGGGCGCCATCGGCTCGACGTTGGCCTGAAGCTGGGCCAGCGCCGCCTGCGCTTCGGGCGGGAGGGTGTCGAGGATGAAGCTGAGCAGCTGGCCCACCTTCATGATGGCGCCCTTCATCTGCCCCAGCTCACGGGCGACGTCCTCGGCGGAACGGATGGCGAAGCGCTCCTCGAGCGCGGCGCGGGCCTGGTCGCCGGCGGCGGCTCCCCGCACCTGGACCACCGTCCAGTCGACGCCCCGCCGAGCGGTGAGCCGCCAGACGCGAGCCGAGCGGGCCAAGCGGGTCCGGTGGGCGGGATCCAAACGCCGCGCCGCTACGGCTCCGACCACGCCGGCCGCGCCGGCCGTACCGACGGCGGCGACAGCCGCGACCCGTCGACCGTTCACGGCTCGAAGCGTAGGACGCTCCGGCCCGGCGGTGACCAGCAGGCCGCCGCCGCCCGAATCTGTCGCAGGTGATGCGCCAGATCTGACAAGTGCAACTGGCTCCGTGCGGGGTGGCGGCGTGTCGCCGCCGGTCGAGGTCGGATCCGGGACGCTCCTACACTCACCCGGTGCTGGGCACCGCCAGGTCGACATCGTTGCGCCCGGTGGCATCGGCGTTCGTAGGGCTTGGCGTGTGGGTGGGGATGTGGGCCGTCATCACCGCCGACCTCGAGGGCGAGCTCGGACTGGGTCACGGCGGTTTCGGCCTGGTGCTGGCCGCCGCCCTGGCCGGTAGCGCCGGCGCCAACGCGGTGGCGGGCAGCCTCTCCGAGCGCTGGGGAACAGGCCGGCTGCTTCGGGTCGGCCTGCTCTTGTTCGCCGCCGCCATGACCCTGGTGGGGGTGGCGGTCGGGCCGGTGGCGCTGGGAGCGGCGGTGATCGCCGCCATCACCTTCGGCGGTGCCGTGGATGTGGCCATGAACGTGGCTGCGGCGGCGGCGCTGGCCGACCGGCCGGGTGGGTTGGTCCGGTTCCACTCCCTGTTCAACGTGGGTGCGGTGTTCGGGGCCGGGTCGGCCGGCTTGATCTTGCGGCTCGGTTGGTCGTGGCGGTGGGCGCTCGTGCTGCCCGTGGTGGTCGCCCTGGGCAATTGGGTGTGGGTGGGCCGGGTCGAAATTCCCGCCGGTCAGCCGGGCGAGCACCACGGGTTGCTACACGCCTTGCACACCCTGCGGCGAGAACACCTGGTGGCGCTGGCCTTGGTCTTCGCCTGCGGTGCCATGGTTGAAGGTGGCATCGACGCATGGGGAGTCCTGGTGCTGCGCGAGCGGTTGGAGGTGAGCGCCCTGTTGGGCGCCGGCGGCTACCTGGCCGGCCAGGCCATAGCTGCGGTGACCCGCTCGACCCTGGGTCCGCGGGTCGGCGCGCTGGGCGCCACCCGAGGCGTCACTGCCGGCGGGATCGTGGCGGCCGGCGGGTTGCTGCTGTTGGCGCTGGCGCCGACCGCTCCGGCGGTGGCGGGTCTGGCGGTGGCGGCGGTCGGGATCTCGGTCTGCTGGCCGCTGCTCATAGCCAAGGCCAGCGAAGGTCTGGCCCGCCCTGGTCCGGTCGTGGGCGGCGTCACCGCCGTCGGCTACACCGGCTTCGTGCTCGGACCGCCGCTGGTGGGCTGGCTGGCGCACTGGTTTGGCCTTCGCCACGCCCTGCTCCTGCTGGTCGCCGCCGCACTGGTCGTAGCCATCGGCCCCAGCCGCTTGCGGTCCCGCCGCTCGTCATCGGCTGTTGCGTAGCTCAGCGGCGCTCCCGCGGACCTGACCGACGCCGGGAATCGACAGGGGTTCCCGCCACCTCGGGCACGAGACCGGAATCCGGTTCACGGTAGAACTGGACGAAGAACGTGGCGTCGGTGGACGGCTCGACATTGTGCTCGATGCCAGGGATGATCACGGCACTGTCGCCCGCTCCGACATGCACATCTCGTCGGGCGTCGCCCTCCAGGTCCATGAATCTAACGCTGCCGGATTGCACGCAGAGCTTCGCCCAAACCGTCGTTCGGTGAGACTTGGCCAGAGCGGCGGGGAGCGACGAAACATCGAAGAGCGGCGTGCGCCTAGCTTCGACCAGCCGTTCGGGAAGGACGGGTTCCAACACGGGTCACTCTTCTCAGCGGGCACCCTCAAGACCGACAGTACCTTTGATCTATGCGCCTCCCCGGGCGCCGGCGGGGCCGGCGGGCCGGCCGAGCGGGGCATCCGGCCGTGCGCCGCGCAGGCGCGAGCCGGAGCAGCACCGAGGAACTGACCCGCATGTGCGAAGCATGCGCGGCGCGAGGCCAGTCGAGCTGAATCGATCAAGCGCGGTACACGCAGCCGCTGTTGCACGTTTCCTGCACCACGATCTGGGTGAGCCCGGGCAGCGCCACCGCCAGCCGGTCCCAGATCCAGGCGGCCAGCACCTCGCTGGTGGGGTTGTCGAGGCCCTCGATCTCGTTGAGGTAGCGGTGGTCGAGCTGATCGCGAACCGGGGCGATGGCGGCGTCGATGTCGGCGAAGTCGAGCACCCAACCGGACTCGGCGCCCACGTCGCCGGCCACATGCACCGTCACCCGAAAGGAGTGACCGTGGAGGCGGGCGCACTTGTGGCCGGCCGGCACGTTCGGCAATCGGTGAGCCGCTTCGAACCCGAAGCGGCGGAACACCTCGGTCATCTGATGCCCACGTACTTGTGGGCTTGAACGCTCAACCGCCACTGGGGGTGAGCCAGGCAGTGGGCCACGGCCAAGTCAGTGTTGGCCTGGCGGTCCGGCCCGTCCATCGGCTGCAGGAAGAAGTGGTCGAAGGCCAGGTGCTCGAACCGCTCGGGCTCCGCTCCCGGCTGGGGGTGAACCAACTTGAGCTCGTCGCCGGCTGTCACCACCAGTTGTGCGCCGGCCTTGGGGCTCACACAGACCCAATCGACGCCATGGGGGACGGGCAGGGTCCCGTTGGTCTCGATGGCCACCTGGAACCCGGCTCGGTGCAGGGCGCCGAGTAGGGGTTCGTCGAGCTGCAGCAGCGGTTCACCACCGGTGCACACGACCAGCGGGCAGCCGCCACCGCCGGCTTGATCGAGCGGCGGGCCGGCCCACGTTGCAGCCACGGCGCGGGCCAAATCGTCGGGGCGGGCGAAGCGGCCACCGCCGGACCCGTCGGTGCCTACGAAGTCGGTGTCGCAGAACTGGCATGTCGCCGTGGCCCGGTGCTCCTCCCGGCCGCTCCACAGGTTGCACCCGGTGAACCGGCAGAACACCGCCGCCCGGCCGGCGTTGGCACCCTCGCCCTGCAGGGTGGCGAACACTTCCTTGACCGCGTAACCCATCAGGCGTCGACACCGGGCCGGTAGCGGGTGGGGTCGGGCATGCCGGCATCGGCGAAGCCCTTGCGCCGCAGCACGCAGGCGTCACAAGCCCCGCAGGCCTGCCCCGTGGGCGTCGCCAGATAGCAGGAGACCGTGGCCGAGAAGTCGACGCCTAGCTCGGTGCCCAGAGCGACTATCTCGGCCTTGCTCTTGTCGAGCAGCGGAGCGTGGACCCGTAGCCCCACCCCCTCCACCCCTGCCCTGGTCGCCAGGTTGGCCAGGTTCTGGAAGGCGGCCAGGTACTCGGGTCGGCAGTCCGGGTAGCCGCTGTAGTCCACCGCGTTGGCCCCGATGAAGAGGTCGCTCGAACCAAGGACCTCGGCCCACCCCAGGGCCAGGGACAGGAACACGGTGTTGCGGGCGGGCACGTAGGTCGACGGGATGTCGGTGCCCATGTCGGCCTGGCGTCGGCCGGTCGGCACCGGTGACTCGGTGGTGAGGGCCGAACCGCCGAACCGATCCAGGGCCACGTCGATCACCAGGTGCTCGGCGGAGCCGACCGAGCGCGCTACCCACTCGGCCGCCGCCAGTTCTGCGGTGTGGCGCTGGCCGTAGCGGACGCTCAGCGCGTACACCTCGAACCCGTCCCGCCGGGCGAGAGCGGCCACCGTCGCCGAGTCGAGCCCCCCGCTGACCAGCACGACAGCCCTTGGCGCAACCACGGCCCAACCCTACGAGCGGGCCGGCGATCTACTCTTCTCGACCTTTGCGTGCGGCGACGGACGACCAGCGACAGCATCTGGACGGGCCGCAACCGCGAGCATCGCGAGGCCGTTCAGCGAGCGCTTCGGAGCCTTTGCCCACGGCAACGAGCCGTACGCTCCGTTCATGGGTGAACCCGACCACACCGGCTTCAACGCCTTGGGGAAAGGGCCGATGCCGCCCCAGCGGGCGCTTGAGTGCTTCGCCGTCGCTGAGACCGTCAGGCGCGTCGAGCTGGAGTCGAACGAACTGGTCGCCAAGTGCCCCGTCACCGGTCAGACCGACCTCTACAGGGTGAGCATCGCCTACCGGCCGGCGGGGTGGGCGCTGGAGACCAAGAGCCTCAAGCTGTACTTCGCCGCCTTCCAGCAGGACCCCGACGGCATCTTCGCCGAACACCTGGCGGACCGGATCGCCGCCGACGTGGCCGACGCCACCAGCGCCGTCGATGTCGAGGTGACGTTGGTCCAGAACGTTCGCGGGGGCATCACCACCACCGTCACCGCCGTCCGCGGTGACCGCCGCTGACCACCACCGTCACCGCCGTCCGCGGTGACCGCCGCTGACCACCGCCGCCGCTACCGTCTGCCGCCATGCGCGTGCCCCCTGCCAAGGTCTCCTTCCCCGAAGCGGACCGTGCCGTCATCCTCGAACGCATCGACCGGGCTCTCCAGTCCGGCCAGCTCACCCTCGGCCAGTACGGCAAGGAGTTCGAGGAGTCCTTCGCCGAGCGCCACGGGGCCGCCCACGGGGTGGCGGTCAGCTCCGGCACCAGTGCCCTGGAGATTCCGCTGCGCTCCATCGGCGTCGACGGCAAGGAGGTGGTGGTGCCGGCCAACACCTTCTTCGCCACCGCCGCCGCCGCCGTCCACGCCGGCGGCCGGCCCAAGTTCGTCGACTGCGACCCGACCACCATGGCTCTCGACATTGACGCGGTGGCCAAAGCCATCGGGCCGGACACCGCGGCGGTGGTCGTGGTCCACATCGGCGGCCTGATCACGCCGGCCATCAGCGACCTGGTGGCGCTGTGCGGCGAACACGGCATCGCCCTGATCGAGGACGCCGCCCACGCCCACGGCTGCTCCTTCGGCGGCAAATCGGCCGGCACCTTTGGGCGCGCTGCCTCCTTCAGCTTCTACCCCACCAAGGTCATGGCCGGGGGCGAGGGCGGCGTCATCCTCACCGACGACGAGACCATCGCCACCGAAGCCCGCACCTACCGGGATCAGGGCAAGGCCAGCTTCCTCGACAACCGCCACACCAAGATGGGCGCCAACTGGCGCATGAGCGAGCCCCACGCCGTCATCGCCATGAGCCAGCTGGGCCGGCTCGACCAGTTCATCGGCCGCCGCCAGCAGCTGGCCGCCCGCTACGACGCCGCCTTGCCCGAGCTCGGCGTCAAACCGCTGCGGGTCCCTGCCGAGGCGTCTTGCAACTACTACAAGTACATCGCCTTCCTACCCGAGGGCGTCGACCGGACCGAACTGAAGAAGGCGCTGCGCGAGGACTTCGAGGTGGGCCTCAGCGGCGAGGTCTACGAGACACCGCTGCACCTCCAGCCGGTGTTCGAGCCGTGGGCCGACGGTTCTCTCCCTGCGGCCGAGTGGCTGTGCGCCCGCCACATCTGCCTGCCCCTTTACCCGGACCTGAGCGACGAGGACGCGGATTACGTCGTGACCTCGCTCGCCTCTACGCTGTCCCGGCTCGGCGCACGCGCCTGAACTGACCAGGCCACTGCCTGGCTTCACCTCGACCCGAATGCGGGGCCCTGATGACCCAATCGAAGCTGATCGCGGTGACCGGAGGGTCCGGCTTCGTGGGCACCCACGTCGTCGACGCCCTGCTCAGCGCCGGCCACGAGGTCCGGGTCATCGACCAGGTCGCCCCCCGCCAGTCCGAGGTCGACTGGGTCAAGACCGACATCCTGGACGAGGAAGGCCTCACCCGCGCCTTTGACGACGTCGGGCCGGTGTTCCACCTGGCGGCGATGGCCGACGTGAACGACGTGGTCGAGAACCCCGACGGCGCGGTGGCCGCCAACATCCTGGGCACGTCGCGGATCCTCAAGGCCGCCCAGCGCGCCGAAGCCGGCCGGGTGTTCCTGTCGAGCACCGTGTGGGTGTACTCGGGGGCTCCCGAACCGGTGGTCGACGAGGCCACCCCGCTGGACCTCATGGCCGAACGGCACCTCTACGCCAGCACCAAGATCGCCGCCGAGATGTTGTGCCGCGACCACCGCACCCTGTACGGCCGGCCCTACACGATCCTTCGCTACGGCATCCCCTTCGGCCCCTACATGCGCGACCGGCTGGTGATCGCCGCCTTCATCAAGCGGGCCATGCGAGGCGAACCGCTGCGCATCGATGGTGACGGCCGCCAGGAGCGCACCTTCATCTACGTCGAAGACCTGGCCCGGGCCCATGCCCTGGCCCTGGTGCCGGCGGCGGAGAACCGGACCTACAACCTGGAGGCCAATGAAGCCGTCTCCATCCGCCAGCTGGCGGAACTGGTCGGTGAGCTGGTCGGCAACACCGAGGTGTCCTTCGGCGATGCCCGCGCCGGTGATTTCAAGGCGGTGCGGATCAAGGCTGATCGCGCCCGCGAAGAGCTGGGCTGGGAGCCCAAGGTCTCGTTCCGAGAAGGTCTCGAGCGGACCCTGACCTGGTACCGGGCCGAGGCCAACAAGGCCTGAAGGTGGAGTCGAGAACCAGCGCCGTCGCCCTCGCGGAGGGTCCCCGACGCATCGCCGTGGTCCCCGCCTTCAACGAGGAGACCACCGTGGCCAAGGTCCTGGAGGGCCTGGCCCCGCTGGTCGACTCGCTGCTCGTCGTCGACGACGGTTCCACCGACCGGACCCGAGCCGAGATCCAGGAGTGGCTACCCGGCCACGACCACGCCGAACTGCTGACCCACGAGTCCAATCAGGGCATGTCGGAGGCCTATTACCTGGCCTTCACCGAGCTGAAGCGGCGATTGCGCGACGGCGAGCTGCACCCCGACGACCTGGTGGCCACCGTCGATGCCGACGGGCAGCACGAGCTGGCGTCGCTCGACAACCTCTTCGACGTCATGCTGGACGAGGCGCTCGACGCCGTGCTGGTGCACCGCGACCTGGGTGATTACCCCACTTACAAGCAACTCGGCAACAAGGTCATGAGCGTCTGGGCGACCCGGTGGTCGGGTATGAAGATGAACGATGTCGAGTCGGGCTACAGGGTCTTCCGCCTGGGTGCCCTGGCCCACGCCCTCGACTACTACCAGGGCTACAAGTACTCCGAGACCGTCGAGGTGGCGGTGGTGCTGCCCCGCTTGGGCTACCGGGTTCGAAACGACCTGTTGGTCCCGGTGCCGGTGTTCCGTTCCCGCACCAGCTTCTACGACGCCGCCATCGACCTAGGCGCCATGCCCCTGGCGTGGTGGCGGGTTGAGTCTCGACGTTCGCCGGTGGTGCGGGTCGGTCTGCCGGTGGCGGCGGCCGGCGCCGCGTTGGCCGGTGCTCTGGGGCTTCGCCGCCTCGTCCGCTCTCGCTGAGCTCGGCCTTTCGCCGCTGGGCGGCCTTCAGCAGGGCCGGGAGGCGGCTCCGCCGATGAGCTGATCGAGGCGGACGGGCTTCAGGCCCTTGGCTTCGAGCCCGTCGAGGATCAGCGGTAGGGCCCGCACCAGTACCGAGCGGTCGACGGACACGTCACCGTCGAGGCCGTCGTGCAGGAGGATGATCGAGCCCGGCCTGACGCCCGCCAGGATGCGGCGGGCGATGAGCCGGGGGTCCTTGGTGACCCAGTCCTGGGCCGATACGTCCCACAGGACCATCCGCTCGCGGTGGTTGTCGGCGACGTGGCGGACGAAGGGCGTCCGCTGGCCATGGGGCGGCCGGTAGAAGGTGGGGCAGCGGCCGATGGCCCGGTCAAAGGCCCGGTCGGTCTGGCCCATCTCGCGGTACCAGGGATCGAGCCAGGCCCATGAGTCGTGGGTGTAGGAGTGGTTGCCCAGCAGCTGGCCGTCGTCGTGCAGGCGGCGGACCAGGTCGGGTCGGGCAGCGATGGCCTTGCCCACTTGGAAAAAGGTGCCCTTGGTGTCGTGCTCATCGAGGATCCTGGCGACCTGCAGCGAGGCAGTCGGGTTGGGCCCGTCATCAAAGGTGAGCGCCACCTCACCCCGGTGGCGGTCGCCATGGGTGACCCCGCCGCCGAACCAGGCGGCGTCGACCGTGCTCCCGCCCAGGTACCCGACGTACCCCCCGACCACCACGACGACGAACAGCCCGACTGACACGACCCGCAGCCGGCGGACCCGCCGCCCCGCGGCCGACTCTCCGGACGCCTCCGCTACCTGGGCGGGGCCCCAACCCCGCCCTCCTCGGCTTGGGCGGCGCATGAATTGCGCCGCCCGCGGCCGTGTTCCTAACCCGGGCGGCGCCCCAACCCCGCCCTCCTTCGCCCGGGAGCATTTCCGCGCCCGGTCCGGCCGCAACAGCCCGCCCGCCGCCACCAGCGCCACCGCCAGCACGAGCAAGGCCGTCCCCCACCCCGCCGCTCGAAGCGCCACCGCCAGCACCAAAGCGACCAAAGCGACTACCAGACCCGACCCTTCCGCCATCGCCCCGCGCCTGCCTCCCGGATGGGCGAGCCCCAGGCCGACACCGAACAACCCAGCCAGGATCACGGTGCTGGCCGGGTCGGGCCGCTGCGGAACGAGCCACGCCGCCGACACCACCACTACGACCCCGAGCACGGTGAGCCCTGGTCCGGCGATGATCCGGCGGGCGATCACGACCGCAGCCACCAAGGCCGCCAGCGCGGCTGCCAATTCCACGGTCCTTCCCGAGCCCACATCGACCGAATGGCCCACCAGAAATGCGAGCGGAGCGACCAAGGCCAGGGCGGCGCCGGCCGCAGCAGCCCTCGGTCCGTCGGGCCGCTTGCGGCCGGTCACTGGAGCTGCGGCCCAAAGGGGCGCGCCCTTGACCGCCGGCGAGATGGTCGATCGCACAACCCTGAGCTCCGCTTGAAACAGGTTCGGTCAGTAGCAGGCTCTAGCCTTTGGCGTCGGGCATGTTGACCGTCCCGCCTTCGGGCAACCCGGCCGCTGCGGCGGAACGACCGACCACGGTCGATGCCCCCGGCGGGCAGGTAGCGCTGGGCGCCGCCGCCACCCTGTGGGTCTATCTGATCGTCAAATACCTGCGGCAGCGGATCATCCTGTCCTTTGACACGGCCAACAACTACGCGCACGTATGGTACGTAGCCGACCGAATCTGGGGACACGGGCGCCTCCCGCTGAGGATGCCGGTCCTGGGATCGGGGCGGGCGTTCGCCTTCCCCTACGGCTTCATCCCGTGGGTTACGGCGGCGCTCTTGCGGCCGGTCCTGGGCGACTGGGTCGTAGGGCTGTGGATGGTGATCGGCGCCGCCGGCATGATCGGCGGCACGTTCTTCGCCTTCCCGGAGCTGCGCAAGGGCTGGTGGGCGGCGGCAGTTCTGTTGAACCCCGCCATCATCGAAGGGCTGCTGTTCGGCCAGCTCACCTTTGAGTGGGCCGGGGCGCTGGTGCTCTTCGGCGTGGGTTGCTGGCGGCGGAACAAGCGGCTGGCCGCGGTGCTGCTGGTCGGGGCCGGCCAGGCGACCCATCCGGCGATCGTGCTGCCGATGACCGGCCTGCTGGTCGCCGGCTGGTGGTACTTCGAGCCGGACCGGCGCGCCCTGGTCCGCTGCTACCTGTGGTCGACGGTGGTTGCTCTTCCGGCGGCGGTGATCGTCTTCGCGTCACCCACCGCCAGCGACGCCACTTGGCGCGACATCCTGCTCAACTTCATCGGCACGCTGGCGCCTCGCTCGTGCCTGCTGGCGGTGCCGGTCATCCTCACCGCCGCCATCCACTACCGCCATCATCTGCCGCGGTACCAGCCGGCGCTGGCGCCGTTCCTGCTCACCCTGGTCTTGCTGGTCAACGCCGGCGTGCAGGTCCCGCTCCGCGTCGGCACCAGTTGGCGTTGGCTGCACCGCCGCACCGACGCCGCCTCGTCCATGGAGAAGTTCCTGGCCTCAGGCCACTTCCAGAAGGACAAGACCTATCGAGTGCTGCGCAACGGTGACGTGAAGTTCGGCATGTACCGGTTGCTGCAGGCCGGCGGAAAGCTCGACTCGGAGTTCTTCCCGGAAAGCCAGGCCATCCGCAGCTTCCGGTCCACCGCTTCCTACGAGCAGCTGCTGTGCGTCAGGCGGGTCGACTATGTGTTGGCCTTCGCCAGCTACGACCGTCGCCAGAAGACCAACGAGCACCAACTCCTCAGCGAGCTGGCCAAGCGGAGCAGGGAGGCGCCCGGCGACCTCGTCCGGGTGCGTAGCGTCAGCGACAGCCCGACGGTCGAGCAGTTCGCGGTGGACCGCACCGGCTGTCCCCGCAAGTCGGCCTAGGAACTACTGCGGAACTCACAACGGCGGCGGTTCGCAGTCTGATTCGCCAGGCTTGGCCTGCCGAGTGGTCGCCGTGCTGATGGTCGGGAACTGCGGTCAGTCGAGCTCCAGGGACCCGGGCTGCGGCCACGGCTCCGGCGGTGGGCCGGGGGCCGGGTCGTTGGCGGACAGCAGATCGGTGACCAGCGGCAGCGGGTCCGGCGGGAGCGCCATGTCGAGCACGACGTCGATGGGATCGATGGGCAGGGCCACGGGCTTATGAGCCTCAGGCCGTTCGGCCAGTGGCCGGAACAGGAAACGGTCCAGTATCAGGTACTGCACCAGCCACAGCGCCGCCCAGGTGCCGAGGCTGGCGCTCTCGATGGCCACCGTGCGGTGGAAGCGGTGGAGCGCGTGCTCGGTGGCGATCAACCCGGCCCAGTGCACGACGTAGGTGGACAGCCCCAAACCGAGGAAGGTCATGACGAAGAAGGGCACGACCTGATCGGCCTTGGCCGTGCCACTTCGGGACTGCCAGGACCAGCGCCGATTCAGCTCGAAGCTCGGTATGGCAGCGACCGTGGTGGAGATGACATTGGCCCAGCCCGCTGAGGTGCCGCGCACCCCCACCAGGATGCCGAGCACGCCGAGGCCGACCAGCGAGGAGATCACCGATACCGCCCCGTAGCGGACCAGCCGCCGCACGTGCGCGTAAAGGCGCTCAGGCAACACCCGTCTGATCCAGCCCGTCATGGCTACAGCCATCGTTAGAAGCTAGCTGGGTCATGCTTCAGAAGTGGACTTTCAACCCGACAATGACCACGAGGCGATCCGGGAAGGGGTGCGGCGCGTCTGCGCCCCGTTCGACGACACCTACTGGCGCGCCCGTGACGAAGCCCACGAGTTCCCGTGGGAGTTCTACGAGGCCATGGCCGCCGGCGGCTGGATCGGCATAGCCATACCGGAGGCCTACGGGGGCGGTGGCCGGGGCATCACCGAAGCGTCGATCGTGCTCGAGGAGGTCGCCTCATCGGGAGCCGCCATGAACGGCTGTAGCGCACTGCACCTGTCGATCTTCGGCATGAACCCGGTCGTGCGCCACGGCACCGACGCCATGCGCTCGGAGTACCTGCCGCGCGTCGCCACCGGTGAGCTCCACGTGGCCTTTGGCGTGACCGAGCCCGACGCCGGCACGGACACCACCGCCATCACCACCCGCGCCACCATGGACGGAGACCACTACGTGGTGCGAGGCCAGAAGGTCTGGACCACAAAGGCACAGGACTGCCAGAAGGTGTTGCTGCTGGTGCGGACCACGCCGCTGGAGGACTGCGCCAAACGAACCGACGGCATGACCCTGCTGCTGGCCGACCTGCAACGGTCCGAGGTTGACATCCGCCCCATCCCCAAGGCGGGGCGCAATGCGGTGGCGTCGTGCGAGGTCCGTTACGACGCGCTGCCGGTGGCGGTGACCGACCGGGTCGGAGAGGAGGGCAAGGGCTTCTCGTACCTGCTCGACGGGCTCAACCCCGAACGCATCCTGGTGGCCGCCGAGGCGCTCGGCATCGGCCGGGCGTCGATCGCCAAGGCCGTCGGCTACGCCAACCAGCGGATCGTGTTCGGTCGGCCGATCGGCCAGAACCAGGGCCTGGCCTTCCCGCTGGCCGAAGCCCACGCCCGCCTCCACGCCGCCGAGCTGTCGATCCGCCAGGCGTCGTGGCGCTACGACCACGACCTAGCGTGCGGCGAGCAGGCCAACCTGGCCAAGTGGCTGGCCGCCGAAGCCGGCCACTTCGCCGCCGACCGGGCGGTGCAGACCCTCGGCGGGTTCGGCTACGCCAAGGAGTACGACGTGGAGCGCTACTGGCGGGAATCGCGGCTGCTGAAGCTGGCACCGGTCTCCCAGGAGATGGTCCTGAACTACGTGGCCGAACACGTGCTGGGACTCCCCCGTTCTTATTGAGGGATGAACTGCACCTCACAACCATCCGCCGATCGCTGGGCGTGGTACGAACTGCGGATGCCGTCGCGCCGACCCACCATGATCCTTGCCGCCGTGTTGCTGGCTTTGGCCTTGGCCGCGGGCTGCAGCAGCAGCGCCAAGACCGGCGCCGACTCCTCCGCTTCCTCGTCCTCCTCCTCGGAGCAGACGACCACCGCGGCGGGCTCCGGCACCGGCTCGACGGCCACCGACTCGGCATCCAGCGACCGCGCCGCCAACACCGATCAACCCAGGCCCGCCGCGGCCGGCCCGTTCAACGTCGGTCGCCAGTCGGTCACCTACGTGGACAAGAGCCGCAAGACCAACGCCGACCCCATGCGGGGCTTCCCCGAGAAACCCGAACGGACCCTGCCGGTCATGCTGCTCTACCCGGCGGCCGGGTCACCGACGGAGTCCGGTGACCCCACCGAAGGTGCACCGGCGGCCAAGGGCTCGTTCCCGTTCATCGTGTTCTCCCACGGCATCACCGCCAGCGGCCCGATCTACAGCGTGTTGGTCCAGCGCTGGGCCCGAGCCGGGTACGTGGTGGCGGCCCCGACCTACCCGCTCACCAGCGTCGGAGCCAAGTTCCCCGGCGACCCCGTCGCCCTGACCGACTACAAGAACCAGCCGGCCGATGTGAAGTTCGTCATCGACTCCGTTCTGGCCCAAGCCAAGGACGCCAAAGACCCGTTGCACGGCCATGTCGACGCCAGCCGGATAGGCGCCGCCGGTCACTCGTTGGGCGCCATCACCACCATCGGCCTCGTCTACAACAGCTGCTGCACCGAGAAGCGGGTGAAGGCGGCCGAGGAGTTCTCCGGTGCCGAGCTGCCCTTCGACGGAGGCACCTTCACCCCGTTCCCCAAGACGCCGTTGCTCATCGTCCACGGTGCCAAGGACGGAACGGTCCCTGTCGCCGCCGGCGACAAGGTCCTGGCCGACGCGACCGGACCGACATGGTCCCTGCGTTACCCCGACGCCGGTCACGTCAACGCGGTGTTCCCCGGTCCCTACTTCGACACCACGGTCAAGGTCAGCATCGACTTCTGGAACGCCCAGCTCAAAGGAGCGCCGGACGCCCTCAAGGCCGACCAGGCCGACGTACAGGCCGGCGGCCTCGGGACGCTGACGACCAAGAACGGCTGACCCTCCGGCGGCAATCTCCACGCCTTCGGTTCACCCCTGGTCAGCCGGGAAGCCGACCTTCGCATGGTTGTCGTCGATGGACCGTCAGGGGGCGAGGAGGACGGCTTCCGCATCCTGGCCGTGGACGGCACAACCGATGAGGCCGGTGCCGTCCACCTGGCCGGCGAACTTTGCGACCTGCTCGCCGGCGGCCACGGCGTGGTGCTGGACTTCTCCGGTGCCGGCGCCGCCGACGCCGTGGCCCTGTCCGCCTTCTTCGCCAGGTTGGGGGCCCAACACTCGGCCACTCCGGTGCCGGCCGCCTGCCCTGACACCCAGGTCCGCCAACTGGTGCGCAGATGCGGCTCGGCCGAATCCGGCGTCGTGCTCTTCGACTCCTTGGCCGAGGCGCGGGCCTCCGCCCGGCGCGGAAGCGATCCTTCGGCGTAACTCGGTCAGCGGGCGCCGCGCAGCAGCCCACCCGGCCGAGCGCCCTGATCCACCCCGTCGCGCAGGGTCACCGAACCCGATTTGACGGTGGCGACGTAGCCCGAGCTGCCCTGCACGAAGCGGCGGGCACCGCCGGGGAGGTCGGCCACCATCTCGGGTAGGCGAAGCTGCAGATGCTCGAGATCGATCAGGTTCAGGTCACCCACCCGTCCCGGCTGCAGCGTTCCCCGGTCCCCCAGGCCGAACATGGTCGCGGTGTCACTGGTCATCTTCTTGACGATCCACTCCAGCGGGAGACGCCCGTCGGGCCGGTCGCGCACCCAGTGGGTGAGCATGAAGGTCGGAGTGCTGGCGTCGCAAGTGGTGCCGCAGTGGGCCCCGCCGTCGCCCAGGCCCCACGCGCTGGTGGGGTGCAGCAGCATCTGGCGCACCGCGTCCAGGTTGTAGTCGGTGTAGTTGAGCAACGGTCGCAACAGCAGCGACTTGCCGTCGTCGCGCAGCAGCTCGTCGTAGAACACCTCGAGGGGCTCGACGCCTAGCCGGCGGGCAGTGCCAGCCACGCTGTGCTCGCGGCTCGGCTCGTAGTCGGGTACCTCGTCACCGAGCAGGAAGACCCGCTCCGGGTCCAGGAACTGCACCATGCTCGGCGCCATCTCGCTGGCCTCGGCGATGAGCGTGCGCCGCAGCTCGGGATCCCGCAACTCCACCACCATTTCGGCCAGAGGCAACAGACCCACCTTGGACCACGAGGCGGTGTAAGCGAAGGGGTGGAACGTCTGGAGGCCGAGCAGCAGCGAGACCGGACGGCCGGCCACCTGGGGCCGCACCTCGGCGCCGGCCGCCGCCGCTTCGGCGGCAAGGTCGAGCATGCGCCGCCACGCTGTCGGGTCGGCGTCGTTCTGGGTCAGAGCGAAGCTCACGGGCCGGCCGATGGCCGCCGCCAGGCGACTGATCCAGTCCATCTCCCGTTCGGGGGCGGCCAGGTCCTCGCCCAAGGCGCCGGCCGGCGCCAGCTCGAAAACACCGGTGCCGGCCTCCCCCAGCACCCGCCCGATGCCGAACAGCTCATCCTCGGCGGCAAAGGTTCCCGGCACCGGCTCGCCGTCGATGGCCATGTGGGCGATGGTCCGGGAGGTGGAGAACCCAAGGGCACCGGCGGCGAGACCTTGGCGCACGATGGCGGCCATGGCGGCGATGTCCTCGGCGGTGGCCGGCTCGTTCTTGGCCCCCCGCTCGCCCATGACGTAACCCCGCACCGAGCCGTGAGGGACCAGCGAGCCCACGTCCAGAGCCAGTGGGTGCCGCGCCACGGCGTCCAGGTACTCGGGGTAGCTCTCCCAGGCCCACTCGATGCCGTCGGCCAGGGCGGCGCCGGGGATGTCCTCGACGCCCTCCATCAGGCCGATCAGCCACTCCCTGCGATCCGGGTGGACGGGGGCGAAGCCCACGCCACAGTTGCCCATCACCACCGTCGTCACACCGTGGCCGCTGGATGGCGTGAGCAGCGGGTCCCAGGTGACCTGGCCGTCGAAGTGGGTGTGGATGTCGACGAAGCCGGGCGTCACCAGCAGGCCGTCGGCGTCGAGGACCCGCCGGGCGGCGCCACCGACCCGGCCGACCTCGGTGACGATGCCGCCGGTCACGGCGACGTCGGCCGTCCGCGCCGGTGCCCCGGTCCCGTCGACCACCGTCCCGCCTTGGATCAGCAGATCATGCATCGGTCTTCCTTCCCTGACCAGGCCTGCGCAGACTCTGGTCGGCTGGCGAGGGAAGCGCCAGCGACGAGCCAGGAGCAACCGCCGCAGGTGGTTGCCACATCTGGAGAGTAATGACCATCCCTGACGGCGCGTCAGCTAGATCGAGCCCGGATAGCTTGGCCCGATGTCCGGTGGAGGGGTCGTGGTCGAGGGTCTGGTCAAGCGGTTCGGGGCGTTCACCGCGCTGGACGGCGTGGACCTGACCGTGCCGGAAGGCACGGTGGTCGGCCTGCTCGGACCAAACGGCGCCGGCAAGACGACCACCATCAACATCCTCACCACCCTTCTGCGCCCCGACGGGGGGCGGGCCCTGGTAGCCGGCCACGACGTGGTCGAGGAGGCTCAACTGGTCCGGGCCATGATCGGGCTCACCGGCCAATACGCGGCGGTGGACGAAGACCTGACCGGGCGCGAGAACCTGGTTCTGGTGGGCCGCCTGTCCCGCCTGGCCAAGAAGCAGGCCAAAGACCGGGCGACGCAGCTGCTGGCCGCCTTCTCCCTGACCGACGCCGGTGACCGCACCCTCAAGACCTACTCCGGGGGCATGCGCCGCCGTCTCGACCTGGCCGGCAGCCTCATGGTCTCGCCGCCTGTGCTGTTCCTGGACGAGCCCACCACCGGCCTCGATCCACGCAGTCGCCTGGAGCTGTGGGATGTCATCACCGAGCTGCGCGACCAGGGCACCACCATCGTGCTCACCACCCAGTACCTGGAGGAAGCCGACCAGCTAGCCCAGAGCATCTACGTGATCGACGGCGGCCGGATCATCGCCGAAGGCACCGCCGACGTGCTCAAAGCCAAGGTGGGCGGCAACGTTCTTGAGATCACCGTGGCCGACCGACAAGACCTGGGGAGCGCCTCGAAGGTGCTGGCGACGACGTTCGGGCTGGATGAAGAGGACTTGAAGGTGGATGCCGACCTAGCCCGCATCCAACTGCCGCTCTCCACCGACGGAGCCGGCCCCACCGACGCACTGCGGGCGCTAGACGAAGCCGACCTGGCCACCGCCGACTTCACCTTGCGGCGGCCATCACTCGACGACGTCTTCCTGAGCCTCACCGGTCACGCCGCCAAGGAGGTCGCCACCACCGGCGGCCGACCGGGCAAGCCCGGGGCCCGACCCAGCGCCAGCCCATCCTCGGCAGGACCCCGATGAGCGAGCCCACCGGGCGAGCGACCAACAAACACAGGCCTTTCTTCGCCGCATCGCGGCGAAGGGTCATCGGCGCCCACCCACCGGCACAGCATTGGTGTGGGACACCGACGTGGAGGAAGCACCGATGACCAACACCGCGCGCGCCTCCGACTTGCCCATCGCCGACACGGCCATCCCGATCGTCACCGCCACCGGCACCGCCCAGGAGCGGGCGGCCATGCCTGTCTCTCGGGCGCTGGCCGACATCGGTCTCATGGCCCAGCGCAACCTGCGCAAGATGATCCGCAACCCCCGGCTGATCGTGTTCACCACCATCCAGCCGTTCATGCAGCTGATCCTGTTCATCTTCGTGTTCGGCTCGATCGCCAGGATCCCCGGCCTCGACTACAAGGACTTCGTGGTCCCCGCCGTGCTGGTCCAGACCATGACCTTCGCCTCCATGAGCAGCGGAGTGGGCATCGCCAACGACATCCACACCGGCATGGTCGATCGGTTGCGGGCCCTGCCCATCGCCCGCTCGGCGTTCTTGGTGGGGCGGACGGTCAGCGATAGCACCCGCTTGTCGATCCAGGCGCTGCTGCTGGTCATCGCCGCCTTGGCCGTGGGCTTCCGGTTCCACAACGGCTTCCTGGGCGCCGTCGGCATGGTCGTGGTGGTGGTCCTGTTCGGCGTGGCCTTGACCGCCTTCTCCGGCTGGGTCGGGCTGGTGGTGGGTGACCCGGAGTCCGTGCAAGCCGCCGTGTTCATCCCCATCCTGCCGCTGGTGTTCACCAGCTCCGCTTTTGCTCCGGTCAGCCGGCTACCCGGTTGGATGCAGCCCTTCGCCCACGCCAGCCCGGTCACCGCCGCCATCGACACCGCCCGCGGCCTGGCGCTGGGTGACAAAGCCCTCTTCCGGGTGAGCAACACCCACCTCGGCGCCTCGGGCCTGCACTTCGCCCTTTGGTGGGTCGGGATCATGGTGGTGTTCACCAGCCTGGCCGTCCGCCGTTACCGCCTCGGCAGCGGCTGATGCTGCCCCTGCCTACAAGGTGAGGCGGTCCCGCAACCAGGTGGCGTCGGCCACTGCGGCGCCGTGCCAGTCGTTGTTGAAGTAGGCGTACACGTCGCCGGCGTCCAGCCAGGCACCGAGGCGGTCGGCCACCCGCCACAGCCGGCGGCCCGTGTAGCGGCCGTGGTACGGCTGTGACTGCGGGTCTGGGCCGTGGAACCGGACGTAGGCCCAGTCGGTCGTGCGCTCCCACGGGTGGTCGGCCAGCAGGTCGTGGATGCACAGCGCGGCACCGTGCCGGGACAGGACCTCGAACACGTCGTCGTGCAACCAACTGGGATCGCGCAACTCCACCGCCCAACGCAGCCGCCGGGGCGCGGCAGCCAGGAAGGTGTCCAGCCGGGGAACGTCGCGCTTCCACCGGGGTGGGAGTTGCACCAGGTTCGGGCCGAGGTGGGCACCGAGACGGTCGACACGGTCGAGGTGGTTGGGCAGCCACGTCTCGGGCAATCGCAGCTTGCGGCGGTGCGAACCGAACTGCCCGACCTTGATGGCGTACCGGAAGCCTGGGGGCGCCTGATCTCGCCACTGCTCCATCGTCGACGGCGGCGGCAACCGGTAGAAGGTGTTGTTGACCTCGACCGTGTCGAACAGGCGGGAGTAGTGCTCGAACCACCGGCGAGCCGGAAGGCCTTCGGGGTACACCTTCCCGCGCCAGTCGCGGTAGTTCCAGCCGCTGCACCCCACCCAGGCTCGACCGCTCACATCGTCTCGACTACCCCGCCACCGGCGTTCGACCCCAACCGTCAGTGACGCGTCAGGCCGTCGAGCTGTGCAACCCGGCCAGAAAGTGCTCGAGCGGCTCGGCGGCAGAGAACAGGTGGCCCTGAGCGGTGACGGCTCCCAGTTCGAGCAGCTGCTGGCGCTGCTGTTCGGTCTCGACGCCCTCGATGACGGTGCGCAGGTCGAGGCGGCGGCCCAGGTCGAGTACGGCACCTACGAGGTGCCGGTCGTTGCCCGCCGACAGATCCGAGATGAAGGACTGATCGACCTTCAACCAGCTCACCGGCAGGTCGCGGAGCAGGGCCAGCGACGACCAGCCGGTGCCGAAGTCGTCGAGGGCGACGCCGACCCCCACCTCGTCGAGCTCGATCAGCGTGCGGTGGGCGATGGCGCCAGCGGCGAGTCCAGCGTGCTCGGTGACCTCGAAGACCACCGATGCCGGCGGGAGGTCGCCACGCGCCAGCGTGTCAGCGACCGATACGGCCATGCCGGGAACGGCCAGCTCGAGGGACGACACGTTGACGAACCACAGCAGGTCCTCGCCCAACACCCGTCGGGCGGCCCCCGCTTGGCCGCTCACTTGATCGACGACCCACTGGCCGATCTCGATGATGAGACCGGTTACCTCGGCCAGCTCGATGAACTCCTGGGCGGCGACCCAGCGGCCGCCCTGGGACCAGCGCAACAGGGCTTCGAACCCCAACGTCGTGCCGCCGGCCAAGTCGACCACCGGTTGGTAGTGGACCGCCAGCTCACCGGATGTCAACGCCCGCCGCAGCGCCGGTGCGCTGGTGTTGCGGAGGGGTCGGACCTTGCCGCTGGAGCGGCGGTGCAGGACCGGAACACCCCGACCCTTGCGCTTTGACACGTACATGGCGGCGTCGGCGTCGGCCACCACATCGGCAGCGGCGCTGCGGCCCACTCCGGACCGGGCCACCCCGACGCTGGCTTGCACCTCGATGAGCTCACCTGCCACCTTCACCGGCTCGGCCAGGCGGGCCGCCACCCGTTCCGCCAACGCCAGCGCGTCGGTCTCGTTAGCCAACCCCGGACACACGACCAGGAACTCGTCACCGCCGATGCGGCCGATGGTGTCCTGGACGCGCACCAGCTCGCGCAGGCGGGCAGCGGTGGCCACCAGCAGCTCGTCGCCGCCGGCGTGGCCGAAGACGTCGTTCACGACCTTGAAGCGGTCGAGATCCACGAAGAAGACGGTGGAGTCGTCGTCGCGCCCGTCGAGCGCCGCTGTCAGGGTCAACATGACCGACGCCCGGTTGTGGCAGCCAGTCAGCGGATCGAAGGTGGCCTGGTGCTCCAACTCGACCCGGACCCGCGCGTTGTCGGTGACGTCAGCGACGCAGATGATGGCGCCGGTGATAGCCCCGTCGTCATCATCCAGGCGTCGCACCGTCAACCGGCACCACCGCAGGCTCGTATCGCCCGTAGTCCGCAGCCGTACCTCCGCCTCGGAGTCGGGCCCTCCCTCACGCACCGTCAGGAGAGCGTCGAGCAGCATGGGCCGGTCCTCCTCAACGACAGGCAGGAACTGCTCTTCCAAGGTGCCGGCGGCGGGGACGCCCAGGATCGTCGGCAACCGATCGTTGGTGTACCGGATGCTTCCGTCGAGCCCGACCTGGATGAGCCCGATGGGCAGCGATTCGGCCAGACCGTGGAAGAGCCGCTCCCGATCCCGCAGCGCCTCCTGGGCAGCCATCTCCTCGGAGATGTCGACCATCTCGGTGAGGAGCGGACCGCCTTCGGCCTCCGGGAGCAAGTAGTTGGTTATCTCCACCCACAGCCAGGCGCCGGCGGCTGTGCGATGGCGCAGCCGGAACCGGTGGGCGTGCTCGGGGGCGGCGTGCATCTCCATCCAGGCCTGAAGCACCCGCCGCTGATCGTCGTGATGGATGAAGTCGAGCAGCCGTTTGCCGATCACTTCTTCGGGTGCCCAACCGAGGAGCAGGGCGAAGGCAGGGTCAACGCCGATGATCATCCCCAACTCGTCCTTGCGGACGACGGTCAGCCGCGGCCGCAACGGAGGGGGATCCTCGAGCCTCAACTGCCCGGCTCCGAGCGGGACGCCATGGGCGATGACCAGGTTGGCCGCTCCCGGCTCCTCAGCCCGTAGGAACTGCAGCACCACCTCGCGACCCGGGTCGTCGGTAAGGTGCACGGTGCCGGCGGCCCGGCCCCCCGAGTGCATCTGGAACCACAGGTCGACGACCTGGTTCCGGTCTTCGTCGGTGATCAGGTCGAGCCAGGACCAGCCGGTGGCATCCGGGAAGTGACCGGCCAGCGGTTCCGGCAAGGCCACGAACTGTCCGTGATCGCCGACGCCGACCACTATCGGCACCGGTTCGAGATCCAGCAGCGAAGCAAGTATCTCGTCGGTGGCCAGGTGCTCGAAACCTTCGATCAGCACCTCGGCATTCATGGGAGTCCTGTCGGCCGCTCTCGGGGTGGGCTGAGGCGAAGACAGCCGGCGGCTTGCTGGGTCGCTCAGACGGCGGCCGACTCGCGCTCAGCTCGGCGGCGGGCCAGGCGGCGGCCGGCCTTGCCGATCCGTTCGATCCGCGTGAGCAGCGTCTCCCGTGCCCGCTCGGCGTGGTCGTCCAGGCCGGAGAGCTCCTCGACCTTCCAGTGGCGCAGGACCACCGGCTCCAGGACCTGGCCGTGGTGGATCTCGAGGTCGTAGATCCCGGTCTTGGCAATGGCCTTGGCGTGCCGGTCGAAGCCGATGATCCCGGTGCCAGGCATCTCGAACCCCCGGACCTGGCGCTCGATGGCGCACACCGCGGCGCTGGGGGCGAGGGCGATGGCCGCGGCCATGAGGTCGCGGTAGAGCAGGTAGTGCAGGTTCTCGTCGGCCGCGACCCTGGCCATGACGGCCAGGCCCGCCTGGTCGTCCAGCGCCTTGCCGGTGTTGCGGTGGGCGATGCGGGTCGCCAACTCCTGCAGAGCCACGTAAGCGATGCCGTCGAGCATCTGGCCGGGCTGGGGCACCTCGCCCCGGCTCACCTGGTGCATGCGCGCCCGTTCGAGCTCCACCGGGTCGAGGGCACCGGTGACGGTCAGGTAGTCGCGGATCACGATGGAGTGGCGGCCCTCCTCGGCGGTCCACCGGCGGTTCCACTCGCCCCACGGTTCGGGCATGCCGAACAGCCCGTCAATGGTCTGGAAGTAGTACGGCAGGTTGTCCTCGGTCAGCAGGTTCACGAAAAGCGAGCTGCGAACCCCGTCGGGCAGCGGGAAGGTCCCGGCCTTCCACGGGCCGGACGGATCGGAGGCGATGGCCCTGTCCCAGGGCACCAGCTCGTGGGGGAACCACTCCTTGGCGGTCGCCAGGTGGCGATCGAACAACCGGCCCACCTCCGGTGCGAGGGCGTCGAGCAAAGCGGGATCAGACAACATGGTCGCCAGCCTACCGACCAGTCGGTAGGCAAGCCCCGTCGGACGGGCCCATGCAGTAGTAACGCTCGCATGAGCAATCAGCCGGACTACGAGACGGGCGTGATCGGCCTGGGCCTGATCGGGTCGGCAGTGGTGCGCTACCTGGCGACGGCCGGCGCCACGGTGGCGGGTATCGGGCCAGCCGAGCCCGTCGACTGGTCAAACCACAGGGGCGCCTTTGCCAGCCACTACGACTCGGGACGCATCACCCGCAAGCTCGACATCCAGTTGGAGTGGGCCATCCTGGCGGTCCGGTCGATGGCCCAATACCCCATCCTCGAGGTCGCTTCCGGGCTCAGCTTCCACCGGCCGACCGGCACCGTCTTCATCGATCCCGACCCGCGGACGGCCGCCCGGCGGGCGGCGGTGGGCCGATCGGTGGGTGCCACCTTCGCCGTCGACCCACCCGGTGCGTACCGGGGGCCGAAGGAGGTGACGCCTCCCTCGGCCGCCACCGTCACCCGTGAACCGGCGCCGGCCGGCCACGTCGATCCCCGCGTCATGGGTGTTGCACAAAGGAAGGTGGCCGCTGGTCACGGCGCCGAACTGATCGAGGCGGAGGTGGTGTCGATCGAACGCGTCCCGGGCGGTTTTCGCCTGGGTGGCTCGAACGACCGGTCGGTGCACGTCGGCCAAGTGGTCGTCACCGCCGGTGCCTTCACCGCCGAGATCCACCCGGCGTTGGCCGGCTTGGCCTTGCGCCCCAGAGCCGAGACCGTGGTGCTGGCCGAGCTGGGAGCCGACGAGCAGGCGCGGCTGGCCGGCCTGCCGGCCGTGTTGGCCGGCCTGGAAGTCGGCAGGTACCAGGACCTCTACTTGGTGCCGCCGACCGGTTACCCGGACGGTTCGGTGCAGCTCAAGCTCGGCGCCACCCTGGCCGAACGAGCGTGGTTGGCCACCGCCGGGGAGCGGCGGGCGTGGATGTCCGGGGACGCCCACGCCGGTGACCTGCCCGCGCTGCGCGGCCTCCTGCTCGGCGTCATCCCGGACGTGGCCGCCGAGAACTGGACCACCAAACCGTGCCTGATCACCGACACCCCCACGCGGCTGCCGTTCATCGGCGAGGTGGACGACGGCTTGTTCGTGGCCGCCGGCGGCAACGGGTTCGCCGGCAAGAGCGCCGACGCCATCGGCGCGGTGGCGGCCCGGCTGGTGACCGAGGGCGGTCGCTGGACCGACCCAGATCTGGCCGAGGCCGCCTTCCGCCCGACCTTCACCCATTGACCGGGCGCTACTGGCGCGGCCGGTTGTGTTGGCCTGCTCGCCGCTGGGCAGGGTGCCGCCCGTGGGCACCACACGACCGTGACTGGGTGACGGCGACCTCCCGCCGGTCAATGCGGGCAATAAAGTCCGCGGCGGTCCCGACCCTCATAGCCGAAGCGAGGAGCATGAGCACCGCATCACGGAACCTCCTCGACGACGCGAGCCGGGGCGGCCAGGCGCTGGTAGATGTCGCGCCGCGCGCTGAACGCGACACCGCCCCGCGGCTGCCGGAGCAGGTCCGGTGGCTCGGGCCGGCCGTGGTCAAGCCGGTGGCCGTTTTCGTGGCCTCGCGGGTCCTGGTCCTGGTCACCGCCATGGTCGCCACCCACCGCTTCACAACCCGGGGGGCCAACCCGGGGCGCGGGCCGTGGCCCCAGCTACCCGGCACCAGCCACCCCTTGCTCGCCACCCTCGCCCGGTGGGACAGCGCCTGGTACGTCGGCATCGCCCGGGTCGGTTACCCGTCCATCGGGAGCCTGCGCCACTACCCCAAGCAGTTCGCCTTCTTCCCCCTGCTGCCGGCTCTGATTCGCTGGACGTCGCAGATCACCGGCCTGTCGCCCATCACCGCGGGGATCCTGGTTTCTCTCACCGCCGGCGCCGTCGCCAGCGTGGCCGTCTGGCACCTGACCAGTGCGCTTGCCGGTCGGGCGGCCGCCGACCGGGCGGTCCTGCTGGTCTGCTTCTTCCCAGCCGCTTTCGTGTTCTCCATGCCCTACGCCGAGGGCCTCATCATCGCCGGGGTGGCAGGGTCGCTCCTGGCCGCGCACCGCCATCGGTGGCTTTGGGCCGGTGTGCTCGGCTCGATGGTCACCGCTGCACGACCGAACGCCGCCGTCATAGTGCTGGCGCTCGGATGGGCGGCCTTCCGGGCGGTACGTGACCGTCGCGAGTGGCGAGCGATCTGGGCGCCGGTGCTCTCCACCGCCGGCATCCTCACCGGCTTCGGCTACCTCTGGTTCCGGACCGGCGACCAGCTGGCCTGGCTCAACTCGGAGAAGTTCGGTTGGCACGACAGGGTCGACTGGGGGGTGCACACCCTGCGCCGCACCTTTGACATGGTCCTCTCCCCGCACGCCTCGCTCCAGCCCACCGGCCTGCTCGACCTGCTGGCCTTCGCAGGCGTCGTCTTCACGGTGGTGGGCGTGGTGTACCTGCTGCGGTGGGACCCGCCGACGTCGTTGCTGATCTATGCCATCGGCGCCGTCGGTCTGGCGGCGGCGTCGGAGAACATCGGGCTCAAGCCCCGGCTCGTGCTCGGTGCCTTCCCGCTGATCATCGCCCTGGCCGTGGGCGTCAGGGGATGGGCGTTCCGGGTGTTGCTAGCCGTCTCGGCGGTGGCGCTGGTCGCGCTGTCGTTCGTCACCTTCAGCAACCTCTCGGCCGCTCCCTGAACGTGCGCCTGGCTTGGGCGGCACGAGGGCTCCTGGTGGCGGTCGCTGCCTGGTTCCTGGTCACCTTCACCGTCCTGGCCTGGCTCCGCTGGCGGACGCCGTTCGAGCTCGAATGGATCGAGGGCGGCATGGTCGATCAGGTCCGGCGCATCCTCGCCGGCCACGAGCTCTACGGGCCGCCTTCCACCACCTTCACGCCTTACATCTACACGCCGCTGTACTCCTACGTGGCGGCCGGGGTCTCATGGTTAGCGGGGGCCGGCTACGCACCCCTGCGCCTCGTGTCGCTGTTGTCGTCGTTGGCCGCCATGGCCACCGTGGGCTGGTGGGTGACCAAGGAGACGGGCGAGCGGTGGGCCGGTCTTGTGGCGGCCGGTTTCCTGGCGGCGTGCTTCCGCGTCGGCGGTTCTTGGTTCGACCTGGCCCGGGTCGACTCACTGTTCCTGGCTCTGGTGCTGGGCGGCTTGTGCATGGCCCGCTTCGCCCCGAGTCGTCGGCGAACAGCCATCGCCGCCGCCGTCATGGTCCTCGCCGTGTTCACGAAGCAAGAGGCGTTTCTGCCGGCGCTCGCCCCCCTTCCCTTTTTGTGGCGCCGGGATCGAAGCTGGGCCGCGGCGTACGCCGGCACCCTCGCCATTGGTCTCGTCGCCGGCGCGGTGGCGCTCCAGACCAGCAGCCACGGTTGGTTCTTGTACTACGTGATCGAAGTGCCCCTCGCCCACGAGCTGATCAACCGCGAGGTGCTCCGGTTCTGGACCGGTGACATGCTGCGCCTCGGCCCCGCCGTCGCGGTCGGCGCAGCGGGCTTGTTGCTGGCGTGGCGCGCCGGATCGCAGTCCGCCGGGGATCGCGCCCCGTCCGATCGTGTGTGGTTCCTGGTCCCGGCTTGGGTGGCGATGGTTGGCGCCGCCTGGTCGGGACGGGTCCACAGCGGCGGCTTCGACAACGTGCTGCTGCCGGCGCTGGCCATCACCGCCGTGATGCTCGGCATCGGGCTGGCTTGGCTGCTGAAGGCGGGACCCCACGACCGGGCTCGAGCGGCCAGCTCCCCGTGGCTAGCCGGTGTGGCCACTCTGGCGGTCCTCGGTCAGTTCGCGTTGGTGGCCTACAACCCGGCTCGCGAGCTGCCCCACCACTCGGACGCGGCCCGGGCGCGCCAGCTGGAGGCGGTGCTGCGGCAGCTTCCCGGCCCGGTGTACCTGCCGGGCCACGGCTGGTACCTGGCGCGCGCCGGCCGCCCCACCGGGGCGCAGTCGGCGGCCATGGCCGACGTGCTCCGAGGGCCTGAAGGGGCGGCCAAGTCGCGGCTGCGGGCCGAGCTTGACGGCAAGATCGAGCACCGGTGGTTCGGAGCGGTGGTGGTGGACTCGACCAGCGCCCTCTCCTACTTGCCGGCCCACTTCGACCGCTACTACTGCCGCTCTCGGAGCCTCTACGACCACGGTCGCCTGCTGCCGCTGATCGGGACCAGGACGGGTCCCCTCACCGTGTGGCTGCCGTGCCGCACCTGAGCGACCCGGTTCAGGAGGGGAGCCGATAGGCGAGCCGACCATCAAGGCGGCGCCTTCTCCCCAGGGAAGCCTGCGAACCGACGATCATCTGCCGCCGTCGTGACCTTCGCGCTCGATCTCTACGACGCCTTCGCCTTGGCGGCCGGCTTGGCGGCCCGCTTGGGCTTCGACTCGGGGCTGCCTTCCAGCGTCACCCCGGCGGCGTCGGCCATGGCGGCCAGGTCTTCGACCATGTACTCAGCCAGATCCCACACGTCGGGCACCAGCTCGCGGCAGGCCACCAACCCGATGTCCAGCTTGTCCCGGTAGCTCTGCACCGTCACGTTCAGGCCTTGGCCGTCGGTGATGGTCGACACTGGGTAGTAGTGCTGGAGCTGGGCGCCGGCGGTGTACAGCGCTTCGCGCGGCCCGGGCACGTTGGAGATCACCAGGTTCACCGATGGCCGGAACCGGGTCGAGAGCCGGGTGGCGGTGCGCATGGCCTGGGCGAACACCGCCGGCGGTGGGAAGGATGCGAAGTCGGCGAGCCGCTCGGCGGGCACGGCGTCGAACAGTTGCTTGGCCTCGACCATCGAGTGGTGCACGGTCTCGACCCGCTTCAGCGGATCCGGCTCGTTGGTCGGGATGGAGGCGAAGATGGCTGATACACGGTTGGTCCAACGCTCCTCCTCTTCACCGGTGCGGATCGACACCGGGACCATGGCCACCAGCGCTTCGTCGGGAAGGGCGTCGTGATCTATGAGCCATGCCCGCAAGCCGCCGGCGCACATGGACATGACCACGTCGTTGAGGGTCGCGCCCACCGCGTTCTTGACGGCCTTGACGTCAGCGAGCGGCGTGGACCGGAGGGCCAGGCGACGGTGTGGGGTGATGATGGCATTGAACGGGGTCTCCGGCGCCTGTGACGGCAGCGGCCCCACCGACGACCCACCTTCGTCGCGCTGACGGCCGACGTTGAGCACGGCGCCGAGGGGGCCCCGCAAGCCGTTGCGGAACTGGTTGGCGGCGGCGACCATGACCGGGTTGCGGGTGGCCTTGCCGATCTCCCGCACGGTGCGCACTCCGAGCAGGATGCCCCGTCCCGGCTTTCGGGCCAGGCTGGCGCTGGCCCGGGCGATCATCTCGGCGTCGGTCGGCAGGGGCGCCGGCTTGGGCACCACAGACCCTTCGGGCAGTTCGTCACCGGAAGGATCATGATCCAGCATCATGGTCAGCAGCTCCGCGCCGGACGCCCCGTCGACGGTGGAGTGGTGGACCTTGGTCAGGATGGCGAAGCGGTCGTCGGCCAAGCCCTCGATGACATAGGACTCCCACAGCGGACGGGTCCGGTCGAGTGGCCGACCCACGATGCGCGCCGTCACGTCGGCCAGCTGGTGGTCGTCGCCGGGAGGCGCCACCGCCGTCTGGCGGATGTGGAAGTCCAGGTCGAAATCGGGATCCTCGACCCAGAAGGGATGGTCGAGACCGAAAGGCACGAACCGCAGCCGCCGGCGAAGCGGTTCGAGCAGGTGCAGCCGGCGCTCGATCTGGGCTCGCCATTCGGCCAACGGCTCGTAGTCGGGCCGGTCAGCCGGCTTCTCGTAGATCGACACGCTGGACACATGGCCGAACTGGGCGCCGGTCTCCATGTAGAGGAACGAGGCATCCAAGCCGGTGAGCTGCTTCACGGGACGGTCTCCTTGAACTGGCGGTCACACGGTCGCGAGCTCACTCTCGCGCTTGCCGGCTCCGCGCGCCCATAGCGCCGGTGCTGCGCCAGGTGGTTCGCTCGCCTATCGGCTCGGCTCCTTAAGGCATGGCCTGGCGGGGCTGAACCAGGCCATCGGCGGTCTCGGCCATCAGGTGCTCGATGACGGCGGCGGGGCTCGGGGGGCTGGCGGCGGCGAAGGCTCGGCGCTGGCGGGCCGCGCTCCCGCCCGAGGCGAGCAACCGTTCGAGTAGGTCGTCGACCTCTGCCAGGTCGCCGGTCTCCTCCAGCCCGGGCCGTACGTGTTCGAGCAGCGCGCCGACCACCTGGCGCGCCGGTTCGGCGCGGTTGGTCGAGAGGTCGATCAACTCCGCGTCGAGGCCCCAGCGGGCCGCCCGCCACTCCGCCGCCCGCACCAGCTCTGGGCGCACATCAGGAGGGGGCTCGCCGGCGCGTGCCTCTCCAATGACACCGCCACCAGTGCCCGGATGAGACCGGTAACGAGCACGGCCTCGTCCACGGACGTGCAGGCGTCGCACATGCGGAACTCCAAGGTGTCGAAGTTCGCCGAGGGCCGCACGGTCCAATAGAGACGGCCGGGCGCGTCAATGCTCCCGCTTTCCAAGAGCACGTCAATGTGGGTCTGGTAGTCGGACCAACCGTCGAACACGCCGGGGGTCAGGAAGGTGGGCCAGCGGCTGAAGGTCAGGTAGCGATAGCTGGCGTAGCCCGTGTCGTCGCCCTGCCAGTACGGCGAGCTGGCCGAGAGCGCCAGCAGGGTGGGCACCCAGGGCCGCACATGGTTCATGGTCCGGATGCGAAGGTCCCGGTCCTCGACCGCCACGTGGACGTGGCACCCGAACACCACCTGCTCCCGGCCCAGCTGAGCGTACACCTCGTGGATGTGCTCGTAAGGCTCCTTCGGCGTCACTTGCTGGTCGCGCCACCGGGCGCCGGGGTTCGACCCTGCTGACACCAACCGGCACCCGGACTCCGCCGCCGCCGCCGCTAACCGCCGCAAGCGGACGAGCTCCCCGCGGACCTCGCCCAGCGATTCGCAAACGGGGGTGACGATCTCCAGCTGGCTGACCTGCAACTCGGGTTCGATCCCGCCGACGTCTTCGATGGCGCCGTCTCGGTCAACGGCGACCTTCTCGATCACCTTCCGCGCCACCCCCCGAAGGGCGCCGGAGTCGTCGACCAGCTGCAGCTCCTCCTCCACGCCGACGGTCAGATCGGTCACCGGCGGGGATCTCCCATGCCGCGACCCTAGATACGGGCCGGTCTGATCGGGACCGCCGGAAACCTGGTGTTCACGCGATCTGGTGTTCACGTGCTGCAGCGAGATGCGTCGGGGTGCGAGGATGTCCCGATGGAATCGGAGGTGCCCAGCCCCCTGGTGGCAGCCAATGCCGACCCGAGATCGGCGTTCCCTCCCATCGCCGACTACGGGTTCTTGTCCGACTGCGAGACCATGGCGCTGGTAGCTCCCAGCGGCAGTGTCGAGTGGCTGTGCCTGCCTCGCGTCGACGGGCCCAGCGTCTTCGGAGCGATCCTCGACCGTGACGCCGGCTGGTTCCGACTCGGGCCCGCTGACCAGACGGTCCCGGCAGCCCGCCGCTACCTGCCCGGCACCATGGTCCTGGAGACGAGCTGGGGCACGCCCACCGGCTGGATCATCGTCCGCGACGTGCTGCTCATCGGGCCGTGGCACCACCAGGGCACCGAGCTGTCCAAGACCCACCAGCGCGCTCCCACCGACTACGACGCCGACCACGTCCTGCTGCGCACTGTGCGCTGCGTGAACGGCGAGGTACAAGTCGAGCTCGACTGCGCTCCGCGCTTCGAATACGGCCGGATCGGCGCATCTTGGTCCTACACCGATCAGGGGTACCACCAGGGCGAGGCCACCGCCGATGGGGTCGATGTGTCGCTCCAGCTGACGACCGACATGCGCATCGGCTTCGAGGGCGAGCGGGCCATCGCCCGGACCCTGCTGAAGGAAGGCGACACCCGGTTCTGCGCACTGTCGTGGAGCGAGCACGCCCCGCCGTTCACCATGGAGGACGCCACCCGGCGCCTGACCTGGACCGCCCACCACTGGCAGCACTGGCTGGCGAGGGGCAAGTTCCCCGACCACCGCTGGCGCTATTACCTGGAGCGCAGCGCCCTCACCCTCAAGGGCCTCACCTACGCCCCCACCGGCGCCCTGGTGGCGGCGGCCACCACCTCGCTTCCCGAGACGCCCGGTGGCGAGCGCAACTGGGATTACCGGTTCAGCTGGATCCGCGACTCCACCTTTGCCCTGTGGGGTCTGTACACGCTCGGCTTCGACTGGGAAGCCAACGACTTCCTGTGGTTCATCGCCGACCTGGCCGAGCGCGACGAGGAACTGCAGATCATGTACGCCGTCGGCGGCGAGAGGAACCTTGACGAGTCGACCCTCGACCACTTGAGCGGGTACCGCGACGCCAAGCCGGTACGCGCCGGCAACGCCGCGTACGACCAGCGCCAGCACGACGTCTGGGGCGCCGTCCTGGAATCGATCCTGCTTCACACCCGCAACCGTGACGGGCTCGACGACCGGAGTTGGGTGGTGGTGCGCAAACAGGTCCAAGCTGCGCTGGAGCACTGGCGTGAACCTGACCGCGGCATCTGGGAGGTTCGGGGCGACCCCAAGCACTTCACCTCCTCCAAGGTCATGTGCTGGGTGGCCGCGGACCGCGGCGCCAAGCTGGCCCGCCTCCGCCAGCAGCTCGACCTGGCCGACGAGTGGCAAGAGGCGGCCGACGAGATCCACGCCGACATCTGCGGCCACGCCCTCGACGATCGCGACGTCTTCACCCAGCACTACGACACCGACGCCCTCGACGCCTCGGTGCTGCTCATGGTGCTCTTCGGATTCCTGCCCCCCGACGACCCCCGGATGCAGGCCACCGTCCATGCTGTGGCCGACGAGCTGACGGAGCACGACCTGGTCCTGCGCTACCGGGTGGAGGAGACCGATGACGGGCTGGTCGACGAGGAGGGGGCTTTCACCATCTGTTCGTTCTGGCTGGTGTCGGCGCTGTCCATCATCGGCGAGAACCGGCGGGCCATGGGCCTCTGCGGCAAGCTGCTGTCGCTGGCCAGCCCGCTGGCGCTGTACGCCGAGGAGATCGACCCCGAGAGCGGCCGCCATCAGGGCAACTTTCCTCAGGCGTTCACCCACCTGTCGCTCATCAACGCCGTCATCCACGTGATCCGCAACGACGACGAGGGCTGACCCTGAGCCCTACGCGGATAGGTCGCTCGATGCCGCGCCGGACATCGAATTCTCCAAGCTGCGCCTCGCGAACGAGCCGCTGTGCTCTGGGGTCAGTCGTCGTCGTGGCGGATCACCAGCACTGGGCAGGGAGCGTGGTGAACCACGTGGTCGCTGACCGACCCGGTGAAGAAGCGGCGCAGCGCGCCCTTTCCCGACGAGCCGATCACGATCACGTCAGCGGGCAGTTCCTTGGCGACCCGCACGATGCCCGGGCCGGGCCCCCCGTCGTCGGCGACCACCTTGGTCTCCACCGGCTGGTCCGCTAACGCCGCCTCCTTGTCGAGCTCGGCTTCGGCGCCGCCCTTGTTCTCCTGCCACTCTTGTTCGGCTTCCTCGTCGGTCATGACCGGACCCTCGAAACCGCCGGCGTCGAGCATGGGGTCCTGCTTGGAGGGGACCACCATGGCCAGTGCTACCCGGGCGCCGGGACGGAGCAGCTCCACGGCCTTGTGAGCGGCTTCGACGGCGGCCTCAGACCCGTCGGTGGCGATCAACACGTTCATGACGAACTCCATCGGTGCGCGGTTGGCGCAGACAGTAGGTGAGGCGCTCGGTGCGGCGGCTCCGTCTCTGGGCCCTGCCGCGGCACCGCCTCCTCAGTCGGCCTCCCGGATGGTGCCACTGTCGGCGTCGGGACCGGCGGGACGGTCAACGCCCCGGTAGAACCGTTCCGAATCGGTGTCGTCGGTCGGTTCGTCGTCATGGCTGGCGGTGTCCTCCGGTGAACCTTGGCGCAGGAGCACCACGGCAGATGCCACCACCAGAGCCACCGCAAAGACGATGACGACCACGTTGACCACGGCCGGTCACTTCCCGGCTCGAACTGGCCAAACCAGGACGAAAGTCGGGTCAGAGGCTGCGCAAGGCCGGGAGCAACTTGGCTTCGGCCCACTGGTTGAACTCATCCTGCTGGCCACCGCCGACCTGCACCAGGGCCACATGGGTGAAGCCGGCGTCGACGAACTCCTTGATCGATTCGACGTGGCGATCGACATCGGGGCCGCAGGCGATCTGCTCGGCCACGTCATCCTCGGTGGCGAACTGCGACGCGGCGTCGAACGAGGGCGGCCCGGGCAGCTCGGCGTTGACCGGCCAGCCGCCGGCAAACCACCGGAACTGCTCGTGGGCCCGCTGGCGGGCGGCGGTCTCGTCAGTGTCGTAGCAGAGCGGCACCTGGCCCACCCGTGGCTTGCCCGCACCTCCGGCTTGATCGAACTGGGCCAGAAGATCGGCGTCAGGCTCCACCGCCACCACCACGTCGGCCAAGCGCCCAGCCAGCTCGCACGACGAGGGCCCCGAGACGGCGAGGCCGATAGGCGGTGCCTCCTCGGGCAGGTCCCAAAGCTTGGCCGCCTCCACGTCGAAGTGCTTGCCGCGGTAGTCGACGTAGCCGCCGTCGAAGAGAGCCCGGATGATCTCGACCGCCTCGGTGAGCATCTCGTGGCGGACCTTCGCCAGAGGCCACCCTCCGCCGACCACATGCTCGTTCAGGTTCTCGCCGGCCCCTAGCCCCAGCGTGAAGCGACCGTCGGACAGAAGTTGGATCGTCGCCGCCTTCTGGGCCACCACCGCCGGGTGATAACGGCGGATCGGGCAGGTGACATAGGTCATCAAACCCAAGCGCTCGGTGGCGTGGGCCACGGCGCCGAGAACGCTCCACGCGTAGGGCGAGTGGCCCTGCTCGTCGAGCCACGGGAAGTAGTGGTCGCTGATCACGGCGAAGTCGAAGCCGGCGTCCTCAGCGCGCTGCGCATCGGCCACCAGCTGCTTGGGCCCGGTCTGCTCGCACATGAGTGTGTAGCCGAACTCGGTCATCATTCTCCTCGGATTGGAACGGACTTCGGTCTCTGCCGCGGATCGGCGCGTGGCAAACAGGGCTGACGGCTCAGGCCACCGAGGCTGCCCAACCGGTCACGGCGTCAGCGGTGAAGACGATCGTGGACGCCACTGCGCCTGCCTGCGCGTACTGAGTGTGCTGCTCGGCTAGGCGAGTCAGGTGCGTGGGCGACGGGGGCCGCTCGGCACCGCGGCCCGAGAGCCGCACCCACCACAACCTCGACCAGTCCTCATCGAAGTGCTCGACCAGCAACGAGCAACGGGGATCGGACATCAGGTTCTCCAGCCGCTGCAGGCGGAGGGTCCGCTTTGGCTTCACGGTGTCGACCGGGATGATCACCTGGTGGCCGTCGACGGCGAAGACCACCGGCACCAAGTCAACCCCCCGGTCCGGATGACGGGTGCCCAGCACGCCGTGGGCGGCAAGAGCCACCCGTTCCCAGCAGACAACCTCGGGCAGGTCCAATCGTCGCCTAACCGGCGTCGGCCTCGGCGTCGTCGGTCCCGTCCTGCCACTGGCCGAAGCGCTGCACCACCCGGTCGAGGGCGTCCCGCTCGGCTGCCACCACCTCCATCCAAGCCTGGAGCTTGGCGTGCCCGGCGTCGGTGAGGCGGTACATGTGACGGGTAGAGCCGGCGGTCGGCTCAGCCGACCAGGATTCGAGCAGCCCGTCATGTTCGAGATCGGCCAGGGAACGGTAGATGGCCGGCCGGCCCACCGGCCCGAAACCAAAGCGCCGCAGCTCTTCCTCCAGCGAGTAGCCGTGCCGGGGTTCCTCGGCCAGCAGCAGCAGCAGCGCCGGATAGACGAAGTGGCGCGGCGGTGCGACGGCGAATCGGCACACCGCCTCATCGTCGTGAACCGCGTTAATAGGGCCCAGGCCGTCGGCGGCTTGACCTGGTGACCTTCCCGCCGACTCGGTTGACTCGTACTTCGCCATGGTGTCTGCCCCCAGGCTGACCATCACCCCCGGCGTTAGAGGCGATGGACCACAAAGTAGGTGTGATTCGGCGACGAAGCTCAGTCGAAGGGGCGTATCCTCGCCTCACGGAAACGAACCGGACGATCCAACCAGACCGGTCGATCGACGAGCCCCTGCCCACCGCTGGCGTCGACCGGTCAGCCGCCGACATAACCGGCGGCCAGGCCATCTCCACCGCCGCCTATACGCTGGCTCGTCGCTTGGCGGCCGGGGCGACCCTCTGGTGTGTCTCACCGGCCTGGCCCGAGCATGCCAGGCACGTGGCGGTGGAGTTCGTGCACCCGGTGATCGTCGGAACCCGCGCCCTCCCGTCGGTGGCCGTGTCGGGGCCGGACCCGGTCGCATCGGTACGAGCCGTAGCTCGGGCCGGCGACGTGGTGCTGGCTGTGAGCCGGGCCGACGACGCGGTGGTGGCCGACCTGTTCAAGCGCACTCCGGCGTGGGGCGCCACCTCTCTGTGGCTGGCCGCCGGGTCGGCGCCGGCCACCGCCCACGCCGACCTGGTGGTCCGCATCGACGACCCGGACGGTTCAGCTCCCTTCGACGGCCGCCTCGTCCTGCAGTACCACCTGCTGTGGGAGCTGACCCACGTCTGCTTCGAGCACCCGGGGCTGCTGCGCGACGACCCCGCCGACGCCGGTGAGGTGTGCACCACCTGCCGGGACGAAGGCCGGTTGGGCGAGGTCCTGGCAACCCCGACCGAAGCGACCGACGTGCAGGTCCGCACCTCGCAGGGCATCGAGACGGTGGACACGTCGCTGGTCGGACGGGTGGAGCGCAACGATCTGGTGCTCGTCCATGCCGGCGCCGCCATCACCGCCGTGGACCCATGACCGACTTCCTCTACCCCTTCATAGACGCCCAAGAAGACGACTTGGGCGGCTTGATGGCCGACCTCGCCGCCTCGGTCCGGGACAAGACCACCACCAACGCCGAGCTGCGCAATGCCACCTTCGAGCGGATGGAGGCGCCGCTGGCCGAGGCCGGCGCCGCCATGGCTGAGCGCTTCACCGCCGGGGGCCGTTTGTTCACCTTTGGCAACGGCGGCAGCTCCACCGATGCTGCCACCCTGGCGGCGCTGTTCGCCTGCCCGCCGACGGGAGCACCGCTGCCCGCGCACTGCCTGGTCGAAGACACCGCCGTGCTCACCGCCCTCGGCAACGACGTGGGCTTCTCGCTGGTCTTCTCGCGGCAGCTGATCGCCCACGCCCGTCCCGGTGACATGGCCGCGGCCTTCTCCACCAGCGGCAACTCCGAAGACCTGCTCGTCGCCCTGGCCGAAGCGGCCAAGCGTGGCGTCATGACCGTCGGGTTCGCCGGCTACGACGGCGGCGACATGGGCCGCGCCCGGCTAGACCACTGTCTCGTCGTCAACGCCGACAGCGTGCACCGCATCCAGGAAACCCAGGCGGCGCTGGGCTTCGCCTTGTGGCAGGCGGTACAGGCCCGGCTCGAAGCGGCCACCGCTCGTGGCTGACGCCCTCGCACGCGACGACGCCCCAGGCCAGCGCGAGAGCCGGGTGCTCGAGCGCATCGAGGCCTTCCGGCGCCGCGCGCCGCGCCTCACCGACCAGGTCGTGACGTCGGCCCACGGCGCCGGCGGCAAGGCCTCGGCGGCGTTGATCGACTCGGTGTTCCTCGAAGCCTTCACCGCCGGCGACCATGACGGCCCCCAGCCCGACGCCGCCACCCTGACCCTTCCGACGGGCGAGCGGCTGGCGTTCACGACCGACTCCTTCGTGGTCAAGCCGCAGCGCTTCCCCGGTGGATCCATCGGCGACCTGGCGGTCAACGGCACCGTCAACGACCTGGCCGTGGCCGGCGCCCGGCCGCAATGGTTGGCCGCCGCCTTCGTCCTGGAAGAGGGCTTCGCCATCGACGAGGTGCGGGCCATCGCCGCCGATATGGCCGCCGCCGCCGTCAAGGCCGGCGTCACCATCGTCACCGGTGACACCAAGGTGGTCGAGAAGGGCGCCGCCGACGGCGCCTACGTCACCACCACCGGCGTCGGCCTCATCCCCGAAGGCCGCCGGCTCGGGCCCGACAAGGTCCGAGCCGGTGACGTCGTGCTGGTGTCAGGAACCATCGGCGATCATGGCATGGCCGTCATGTTGGCCCGAGGGGATCTGAACCTGGAGGCCGATATCCGCTCCGACTCGGCGCCGATGGGCGAGCTGGTCGAGGCTCTGCTGACCGCCGCCCCGTCCACCCGCTGGCTGCGCGACCCCACCAGGGGCGGCCTCGGCACCGTGGCCAACGAGCTGGCCCACGACACGGATCTGGCCATCGTCCTGGACGAAGCCCTGCTGCCCATCGATGCCGCCGTCGGCGGTGCCTGCGACCTTCTCGGCATCGACCCGCTCTATGTCGCCAACGAGGGCAAGGTCGTGGCCGTGGTCGCACCCGAAGAAGCCGACGCTGCCATCGACGCCATGCGCCGCCTGCCCGTCGGCGCCGGCGCCGCCCGCATCGGCGAGGTCCTGGCCGACCCCGCCGGAATCGTCGTGCTGCGGACCAGCTTCGGCGGCACTCGCATCGTCGACATGCTGGTCGGCGACCCGTTGCCCCGCATCTGCTAGTGCGGTGACGGTCGACCCGCTTCGAACCTCACCCGTTCTGGCGGATATGAGTCGCGCCAAGCGCGTTTCAAGTACGCCAGAACGTCGAGATTTGGATGAGCGCCGCCGCATCCGGGTGACCGGCACCGTCCAAGGTGTCGGCTTCCGGCCTTTCGTGTACCGGCTGGCTCACGAGCTGGATCTGGGCGGGTGGGTCCGCAACGACTCGGCGGGCGTGCTCATAGAAGCCGAAGGTGAGCCCCAAGCGCTCGACCGCCTCGGTCGAGCTCTCACCCATGATGCACCGCGACTCGCTCGCGTGGACGGCGTCGCCGTCGAGGCGGTGCTCGGTCCCGTCGGCGCCATCGGGTTCAGCATCGCCGCCACCGACGCCGGCGGCCCGCCCACCGCGCCGGTGGGGATCGACACCGCCACCTGTGACGCCTGTCTGGCCGAGGTCTTCGATCCGGCCAACCGCCGCTTCCGCTACCCGTTCACCAACTGCACCGACTGCGGTCCCCGCTACACCATCGTGCGCTCGGTGCCGTACGACCGGCCCGCCACCACCATGGCCGCTTTCACCATGTGCCCGGCGTGCCAAGCCGAGTACGACGATCCTGCCGATCGCCGCTTCCATGCCCAGCCCAACGCCTGCCCTGAATGTGGACCGGAGCTCAGCTGGCGGGCGCCCGAGGGATCGGTGTCGGCCACCGGCCAGCGGGCGCTGACCGCCACCACCCGAGCGTTGAGGAAAGGGCAGATCGTGGCCGTCAAGGGGATCGGTGGCTATCACCTGGCCGCCGACGCCCGCTCCGAATCGGCGGTGGCCGAGCTGCGCCGGCGCAAGCACCGCGACGACAAGCCCTTCGCGGTCATGGTGGCCAACGTCGATGCCGCCAGACGGTTGGCCCACCTGGACCCGGCTGCCGCCGCCGAGCTGACCGGCCCGGGCCGGCCGGTGGTGTTGGCGCCCCTACGTTCCAAAGGTTTGCTGGCTCCAGGCGTGGCACCCGGCCTGTTCGAGGTCGGTCTGCTGCTGCCTTACAGCCCGCTGCACCACCTGCTGCTGCAGGCCGCCGGCGGTCCGCTCGTCATGACCAGCGGCAACGTCAGCGACGAACCCATCGCCCACGCCGATGACGATGCCGTCGCTCGGCTCGGCCCAATGGCAGACGGCCTGCTCACCCACGACCGGCCCATTCACATCCGCTGCGACGATTCGGTCGTTCGCTCCACACCCAAGCGGGTGCAGGTCCTACGCCGGTCTCGCGGCTTCGCGCCCGAACCGCTGCGCCTGCCGGTGTCCGCTGCCCAACCGATCCTGGCCGTCGGCGCCGAGTTGAAGAACACCGTCGCAGTGGCCCAGGGCGGCTTCGTGGTGGCCAGCCACCACATCGGCGATCTCGAGCAGCTGGCGACCTACCGGTCGTTCCTGCAGGCCATCGATCACCTTTGCCACCTCTACGACGTCACCCCCGAGGTCGTCGCCTACGACCTGCACCCCGAGTACCTCTCCACCAAACTCGCCCACGACCTCGACCTGCCGTTGGTCGGGGTGCAGCACCACCATGCCCACGTCGCCTCCTGTCTCGTGGAACACGGACGCATCGAGCCCGTGTTGGGGGTGGCCTTTGACGGAACCGGTTACGGCACCGACGCCACCCTGTGGGGCGGTGAGTTCCTGGTCGCCGACCTGGAACGGTCCCAGCGGGTCGGGCACCTCCGTGCCATCGCCATGCCCGGCGGCGCCGCTGCCATCCGTGAGCCGTGGCGCATGGCGGCGGTGTGGACCAAGGCTGCTGGCTGCGCGGAAATGGCCCCGGTCCCCGCCGTCGACGCTGCGCTCCGGGCCGGTGTTGGCGCAGTTGTCGACTCCGGCCATGGGCCGGTCACCACCAGCATCGGTCGCCTGTTCGACGCCATCGGCTCCCTCGTCACCGGCCGCACCGTCGCCACCTACGAAGCCCAAGCAGCCATCGAGCTCGAGGCCCTGGCCCGCACCGTCGACCGCGTCGACGCTCCCCGCTGGGCCAGCGCCGTCTCCATCGACCGCTCCGGCCCCCTGCCCTGCCTCGATCCACGGGGCGTGATCGAACGGATCGTCCACGGCGTGGCCAGCGGCGTCGCGGCCGGCCTACTGGCGGCCGCCGCCCACGAGTCCATAGGTTCAGCCACCGCCGCCTTGGCCGCCGAGCTGGCGCGATCGAACGGCCTCAACACCGTCGCCCTGACCGGCGGCGTCTACCAGAACATCCGGCTGACCGAAGTGGTCGAGGCGGCGTTGCTGGCCGAGGGCCTGTCCGTCCTGGTCCACCAGCGCGTCCCCGCCAACGACGGCGGCATCAGCATCGGCCAAGCCGCCGTCGCCGCCGTCACCGTCACTCCGCCGACCCACCCCACGAACTGAGAAAGGTCGGTCAGCCGCTCCGCTTGAGCCAGTCGTACCACTGGTCCAGGCCGTCGCCCTTGGTGGCGGATACCGCCAGAACCTCGAGGTCGGGCTTCAGCCGGCGGGCGTCAGCGGTGCAGCGCTCGACATCGAAGTCCACGTGAGGCAACAGATCCACCTTGTTCAGGATCAGCAGGTCAGCGGTGCGGAACATGTGGGGATACTTGAGGGGCTTGTCGTCCCCCTCGGTCACCGACATGATCACCACCCGGGCCGCCTCCCCCAGGTCGAACAGCGCCGGGCACACCAGGTTGCCGACGTTCTCGATCAACACGACCGAACCCGAGGCCGGGCTCAACGAACGCAACCCCCGCGCCAGCATGTCGGCGTCCAAGTGGCAGCCACTGCCGGTGTTGATCTGCACGACTTTGGCGCCAGTGGCCTTTATGCGCTCAGCGTCGAACAGCGTCTCCTGATCGCCTTCGATCACCGCCAACTCACGCTCGCCGGCCAGGTCGGTGATGGTGCGCACCAGCAAGGTGGTCTTGCCCGCCCCCGGTGAGCTCATGAGGTTCAGCGCCAGGATGTCCCGGCCCTCGAACCAACCACGGTTGCGTGCCGCCCCCAGGTCGTTCTGAGCCAGGACCTGCTGCTCGAGGGTCACCGTCTCGGTGACCACCGTGCCGGGCTCGTGCGAATGCCCGTGGTCGTCGTCATGGCCATGGGAATGACCGTGGTCACCACCGTCATGGTCATGGGAATGACCGTGACCACCGTCGTCATGGTTGTGCGCATGACCATGTTCACCGTCGTGCGCGCGGGCATGAGCGACGGTCGGTTCGTCGGCCAGATTGGTGACCGTCGGGCCGCCGCTGGAGCAACCGCAGGTGGCGCACATCAGACCTTGACCTCCACGCTCTGGATCGACAGCTCCTGGCCGGCGATAATCTCCAAGTCGGCACTACCGCATGGGCACAGGGCGATGAAGTCGGGCAGCTCGACCAGCTCCTCACAGGTCCGGCACCGGGCCTGCCCGGGCACGTCGACGATCTTCAGGGCCGCACCCTCCAGATCGGTTCCCATGGTGCACAACTCGAAGCAGAACTCAACCGACTCGGCGACCACCCCTGACAGGCGGCCGATCACCAGCGTGACCTGATCTACCTCGCGCCCGTCGCAGCGCTCAGCCACCGCCTGCACAACGCTCTGGGTGATGGCCATCTCGTGCACGAACGCTCCGTTCCCTGGTTCCCGACGACGGTACCCCGACGCTCCCGCCGGCGCCCCTGCCGACGACCTCCCGCCGCCGAACGGCATGTGACCACGGCCGGTTTCTGACCGCGAGGCGCGCGTCCAGACCGGTGGCAGCCGCGAGTGGCCCCTACGGAGTGTCGAACCGCGGGGGACGGGCACCACGGCTCTGCGACCACGTCGAGCCGCCGACGCGACCTTCCTCCAGTGGGCGTTCGGGCCGGCGCCGGTACTGCTCGGCCAGCAACTCCACGACGTCGGAACCCCGCTCCATCGCCAGGCACGGCGAGCGGAACGAGCACAGCCGGCAGTGAGCCCAGTCGAACGTCGGGTCGGTCCGCAGCACCGGGTCGAGCATGTCCAGTACGGTCCGGCCGAGCCGAGCACCGGCGGCCGCCGCTTGACCGGGCATCAGCTCCACCCGGTGGCGGCGGAACGAGGGTGGGTCGAGGCGTAGTTCGTCGTGCACCACCCCGGCCACCGGAGGCGACAGCTCCTGGTGCTGCCAGGCCCACGCCGCCGTGAGTGATCGCTCGTCCAGCGCGAACGCATCGGACTCAGACCATTCGTCCACCAGGTGGTGGACGACCAGCCAAGTGCGGTCGTCGGCATCGTCGAGGACGACCATCGGGATGCGCTCCTGGTAGTGGACGCCCGTGCCGTCCTCGGTGCTGAGGTCCTGGTTCGGAATCACCGGGTCGGGCACCACGGCGTCGACATCGGGCTCGACCCGTACCGGCGTGAAGTCGTCAAGGTCGGGTGCCCACCCGAGGAACGCCTCGACAACAGCCCGTTCGGCGGCCGTGGCGTGAGCTCGATCGGCTGCGGCCATGACCAACGGGTCGACGATGCTCCGCGACCAGGCCCACATGCCCGGGAAGTAGTGGATGGCGAGCGCATCTCGCACCGCCGGGGTGGCGGCCCACCGGTCCCATGAGCTCGTCTTGATCATCGGGTCGAAGGGCTCCAACCGCCGGCATTCACCCGCTCCCAGGTCCCACGCCCGGTGGCAGCGCTCGAACCAGACGCGGTCGGCGTGGGTCACCACGAACGAAGGCACCCGGCCATTGCACGCCTTCGCAGCCGCCTGGTCAATGGTCCAGTTACGGGGCGATGTCATGGGTGCAAAAGACACCCATTGCACGGACGGGTGAGCGCGGACTAGCCAAGCCTTCCTGCGCCGTGTGACGCGTGACACCTCGATCAAGGAGGACTGATGTCCACCACCGAAGCCACCGCACCACCGAAGGCCGAAGAGGAAGCACCTCTGATCCACATCCTCTGGATCAACGCCGGCTTGAGTTGCGACGGCGACTCGGTCGCGCTCACCTCGGCCACCCAGCCGAGCATCGAAGAGATCGCCCTCGGCGCATTGCCAGGACTCCCCCGGGTCGCAGTGCACTGGCCGTTGATCGACTTCGAGTGCGGCCCCAATGGTGGCGCCGACGACTTCCTCGAATGGTTCTTCAAGGCTGACCGCGGCGAGCTCGACCCCTTCGTCCTGGTGGTCGAAGGCTCCATTCCAAACGAGGCCCTAAACGCCGACAACGGAGGCTACTTCTGCGGGTTCGGCAACAACCCCGAAACCGACCAGCCCATGACCACCAACGAGTGGCTGGACCGCCTGGCGCCAAAGGCCCTGGCCATCCTGGCCGCCGGCACTTGCGCCACCTACGGCGGCATCCACGGTATGGCTGGCAACCCCACCGGCGCCATGGGCGTGCCCGACTACCTCGGCTGGGACTGGAAGTCCAAGGCCGGCCTGCCCATCGTGTGCGTGCCGGGTTGCCCGACCCACCCGGACAACCTCTCCGAGACCATCCTGTACCTGCTCTACCAGGCCACCGGCCAGGCCCCGATGATCCCGCTCGACGACCAGCTCCGCCCCCAGTGGCTGTTCGGCGCCACGGTCCACGAGGGCTGTGACCGTGCCGGTTACTACGAGCAGGGCGACTTCGCCACCGAGTACGGCTCGCCCAAGTGCATCGTCAAGCTGGGCTGCTGGGGCCCGGTGGTCAACTGCAACGTTCCCAAGCGGGGCTGGACCAACGGTGTCGGCGGCTGCCCCAACGTGGGCGGCATCTGCATCGGCTGCACCATGCCCGGCTTCCCCGACAAATTCATGCCGTTCATGGACGAACCACCGGGCGGCAAGGTGTCCACCACCGCCAGCGGCGCCTACGGGACGGTGATCCGCAGGTTGCGGGGCATCACCCAGAAGACCCTCAACGACGAGCCCAAGTGGCGCGTCCCAGGCAAGAAGCTCCTAACCGGCTACCAAGGCTCAAGGAAGTAGACGACCAATGGCCATCAAGACCCCCACCAAAGGCGCCACCGAGAACGGCCTCGTCGAAATGGCGTGGGACCCGATCACCCGCATCGTCGGGAGCCTCGGGATCTACACCAAGATCGACTTCGGGCAGGGGAAGGTCGCCGAGTGCCACAGCACCTCCTCGATCTTCCGCGGCTACAGCGTGTTCATGAAGGGCAAGGATCCCCGCGACGCTCACTTCATCACCAGCCGCATCTGCGGCATCTGTGGTGACAACCACGCCACCTGTTCCTGCTACGCCCAGAACATGGCCTACGGGGTTCGGCCCCCGCACCTCGGCGAGCAGATCGTGAACCTGGGCGAGGCCGCCGAGTACATGTTCGACCACAACATCTTCCAGGAGAACCTGGTCGGCGTTGACTTCTGCGAGCGCATGGTCGCCGAGACCAACCCCGGTGTGCTCGAGAAGGCCAACAACACCGAGGCGCCCCACGCCGGCGACCACGGTTACCGGACCATCGGCGACATCATGCGGTCGCTCAACCCGTTCAGCGGCGAGTTCTACCGCGAGGCACTGCAGGTCAGCCGGTACACCCGGGAGATGTTCTGTCTCATGGAGGGCCGCCACGTGCACCCCTCCACCCTTTACCCCGGCGGCGTCGGCACCACCGCCACCATCCAGCTGTTCACCGACTACTACACGCGCCTCATGCGCTACGTGGAGTTCATGAAGCGGGTCGTGCCCATGCACGACGACCTCTTCGACTTCTTCTACGAGGCCATGCCCGGATACGAAGAGGTGGGCCGCCGGCGCATCCTGCTCGGCTGCTGGGGTGCCTTCCAGGACCCCGAGGTCTGCAACTTCGAATACAAGGACATGACCAAGTGGGGCCGGGCCATGGGCGTGACCCCGGGTGTGGTAGTCGACGGCAAGCTCGTCACCAACGACCTGGTCGACATCAACCTGGGCATCCGCATCCTGCTGGGCTCGTCGTTCTACGACGACTGGGAAGGCCAGGAGATGTTTGTGACCAAGGACCCGCTCGGCAACCCGGTCGACCGCCGCCACCCCTGGAACCAGCACACCAACCCCAAGCCCCAGAAGCGCGACTTCGATTCCAACTACAGCTGGGTCATGTCGCCGCGCTGGTTCGACGGCAACGACCACCTGGCCATGGACACCGGCGGCGGCCCCCTCGCCCGCCTGTGGTCCACGGCCCTGTCGGGTCTGGTCAACACCGACTTCATCAAGGCCACCGGCCACAGCGTGGAGATCCACCTTCCCAAGACCGCCCTCAAGCCCGAGGTCACGTTCGAGTGGAAGATCCCCCAGTGGTCCAACACCATCGAACGGGATCGGGCCCGCACCTACTTCCAGGCCTACGCCGCCGCCTCGGCTCTTGACTTCATCGAGAAGGCCCTCGACGAGGTCAAGGCCGGCCACACCAAGACGTGGGAGCCGTTCGATGTACCCGACGAGGGCATCGGCTGCGGCTTCACCGAAGCCGTCCGGGGCGTCCTCAGCCACCACATGGTGATCAAGGAAGGCAAGATCGCCAACTACCACCCGTACCCCCCGACGCCGTGGAACGCCAACCCACGAGACAGCTTCGGCACTCCGGGCCCGTACGAGGATGCGGTCATGAACACGCCCATCTTCGAAGAGAACGGACCCGACAAGTTCAAGGGGATCGACATCATGCGGACCGTCCGCAGCTTCGATCCCTGCCTGCCGTGCGGTGTGCACATGTACCTGGGCAAGGGCAAGGTCTTGCGCAAGACCCACTCCCCGGCCCAAGCCGCCAACCCGGAGCTGGCCTCCTAAGTGGCGTTCGACGCCAGCACTCCCCCGCCCACCGACCTGGCCGCGGTCGGTGACCGCATCGAGGCCTTGCTCGACGTGGCTCGGGCGTCTCCGGACGCCCGAGCCTACGGCCGGGCCGAGGAGCTGGTCCGATTGCTCTCCGAGTTGTACGGCGCTGGGTTCTCCCGGGTCGTTGAGCTGGCCGAAGAACACGCGCCCGACCTCATGCCCCACCTGACAGCCGACGAGCTGGTCTCCAGCTTGATGATGGTGCACGGCCTACACCCCGAGAACCTGGCTCAGCGGGTGGAGGGTGCGCTGGATTCGGTACGCCCGCTGTTGGCCGCCCACGGTGGAGACGTCGAACTGCTCGACGTCGACCCTGACGTCGCCGCCGTGCGGCTGCGCCTGCTCGGCAGTTGCGACGGTTGCCCGTCGTCGGCATCGACCCTCCAGCATGCGGTCGAGGAAGCCATCCTCAAGGCCGCTCCCGAAGTGGGCATCATCGATGTCGACGATCCGACCCCCGAACCCGCTCCGACGCCCGGCCAAGGTTCGGTACCGATCTCCCTCGGTATCAAGCCCCAGTACGAAAGCTGCCCGGCCGAACCAGCAGTCCCGTGAGGGTGGCAACCTCATGAGCGTGTCCGAGCACGAAGCCACACCGACCCCCGTCATGCCGCCGACGAAGGCGGAGCCGTTGGCTGTCCTCTCGCGCATCCGGCGGGCGGCGGCCAACGCCCCCCCACCGCCCCGCGCCGGCGAACGCTGCGAGCTCTGCAACGAGCCGATCGGCGATGAGCACGGGCACCTGGTGGACGTCGAGGCCCGCAGCCTCATGTGCGCCTGCCGGGGTTGCTACCTGCTGTTCACAGTCGACGGCGCCGGCGGCGGCCACTTCAAGGCCGTGCCCGATCGTGTCCTGGCCTTTGATGACATGGCGTTCACCCCGGCCGAGTGGGATGCCCTGCAGATCCCGGTGAGCGTGGCCTTCTTCTTCATCAACTCCAGCCTCGACCGGGTCTGCGCCTTCTACCCGGGACCGGCCGGCGCCACCGAGTCCCTGCTGTCGTTGGACACCTGGTCCCAGATCGTCGAAGCCAACTCCCGGCTGGCCGACATCGAACCCGATGTCGAAGCGTTCCTGGTGCGCGCCGATCCCCGACGCGAGACGCCGCCGGAGTGCTACTTAGTACCCATCGACTGGTGCTACGAGCTGGTCGGCGAGCTCCGCCAGGGCTGGCGGGGGTTCGACGGCGGCCAGGAAGCGCGTCAAGCCTTGGACGACTTCTTCGCCCGGGTGCAGAAGCAGGCGTCCTGATGGCCGCCGGTTTGAGCTTCGAGATCGTCGGCAGCCACGCCGAGGCTTACGCCGCCGAACCCACCATCGTGCTCCGGCTCCGCATCACCTCGGCCAGCCCCGAGCCGGTGCACGCCTTGGCCCTAAAGGCGCAGGTCCGCATCGAACCGCAGCGGCGGACCTACTCCGCCGAGGAGGAGGAGCGGCTGTACGAGCTGTTCGGCCAGACGCCGCAGTGGGGTGACTCGCTGCGGCCGTTCCTGTGGACGCATCTGTCGTCCATGGTCACCGCCTTCACCGGTGAGACCGAGGTCGACCTGCCCATCGCTTGCACCTACGACATGGAGATCGCGGGGGTCCGGTACCTGCACGGCCTGTCTGAAGGCGAGATCCCGCTGATCTTGTTGTTCTCCGGCACCGCCTTCGGCCCGGGTGCCGGCGCAGCAGGAGGTGGCTTCTCGGCCCGACCGGTGTCATGGAGTGACGAGGCCATGTACCGCCTGCCGGTGCAGGTGTGGCGCGACGTGATGGACCTGTACTTCCCGAACGCCGGTTGGCTGCGCCTGCACCGCGACACCCTGGACGAGCTGGCCAAGTTCAAGGGCCGCCACGCCCTGGCCACCTTCGACCAGGCCGTGCAGCGCCTGATCAAGGAAGCCGAAGGCTCGTGAGCGCTGAGATCGTCGCCGACCGCTTCGCCGCCGCCAAGTCGGTGGCCGACGCCACCCTCTACGAGGGTTACGTCCTGTACCCCTACCGGGCGTCGTCGGCCAAGAACCAGGTCCGCTGGCAGTTCGGTGTGCTCGCGCCCAGGACGTGGGCCGTAGCGGACGGGTCGGAGCGATGGCGGCTGCGGACCGAGTGCATCATCGACCCCGGCCCGGTTCCCTACCTGACCGTGCGGGTCCGCTTCCTGCAGGCCCAGCGCCGGCTGGTCGAAGCCGCCGACCCTGACGGCTTCATCCCCGTCGACTCGCTGGTGGTGGGCGGTACCCGCTGGGTGCCGTGGGATGAGGCGGTCGAGCGCATCGTCGACCTCGAACCGGCGGCCGTGCTGCCGGTCGACCGCAGCCACCGCGAGGTGGCCTTTGCCTTTGAGGCCGGCACCGACGTGGAGGAGCTCCGCGACGAAGGGGGAGCAGTCGTAGGTCGGGTGGTGCGCACGTGGCAGGGCGTGACCGGCACCGTGGTGGTCGACGCCGAGTGGGCGGCGGGTTACAGCCCGCTGGCCAAGCTCACGGTCCAGGTGATCAACGACTCCGACTGGGAGGGTGCCGGCGCCAACCGTGACGATGCCTTGGCCCATTCGCTGCTCGGCGTCCACACCCTGCTGGCGGTCGACGAAGGCACCTTCGTGTCGCTGCTCGACCCGCCGGCCGACGCCACCGACGCCGTCCGGGGCTGCAGCAGCGAGGGTACTTACCCGGTGCTGGTAGCCGACTACACCGGCGGCCCCGACGTGGTGCTGTCCTCGCCCATCACGCTGTACGACCACCCCGAGGTCGCCCCCGAGAGCCAGGGCGACCTGTATGACTCCACCGAGATCGATGAGATCTTGGCCCTGCGGGTGCTGACCTTGACCGACGAGGAGAAGGCCGAGGCCCGAGGCACCGATGCCCGCTCCGCCGCCATCGTTGATCGTTGCGACACCATGCCCCCCGAGATCTGGGAACGACTGCACGGCACCATGCGAGAGGTGGGCCCGTCGGTGGTCGCCGAACCGGAACCCGAGCAGCAGCCGTGGTGGAACCCCGCCGCGGATGCCGAAGTAGACCCATGGACCGACTCCCTCCGCATTGGTGACGTCGACGTCGCCAAGGGCACCAAGGTCGTCTTGCGACCGTCTCGGCGCTCCGACGCCCATGACGTGTTCCTGGCCGGCATGGCCGCCACCGTCAGCGGCATCTTCCACGACGTCGACGGCAGCCTGCAGGTGGCGGTCAGCGTGGACGACGACCCGGCCACCGACGAACTGGCCTGGCAGGGCCGCTACCTGTTCTTCTTCCCCGACGAGATCGAGGTCGTGTCGTGACCTCGATCGACACGGCCCAAGCGGGCGCCGGCACGGGAGCGGCGGCGCCCCGGGTCCTGGTGGCCGGCATCGGCAACATCTTCCTCAGCGACGACGGCTTCGGCGTCGAGGTCATCGGCCGCCTGGCCGACCACCCGATTCCTGAGGGGGTGAAGGTGGTGGACTTCGGCATCCGAGGCCTGCACCTGGCCTACGAGCTGCTCGACGGTTACGACGTGCTGGTGCTGGTCGACGCCCTGCCCATAGGCGAGGCGCCCGGCACCGTCGCCCTGGTCGAGGCGGAGATGCCCGACGGGCCGAGCGGACCGGGCCCCGACGGCACCGCCCCGGCGCTGGACGCCCACTCCATGAGTCCGGCGGTCGTGCTCGCCACGCTGGCCAACTTGGGCGGTTCCATCGACCGGGTTCTGGTCGTGGGCTGCCAGCCGGAGTCGGTCACCGAGGGCATCGGGCTGTCCGCGTCCGTGGCCGCGTCGGTCGAAAACGCCGTCACCATGGTGGCCGAAGTTCTCGCCGATCTGGCGGCCGAAGCCGACCCTTCCACCCGCAACCAGAAATCGGAGACCACACCATGATCCGCAAACTGCTCTTGCTCACCGTGCTGGCTGGCTCGGCCAGCCTGGCCGTCAAGCTGTGGCCCGACATCCAGCGCTACCTCAACATCAAGAAGATGTGAGGCGTCCCGCCATCAATCGCTACCACCGCCGACCCGAAGGATGTGAACCGAGATGTGCCTAGGAATCCCCGGTCAGGTCGTCGAGTTTCTCGACGTCCATGAACACCTGGCCCGCGTCGATGTCAACGGCGTCGGCCGGGTGATCAACATCGGTTTGCTCGAAGACGAGGGGCTGGCGAATGGCGACTGGGTACTGATCCACGTCGGCTTCGCCATGTCCAAGATCGACGAGCGGGAGGCCGAGATGGCCTTGGCCTCGTTGAAGATGATGGGCGAGGTTTACGACGACGAGATGGAGGCGCTCATGTCCTCGACCACCGCCGCCGACGAAGTGCCCGCCGCCGTCCTGGCCTGGGACGACTGACATGCGCTTCGTCGATGAATACCGCGACCCAGTCGCCGCCCGCACCCTGGTCAGGCGCATCACCGATCTGGTTGGTGACGACCATGTCAAGTTCATGGAGGTGTGTGGCGGTCACACCCACACCATCTACCGCCATGGCATCGAGCACGTGCTGCCGGCCAACGTCGAGCTCGTACACGGCCCCGGCTGTCCGGTGTGCGTCATCCCCATGGGGCGGGTCGACGACGCCATGGCCCTGGCCGAGGAGCCGGGGGTCATCTTCACCTCGTTCGGCGACATGATGCGGGTTCCCGGCAGCCACGGGAACCTGCTCGAGTCAAAGGCGCGCGGTGCCGACGTTCGCTTCGTGTACTCACCGCTCGACGCCCTGCGCATCGCCGAGGAGAACCCGGACCGCCAGGTCGTTTTCTTCGCCGTCGGCTTCGAGACGACGGCACCGTCCACCGCCATAACCCTGCTGCGGGCCAAGGCCAAGGGCGTCACCAACTTCCAGGTCTTCTGCAACCACGTCACCATCGTCCCTCCCATCAAGGCCATCCTCGAGTCCCCCGACCTGCGCTTGGACGGTTTCCTCGGCCCGGGCCACGTGTCCACGGTGGTCGGCAACCACCCGTACCGGTTCGTGCCCACCGAGTACGGCCTGCCGTTGGTGACCACCGGATTCGAGCCGCTCGACATCCTGCAGGGCATCGCCATGCTGCTACAGCAGATCAGCGACGGCCGATGCGAGGTCGAGAACCAGTACACCCGCATCGTCCGCGACGAGGGCAACCCGGCGGCTCTGAAGGCCATGGCTCAGGTGTTCGAGCTGCGGCCCCACTTCGAGTGGCGGGGCCTCGGCTTCATCGCTCAGAGCGCGCTGCGCCTGCGCGAGGAGTTCGCCGCTTTTGACGTCGAGCGCCACCACCAGCTCCCCAACATCCGGGTAGCCGACCCCAAGGCCTGCCAGTGCGGCGAGGTTCTGAAGGGCGTCATCAAGCCGTGGGAGTGCAAGGTGTTCGGCACTGCTTGCACCCCGGAGACGCCTATCGGCACCTGCATGGTTTCCTCCGAAGGGGCCTGCGCCGCCTACTACAACTTCGGTCGCCTCCACCGCGAGGCCGCCGTCTCCCTGGGCCGCGCCGCCAGCTAAGCCTCTGATCCGGACTGCGCCAGCAGCTCGTCAAGGCGTTCTCGGCGGGTGAGCAACGAGCGGCCGTGGTTGGTCATGGCCGACCACGGGTCGCCATGCTCGGCCACCCGGGCGGGCACGTTGGCGATGGTCCAGGTATCGGCCTTCACCGCATCAAGCTCATCCCAGGCGATGGGCGTAGCCACCGGGGCACCGGGCCTGGGACGGACCGAATAGGGCGCCACCACCGTCTGCGCCCAACCGTTGCGGCCCACATCCAGGTAGAGCCGCTGGTCCCTGTCCACCTTGTGGAACTCGGTGGAAAGTTCGCCGGGGTGGCGCGCAGCCAGTACCGACGCCAGGTCGCGGGCAAAGGCCACCACCTGCTCGGTGTCGGCGGAACGATCGAGCGGCACGACCACATGCACACCCCGCGACCCGGTCGTCTGCAGGTACGGGCGCAGATCCAGCTCCTCGACCAGTTCCTTGGCCCACCCCGCCGCCTGGCGCACCCCGGCGAAGTCGTCGGTCGAAGGGTCGAGGTCGACCACCAGCAGGTCGGGCCGGTCGAGTTTGTCGGCACGGCTTGGCCAGCGGTGGAACGACACCGTGCTCAAGTTGGTGAGGGCCAGCAGGGCGGCTTCGTCATCGACGACCGGGTGGCGCACCACGCCGCCCGACTTGGGCACCTGGACCGTGCGGATCCACTTCGCCACCCCCCGGCCGCCTTCCTTCTGGTAGAAGCCGTCGTGGGCGATGCCTTCTGGGAAGCGCTGCAGCATGAGCGGGCGGTCCCGCAAGTGGGGCACCAGCACGTCGGCCACGGCGTGGTGGTAGGCAGCCAGATCAGCCTTGGTTATGCCGTCGTCAGGGAACAGGACCCGATCAGGGTGGGTGATCTGAACGGTGCGGCCGTCCACCCGGTACTTGTCCGCCGGCGTCTTGTCTCCTGCCACGCCGGCACGGTAACAAGCCCGACGCCGGCGGCGAATGAGCGCGTCTTGCCGATGACCGAGCGCCGATGGCCGGCTCGCGCGAGTTGGCCGTTAGCTTCGTCCGATGGACGCCAACGAGCAGCTGGTCGATGATCTCAACGAGGATCTGCGACTCGAGTTCCAGTCGATCGTCCAGTACGTGCAGCACGTCGCTGTGATCACCGGTCCGGAGTACACGAGCACGGTCGATGAGCTCAAGGTCCACCTGAAACAAGAGCTGAACCATGCCTGCGTGCTTGCTGAACAGGTGGCCTTTCTCGGCGGCACTCCGGCAACCGACGTCCACGTCGTCCCCCCGGTCGGTGACTCCCAGGAAGCGCTGGGCGCAGACCTCCGACTCGAGACGGACCAGTTGGAGCGCTACCGGGCCCGAGTGCAACAGGCGACCGACCTCGGGCTGCCGGATGTGGCAGAGGCACTGCGACCGCTCCTCACCGAGACACAGGAACACGTCCGGGACCTGCAGAGCGCCCTCGGCGACTAGTCGCCGGCTGGCGGCCACGGCGCGGAATCGGTGACATCGTCGCAACCCAACCGGCAGCCCTCCCCGTCATGACCCGGCATCCTGCGGTGATGGCGTCGGCGCCTTCTGCCATGGCCAGCGTGAGCTGATCTCGACCTCGAGTGTCATCGACAGAAACGTCCTCACCCCCACGATCACCGCCAGCACCCCGACCGTGCGAAACGACGGTGTCACCGCGACCGTACGGATGATGTCACCCGCCACGAGCACCTCAAGACCGAGCAGGACAGAACGGCCGATCCTGCGACGGACGTCGCGGTAGGCATCCTCCGGTGTCCGGGCGCGGGTGATGACGCGAGCGGCGTACCAGACCAGCGCGGCGACGACGCCCACCACGGTGATCGCCACGCCAAGCCCATCGACCGACTTGCCCACCGTCTCGACGACATCGTTGAAGTGCATAGCTGCATCTTCCACCAGAGCCCAAGGACTCGACGCCATTCACACGTCTGGGCGACTGGCAGTTGTGTCACCATCTTCGGGCACCGGGCGAGCACCGCCTCGGAATGGACGATGGCACCATGAAGGGTCCGGCATGCGGTTCTTCAAGCTGATGCGCAGCGCCAGAAACGGGCTCTGGTTCGTGCCGGTCATGTGTGTGTTGGGCGGAGTGGCATTGTCGTTCGGAACCATCACCGTCGACCATGTCTTCGACAAGGGTCTCATCCCGCAATCGTTGACCGGCGATCACGATGCCGCCCTGGCGATCCTTTCTACGATCGCCGCTTCCATGGTCTCTCTGACGGCCTTGGTGTTGACGGTGACGATGGTCGTGGTGCAATTGGCCATGGGCCAGTTCTCGCCGCGGATCGTCCAGACGATCCTGCGTGACAAGCCGAGCCAGATGGCGATCGGGATCTTTGTCGCCACCTTCGCCCACGCCATGTTGGCGATGCGTGAGGTCAGTTCAAGCGGCAACGGCTCCGTTCCAGGACTGGCGATCGTGGTCGCCTTTGTGCTCGTCCTCATCAGCATCGCCGTGCTGGTTTTGTATGTGAACCACATCGGCCAGTCGCTGCGGGTGGCTTCGCTCATCGAGCTCGTCGGTCGAGACACCCGCAAGTTGCTGAACGAGGTGTACCCAGAGGACGGATCACCGGTTGTCGAAGCCGGCCCCCGGACCATCACTGCTTCGTACTCAGGAGTCGTGTCCCACCTGAATCGCAGCAAGCTCGTCGAGGTGGCGGAGAAGGCCGATTGCACTCTGAAAATGGTCCCGGCACTCGGTGAATTCGTGCCCAATGGTGCTCCCCTGTTCGAAGTCAGCGGATCACCTCAAGACCTCGACGACCATGCCGTCACCTCCAAAGTGGTGCTCAGTCTCGAACGAACGCTCGACCAGGACGTGGCTTACGGTCTGCGATTGCTCGTCGATATCGCCGAGCGTTCTCTGTCCGATTCGCCTTTCCAAGACCCCACCACGGCCGTTCAAGCGTTGGACCGCCTGCACGATTGCCTACGCCAACTCGCACCTCGGCCATTCCCCGATGGGCGCCATCGTGATTCGAACGGGACCGTTCGCTTGATCGTGCCCTCGATGGACTGGGATGCCTATGTGCACCTCGCCTTCGATGAGATCCGCATGGCCGGTGCGGGCTCGCCACAGGTGGCGCGTCGCATGCAGGCTGCCCTCGCCGATCTAATGATCGTGGCGCCCCCGGACCGCCGACCCGTGCTCCTGGATCAGCTCAGCCGACTAAACAGCCTGTCGACAAAGACCACCCTCGACGAGCGAGATGTCCGTCTGTCATCCGAACCCGACCGTTTGGGCATCGGGGTGCAGGTTGGGACGGACGGAGCCTGAGCGAGCGGTCCCTGGCTGCGATCGTCGATATACCTACCGGCCGCTCCGTGCTCTCGCAGGCAGACTCTCTACCATCGGTCCGAGCCGCCCCGTGGTTGAGAGCGAACGAAACGGTGCCCTGTCGTCAGCCGTGGTCTCCAGGGTTAGGAACGGCCACGGTGTTGGCGCCGTGACCAGACACATACATGTAGTCCTGGCCAGTGGTGTGGTCGAGACGCAGTACGAAGATGCAGGTTGACCGGTCCGGCCCGAAAATTTGTCCGAAGAACGGTTGCGGGATCTGGCTGGCCAGCAGCTGACATTGGGAGTTGTAGGCAGCGGTTGAGGGGGCGGTCGGACCGTCGGGGGTCAGGCTTGAGCCTTGGGAGACGCAGGCACTCTGCCGCCGGAGCAAGGTTGATGTCGTGAGGCTGAGTAGCTCGTTCCGAATAAAGAGCTCCTAGGTTGGATACGGCCCGTCGGGCAGCAATGATCCGTAGAGGCGGATCGCCTCGTTGATGCCCGGGCGCGGGTCCGAACTGAAGGCAGTGGCCAGGTAGGACGAGCACTCACCGGGATTTGAGCCGCCGTGTTCCCACACCGTTACACGAGGATTTTGAGGCGGCGATGCCGACGCGTTCGACGCGCCGAAAGTGACCTGTGTCATCCCAGCAACGGTTGCCAGAAGCAGACGTTTCATGGCGCGCCCTCCTCGGTCCCGACGGGTGCCGACTGAAAGAGAGACTGTTGGCTATGAGCCGAATCGACATTTTGGGGATGGTGGAGGCTCGCTTGGCGCGTCGGTTCAGGGGTTCGGCGTCTCGGTTGCCGCATCCAGACCTTCCACCCGGCACTGACACCCTGCCCCAGATCCGTCACATCGTGGTGCTCATGATGGAGAACCACTCCTTCGACAACTATCTGGGCACTCTGGGCCGAGGCGATGGGCTGCCGACAGCTGACGGGGAGGAGTTGACCGCGGCGAACCCCGACAGCGCTGGACGGCCGGTGACCGCACACCGCCTGACGGACAAGTCACAACAGCCGGGTGTTCCGACCCAGAGCTGGGACGGGAGCCACGAGCAATGGGCGGACGGTGACAACGACGGTTTCGTGCGGAGCGCTGAACGGCAAAGCGCCAACGCCGACCCGACGGTGGCGATGGGATATTGGACAGCCGACGACTTGCCCTTCTACCACGGCCTGGCCCGGGTCTTTCCGCTCGCTGATCGGTGGTTCTCTTCTTGTCTGGGCCCGACTTTCCCGAACCGGCGGTTTCTGGTCGCGGCGACCGCCAATGGGCTCACCGACGACCGCTTAGCGCACACCATCAACGCCCCCGACAACGGCACGGTCTTCGATCTGCTCGACGCGTACCAGATCAGCTGGGTCAACTATCACCCGATCGATCACACCGGACCTGTGCTCAAACGGGTCGTCGGCGTGCACGGGTTACGGGCGGGACGCCATGTAAGTGGCATCCTTGGAAGGCTCGTCTCCCGCGGTCGTGGCATCAAGGGTGACGGCAAGTCGGTTCTGCAGTTCACCGCCGACGCCTATCCGCTCGGTTTGCTCCGCTACATCCGCCATGTCCGATCAGTCGATCGGTTCGTCGCCGACGCGGCGGCTGGCAACCTTCCAGCGGTAAGCATCGTCGACCCCGACTTCGCCAACAACTCCGAAGAGAACCCCCAAGACATCCGCCACGGCGAGGCGTTCTCGGCCCGGATCATCAACGCTGTGCTGCAAGGCGAAGGCTGGGCGCATACTTTGCTGATCTGGGTGTACGACGAGCACGGCGGCTACGCCGATCACGTACCACCCCCCGAAGCGGTCGAACCTGACGACCACAAACCCAAGAGCGGCGGCCCCTGGAGCTTCGACCGTTACGGCTTCCGCGTCCCCGCGGTGATCGTGTCACCGTACGCACGGCCCGACTACGTCTCCCACGTCATCCACGACCACACGTCGATCCTCAAACTCATCGAAACCAAATGGAACCTGCCACCGCTCACCCGCCGAGACGCCCAAGCCGACGACCTCCTCGACTCGGTGGACCTCGACGGTCCGCCAGCCTTCACCGAGCCACCAACACTTCCCAGCCCCGCCCTCGCCGCCCACCCCGAACCGGCATGACCCGCTCGGCGCCCGGCGCTCCCCCACCCGACAACGCCCGGACCCGCTGCTCCTCGAACGAGACAGCGCCAGCGAGCAGATCGAATCACTGGCCAGGGAGTTCGACGGCATCGTTGAGTCCTCCGAACTCGTGGCGACCGACGACGAGTACGACCCTGAAGGCCACATCATCGCCTTCGAGGAGCTCGTGGCCCTGGACGACCTGCCGATGATGGTCGCGGGGAAGCCCACCGGGCGCTGGCCGTCGAGCGGCCGAGCTGTCACCGATCGTGTCGCCGATCGAGTCCTGACCGTTCAGGTCCAGCGGCGAGCGTTGCGCAGCGCCGTCGCCATGATGGTGAGGGTCGGGTTGTGGGCTCCGGAGCTGGGGAAGACGCTCCCGTCAGCCACGAACAGGTTGTCGAGCTGGTGGAAGCGGCCGACGCCGTCGGTGACGCTAGTGGCCGGGTCGGCTCCCATGCGCATGCCGCCCATGATGTGCGCGCCCGACACCCCGTCCTCGGCGGCCGTCGGCGTGTCGGCCGACGCTGTCTGGGGCACGGCGGTGACCACGTCGGCGCCCGCTTTGCGGAGGATCTCGGCCAGCAGGGGCACGTAGAACTTCTGCGCCGTGATCTCGTGGCGGCCCGGCGAGTAGGTGATGCGAGCCACCGGCAGGCCCCGGAAGTCGCGGACCTTGGGGTCGAGATCGACGGTGTTGGTGGCGTAGGGCAGATCCTCGGCCAGCATCTGCATGCCGCACATGCGGTCGCGCAGCACACTGGCCCGCATGAGCTCCTTGAACGAGGAGCCGAACGGTTTGTCCCCGGCGACGATGGTCAGCAGGAACCGGTAGGTGTCTGCCTCGGCGATGGGATCCTGCGAGCCGCCCAGCTCCACGGTGCCGCCCCGAAAGTACGGGAGGCCGGCCGCCCGGGCCGCGTCGCGGGCGCCGGGGAAGTCGGGGTCGGCGAAGTCGTCGACGACATGGGTGGTGGAGCGGCCCTTGTAGACGTGCATCCGCCGGTCGTAGAAGACGCCGGTGGCGACGGTGAACCAGTGGAACATGGTCCGCCGGCCGACCGCCTGGTTCGGGTCGGGCAGCTCGGACAGCAGAGCAAGGCGGGCGGTCTCGATGGCCAGGCACGCCAGGACGACCATGTCGGCCTTCTCGGTGTGCCGCTGACCCTTCTCGTCGAGCCAGGTGACGCCCGTGGCCCGCCGGCCGACGTGATCGACCCGCACGACTTGCGACCGGTCGCGCAGCTCGGCTCCCGCCTCGAGCGCCCGCTTCAGAGGCGCAAGGGCCCCCACCCGAGCGTGGATGGGGCAGCCGTAACCGGAGCAGAAACCGCAGTTGTTGCACGCCGGGCGCCCGTCGTGGGGCCGGCTGTTGATGGCCATCGGAGCGAGGAAGGGGTGCAGCCCGAGCGCCGTGCAGCCCTCACTGGCCACCAGCGAGGCGTACTGGCCCGGCCCGGCCGGCATCGGCAGCGGCCCCGATCGTGGAGCGTGAGCGAGGGTCGGCGAGGCGGGCAGCCCGTGGACGTCGCCCGCCACCCCGATGAGCCGCTCGATCTCGTCGTACAACGGTGCGATCTCGCGGTAGTCGAAGGGCCAGTCCTCCACGTCGGCACCGGGGAAGGGCCCGAGCAGGCTGCGCTTGCGGAAGTCGATGTCCCAGAACCGCGGCGTCTTGGCATCCCAGTGCACGGTCGCGCCGCCCACGGTCTGGGGCATTGGCTGTACCGGGCCCACCGAGCGCGGTTCGGCCTCCCCAGCGTTCCAGCGGTAGGTGCGAGGGTCACCGTCGGGGTCGGGGCGCAGGAAGTCCCGCACGCCCTTGAGCTCGTCGTTGGACAGTTCGCTCGGCGGCGCCTTCTTGTCGAGGTCGCCGACGTAGTTCGCGCCCTTCTCGAAGATGGTGACGTCGTGGCCGGCCTCGGCCAGGACCATGGCGGCGATCGACCCGCCGGCGCCGCTGCCCACGATGGCGACCTTCCTGCCGGTCACCCTCCTGTGCTCCCGGTGCTGCTTGCCGGCCCCACGATCGATGGCTGGACGGAGCTCGGCTTCTCCCCCTGGTTCGGCGGCGGCGGCGCCGTGGCCGCCACCAGCTTCAGCACCGAGGCGACGATGGGCGCCGGCTGGTACGGATCGGCCGGACCGGGCCGGCTCACCTCGGCGGCCGGGTAGCCCCGAGGCTGGGAGTCGCCAGGGAAGGCGATCTCCTTCCAGCCGGTGCGATCCCGGTTGCCGCCGTACTCGGGCACCGAGTAGCAGCCCTCGATGGCGTGGGTGAACAACAGACTGCTGAAGCTCTTGTGGTCCTTGAGCTGCGCCGCCAACACCTCGTCCTGCGTGGCCTTTGGGGCGGCGACGAAGCTCACGCCAGCCAGCCGATCCAGTTCGGCGACGCCCTCCCGGTAGCGGCGCTGGAGCTCCCGCAGGCGATGCTCCCAGTGCGCCCGGCTGGTGACCGGCAGGGCCACGAAGTCGGCCATGTCGTCGTGCTTCGCCCCAGCGCGGTCGCTGAAGGGCCCTCCGGCCCACACATGGGGAGGATCGACGTGCATCGCCCCGAGGAGGCCGTTGATGTACCCGGTTACGTCGGCCTCGCGGGCGCCGGGATGGCCGGCCTCGGCGGGGTCGTCGGTCGGCCCGGGGATGAGCCGGGCCGTGGCTTCGGTGACGACGCCCTTCTCGTGCTCGGTGAGGAAGCTGTAGGCGCTCCCCCCGCTGCTGCCCGGCGCGCTGCCGGCGTTGCCGCTGCTGAACACGTGGCGGAGCTCGATGCCCAGGCCGACGGCCACCGCAGCGAGGCCGCCGCCGACGACCACCACCCGCCGACTGACGACCGGGCCGGCCTGGGCCGGGCGCTCCTCGACCGGGGCGTCCGGCCCGTTTCCCCCATCGACGGGCCCGTCCCCGGCCTCCTCCAGCACCGGTTGATTCTGACACTTGGGTCAGGTCGCTGCTCCGAACCCTGTCGGAGGAATGACCGCAAGCGGCCCGAATCACAATGCCTGGCGTTCACCTCCCGCAGCCCTGGGTGCTCCGATTTTACTGTCCGGCACCTTGCGATCGATAGGACAACCGGTTCGAGATGGTGTCGGCACGGCGCTTGAAAGGGGATGTTGCGGGCATGTGATGCCGGAGGCCTCAGCGACGAGAACGTCCCCGGAACGGAGACGATAGGTGTCGACCTCGGAGCAAGAGAAGTGCATCTCCTTGACGTCGGAGAGGTCGAAACCCTTCCAGTTCACGTTCGCAGCACTGCAGCACGGAGATACGGCCGCATGTTTGCGCCGAAATGGTTCTTGGGCGATCGCAGCACCGTTCGGTCAAACCCACCTTGTGTTCACCACTGGCCGGGGAGATGGCGGGACGACACTCGCGCCGATCATTGACATGTAGGCGACCAAACGGGTCGGCGGTCAAGGATGGGAGCGAGGTTCACCGGTTGCGTCCGTACCGAGAGCGTGGCGGCCAGTATCTACCGCTACGCCTCGCACCCGATTCTGATCCGCCTTGATGATGTGTTCCGGGGCGTCCTCCAACCCGACGAGGCGGGTCAGCAAGTCCTCGTCGTCGTGAACCTCAAGCTGTTCAGCAATCCTTCGGAGGACCTCGCTTTGAGCGTCCAACTTCGCCTGCATGGCTCGACCGTCGCGATTCTGGGTGTTTTGGATGATGAACACCATCCAAAAAGTGACGATTGTGGTACCGGTGTTGATGATGAGTTGATAGTTGGTATTACCAAACCCATCCTTGATAAAGAAAATCCCGACAAACCAACAACCGACCAAGACGAACGAGAGCAGGATCGCGGGAAAGGACCCCAGCCAGCCTGTGAGGTTCCCGACAGTCCGTGTCAAGGCCGTGCTTCGATCATCGGGTTGGGTCTTGATGGCCACGCCGGGAGCTCAGGTAGCGTCCCGGTGCCGGCCGGTGATCGGTGTTGTCAGGGCACGACTCATGGCACGCCGAGTCACATACTTCAAAGATGACCGACAACGTCGTCCTACACCGGTAGGGCCGGAGCCGATCAGCGATTCGAGCCCTCGTTCAGGTCCGGGACGAACCGACCATCACTGTCATCCGACCCAGGCGCAGCCAGTCAACCTGCTCACCTACGCACTCGTCGTCAACAGCCTCACCCTCCACCGACACCGGCAACTCCACGGCGACCCCGGCCCTCACCCAAGCCGCCTGAAACGCAAGCCACCACCCCGAGAGGCTCCCTCCGCGCGCCAGGCCGGCGGCGGCAGCGCTTATCCGAGCGTCGCAAGGCCGGATCCGCACGGAACCGACGGCAGTCACGCCGCCTACGCTGACCATCCAGGAGCCGGCACCAACGTCGCGAGGTTTCGCGCCACGTTCTCTACCGGCCCCGGGCCGCTAGCTCATCTGGCTAGAGCAGGGGACTTTTAATCCCAAGGTGCCGGGTTCGAGCCCCGGGCGGCCCACCAGTTCGAGGTTCTGTCCGAGCGGCGTCTGTTGTGACGGAGTGGATGGGGAAGGGTCGACCCGACTTCGAAGGAGATTCCGAATGGCCACCAAACACAAGCCCGCAGCCGACGCCCCAACCCCCAAGCCGAACCCGGCGAGCCGAGCGGCCGCCCGCAACACCGGTACCAAG
>JAABUM010000121.1_pt1 | contig 155083 bp, 147 predicted proteins | sample 5559161 | NCBI WGS metagenome assembly JAABUM01 (sample SAMN10711868, study PRJNA513369) | rock metagenome | isolation source: Antarctica rocks | place: Antarctica: Victoria Land, Siegfried Peak nord | reverse complement strand
CACGCCTTCACCAACGCCGCCCCAGCACCAACCGAGCTGCTCGTCCTAACCGGGACCCAGGGCCAACGTGCCCACATACGCGCCCGCCCCGCACGACCTCCCTCCTCAACATGAGCCCGCAGCCGGTTGCTCAGGGTGCCGGCCAGGTAGTGCTGGAGGGACGAACCCTCCGAAGGAAATGCCCAGCACGACCGCCTCTCCAACTCCAGCTGGTGCACCAGCGCGGCGAGGTCATCGGCCCAGGCGGCTAGGTTCCACCTGGGCCGGTTTGCTGTAGTCGCTGTGCCCGTGGGCCCGCTGATCCGCCACGATCACCTGGGCGTACTCGACCGCAGGATCCATCAGCGCCGGCACGGTCATGGTGGGAACCGCGGATCGCCTCATTGCCGCAGAGCCGCCGAGCGCCGTGGTGGACGACCACCGGGGCGCGACTCGAGCGGCTGTTCGACGCCCTCCGTGGCGGAGTCGCCGCTTCACCCCGGGTCAGGAGGCCTGTTGCCGGCAGGTGGTCGTTGACCGGTTCAGGTTGGGCTTGGTGGTCGGTGCGTGGACGGGCCGCGGCTGGCTGCGGGGAGGGCGGTGGGATCGGGCGTGAGGGTGAGTGCGAGCAGGCCTCGGCGGCGCACCAGGACACCGGTCGAGTCAGTGAGACGCCGGGCGGCGGCGATGTCGACGCTTTCCGCTTTGCGGTGACTGTGCTTCTGATTGGTTCGATGGACAGGACGTGGAACGTGGGCGCGCTGTCGGCCGGGCGTGGGAGTGGGCACGTCGAGGTGATGGTCGGTTTCAGGACGTTTCTTCGGTGTCGTGGGAGTCGGTGAGCGTGAGGGCGCCCCAGGCTGCGATGAGGCCGACGACTACTGCCAGCACGGCGTAGGTGATTCGTTCGCCGTGGAAGAACGACGCGACCAGGTCGCTGGCCCACGTGCCGGCGGGTAGTTGCGCGGTGACCAGTGTCGCTATCAGAGTGCCGACCACGGCGGTTCCCACGCTCGTGCCGACCTCCTGCGCGGTGTCGTTGAGGGCAGCGCCAAGCGAAGTGCGGTTGCTGGGCATTGCGCCGACGAGGGCTACGGCGCAGATTGTCATCACGGTGCGCAGGCCGATCGTCATGACGACCATGGCGATCGCGATCGGGAGGTACCCGTGGTTGACCCCCCAGGCCAGGCCCGCGAGTGAGCCGGCTAGGCAGGCCGCGCCGATCAGACAGGCGAGCCGGTGCCCGAAGCGTCGCGCGAGCCACTCAGACAGAGGGGTCGCGGCGATCATGGTGAGGATGAGCGGCAGGTTGGCCAGGCCGGCGCGCACCGGGCTCCATCCGTAGGCGTACTGGAAGTGGAGGATCAGCCCGAACATCACGCCGGCCATCGCGATGGATGTGCCCACCTGCGCGAGGGCCGCACCGCGGACGGTGCCGTTGGTGAATACGGCGAGATCGAGCATCGGTGAGGCGGTGCGGCGCTCGTGCGTGACAAACGCGGCGAGCGCGGTGACGGAACCCACGCCTGAGGCCAGCGTGACGGCGGAGATCCAGCCGTGCTGGACGCCGCTGGTCAGCGTGTAGCAGGCGAGGCCGCTGGCCGCGGTACTCAGCGCCGCGCCGGTCAGGTCGACTGCGTCGTCGGTCAGGTCCTCGGGCCGGTCGGCGGGGACGCCCAGGCGGACGCCGATCCAGGCGATGAGCGCGATGGGGGCATTGACGACGAGAAGCCACTCCCACCGCACGTGGGCGAGCGCCGTGCCACCGAGCAAAGGGCCGAGGATGAAGCCGGACATGCCAACGACGATCATGACGGTGATCGCGCGCATGCGCAGCGACTGGTCGTCGAAGAGCCGGAAGACGAGCGAGTTGGTGATGGGTGCCATCGCTGCGGCCGCGATGCCGAGCGCGGCGCGCAGGGCGATCAGTTCGCCGGTGCTGTTGACGGCTACGACGCCCACGCTGATCGCGCCGAAGAGGGCCAGGCCGACGAGCAGTACGCGGCGGCGTCCGAGGCGGTCGGCCGCGGACCCGGCGCTCAGCAACAAGCCGCCGAACGTCAGCGAGTAAGCGCCGGTAACCCACTGCAGTGCGGTCGTGCCACTGCCGAGGTCACGCCCAATGGTCGGCAGCGCGATGGTCAACAAGGTGTTGTCGACCATCTCGACGAAGAAGGCCAGGCACAGGGCGGCCAGCGGGACCCAGGCCGCGCGCAGGGACAGGTAGCTGCGCGCGGCAGCGGGCACGGTCGTTGTCATGTGGCACCTCCAGATCGAGCGCCGTTCGATGATCGAACGACGTACGATATGGTAAAACAGTGTTCGAGTAGATGCAAGCCTTGAGTGGATGTGAGCCATGACACCGTTGCGAACCCGACCCGGACCCCGCCCAGGCGCGGGACGCCAGCGAGCCTCCCACTCGATGGAGACCGTCCTGGCCGAGGCCGTCGCGTTGCTCGACGAGGCGGGCGAGTCGGCTTTGACGTTCCGGGCACTGGCGGGGCGGTTAGGGGGCGGCGCGGCGAGCATCTACTGGTACGTGTCGAGTAAGGATGAACTGCTCGACCGAGCCACTGATCACGTCCTCGAGAGCGTGCTCGGGAACACGGAGCAGTTCACCGACAGCAACGACCCGATCGACGGTCTGCGCGCGATCGCGGTCACGCTGTTCGACGCGATCGTCGACCGGCCGTGGCTCGGGGCCTACTTCATGCGTGACACGGGGGTGCAGCCCAACGGATTGCGGCTCTACGAGCGACTCGGGCAGCAGACGCTGCGGCTTGACCTCACGGCTCGGCAACGATTCCACGCCGTCTCCGCCATCGTCGGCTTCGTCGTCGGCACCGCCGCCGACATGGGCCAGCAACCTCCGCGTGAGGTGCTCGACGGGGAGATCGGCCGCGACGAATTCATCGCTCAGTACGCCGACCAATGGCGCACCCTCGACCCCGCCGAATACCCATTCGTCCACCACATCGTCGACGAGTTCGCGCACCACGATGACGCCGACCAGTTCCACGCCGGCCTCGACCTCATCCTGGCCGGCCTCCGCCTACAGGCCCACACGAAGAGCGCAAGCGAAGGCAGCCCGAAGTGAAAGCTCACGCGACCGAGGACGGCATCCGCTAGCAGCGAAAGCGGCCGTCACGTGTGTGTGTCGCAGAACTAAAGAACTGGGACGGCGGCGCCTTGCCGTCTGCCGTCCTCGTGCGGAAGGGCATCAACGGGCCGGTCCTTCGGGACGACTAACTTGCTCAGCGCCTTCGTCGGTGCCAGGAAAGTGGATGCACCGGTGGTGGTTCCTCCAGCGAACAGGATCACCCCGTCGAATGCAGCCCGCGCCCGCGCGATAGCGGCGCGTGAACCGTGCACGGGTACGGGGACGAGTCGCAGGCGCCGGCGGACGCTTCCACCCGGCGCCTGGTCAGGCATCTGCTGGGTGGCCGGCGCTGGGAGCGGTGGGGCCGCGGCCGAGGGTGCGGTAGCCGGGGTGTACGTCGGGGGCGGGCCGGTGGTGAGCGCTGAGCCGGTGCAGTAGTTGCCCGAGGGCAATCGCTCCTCAGCGTCCAGGGGGCCAGGACATCGTGGCTGTGTTCCTGAGCCACCCGGCCGATCTGCTGAGGCGTTCGTCGCCGGCCGGGGTGAGGTGCAGCGCGTGGTGGCGCCGCTCCTGCACATCGGTCAGCCCGTCACCAGCATGAAACTCCCCAGACCCGCCCATCGCAACCTCCACCAAAGACCTGTGTTGCGACGTTCACTGGAATCTGCCCTCCAAAACATGGCCTCGGTCGCCGACATGCAGGGCGTCGCCAACTTCGCCGGCTACGTCACCGGCAAAGCCGGGATCGATCGCGTGGACCAAAGTCGCTGCGCTCGACTACGCCAACCAGGGCGTGCGGGTCAACGTGCTCGCCCCCGGGCCGATTCTCACCCACCACCTGCACGCAGCCGGGGAGCAGGCGCAGCACTAGGCCGGGCAGGCCACACCGATGCGCCGCGTCGGCCAGGCCGAAGAGGACGCGGCCGCAGTGGAGTGACTGTGCTCCGATGCCTCCTCCTACATCACCGGGGTCACCCTGCCCATCGACGGCGGCCAGTCCGCCGGCGTCAAACCCCCACGCATGTATCGAGCAGGCGAGCCCATGGCCGCCCCGGACCGTTCCGCCAGCACGTCCTGATGCCGCGCCAGCCGCCAACCCCGCCTGGACCACAACCAGGCCGAACAGCGAGAAGGGCGCCTCCTCCGTCATGGCCCGCTGGAGGTCGAGATAAGGGGTTCCAGGGTCGGGTCAGCCCTACCTCCTGCCAGAGGATGGCAGCCTGGTCGGCCAGCTCATCGATCAAGTCGCGCGGCTGCTTTCCGCTCCCTGCTCGCGGCCCGCTCGTTTCCGCCGGTAGAGCACGTGGTACGCCGAAGGCCAACGGGGTAGGCGCCCCGGCCGCAGGTGTGTAAGGCGGTCAGCGGCCGTCCTTCGGACCGAAGGCACGGATGGCGTCAGCGTCGCTGTTGACCGACCGGAGGTACTCCTCAGCCCAAGAGTGTCGGTCGGGGTAGGTCGAGCCTTGACGAACCTGAGCCACGGCGCAGTCGACGTCGACCGGGGTGTGGCGCAGCTGGACTTGACCGGATCGGAGTAGGGCCCAGGCTCCGCCGCTGCGGCCGTACGGCATGCCGATACTGCCTGGGTTGATCACCAGCCGCCTGTCGACGAGCCGCACGAACGGCATGTGGGTGTGACCGCAGACCACCGTCCGGACCTCGGCCGGCAAATCGGCGAACACCTCCGCCCACTTCTCCAGCCGGGTGTCGACCAGGACAACCTCCTGGTCATCACGTGGCGTTCCGTGGCAAAACAGCACCGGCCCAAACCCGTTGACGCCGAGTAGCACCGGATGCGGCAGGCTATCCAGCAGGGCGACCTGATCAGGTCGCAGCTGACCAGCAGCCCACACCGTCTCCGGGTGCGCGCCGACTCCGCCACGGACGACCTCGACCAGCTCGCGATCCGCGTTGCCTCGCACCAGGACGCACCGGGGTCCCAGCGCGACCAGGCGGTCCAGCACCTCGACCGGCATCGGCCCAGCCGCGTGATCGCCCGTAACGATGATCTGGTCTGCCGCGGCCACGTCCGGCTCGGCCAGCACCGCGTCAAGCACCGGCAGCACCCCATGAATGTCGGACAGGACGACGGCAGAGGCGATCATGGCGCCGACCGTACCCGAGTAGCGGTGGATGCCGACTTCGCCCTGCTGACCTCCCCCTGCTGAGCTGCAGGCTGCCGGCCAAGGTCAACGATGCGGCCCAGTGGTTCTGACATTCAGCGACACAGGCGTTCCCTCCCGCCTCGTAGGAGGAACCGGCCGGAGGGGTTGCGCGTGTGGCGGGGCACCGAGGAGCCTGGGGAGCCTCCACTACTCGGAGCTGACCTGTAAGCACCGGATCAAAGACAGCCCATCGGCGCCTGCTGACACGGAAGGAAGCGAGGCTAGCCTCGTGCCCATGAGCGATGCCGACATCAACTTCTACTTCGACCCGGTGTGCCCGTTTGCGTGGATGACCAGCAAATGGGTCCGCAGCGTGGTGGCGCAGCGGGACTACGCGGTGGACTGGAGGTTCATCTCGCTGCGCATGGTGAACGCCGACATGGACTACGACGCTGAGTTCCCACCGGAGTACGAGGCCGGTCACACGGCTGGGCTGCGGTTGCTCCGCGTCGCCGCGAGGACCCGCGCAGAACACGGACGCGAAGCCGTGAGTGTGCTCTATGCCGCGCTGGGGGAGCGCATCTTCGACGCCACCCCTACCGAAACCGACGACGCCGAGCCGACCCGCGACAGTCGGGGCACCCGGGAGTTCGTGCAGCCGATCCTGGCCGAGGCGGGCCTTCCGCCGGACCTCGCGGAGGCGCTCGACGACCCGTCCTTCGACCCGGTTATCCGGGCAGAGACCGATGAGGCGCTCGGACTCACCGGCAAGGACGTCGGCACGCCGATCATTCACTTCCAGCCGCCAACCGGCGTGGCCTTTTTCGGTCCGGTCATCAGTCGACTGCCCGGCCACGACGAGGCGCTGCCGCTGTGGGACCACGTGGTCGGGTTGGCGAGCTTCCCGGGTTTCGCGGAGCTGAAGCGCAGCCTGCGCGAAGTCCCGCAGCTTCGCGGTCTCGGCGTCGAGGTGGACGAGGTCGGCGTTCAGGAGGACTGGCACGGCGGAAGCCGAAGGCTCAAGAAGTAGCCGCAGCACAGGAGACGCCTGATGGTCCACGGTCACCTGACGTGGTCACTGGGATCCGCCTGTGAGTCGCGTCCGGCACGTGTTCGGGTAGCCTCCTGACCCGAGTACCCGAAGGCGATGGAAGGCGGATGGTGTGGCTGCACAGGGTGGGCTCGAGGCCGCACTGTCGGCGACGGAGGACCAGCTCGACGCCGCCCTCAGGACCACTGCGGCGGCGGCCCGTGAGCTAAAGAAGGCCAAGGCCGGTGCCGCCCGAGGACAGCTGCGGGACCTTCGTCGCGCGCTGAGCAGTGCGGCCGCTCTGGCCGCGGATGCCACCAAGGCCACGGAGGCGGCGGCATCGTCGTTCGACTTCGACGAGCAGGCGCACTTGGCGTCCGGCGCCTACGCCCGGGAGCTGCTCGACGCCGCCGCCGCCGCACAGGACGTGTCGATGTTCGAGGCGGACGAGCGGCTGTTGTGCTACCCGTCGCTGATCAAGGTCCTGCCCGCAGACGCCGCCGTCGAGATCGACAGACGCCGCGAGAAGCGGCTGCGCCCGTCGGTGCTGGTGACGCTGCTCGCGGCCGCGCAGGCACGCCCGCCGCGGTTCCAGGCCAAGCCGTTCCTGGAGAGCCTGGCCACCGGGTACGACCTCGTGCGCTCGCGCGAGCAGCTACGCGACGGTGCGGTTGTCCGGCTGGTCGACGTATGGGGTGTGCTGACGCTGCTACCCGGGCTCCAGCGCGACTACACCCGCCCTGAGTTCGCCCGCGACCTGTATCTCCTGGACTCCAGCGGAGTCACGACCGCGCGGTCCGGCCGGCTGCTGCGTTGGCATGCCAGCTCCGGAACGCGGGGCTCCGGCACCCTGGCCACCGTGGCCCAGACGGGGCAGCAACAGCTCTACTGGGGCATCTCCTTCACGGACCGCTCGTGAGCGCCCGAGTGGGCTCCGAGGCCGCGGTGCTCGGGGGCGGGGTGCTCGGCGGCGGGGTGATGAGCGCGGTCGCCTACGCGGAGTTCCTCGGCGAGGAGTACCTGGCCTCCTACCTGCCCGCGGGTGGAGGGTCGGTCAAGCTCGTGGTGACCGGGGACGCCGCTGTCGCCGATCGGTTCGAGCGGTCCCTGCGTGGCGTGGCTGAGCGGCAGGACGCCCTGATGGTGTCCCTGTCCGCCGAGACGACCAGGGCCCACCTGGTCGACCAGGTGTTCTTCGCCGTGGCTGGACAGATCGACTGGGAGCAGGTCGCAGCCGCTGTCGTCGCCTCCGCCTACGACGACATCGCTGTCCCCGCTGCCGCCGGCCGGCTGACCGTGGCCGAGGTGGCGGCGGACCACGACCTCGACCCGCGCGAGCTCTACCGAAGCGTGCGGCGGCAGCTCGAGCACACCCTGCTGACCGAGACCACCCTGCCGCGCGAGCTGCGCCGGGCCCTGCTGCGGCTGGCCCAGGCGCATCTGGGCACCGGTGACGTCCACTCGGACGAGGTCCGGGTCGTCATGGGCTGGCTGACCGGCGAACCCGTCGGGCTGCGTGAGCTGCGTGAGGCGATGATCTACGCACGGGTCGGTCGCCACAACGCCAGGACGCTGCTCACCTGTCTCGGGCGCCTCCTGCTGCGCGCCGGGCATCGTGGGCTGGTCGTGCACGTGGACCTGACGCGGCTGGCCGAGGCGCGACGACCGGCGGTGCCCGAGCGCACCGGGATCTACTACAGCACCGCCGCGGTGCTGGACGCCTACGAGCTGCTACGCCAGCTCATCGACGCCACCGACGACCTGGTCGGCATGCTGGTCGTGGCGGTGGTGCCGCCGGAGCTGGTCAGCGACGAGAGGCGGGGACTGCCCTCGTATGCTGCTCTGCACCTCCGGGTCGCCGACGAGGTACGGGATCGACGCCGCACCAACCCGTTCGCATCCTTGGTCCGCCTCGACGTCCGGCTGGAGGCGGTGCGGTGAGCCCCGAACGCCTGTGGGACGGCGACCGGCTGGCCCGGCGCCGCGCCGTCGAGGCACTTCGCAGCGGAGTGCCCAACGCCGACGCGGTCGTCGCTCTGGGCTCGGGCCAGAGCGAGATCGAGGACCGGTTCTCCGGGCTGCTGGACAACATCGGTCAGCCCGGGAAGGCTCGGCGTGGTCGCGCCTCGATGCTGCTCGGCGCCGGGTTCGGGCAGGGGAAGAGCCACCTGCTCACCCACCTCGGCCACCTCGCGACCTCCGCCGACTTCGTGGTCAGCACCGTGGTGATCAGCAAGGAGACTCCGCTGCACGACCCCGCGAAGGTCTTTCGGGCTGCGGTGGAGTCGGCGGTCGCCCCCGACGGCGGCCGCGACGTGGTGGCTGATGCGGCGGCGGCGTTGGACCCGGACAGCCCCGGCTACGCCGACCTGCTGCGGTGGCTGCGCAGACCCGGCCAGGACATGAACGAGCGGTTCGACGCGACTCTCCTGCTGCACCAGCGCCTCGGCAGCGACACACCCGGCGCCGAGGAGGAGTACCTCGACACCATCGTCCGGTTCTGGTCCGGCGACCCGCTGCTGATGCCGGACCTGCGCCGTCAGCTCAAGGCTGTCGGCGAGGCCAAGACGTTCACCTTCTCCCCCGTCAAGGTCCGGGACCTGGCACGCCAGCGGATACGGTTCCTGCCTCGGCTGCTGCGCGCGGCGGGGTACGCCGGTTGGGTGGTGCTGCTGGACGAAGTCGAGCTGATCGGCCGCTACTCCTTGCTGCAACGGGGCCGGTCCTACGCTGAGCTGGCGCGCTGGCTCGACGGCGGTCCCGGTGACGACGGAGAGCCACTGGTCGTGGTCGCAGCGATGACAGACGACTTCGAGGCAGCGGTGCTGAGCGGCAAGAACGACCGGGAGGACCTGCCCCGCCGGCTGCGGGACAAGCAGACCGAGGAGTACGCCGAGATGGCCGCTCTCGCGGACGTGGGCATGCGGCACATCGAGCGGGATCTCCTGCCCCTGATGCCACCCGACGAGAAGGAGCTGGAGCGCGCCTACCGCACCCTGCGCCAGCTGCACGCGGCGGCCTACGGATGGGACCCACCGGACGTCGTGGGTCTGGAGAGGCTCGGCGCGACGAGGATGCGCCAGTACGTACGCGCGTGGATCAACGAATGGGACCTCGTCCGCCTCGACCCCGGCTATCGACCCATCACCGACGTGGTCGAGCTGGAAGGCGACTATCGCGAGGTCGCCGAACTGGACTCCGACAGCCCCTGAGCCTCGCCCAACGCCTCGCTCAGCCTGTCGCTGCGCCGGAGAGACCGGTGACGCCGGCGTCCGTGGTGCTGGGCCGAGCAACGGCCGATAAGGTGCCGGTCACTGCGGACAGGTGACCTGTCCTCATGACCGCTGACAGAGCCACTCCTCAGGAGCACCCCATGAACGGACCGGCAACAGCCACCGACGTAGCGACCCCCGCTGCTGCCCCGTCACCGTCTGCGTCGTCGTCCGCGTCGTCGTCCGCGCCGCCTGGGACGGCAGAGATCGGTGTCACCGGGATGGCCGTGATGGGCTCGAACCTCGCCCGCAACTTCGCCAGCAAGGGCTTCGTCACGGCCATCCACAACCGGACGGACGCCAAGACCAAGGCGTTGGTCGCCGAGCATGGCGCCGACGGGACCTTCGTCCCCGCGGCGTCCGCGGCCGACTTCGTGGCATCCCTGGCCACGCCGCGCAAGATCGTCATCATGGTCCAGGCCGGCGCTGCGACCGACGCGGTGATCACCGAGCTCGCCGAGCTGCTCGAGCCGGGGGACATCCTGATCGACGGCGGTAACGCGAAGTTCACCGACACCCAGCGCCGCGAGGCCGCCCTGCGCGAGCGGGACATCCACTTCGTCGGGTGCGGCATCTCCGGCGGCGAGGAAGGCGCCCTGAACGGCCCGTCGATCATGCCGGGCGGGTCGACGTCCGCCTACCAGTCCCTTGGCCCCATCCTGGAGAAGATCTCCGCCCACGTCGACGGCCAGCCGTGCTGCACCCACATCGGCGCCGACGGCGCCGGGCACTTCGTCAAGATGGTGCACAACGGCATCGAGTATGCGGACATGCAGCTCATCGCCGAGGCCTACGACCTCCTGCGCCGTGGCGCCGGCTGCACACCCGCCGAGATCGGCGACATCTTCGCCGACTGGAACAGCGGTGACCTCGACTCGTTCCTGGTGCAGATCACCGCCGACCTGCTCCGCCACGTCGACGCGGCCACGGGACAGCCCTTCGTCGACGTGGTCGCCGACGCTGCCGGCATGAAGGGCACCGGCACCTGGACGGTGCAGACCGCCCTGGACCTGGGCGTGCCGGTGTCCGGGATCGCCGAGGCGGTGTTCGCCCGCGGCCTGTCGTCCCAGGCGCGGCAGCGGACCGCCTCCCACGACCTGCCCGGCCCGCACGAGCCCGCCATCCCGACTGCCGAGCGCGACGCCTTCGTCGAGGACGTGCGCCGCGCGCTGTACGCGTCCAAGATCGTCGCCTACGCCCAGGGGCTCGACGAGATCGCGGCCGGCGCCGACGCCTACCACTGGGACATCGACCTCGGCGCGGTGGCCCGGATCTGGCGCGGCGGGTGCATCATCCGAGCCAAGTTCCTCAACCGGATCACCGAGGCGTACGACAGGGCCAATGACCCCCCGGCTTCACTGATCCTGGCGCCGTACTTCACCGCCGCGCTCGCCGGGTCACAGGACTCCTGGCGCCTGGTGGTGGCCAAGGCGGCGTACGCCGGGATACCGACGCCCGGATTCTCCGCGGCACTGGCCTACTACGACGGCCTGCGTTCCGAGCGGCTCCCCGCCGCGCTCATCCAGGCGCAGCGGGACTTCTTCGGCGCGCACACGTACCGGCGCAGCGACCGCCCCGGCGTGTTCCACACCATGTGGTCGAGCGACCGGTCCGAGGTGGAGGTCTCCGGGATCACGCCCGGCGTGAACGAGACGCCTCCCGCAGGCGCCTGAGGCGTAGCGAGCAAGGCATCTCTGGTCGGCCAGATGGGATGCCCTGAACCAACCGTCGGTCACCCCTACGTACGCCTTCACGGTGGCCAGTGTGAGGGCGTGAACCGGCGTCCCCGGGACGACAACTTGCGCGCGGGCTACCGGGCCGTGCGCCTGAAGAGTCGGGCGGGCTTGCCGACCGAGCCTTGGTAGGTCCGGCCGGTCTCGCGTAGCAGTCCGCGTTCCGGGGATGTCATGAAACGGCGCCACGTGTCCTTGGTCAGTCGTCGACCGAGGACCGCCTCGTGCAGCATCTGCAGCTGGTAGAGCGTGAACTCCTCGCCCAGCACGTGCATCGGGTCAGGCTGGTCAGCGTACGCGGCACGTGCCCACCTCACCGCCTCGGCGACGATCGCGTCGTGGTCGAACAGCAGTCCCCCAGGGCGGCCCGCGACGACAGCGGCCGGCGGCTCCCCCTCTACCGGAGCCAGCAGGCACGTCGGCCCCAGCACATGCTCCACCCGCGCATACGGGACCAGGTCGACGTGCGCCACGCTCATCACCCAGCCCCGGTCGTCCCGCGCCGGGTCGTCGAACACCCGCAGCTGCCGCGGGCTCTCCCCCTGGACCCCGACCTTGGTCCGCAGCGCCCGCAGTGCCGCGCGGTCCAGCGTCTCGCCTACGTGGATGAAGGTCCCGGGCAGCGACCAGGCACCCTCGCCGTAGCTCGGACCGCGCTGGTGCACCAGCACACAGAGCCGGCTTGGGCGCCCCGGCAGCACGCTCAGCAGCGCCACGTCGACCGCTACGGAGGGTCTGACGAAAGCGGCAAGGTCTGGCCAGGGTTCCGGCTCCACCCTGGACAAGATAGCTCATGCATGCTCTAATAGAGATAGCGCAACTTTGCGCTATCTCTAGAAGGGGGTGGAGCTCGTGAAGCTCCTCGACGTCCACCTGGGCAAGCCGCTCACCCGCGGCGCCCTGACCATCTTCCCGACCTGGAACGGCAGAGCCGTGGCCAGCCGCGGCTACGACGTCCACAGCGACCACCTCGCCGTCGACGAGCGCGCCGGGTCGGCCGTCGTGGCCGAGCTCGTCGTGACCAACAGCGGCCCTCGCCCCGTGCTCCTGCTCGAAGGCGAGCTGCTCGAAGGCGGCCAGCAGCACCGTGTCGCCGCCCGCTCGGTCCTGGTTGGTGCCGGAGCCGCACAGGTCCTCGACGTCCGCTGCGTCGAGCAGGGGCGCTGGTCCGGCGGCGCCGCGCACGGCCGCTCCGGTCGCCGCGCTCCGCTGAGCGTCCGCGTCGCCGAGGAGCAGCACGGCACCTGGGAGCGCGTCCACCGTCTTGAGCAGCGGTACGGCGGCTCAGCCACCAGCTCGCTGCTGGACGCCACGCGCAGCGCCGAAGGTGACGCCGCACAGCTGGTTGCCGGCATACGCCCACTGCCGTTCCAGTCCGGTGTGCTGCTGTGCCTGGGCGGCCAGCCGGTCCAGCTGGAGGCGTACGACTCCCCGCGCACCCTGGCGACCGTCTGGGAATCCCTGCTCCAGGCCGCCGCCCTCGACGCGCTCGGCATGCCGCCGGTCCCCACCCCGGGACGCCGTGCGCGCCGCTTCCTCTCCCGGGTCACCGTCGTCCCGACCGACCGGTATGACGCCGGGCTCGGCACCGGCGTGCAGGGACGGTCGGCCTATGCCCGCGTCGACGCGCTGATCTGGCGCGACCGGCCGGTCCACGCCGTGGCAGTCAACACCCGGCACCAGCTTGTCGAGGCGTGATCCGCAGCGACTTCTTCGCGACCGGCCACTGACACCACGGGTCCGGGTCCTCAGTCGTGCGTCTCCCGCGCGGCCAGGGCCTTCATCGCCAGCAGGTGCTCCGGTGACGCGGTGCTCACCCGCAGTCCCGGGTGGTCGAAGCTCAGCGGAGCGCCCGGGTCTCCCCCTGGCGCGACGTAGACGCTGCTCATTGAGCCACCAGCGCGGGAGACCGAGCTCATCGGCGAGCGCGTGCGCCTCAGCCAGCACGATCCCGTGGGGCAAGAGCACCGCGTCGATGTCGCGGGTAGCCCGGCGCGCGTCGTACGTGAGCGCCATGGCCGCTCCGCCGGTCACATAGATATCGCCGACGACCCCTCGTCGCTGCAGGCGTTCGCCGAGGCGACGGAACAGATCCTGGATGTGGGCGCGGTCCAGCAGGGGCTCGTCGACCGTGGTCACGCGACGCCCAGCTCGCCCGGCGCGACGAAGATGCCGCGGCTGCGGAAGCTCGCCGGTGCATGCACGACGGCGTCGACCCGGGCGGCCGCAGTGTCGAAGGGAAACCAGAAGACCGCCAGCCGCCGGCCGTACGCCCACGCCGCGGGCCCCCTGCCGTCGCGGGTGGCGAGGTGCTCGGCCAACGCGGCGAGGAAGACGTCCCACCGCTCGTCCCCGGTGGTCGGCGGCTCGTCGACGAGCAGCGCGGCCCGCTCGGCCACAGGCTCGTGCCGGTGCTCCTCTAGGAACTCCGCAACCAACCGCCACCGGTGCCTGTCGTCATCGGTTGCTCCCAGGTGACCGGCGAGGTCGACCAGCGTCATCGGCCGGTAGGGAGGCGCCGGCGGCCTCTGCTCCGCGGTCACACTCCTACGGTAGCCAAGGCACTGTATAGGTGGCGGTGCCCGCCTCCTGTCGCCGCCGTGAACGGCCGCGCTCAGGCTTCGCGAGGAGTGCCCCGTCTGGTGCCCGCGTCTGCTGCCCGGCACGCGCGCATGTGCGGACCGTCTCGGACTGCATCCCACGATGGTACCCTTCTGGTATGAGCATCCAGATCGCAGTCCGCCTGCCCGATGACCTGGTGGCCTTCGTGGACGACCTCGTCGCTCATGGCGATGCGCCGAGCCGAGCAGCGGTGGTGTCTCGAGCCCTCATGCGGGAGCGCCGTCGAAAGGTGGCGGAGCGGGACGCAGTGATCCTCGCCGGCGCAGCCAGGGACAGCGACTTCGACGGGCTCGCCGAGTTCGCGGCCACCACGCCGATGGACGACCTCGACTGATGCGACCGATTCACGCCGCGCGGCTGGACAAGACCCGCCCGGTGCTGATCCTCACCCGCGAGGTCGTGCGCCGCCACCTCAGTCGGGTCACCGTAGCGCCGATCACCAGCACCATCCGGGGCCTGTCCACGGAGGTGCCGGTCGGCCCAGCCAACGGGCTGGACCATCCCAGCGTTGTCAGTTGCGACAACATCGTGACGGTGCCGGTCAGTGCCCTCGGACGTCAGCTGGGTTTCCTGCTGGCAGAACAGGAATCGACGCTGACGGAGGCCATTCGCGCCGCGTTCGACCTCGAGTGAATGTCGCGCACTCCGCTCGACGGAGCGCACTTCTGCGGCGTCAGGCGCGTCATCCGTAGTGGTATCGGCAAGCCGCGATTCGGACCTCATCGTCGGCGATCTTGTACACCAAACCCTGCTCGTCGGTGATGCGTCGTGACCAGTAGCCGGCGAAGTCGTGCTTGAGTGCCTCGGGCTTGCCGATCCCCTGGTTGCCGTTGAGCCGGAGTGAAAGGGTCAGGGCAAGCCGAACTGCCACCACGCTCACTCGACTGCCGGGGGTGGCCCTCAGTCTCCAGGCGGCAGCAGCAGGGAGTGGTCCGGGTGGCGTTGCGTGAGCGGCTTGTCGAGAGTGGCGAGGACTCCACCGCGATCTCGTGCGAGGCTGACGAGATACGAGTCTGTGACGTGGCGGTGGCCGTGTACCGTGCTCAGTTCTGCGTCCACGTAAGAGACGGAGTCCGACCAGAAGTCGCACCGTGGATGCGCTCGGACGCGGCACAGCACGGCCTTCGCAGTCTCAGCTGACTCTCCCAGGCGCAGCAGGAAGCGGATGAGAGCTCCCTCGACGATGGGGCAAACGGCGAATCTGTCGACCTCCCCGATCCACTCACTCGACCGGTCGTGGTGCTGGTGCTCGGCTACCGTCAGCGCGATCAGCACGTTGGCATCTAGCAGGAACGTGCTCACTCGTCCTCCAGAGCGGCCGCCACGTCCTCAGAGGTGATCGTCCGGCCAACGGAGAGGACGGGAAGTCCCGAGCGCTTGTCGATCGACAGCGCGACGGGAGCTTCGAGCTGAGCCAGACCCCGTAGCGTCAGATCGGCAACGACCGAGGACAGTGAGCGGCCTTGCTCCTGAGCCAGTTTCGTGGCGCGCCGATGCACCGCAGGTGGGAGATCTACAGTCGTGCGCATACCTGCATCATAGGTGCATCGCAGGTGATGCACGTAGCGCGCCCGCGCGGGGCGGGGAAGCCCTCGCCGCTCACTGCGGAAGATCCTTGAACCGCCGGACGCGGCCGGCACCTGAGCGACCAGCTGTGTTGTCGAACAGTCGACGTTTGCTGACCTGCCGATGAGGCAAGCGACCCCAGTACACGGGTTATCGTCGAACCGTCCGGTGGCTCCGGGACCGATGCAGTCAGAGGTGTCCACTTGGCGACCAAGGTGCTCCGCCCTCAGCTGCGCGCCTGCACGGCGACCGTCGAGGCGACGAAGGGCCCGGTGCGCCCGCCCGTGCTGGTCTTCGCCCGAGAGGGCGACCCCACCGAGCTCCCGGTGCTCGCCTAGGCCGCAGACCCGCTTCACCCAGCCCCTACCTCCGGAGGTCTTGTGACTCTGCACCTCAGCACCGCCCAGCTGGACCGAGCGGCAGGGTCCCTCGTAGCCATGGGGTGCGGAGACGCTCTCGGCGCCCGGTTCGAGTTCGGGCCGGCGCTGGGGCGCGACGTCGACCTGAGCATGAAGGCGAGCGCCACGTGGGAGCGTGGCGAGTGGACCGACGACACCTCCATGGCCGTCGCCATCGCCGAGGTGAGCGCCGACGGCGCCGACCTGCTGTCGCCGGCCGCACAGGACCGGATCGCCGCCCGATGGGCGACGTGGGCTCCCGGAGCGAAGGACGTCGGCATTCTCACCGGCGCTGTGCTGCGCGGCGCGTCACGGGCCGCAGCACGCAAAGCCGCCGAACGCGGGTACGACCGCCCCACCGCCGCCGACTGCGTCGCAGCCGCCGCCCGGTACGACGAGGACCACCACCACAAGTCCGCGGGGAACGGCTCCCTCATGCGCACCGCCCCCGTCGCCCTCGCCTACCTGGACGACCCCCACGGCCTGGTCAAGGCGGCCACGGAGCTGAGCGCGATGACCCACGCCGACCCCGAGGCCGGCGAGGCCTGCGTGCTGTGGTGCCTGGCGATCCGGCACGCCGTCCTGCATGCCAGCTTCGATGGGCTGCGGAAGGGACTGGGGTACCTGCCCGGAGACCGGGCCACGGTGTGGGCAGATCGGCTCGACGAGGCCGAGAGGAACGACCCCTCGCGCTTCGGGCACAACGGCTGGGTCGTCCAGGCGCTGCAGGGCGCGTGGTCTGCGATCCACACGACGCAGATCCCTGACGGCGACCCGTCGCAGCGGTTTCCCGCCGCCCACCTTCGGCGCGGGCTGGAGGCGGCGGTTCGCGGCGGCAAGGACACCGACACCGTCGCGGCGATCGCCGGGCAGCTGCTCGGCGCCCGGTGGGGCGTCTCGGCTGTGCCGTCGACCTGGCGTCGCGCGCTGCACGGATGGCCCGGGCTGCGCGCGGACGACCTCGTGCGCCTCGGTGTGCTCACCGCTCGGAGCGGCAAGCCCGACAACGAGGGCTGGCCCAGCGGCGCCCACGTCGACTACGGGACGTGGGGCGACAGTCGCACGCTGGTGCGCCACCCGCACGACGACAGGGTCTGGCTCTCCGGCGTCGGCCACCTCGCCCGCGTACCCGACGGCGTAGACGCGGTCGTCTCGCTCTGCCGGCTCGGCACCGACGACATCCCCGGCGAGGGCGTCGCGGTGGGCGACCACGTGCAGATGTGGCTGGTGGACAGCGTCGACCCGACCAAGAACCCGAACCTGGACTACGTCCTGGACGACGCCGCCTCGGCCGTGAAGAGCCTGCGCGAGGAGCAGAAGACGGTGCTGCTGCACTGTGTGCAGGCGCAGAGCCGCACGCCTACCGTCGCTGCCCTCTACGGGGCGAAGGTCACCGGTCGAAGCCCCCGCGACGCCCTGGATGACGTCCAACGCGCCCTGCCCAAGGCCCACCCGAACCCCGCCATGCTCGCCGCGCTGGACCGCCTCTCATGACGGGGACCAGCTTCGCGCCGACTGTATGCGCCGAAGGGGACCGAGCGATGATCACCGCGGCACTGTGGCGACCCGCAGCAGAGCCCGAGGCAGTCCCGTTGGAGACGGCAGAGACGACGCCCGACGCGCTGCTGGTGCTGAGCGTCGAGGCAACACTCGACGCCGCGGAGAACGTGTTTCGCACGCTCCATCGGGTATGCGGCGAGCAGCTGACGCTGGAGATGGTCGAGGACCTGCTCGACCCGGACGAGCTTCCCGAGGTCAAGCAGTTCGGCGAGGGGGGCCGGCTGCGCAAGGTCTCCTCGTTCGGGGTCCGCCTTCTCGAGCACGAGCCTGACCGAGACCGCGGGCTGGTGTTCGAGCCAATCGAGTTCCTCGCCGGCGATGGCTGGCTCGTTCGGCACTGGCAGCCGCCCCAGACCTACCCCCTTCGGCTCGCCGAGTCGAACGACACCGAGGAGCACCGACGCGACGACCGGCGGATGCACGAGGAGGTCGAAAGAGCCGTAGTCCAGCGGTGGCTCGAGAAGGGACACACCGCCGGTGACCTTGGCGTCCTCTTCCTCTACGAGCTGGCCCTGCGGTACTCCAAGGCACGCAAGGTCCTGTGGACCTGGTTCAACGCCTGGGAGGTCGACTTCTACAACCTTTCTCCCGATGGCGTGAACGCGGACGAGCTCTCACGCAGGCTTCGGGACCTCCACCGGCTCCATGGGGAGCTGAACCGGCGGCTGGGTGGGCTCGACGTGCCGCGGAAACCATGCCGACAGAGGCTGGTTCGCCAACGTCACGCAGCGTGAGACCGCTCAGGGCGTTGACGAGATCGTCGACCGCTCTCTGAGCAACCTGCGCGGCTTCAGCGACTCGCTGCGCCAGGCTGTCACCTTGACGCAGAGCTACACGACGTTGCGGCACTTCGCCCTGGCGGAGGAGCAGACCAAGCTGGCGGAGCAGCAGAGGGAGGCGACCCGGCGCCTGCAGAAGCGTTTCGAGCTGATCACCGCAATCCTGCTCGTGCCCACGCTGGTCGCAGGGTTCTACGGGGCCAACACCAGCCTGCCCGGTGGGGGCCACTGGTCCGGTTTCGTGGCCATGGTCACCCTGATGGTGCTCGGCAGCGCCGCCACCTACGCAGCGCTGCGGTCGCGGAGACACGACGATGGACCGACGCGGTGACAAGCAGACGGGCCGAACGAGGTGGCAGCGAAGCGATCCGTTGGTCGCAGACCTGGCAGGCGCGTGCACCCCCCTTTGACGCGCTACTCCCGGGCCTCCTGCTGCTCGACCAGGCCGGCGACCACCGCCGCCTGCACCTCGTTCAGCGCCCGGAGCCGCTCGGCGGGCGGCAACGCCCCGAGGGAGTCCACCGCTGAGCGCACCGCCCGTGGCAGGGAGGGTCCGGGCTCGTCCGACGCGCGCGCTGCATGGGCGGGGTTGGCCAGCCAGCGTGACGCCGCCTGGGGGGCGGCAGCCGGCGGCGACGACGACGGCCCCTGCGGAAGTGCCGCGAACAGGTCGCCGGCCGGGATCATCAGCGCCCGGGCAAGTGCGTGCATCGCCTTGGGCGACGGAAGCCGGTATGCGGTCTCCAGCTGCGAGATGTACGGATAGGACAGGCCGGTGCTCTCCGCGAGGTCTCGGCGCGACATGCCGACCGCGTGGCGGCGCGCCCTCAGCAGCGCCGCGAGATCGTCACTGCCGCCCTTGCTGCTCCCCACCGCCATGGACAATGCTCCTTGCATAACTCTCGTCCCTATATTATGCTCGCAGCATCATACCACCACGGCGCCTGCAGGGCGCCGAGAGACCAGGGGGGAACATGCGCGTCAAGGCTCATCTGGAGGTCGACGTCGTGGCGCTGGAGACGCGGGACGAGGTCAGCGTGCTGCTGGAGGTCACCGCACCTGACCTGCCGACCAGCGGCCGGCGCCCACCCGCCACTCTCGTCGTGGTCCTCGACCGCAGCGGCTCGATGTCCGGGCAGCGGCTCAACGGTGCCAAGCGCGCGCTGCGTGACCTCGTCGACCGGCTCGACCCGGCCGACAGCTTCGGACTGGTCAGCTTCGACGACTCGACGAGCGTCGTGGTGCCGGCCGGCCCACTCAACGACAAGCCGTCGACCAAGCGGGCCATCGACTCGGTGACGCCAGGGGGAAGCACGGACCTGTCCGCCGGCTACCTGCGCGGGCTCCAGGAGGTACGCCGCGCCGCAACCGCCGGCGCCGCGCGCCTGCTGCTGATCAGCGACGGCCACGCCAATGCCGGTGTCACTGACCCGCAGCAGCTCCGCCACGTGGCGGCGAGCGCCTCCACCAACGGCGTCACCAGCACGACCCTCGGCTACGGCCTCGGCTACGACGAGACCCTGCTCGGCGCGATCGCGCGAGGCGGCAACGGCGCCGAGCTCTTCGCCGAGGACGCCGACTCGGCGGTCGGGCAGATCGCCGGCGAGGTCGACGGGCTGCTGGCGCAGTCAGTGCAGGCCGCTTCGCTGCTGGTGACCATGGCCTCCCCCGTCGCCGGCGTCCGGATCGCCAACGACCTGCCCGCGCAGCCGGTCCCGGACGGGATCATGGTCGAGCTCGGTGGCTTCCTCTCCGGCGAGCTCCGCAAGCTGGTGCTGACGTTCACCGTGCCGGGCATGCCCGCGCTGGGCCTGGCCCGGATCGCCACGCTGGCGCTGCGGTATGTCACCGTCCCGGGCCTGGTCGAGGAGACCGTCACCATCCCGGTCCACGTCAACGTCGTCCCGGGCGACCAGGCGGCGGGCAGGATCGCCGACCCGGTCGTCGCCAGCGAGCGGGTGTACCTGTCCGCACAGGCGTCGAAGCGGGATGCCTCCATCCAGCTCCAGGCGGGCGACGCGAGCGGAGCCGTCCATCTGCTGCGCATGGCTCAGGCGGCTGTCGGCTGCGCTGCGGTGTCGGCTGACGGCTACCTGTCGCTCGAGCTGCGCGAGGAGTCCGCCGTGCTGGACGGGCTGATCACCGAGACGACACAGGGCTCGGCTGCCAGGGCCTCCAAGATGATGTCCAGCGACTCCACGCTCAAGTCGCGCACACGCGGCCGCCGCGCGCGATGATCGCGGCACCGGGCCTGAGACGCTCAGGCGATGAGCGCTCGCGCTTCGCGCTCCTGCGCCCGGACGTTGCGGATGACGCGGTATACGTCCAAGGGGTTGTCCCTGTGCCACCGGGCGACCGCGGCGCGGTCCCTGCGCACGAGAGTCGGGGCGGCACCGCTGTGGCGGTGCCACCAGTCCAGCGCGTCGCAGCTGTAGCCGACCGCGGCGATCGGTCGGGCCAGACGGATAGCGTCCAGCGCCGCTACCGGCGTGCTCCCGGTGGCCAGCAGGATCGCGAAAGCCATGGACGGACCACGGTTGATGCCCATGTGGCAGTGCGCGAGCACCCGTGCCTGCGCGTCCGCCAGCGCAGCGCGTGCAGCCTCGACGCCGTCGTCGAACCACTGATCGGGCATCGCCTGCCCGGCGTCGTCCTGGCCGTTCCAGACGTACACCAGGTCCGGTGCGTAGGCGTCGAAGAAGCCCTCGTCGGAGCACTCCAGCCGGTTGTCGATGACGTGGGTGATGCCCGCCGCCCTGATGTCCTCCAGGTCGGCCAGCATCGCCGCCGTGCCCAGATGTGCCGGCAGGTCGCCACCGGTCCAGATGCGGGCGGTCACTCTGCTGATGTTTGCCATGTCGGTCCCCTTGCTCGACGTCTGACTGCCTGTCGCTGTAGGGGCGTCAACGGAGGGCAGAAGTCAACATCAGGCAGCGGTCCGGTCAGCCGCAGGTTCGCGTTGGCCCAGTCCCCGGCTAGCAGCTCAGCGGACGGCCTACCGTCGAGGATGAGCGCCGAGAGCGACGAGCTGGCCCAGCAGGTATACCGCTACGCTCTCGCGATCGCCCGGGGCGATGCGGGACTGCGCTGTCGCGGCGATGTCGGACCGGAGGACGTCGCGCAGGACGTCACCGTGCAGTTCGACCGCAGGGAGCTCGAGCCCGACAGCTGGAGGGCCTGGACCGCCACGGCGACCCGCAACCGGCTCGTCGACATGGCCCGGCAGCGACATGCAGTCCCAGCGCAGGAGGCGGAGCTCTCGGCACGCATCGAACCGGCCAAGGGACCGAGCGCCGGCGTCATCGCCAGGCGACAGCTGCAGCTGGTCATGGGGACCCTCGGCCCCGTCGAGTTCGACGTGCTCAGCGCACACCTGCTCGGCGCCACCAACGCCGAGATCGCTGCCCGCCAGCAGTACGCGTCGTCGAAGGTCGCTGCGTCCACGATCTACCGGGTGAAACGGAAGCTGCAGCGCGCCTTCCCGGAGCTGCGGTTCGACCTCGAACCCCAGCGCGTGTACTGAGGCCCCCGTTGCGTGACGACGACGATGGCGCTACCGCGGACGCTGACCCGGGAAAGGCGTCACCCGCAGCCGTATTCGAGGTGCACCGCGGCGCCGACGACTCACCGGTGATCGTGCACGTCCCGCACTCCTCAGCAGACATCCCCGCCGACGTACGTGCCGACCTCCTGCTGTCCGACGACGACCTCGCGCTCGAGCTGGCACACATGACCGACCTGCATACCGACCTCATCGCGTTGCACGCCGGCAGGCTCTCGTCCACGTCACCGTGGATCTTCGTCAACCGCCTGTCCCGTCTGGTCGTCGACCCCGAACGCCTCCCCGATGATCAGAGGAGATGGCCGCGGTGGGGATGGGCTCGGTGTACACCCGCACCAGTGACGGCCGACCGCTTCGCCGGAGGGACCCGACGCGGGACGCCCGCCTGGTCGCCACCTACCTTCAGCCCTACGCCGACGCTCTGGCCGACCTGGTGGACGACCGGCTGGCAGCGGTGGGTCGCGCCGTCATCGTGGACGTGCACTCCTACCCGACCGTGTCCCTGCCGTACGAGATGCACGCCGACGGCCAGCGCCCCGCAGTCTGCCTGGGTGTGGACAGCCGGCACACGCCGTCCTGGCTGCTGGAGGCGGCAAGGGCGACCCTGGCGCCGTTGGCCGGGATCGCCGTCAACGAACCGTTCGCCGGCACGTACGTGCCGCTTCGTCACTTCGGAAGCGACCTGCGCGTCGCATCAGTCATGGTCGAGATACGACGGGATACCTACATGTCCGAACCCGGTGGCCCTCCCACGGCGGCGCTGGACCTGACAGCCGCGGCTCTGGCCCGGCTGCTCAGCGCGCTGGCGCCCTGAGCTCCCGTCCCCGGCCGCTCCCGGCTAGAAGATCCTGATCGCGACCTCCGCCGGCGCCGCCAGCAGTGTGCCGATCTCGTCGTCCATCCGCACCAGCGTGACCGATGCGCCGGCCATGTCCAGCGACGTGCAGTACTCACCCACGTAGCTGCGACGTACGGTGATGCCGCGGTCGGCAAGCTGCTGGTGCGCCCGGCCGTACAGGATGTACAGCTCGCTGATCGGTGTGCCGCCGAGCCCGTTGACCATCAGGGCCACGTCGTCGCCACTCTGGTAGGGCAGGTCGCTGACGACGGCCCCGACCAGCAGGTCGACGAGCTCGTTCGCGGACACGAGCTTCTCACGGCTGCGGCCGGGCTCCCCGTGGATGCCTACGCCCATCTCGATCTCGTCCGCACCGAGGTCGAACAGCGGCTCGCCCTTCGCCGGAGGGGTGCACGCCGTGAGCGCCATCCCCATGGTGCGGGTGACGGCGTTGACCTTCTCGCCGATGCGGACCACCTCGTCGAGATCGGCGCCCTGCTCCGAGGCGGCGCCCACGGCCTTCATCACGAAGAAGTTACCGGCGACGCCGCGACGCCCGATGGTGTAGGTGGAGTCCTTCACCGCCACGTCGTCGTCGATGATCAGCGTCCGGACCTTCACCCCGTCCGCGGCGCTCATCTCCTGGGCCATGTCGAAGGCCATCCGGTCGCCGGTGTAGTTGTTGACGAGCAGCAGCACGCCCTTGTCGGACGCCAGCAGCTTGGTGGTCTCGTAGACGTAGTCCATCGGCGGTGCCGCGAACACATCGCCGGGGCACGCCGCATCGAGCATCCCCTTGCCGACCGTCATCACGTGCGCCGGCTCGTGACCCGAGCCTGAGCCCTGGATGATCGAGACCTTGTCGTCGCGTGGCGCGTCCGTGCGCATGATGAGGTTGTACTCGGGCACGTACCTCAGGGTGGACGAGTTGGCCAGCGCAATGCCCTGCAGCATCTCGGGAACGAAGTTCTTCGGGTCGTTGACGAACCTCTTCATGCGTTCTGCTCCTCCTGTGTCCACGCCTGAGCGATCTGCTCGACGATGACGGCCACCGCCGTCGCCCCGGCATCCACCGATCCCCGGCTCCGATCGCCGGTGTACGAGGCTCTGCCCCGCCTGGCGACGAGGTCCGCCGTCGCATCGGCCGCCTTGCGGGTCGCCACGGCCGCCTCGCTGAGCGCGTCCCGGGCGCTCGGGCCCGATGCCAGAGAGGTCTCCAGGGAGTCGGCGAGCGGGCCGAGCGCATCGAGCAGCGTCTTGTCGCCGAAGTCGGCCTTGCCGCGCGCCATGATCCCCGCGATGGCGCTTCGCAGCATCTCCACCACCGTCGCCCCGTTGAGCTCCTCGGCGTTGCCGGCCACCATGCCGGCCCGGATGAACCCCGTGCCCCAGATGGGCCCGGAGGTGCCACCGATGCGGGACGTCAGCAGCATCCCGGTCTTCTTGAGGAAGGTCCCGATGTCGCTGCGGTCCAGGGTGGCGTACTCGGCGTCGAGCTTCTCGAAGCCCCTGGCCAGCGAGTAGCCGAAGTCACCGTCGCCGACGACGGAGTCGAGGTCCCCGAAGTACTTCTCGTTCTCCAGGCAGGTCTTGGTGATCGTGGTGACCACGAGGTCGACCTGCCTCCAGCTATCGGCCATGCGCGTGCTCCTCAACCGGCACGGACCCCTCCTCGACGAGAGGCTTCACCTTGTCATCGCGCCTGCAGCCTGTCCAGACGAGCCGAGTCCGCCGAGACGCCCTTCAGCGATCGGGCCGGGGGTCCTCGAGCCGGTACACGCGACGCGCGTTGCCACCGCATACCAGCTCGGCCAGGTGGGCGGCGTCCTGCTCCGTCATCTCGCCCGCGGCGACCAGCGACCCGAGCACCGACGCGAGCCCGCGACGGAACAGCAGCGCTCCGAGGTGGTACAGCTCGCCGAGCCCGAAGGCGTCGGAGGAGAACAGCAGCTTGCCGAAGGGCACGAGCTCCAGCGACTCGCGCAGCAGGGTCGGCGAGAGGGCGCCGGCGTTGTGGGTGGCCAGGCCGAGGTCCATGAACACGTGGTCGAAGACCTGCGCCAGGTAGGCGGCGTGGCGGTGGAACGGGTAGTTGTGCAGCAGCAGCACCGGCACGCCCCGGTCGGCCGTGGCTCGCAGGAACCCGGTCAGGCACAGCGGGTCGCAGTCGCGCAGGTCGACGTCGTTGTCGCCGTAGCCGACGTGGAGCTGCAGCGGCAGCCCCACCTCGATCGCGGTCCAGGCCAGCCACCCGTTCACCACTGGATGCGCGATGCGGTACCCGCCGTCCCGGTCGGGGCGGACCCCGGCCACCGCGCGGGCCAGCTCGCCGGCAGTGGGTCTGGCAGCCGGGAGCTGCAGACCCGTCCGGTAGGCGGCGATGCTCTTCGCCGCGACGGCTCCCGTGGAGCGCAGCCGGCTCTCGAGCGCCCCTGCGAAGTCGTCCGGCGAGGCCCCGGCAGCGAGCACCTCCTGCCCCAGGCGCTCGAGCCGGACGATCTCGTGCGCCGTCCCACCGGCCATCGTCGCAAGGTCGTCCGGCGAGCAGAGGCCCTGCGGCTGGTAGCCCGTGTCGACCAGGAACTCGACGATCCCCGTGCCGGAGACGAACCGCCGGTTGACCTCCGCCGCGCCGAGCTCGCGCCGGCGCGCCAGGTACGCCTCGGCCGGCGCATGCGGGTCGAGGTCGAGGACGGGCGCGCACCACCGGCGCACGGCCACACCGAGCATGGAGTCGAACAGCGTGGTACCCAGCGGTGACGGGCCGTCCGCCTCGTTGAGCAGCGACTCGAACTCCCGGCGGTCCAGGTCGCGAGCCACCAGCCCGTGGCAGTGGTGGTCGACCAGGGGCCTGTCCCGGAGCGTCGACGGCTCCTGGCGAGCAGTGCTCAGACCGGCACCCGCTCGCTCTCGTCGGACACGTCGGCCATCCGCAGGGACAGCCGCCGAGCCAGGCCGGGGACGGCGAACATGACGACGGTGACGACGCCGAGCCAGCCGAAGGCCACGATCGGGAACCACCGCGGCGGACCGGAGGTGGGATAGGGCAGGACGTTGCGGTAGATCGTGTAGGCCAGCATCAGCAACGCCGCGACCGGGATGACCACCTGCCACTGGGGCACCGGCAGCCGCCTGTCCACGAAGACCAGCTTGATGCACCCGATGGTGGCCAGTACGTAGGCGACGAGCAGGATCAGCGTGCCGATCGTCCCGCTCCACAAGAAGGTGTCGAACGGCTTGGCGTGGAAGGCCGCGGCGCACAGCACCGCGATCGCAGCGATGAGCGCGGTGATCGCGACGGCGGCCGCAGCCGGCGTGCCGTTGTGGCCGGTCCTTCCCAGGGGGTGACCGGGTGAGAGGTCGCGGACCACGGCGAACAGCAGCCGCGACGCGCCCACGATACACGCAAGGCAGCACGCGAAGGCGCTGACGCACGCGCCGAGCGTGACCAGGTCACCGGCCCAGGCGCCGACATAGGACCTGCCGAGGTCGCCCATCAGGGCGGAGGACCCGACGAACCTGGCGACGCCCGCCTTGTCGGTGCCGAAGGCCATCATCTCGATCGCGGTGACCACGGTGAAGTAGATGCCCCCGAAGATCGCGGTGCCGAGGATCGCCCGCGGTATGTCGCGCCTCGGGTGATGCGCCTCCTCGCCCAGCGTCGCCGCGGCCTCGAACCCGGCGAAGGAGAGGAGTCCGAAGACGATCCCGAGGAACAGGGCCGAGTTGTCTGTGCCAGGGGCGACCTTGAACACGTCCGCGGTCACGTGCGCCCCGCCCGGAGCGCCTCCGGCGAGCATGCGGACCAGGACGATCGCGGCGATGACCAGGATGAGCAGGACGGTCAGTCCCTCGGTGGTGAGCAGGACCGACGTGGCCCGCTTCGCAGGCAGGATCGTCAGAGCCAACGCGGCGACGAGCGCCACGGCGCCGACGGCGAAACCGGCCCACCAGGGCTGGTTGCTCCAGATGCCAATGGCGTCGAGGAAGCTGGCTCCGAAGATGCCGGCGGCCGAGGAGGTGACCAGGCCGTAGAAGACGTAGGTGCCCATCAGCCCCATACCGGCGATGGCGCCGGCGCGGGGTCCCAGGGTGGCGCCGGCGAAGACGTACACCGACCCGGCGTGCCGGTAGTACTGGCACAGCCGGACGAAGACGTAGGCGATCAGCAGCACCGCGATCGCGGCCAGGAGAAACGCGAGCGGGGTCGCCCGACCGACCAGCCCCGCGGTGCCCTGGGGGTTGATGTTGGCCGCCATGCTCGGCGCCATCAGCGCCACCGAGATGCCGACCGCCTGCCACACGGACAGGCTCGGCCGGAGCGTGGCGTGGTTATCGGTCGCGACCATGGCAGGGTCCCCCTGAGCTCGGTGGTGAGTGCTGCTGCTACCGCCTACCATCCGGAGTGTGCGGTCGACCGTCCCGTTTGTCCACTAGCCACGACCTGCTCCCCGAGAGGCTGCCCATGGATTCCGCCGAGCGGGAGCGACGGAGCAAGGTCGCCGCGGGTCTGGTCGCCGCGCTCAGGGCGCAGGGTGTCGTCGCGGTGGCCATGACCTTCGTCGACAACTCCGGGATGACGCGGGTGAAGGCCGTGCCGCTGGAACGGCTTTCGCAGGCCGCCGCCTGGGGGGTGGGCACCTCCACGGTCTTCGACTACTTCCGCTTCGACGACTGGGTGGCCGCCCCGCTGGACGGCACCGGCCCGGTCGGTGACCTGCGGATCATCCCCGACGTGCGGCGGGTCGTCGCGCTCAGCGCGCAGCCGGGGTGGGCGTGGTCGCCGGGCGACAGATACCAGCAAAGTGGCGAGCCGCACCCCAGGTGCAGCCGGCTGCTGCTCCAGCGCCAGGTCGACGAGCTCGCGGCCGACGGGATCACGGTCAAGTGCGCCTACGAGATCGAGTGGGTCGTCTCGCACGGCCCCGGGGAGGACTTCCACCCCGCTGTCACGGGTGCTGGGTACGGCATGGCTCGGCTCGTCGCTGGGTCGGACTACTGTCGCGACGTCGTGGAGGCGCTGAGCGAGCAGGGCATCGAGGTCGAGCAGATCCACCCTGAGTATGCCGCCGGACAGTTCGAGATCTCGGTCGCAGCCGAGTCTCCGGTCGACGCCGCGGACACGGCGGTCCTGGCACGGACGACGATCCGGGCCGTCGGTCACCAGCACGCGTTCCGGACCTCGTTCTCGCCCAAGGTCGACCCGGCCGGGGTGGGAAACGGTGGGCACGTGCACCTGAGCCTGTGGCGGGACGGCCGCAACCTGATGGCCGGCGGCGATGGGCGGCACGGGCTCACCGAGACCGGCGGGGCCTTCAGCGCCGGGATCCTCTCCCGGCTGCCTGCCCTGCTCACGATCGGCGCCCCCAGCGTGGTGTCCTACCTGCGCCTGGTCCCCGAGCACTGGGCCGGCGCCTACGCGTGCTGGGGTCTGGAGAACCGTGAGGCGGCGATGCGGATGGTGACCGGCACCACCGGCAGCACCGACTGGGCCGCCAACATGGAGGTCAAGTGCTTCGACCTGCTGGCCAACCCCTACCTGCTGCTGTCCGCGCTGCTCGCGGCCGGGTCGGCAGGCATCGCCGAAGGTGCGGCGCTCCCCGAGCCGGTCGACGTCGACCCGGGTGCCCTGACGCCGGAGTCGCTGCAGGAAAAGGGCATCGAGCGGCTGCCCACGAGCCTGCGCGCGGCGCTGGACGCGTTCGTGCAGGACAAGGCCCTGCGGCAGGCTCTCGGCGGCCCCCTCGTCGACTCCATCGCTGCCGTCCGGGAGTCGGAGATCGAGCTCTTCGCGACTGCCTCCGAGGACGAGGTCGCAGCAGCCATCCGCTGGGCGCACTGACGGGTGACACCGGACCAGGCCCGGCGCCGGTTCGCGGCCGCGCGGGTGGCTCGCCTCGCGACGACGGATGCTGCAGGCGTCCCACACCTGGTGCCGATGGTCTTCGCCGTCTCGGGGGACACCATCTTCAGCGCGGTCGACTCCAAGCCCAAGCGCAGCACGGCGCTGCGGAGGCTGGCGAACGTCGCCGAGAGCCCACGGGTCGCCGCCATCGCCGACCACTACGACGACGCCGACTGGTCCGCGCTGTGGTGGGTGCGCGTCGACGGCTCCGGCCGCGTGCTGCATCCAGAGGACCCTGAGGCCGTCGCAGCGGTCGGGCTGCTCGCCCAGCGCTACGCCCAGTACCGTGACCTGGCGCCTACCGGCCCGGTGCTGGCGATCGACGTCGCCCGCTGGTCCGGCTGGTCGGCCGGTCCCGATCTGGGGGCAGGTCCTCCGACGAGGTCTTGATGTCGGATTGACGGCAGTGGGACTATCGGGCGGTGACTGCTGCCGAGGCCCAGACGATCTCCTATCCCTCAGCCACCTTGCGGACCCGCCGCCGAGGTCCCGAGCAGCTCGCACCGCACGTCATCGTGCTGTTCGGCGCGACTGGTGACCTCGCCCGGCGCAAGCTGCTGCCGGGGATGGCGCACCTGGCACTGTCCGCACTCACGCCGAACATCGAGATCGTCGGCACCTCGCTCGAGGAGTACACCGAGGAGGGCTTCCGGTCGTTCGCCGAGACCGCTCTGAAGGAGTTCCACCACCGGGAGCTGAACAGCGAGCAGTGGGAGGCGTTCGCCGAGAAGCTGACCTACGTGCCGCAGGCTGCGGGCGCGGCCGGGCTTTCGGAGGCAGTCGCCGCGGCCGAGGCCAGGCTCGGCGAGGGCGTCCGGCGACTCCACTACATGAGCGTCCCGCCGAAGGCGGCACCGGCGGTGATCACCATGCTCAAGGATGCCGATCTGGTGGATCGCTCCCGCGTGGTCATGGAGAAGCCGTTCGGCACCGACCTGGCCAGCGCCATCGAGCTGAACGACCAGGTGCACGAGACGTTCCACGAGCGTGACGTCTTCCGCATCGACCACTTCCTCGGCAAGGAGGCCGCCCAGAACATCCTGGCCTTCCGCTTCGCCAACGGCCTGTTCGAGCCGATCTGGAACCGCAACTTCATCGACCACATCCAGATCGACATCCCGGAGAAGCTGGGCCTGGACAGACGGGCCGGGTTCTACGAGTCGACCGGCGCGTTCAAGGACATGGTGGTCACCCACCTCTTCCAGGTCCTCGCGTTCGTCGCGATGGAGCCGCCGACGGCACTGGAACCGCGGGCGATCAGCGAGGAGAAGAACAAGGTATTCCGGTCCCTCCTTCCGCTGGACCCCGGGCACGTGGTCCGTGGCCAGTACAGCGGCTACCGGGAGGAGGAGGGCGTGGCACCCGACTCGGACACCGAGACCTTCATCGCGCTCAAGTGTGGCCTCGACAACTGGCGCTGGGCCGGCGTGCCGTTCTACCTGCGCACCGGCAAGCGGATGGCAGAGGGCCAGCGGATCATCTCCATCGCCTTCAAGGAGGCACCCAAGAGCATGTTCCCGCCCGGCTCCGGCGTGGGCGCCAACGGTCCCGACCACCTCACGTTCGACCTCGCGGACGAGTCCCGGGTGTCGCTGTCGTTCTACGGCAAGCGGCCCGGGCCCGGGATGCGGCTGGAGAAGATCAGCATGCAGTTCTCCACCCAGGAGACCGAGGGTGCCGACGACGTGCTGGAGGCGTACGAGCGCCTCATCCTGGACGCCATGCGTGGCGACCACACCCTGTTCACCACCGCGGAGGGCATCGAGAGCCTGTGGGAGCGCTCGGCCCAGCTGCTCGAGGACCCGCCACCGGTGAAGCCCTACGCTCCCGGCACCTGGGGTCCCAACGCCATCCACCAGCTCATCGCGCCCCATGCGTGGCGGCTGCCGTTCGAGCGGGCCTGGCGGGAGAAGAAGTAGCCAGCCGGGCCGGACCTCCGCCTCCGGGACGCCGGCAGCGTTCCTGGTAGAGCTCGAGGCCCTGGTAGAGCTCGGGGCGGTCGGCGGGCTGCCCATGCGCTGGTCCACGTGCGTGGCCAGGTGCGACTGGGCTGCGTTGGTCACGACGCGGATCAGCGCCACGACCACGTAGGTCCGGATCGGCAGATGCCTGTACACCGTGGTTGTTGCCCGAGGCGGATCGGCTGCGCCAGCACCACCAGCCGCCAGCCCACCCCTACCGAACCCAGTCGCGATCCGGGCCCAACGCAGCCCTGGACGACAGCGGCCGCGGGTTAGCGTCCGAGGACAACGCTTCGTGGCGAGTCGGGAGTCGGCAATGGGCAGCTTCCTGGTCCTCGTCGGCCTCGTGGGCCTCGTGGGCCTCGCGGCGGGGATGGTCAGGCGCCGGCGGCTGAGCTGGACCGCTCCCGCCAGGCGACGCCGGGCGGTGCTCGTGCTGCTGGGGTCGATCGCCGCACTGATCGCCGGCAGCGCCGCGTCGTCCCAGCCGGCACCTCGACTGGATGCCCGACGCACGGCGGCCCTGCATTTGACCCATGACACCCACGCCGGACCGTCGCCAACGTCGTCCCACGCCACGGCCATGGCCACGGCCGCGCCGCCCGCGGTGCCTGCTCCTGCCCGGACCACGCGACCGACGGCCGCCCGCCCGGTTGCCGCGGCCACGCCCCCGGTGCAGCGCCTCGCCTCCCTCAGCCGGACCGCTAGCGGGGCAGCCCTGCCCGACCGGCACCGCACTCCAGGAGCGGTGTTTGCCGGCGTGGGCGCAGCGACAGTCTGCGTCTCCGGCTACAGCGCCACCGTCCGGCACGTCAGCGACAGCACCCGACGGGCGGTGTTCGCCGGCTACGGCATCGCGTGGTCGACGCACGCGGCGTACGAGGTGGACCATCTGGTCCCTCTGGAGCTGGGCGGTGACAACGAGATCGCGAACCTCTGGCCCGAGCCGCAGGGCACCAACCGGAGCGGCTACCCGCGCAAGGACCGACTGGAGAACCACCTGCACGCCCTCGTCTGTGCCGGGCGGCTCAGCCTGCGAACCGCGCAGCGGGCGGTCGCCACGGACTGGGTCGCGGCGTACGCACGGTATGCGGCCGTGAGCACGCCTGTGCCGTCCCCCCGGTCCACACCAAGACCGCCGGCTCGCAGCACCGCCCCTGTCGCCACCGGTACCGGCGCGACGGCGCGGTGCAACGACGGCACCTACTCCTACGCTGCCCACCACCAGGGCGCGTGCTCACGCCATGGAGGGGTCAAGACCTTCTACCGATGAGCGGCACGGCGGACTCCCGACGCTCCATGCACGGAGCAGCCCGGGGCGACAACGGGGGGACATGGCGCCGGCCTGCCTCGGCCATCCACCGCGGGTAGCCTGAGCTCGCCCAAATGCCGAGGACGGGGAGCGACGATGACTGATGCCGCAGAGCTCGTGGTCGAGGAGATCACCATCGCCGAGATTCACACAGCCTTCCGCGCTGGTACGACGACCGCCCGGCGGCTGGTACAGGCCTACCTGGACCGGATCGCGGCACTGGATGCCGGTGGACCGCAGCTGAACGCCGTACTCGCCGTCAACCCCGGCGCGCTGGACGACGCCGACGCCCTCGACGAGCATCTGCGCAGTACCGGTGAGCTGCTCGGTCCGCTGCACGGCATCCCCGTCGTGCTCAAGGACCAGATCGAGACGGCAGGCCTGACGACGACGTTCGGCTCCGAGACGGCCAGGAGCTACGTCCCCGACCGTGACGCCACGGTGGTGTCACGGCTCCGGCAAGCAGGTGCGGTGGTGCTGGCGAAGACCACGATGCCTGACTTCGCCACGTCCTGGCACTCGACCTCCTCGATCAGCGGACTCACCCGCAACCCCTACGCCCTGGACCGCGACCCGGGTGGCTCGAGCAGCGGCACCGCGGCCGCCGTGGCGGCGAACCTGGCGGCCGTGGGGATCGGCGAGGACACGGGCGGGTCCATCCGACTGCCTGCGTCGTTCTGCAACCTGGTCGGCCTGCGGGTCACTCCCGGCCTCATCAGCCGCGACGGCATGTCGCCGCTGGTGCTCCCCCAGGACACGGCAGGCCCGATGACGCGCACCGTCACCGATGCCGCCGTCCTGCTCGATGTCATTGCCGGGTTCGACCCCAGGGACCCCTACACGGGCACGGCTGTCATCTCGCAGCACCGTGGCAGCTACGCGGATGCGCTGGACGCCTCGGCGCTGGCCGGGGCCAGGATCGGCATCGTCCGCCAGGCGCTGGGCAGTGACGCCGACCCGGAGCCGGCAGCGGTCAACGCCGTGTTCGCCAGCGCCCTGGAGCAGATCGCAGCCACGGGAGCGCAGCTCGTCGACGTCAGCATCCCCGACCTCGACCACTACGTCGCCTACACCTCGGTGTACTTCTCGCGCTCGCGGGCGGACATGGACCGCTTCCTGGCCAGCCGGCCCGGTATCGAGGCGACCTCCGTGGCCCAGATCCACGCCGAGGGCCTGATGCACCCCAACCTGGACCTGCTCGCCGGCATCGCCACCGGTCCTGCAGTGCCCAGCGACGACCCGGAGTACTTCCAGCGGATGGAGGCGCGCGACCTGTTCCAGCGGACCGTCGTGGCCCTCATGGCCGAGCAGCGCCTCGATGCGCTGTGCTTCCCCGACGTCAGGATCCCCGCGCCGACCCACGCTGACGTCCTCGCCTCCAGGTGGAGCTGCATCGAGTTCCCCACGAACACCGTGATCGCCTCTCAGCTGTGGCTGCCGGCGATCACCGTACCCGCCGGCTTCACCGGCGACGGGCTGCCCGTGGGCATCGAGCTGATGGCCCTGCCGTACCGGGAGGCCGAGCTGCTGGCACTGGCGTACGGCGTGGAGCAGGCGATCGGGGCACGTCGCGCCCCGGCCATACCCGGGTGAGCCACCGGGCGGGGCCCTTTGCCGCTACACGCTGAGCGAGCCCATGCCGAGGAAACGCGTGCTCGGCTTGCCTCCTACGAAGGCCGAGGCGTCGCGGATATCGCCGCACTCATCAGCCCGCACGCGATCGACGGGTCGACCTCAGTCAAGCTCCAACGAGCTCCGCTGGACGCTTACCGACCCGCGCTTCTACTCCTCGCTGGCGTCCAGCTCGGCCATCTCCTGCTCGGTCAGCCCCAGCTCGGCCGCCTTGGCGCTGTCCGTGATGGACTCGGGCCGGGATGCGCCGGGGATCGGGACGACGACCGGCGCCTTGGCCAGCAACCACGCCAGGCACACCAGCTGGGGTGAGACGCCGTGAGCGGCGGCCACCTTGCCGAAGGCCTCAAAGGAGGACCCGAGGTCGCCCGCACGCGAGATGCCGCCTAGCGGGCTCCACGGCAGGAACGCGATCCCCAGCTCGGCGCAGCGCTCAAGCTCGCCCTCACTGGACCGGTACGCGGGCGAGAGCTGGTTCTGCACACTGACCAGGCCGCCGTCGCCCAGCACCTCTCGCGCGATGTCGATCTGCTCGAGGTTGGCATTGGAGATCCCCACCATGCGCACCTTGCCGGCCTCCTGCAGCTCCTTCAGCGCGCCGACCGACTCGGCATACGGCACGTGCTCGTCCGGGCGGTGCAGCTGGTAGAGCCCGATTGCCTCCACCCCGAGTGCTCGCAGCGAGGCTTCACACGCCGCCTTGAGGTGGGCCGGTGAGGAGTCGATCGTCCACGACCCGTCACCTGGACGCAGGTGACCACCCTTGGTGGCCACGAGCACCTGGGAGGTGTCGCCGGAGTAGGAGGCCAGGCCCTTGGCGATGAGCCGCTCGTTGTGACCCACCTCTCCCGCCTTGAGGTGGTAGGCGTCCGCGGTGTCGATGAGCGTGACGCCGGAGTCGAGCGCGGCGTGGATCGTGCGGATCGACCGGTCTTCGTCGGGACGGCCCTCGATCGACATGGGCATGCCGCCCAGGCCGATGGCGCTGACAGTGGTGTGTCCAAGTGTCCTGGTTTGCATGGGACAGACCCTTTCACGCCAGGGCGTGAGGCGCCTAGTCGAGGGGCGGCGCACCCCGCCTCTGACCAGGAGGGCGCGGCCGTTCGCCAGGCCGTCCTGCTGGCGCGGGCCGGGCCTAGCGAGCCGAGCCGGTCGACCCGCGAGCCGAGCGAGACGGACCTGCGTCCCGGACGGCGAGCGCCAGCGCCGCCAGGGCGAAGCACACCGAGACGACCAGGCTGAGCGCGTATGCCCGGCCGAACCGGGCCTGGCTCAGGGCGTCACCCGCCCGGTCGACGCCGGTAGACGCCGCGTAGAACACGGCGCTGATGACCGCCGCGCCGAGCGCGTTGCCGATCCGCTGGGAGGTCTGCAGCATCCCGCCTGCCGTCGAGCCGCCGCTGACGTTCACCTCAGCCAGTGACAGAGCCTGGTTGGGGGTGATCACGCTGCCGCCGCCCAGCCCTGCAACCAGGAGCGGCAGCGCCATCAGCAACGCCACGTGCGAAGGCGGCACGGCGCCGGCAGCATGGTCGGCCACCAGGGCTGCCGCTGCCAGCCCTGTGGTGAAGAGCATCAGCGCCCAGACGAGCAGCCGCTGTCCCACCCGTGGCACGAGCCGGCCGCCGATCGGCGCGGAGATGGCCGTACCCACGGCGTACGCCGAGGCGGTCAGCCCGGACTGGAGCGGCGAGAAGGCCAGACCCTCCTGCAGGAACAGCGCCAGCACGAGCGGCGTGCCGGTGTAGGCGCAGAAGAACAGCAGCGCCAGGCTCACCCCCCCTGCATAGGAGCGGATCTTGAACAGACCGAGGTCGATCAGGGGGTGCCCCCGGCGCGCGGCCGGACCGCGCTCCCAGGCGACGAAGCACGCGAGCAGGGCGAGCGCCGGGAGGGTGAGCACTGCCAGGCGGGGGTCGTGGTCGGCGTCGAACTGCACCGCGGGGAACAGCAGCCCGAAGACACCGGCCGCCAGCAGAGCGGCCCCAGGCAGGTCGAGCGCCCGACGCCGGGCCCTGTTCGGTGCGGCGGGCACCCACGACCGGCACAGCAGGAACGACGCGACGCCGACCGGCACGTTGACCAGGAAGCACAGCCGCCAGCCCAGCTGCTCTCCGCCGGCCGCGATGATGCCGCCACCCACGACGGGGCCGGCGGCGGTTGCCACGCCGACGACGGTCCCGATGACCCCGAAGGCCCTGCCCCGCTCGTGTCGGGGGAACAGCTGCTGCACCAGCCCGGACACCTGCGGGTTGACCAGCCCGCCCGCGATGCCCTGGGCCACGCGCGCGGCGATCAGCCCTGCCGGCACCGGTGCCAGTCCGACCGCAGCACTGCAGATGACGAACGCGCCGATCCCGAGCAGCAGCATCTGCTTGCGTCCCCGGTCGTCACCGAGCCGGCCACCGATGATCGGCACCATGCCGAAGGCCAGGGCGTAGCCGGAGACCACCCACTGCAGCTCGGCCGGCCGGGCCCCCATGGCGTGGCCGATCGAGGGGAGCGCGACGTTGACGATGCTGACGTCCAGCAGCGTCATGAACAACGCAGTCACGCAGACGGCCAGCGCCCGCCACCGACGCGGGTCGAGGTCGCTGCGCACCGACCGATCCTGCCGCACCCGGGGCTGGCGCCTGCGGGCCTACCCGGACCTATCGCGAGGGTTGGACCCGCCTACAGTGAACCGGCCCGTCGTCCAGCCACCACGAGAGCGAGATCCCGTATGCCGGACCAGCAGCCCGAGCACGCAGCCGAGCCCCAGCAGAACGTCGCCTTCCCCAGCAACGGCAGCACCGCCCACGGCTACCTGGAGGTGCCGAGCTCGGGCTCCGGCGCGGGCGTCGTGGTCATCCAGGAGTGGTGGGGGCTCGCCACGCACATGGGCGACGTGGTCCGCCGTCTCGCCGGGGAAGGGTTCACCGCGCTGGCGCCGGACCTCTACGGCGGAAGCACGACGCACGACTCCGCCGAGGCCAGGCACCTCGCGCAGTCACTCCCGGCCGACCGCGCTGTGCGCGACCTGTCCGGCGCCGTCGACTACCTGCTGGGGCTCGACTCGGTCACCTCCACCAGCGTCGGGGTCATCGGCTTCTGCATGGGCGGTGGGTTCGTCCTGCGCCTGGCCGCTCAGGAGGGCGCCCGCGTGTCCGCGGCCGTGCCGTTCTACGGCCTGCCCGGCGAGGACTTCGACCCAGCAGGGCTGACCGCAGCCGTCCAGGGACACTACGGCGAGCAGGACCGGACGATCCCGCTCTCGGCGGCGAGGGCGGCCTTCGACGCCATCCGCGCAGCCGGCGCCACTGCCGAGCTGCTCACCTACCCCGCGGGTCACGCGTTCTACAACGACGAGAACCTGCTCGGCACCTACGACCGGGACCAGGCCGAGCTGGCGTGGTCGCGAGCGACGACCTTCCTGCGCCAGAGCGTGCAGTGAGCGGGCGGACCGCGCGACGCTCCGTTGGGGGCGTCGCGGAGGCCCGGGACGCCGTAGGGTTTCGGCACAAGGTCTGAATCGACGCGAGCGGCTGAGCTCGCCTAGGAGGAAAGTCATGGGACTCGCTGGGAGGATCGCCCCCAAGGGGACGCGGCGGCGCACGGTAGCCAAGGAGCAGGCGGCGAGGTTCTTCGCCGCCATGCGCCGGGTCGAGCAGCGGATGCTCGCGGAGGAGTACATCGCGGAGGAGAACACCAAGCTGCGGCAGAGCTGGGCGGCGATCACCCCGGACGTGCTGGACACCTACCTGATCAGCGGGTACCAGAACCCGCGGATCAACGCGCAGAGCATCCTGGCGCGGCACTACCTGATCCGGCAGCTGTTCGGCGACGACTTCGACGCGCTGATGAAGGACGAGCTCGCCTTCTGCGTCGAGGCCAACGAGGCGATCCGGGTCCGCGCGGAGCAGCTCGGCGTGACGATGGGCCAGTTCACCGCCAAGGCGAAGAGGGACGCCGTAGCCGAGGTCTGCCAGGTGATCGCCGACCGTGAGGACACCTACGAGCGCCGCTGGCACGAAGCTCTGGCCGACCGCACCGCCCCCAAGCTGAAGGTGCTCGAGCTGGCCTGCGGCTCCGCCAACGACTACCGGTACTTCGACAGCTACGGCCTGGCCCGCTTCCTGGACTACACCGGCATCGACCTCAACGACAACAACATCGACAACGCCCGCAAGCGCTTTCCCGGCGTGCGCTTCGACCAGGGCAGCATGCTGGACCTGCCGTACGAGTCGGGAAGCTTCGACTACGTGCTCGCCTTCGACATCTTCGAGCACCTCTCGCTACAAGCGATGGAGCACGCGATCGCCGAGGCCGTGCGGGTCACCCGGCGCGGGTTCCTCGTCGCCTTCTTCATCATGACCAGCGCGCTGGAGCACAAGGAGCAGCCGCGCGGCGACTACCACTGGAACGTCCTCAGCGTCCACCGGATCCGCGAGCTGATGGAGAAGAGCTTCACCTCGGTGGACCTGGTGGAGATCAAGCCGTACCTGGCGTCCGAGTTCGGCTTCGAGCACTCCTACAACCGGTACGCCTGGAGCCTGTTCGCCGACGGTCGCCGCCGCTGACGCAGACGGGCCCGGTCTCCCGCTTCCGCAGCGGCTCGCGTCAAGCCCCGATCAGGGAGTGGGCGCCGGGTCGGGGGGGTCGAGGTCGGGGTCGTCGAGCGGCGGGAGGACCGGTAGCGGCGTCGCCAGCACACCGACGACCTGCATGCCGAGCCCATGTACGACGGTCTGCTGCACCGCGTTCGCCGTCACCGTCTCCTCCATGGGCTGGAGCAGGAACGGCCCGAGCGCCGGGACCCCTGAGCTCAGCGCTGCCCGGGCCTCCGCGGTCCAGGTGCCCGTCACCTCCAGGCCACGCATCAGCAGGAGCGCACGCGGCAGGCAGTGTGCGGTGCCCGGCACGGTGGGCTCGGGGACGAGCTCGCCGCGGCGCATGCCGTGGATGAACCAGCCGTCGTCGTGCAGCAGCTCCTGGTGCATCCACGACCGGCCGGACATCGTCCGGGTGATCGTCACCAGGCAGTGCTCGAAGTGCACATGCAGGTCGGTGCTCGTCGTAGTGACCGCGTCCACAGCCGGGGCCTGCTCGACGGCGGACAGGTCGAAGTGGGGGGCGAGCTGCCGCACGTCGTAGCGGAGCAGCGCAGGGTCGACGGCATGGCCAGCAGTCGGCGGCGCCGTCACGACCTCCGCCGCGGAGACGGCAGCGTCGGCATTCACGATCCGTTCCACGACGGAGTCGCTGCTCATCCGCGACACGGGGCCGTCGCTGAACCGCTGGGCCAACTCTGACCGCAGCCCCAAGCGCTCTTGGACGAGCCCCTCCGCCGGCTCTCGCTGAACCGTCATCTCCATCAGCGGCAGCCGCTGCACCGAGTAACGCTTGACCGCGAGCGGGGAGAGCAGCTCGGTCCGATCGGGGACGGCGGCGGCGGCGTCCAGCTCCTGCTGCAGCGCCGCCGCCCTCAGCTGCTGGTACTGGATCACCCGGGGAGGTGGGACGGTCGACACGTCGAGCGCGGCTTCGGGCAGCGCTCGCAGCTTCCACAGCGACGGGTTGACGTGCTTGACCGGCGAGGAACCGACCTCGGTGTGCGTCGTCTCCGCGGCATGGACGACGCTGTCGAAAGCCTGCCAGATCGTCCCGCCCGGCAGCGCCCAGCCGGACGGCTCGCAGCCCAGCGGGAGCACGGCGGGGTCTGGACCCAGATCTGTGCGGGCCGTCGCAACCATCCGCGCCACCCGCTGGGCCGCGGGAGAGTCCGGATCGCCGGCCGGGACGGCGTTCTGGGCGGCGAGCGTGTAGAGCACCGAGCCGGGCAGGCCGCTGCCGATCGTGACGCTGAGCGGGGTGCAGTCGGCCAGCCGGAGCAGCAGCGGGTCGTCGTAGTCGGTGCGCAGCCACTGGGACACGACCAAGGGGTTGGTGTCGCCGCCGACCTGCAACGGGTCCTGGACCGGTCGGCCCGGCACCACCGCCAGCGCCTGCTCCGGGTTGTCGTCCGGGTTGTACGCCGCCACCAGCTGGTCGATCACCTGCTGACCCAACGCGGCCAGCTGTTGGTCGTTGCTCGACACGGCGGACGACCTCAGCCGGTGGGCACGGGCACCGGCGCTGCGGCGCCCGTGGTCGTGTCCGAGGTTGCTCCCTGCCCTGCGGCGGGAGCGCTGGTCCCGGTGCTCGCGGCCGTGGTCCCGACGTCGTCCTTCTTCGCGCCCTCGGGTGCGTCTTTGCGCGGAGCCTTGGGCTGGATCTCGCCGATCCAGCCGACGATCTGCGCGCCGAGGATTGTCAGCGTTCCGCCCTTGTCCTTGCTGGAGTAGCTCCAGCCGTAGCCGGTGTCGGCGCTGGAGGAGAAGGCCCCGTTGGCGTCGGAGTCGGTGTGCTGCACCGAGCCGCCGAGACCGCACCATCCCACGCTGCCGCCGAAGCTGGTGGAGCTGGCGTCGGTGTGCCCGGCCGACTGCTGCACTGCGGTGCTGAACGCGTCGCCGGCGCTGCCCCACTCGTTGGCCCAGATGACCACGTTGCGGATGATGATGAAGCCCTTGGGCACCATGGGCAGCAGCTTGTCGGTCCGGTCCTGCGTGTCCGGCTTGTTGAGGTTGCCCTCCAGGGTGCCGTCGCTGATGCAGCCGGTCTTTCCACCGACGTAGTACCAGCCGTCCATGTGGAACAGGTCGCCGACCAGCCAGGGGCGCTCGATCGTCGCCAGGAACCACTCGAAGCTGACCGTGGCCGATGAGCTGCTGTCGGCGTGCCGGTCATGACTGGACTGGTCGCCGTGGCCGCCCCAGTCGTTCTCGGAGGAGCTGTGCGAGGCGTTCGCGCCGACGCTGAACAGCCCGATCGAGAACCCGGCGCTGCCCGACGTGGACGTCGAGGTGTCGTGGTAGAAGCTGTTGCTGAACTGGTGGGTGTCGCCGGAGCCGCTCGCGGCGTACGCCGAGGATTCGACGTCGATGTGCATGACGCCCATGTCCTTGTCGTTCGGGTCCCACCACGAGACGGGGTCGATGTAGGACCACAGCTGCTTGTCGGCGATCGCGCCCGACAGGCCGATCGCGTAGGCGTCCCGCATCTTGCGGGCCCGGGCGATCAGCTCGGCTGCGGCGCTGCCACCAATCGACTGCAGCGTCGCGATGGCCTCTTCGACCTCGTGGCCGCCCATCGCGTCGAGGTCGGCGCGCGTCGCGTCTACATCGCCCTGGTACTTCGCGCTGGCGACGGGCCATGCCTGGCCCTGCACCGGGTCGGTCATCGCGCTCGCGTACGCCGCTGCGTAGGCCGTCACGGCGTCGTCGACCGCCTTGCGGTTGTGCCGGTAGGACGCGTACTTGGGCGTGTAGCCCGTCATCTCGCCCTTATCACGTACAGCAGCTTCTGGGCCGCGTCAATGCGCGCCTGCACGTCGGGTGGAGGCGGGTCGACGGCCTCGGCCTGCATGCCGGCCAGCACCGCCTCGTACGCGAGGCTGACCGTCCGGTCCGGCCAGGACGTCGCGACACCGCCCTTGCTCATGAGCAGCATGTGGTCCACCAGCTGCGAGGTGTTGTACGCCGCGTAGATGGCGTGCTCCAGCACCGGGTCGGCAACCGCCGGCTTGGCGGCCAGCTGCGCAGCCGGCGTGTCACCCGGCAGCTTCTGCGGCTCGGGCGTGGGGGCGGCGGCGAACGTACCCGTCGACGTCACGGTCGCCGCGGTGGAGCCGCCGTTGGGCGTCCACGCGTACGAGTACATGCTCGGGTCAACAGGATGGCCGACCGGCATGTGCATGTAGACGGCACTGCCGAGCGGCTCCCCGTCCGGGCCCTGCAGGTTCTTGGTCACGGCGGTGTGCACCTGGTCGAGCGCTGCGAGCAGCGCCTGGGTGATGCCGCCGGTGATGGCGAGCTGGTCGTCGACGCCCATGGTCTGTCCTTCGTCATCGGTGGGTGGAACGCGGTGGATGCGGTGTTAGCGCTCGGTGATCCCGGTCTCGGGCCACGAGAGGCGCATGTGGTCCGCGTAGAAGTCGTTGTCCACGTGTCGGCACGAGATGGTCCACAGCTCGTCCAGCGTGGCGGTGGGGTCGCTGGAGAGGTAGGCGGTCCGCAGCAGCACGCGGTTGCGGAGCACGGTGCCGTCTGTGCCGTTGCCCAGCTCGGCTGCTGCCTTACCGGCGCCGTCGGCGAAGCGCTGCTGCTTGGTCTGCACCGCGCTGTCGCTGTCGAGCGAGTACGCGCCCTGCGGGTAGGGGGGTTCGCCCATGTCGAGGGCGCCGTACATGATTCCGTAGCAGTACCCGGCGGTGCCGTACGCTCGCGGGTCCGAGTCCATCGCGCGGTAGACCTCCAGCACCGCGATGGCCACGGCGAACACGCCGTCGAGTGGGTCGGCTATCGCGAGCACCGCTTCGGCGTCAGCGAGGATCGCCGCAGCCTCGGCGAGCGAGCTCAGGGCGTGGGACCCCTCCAGGACCTCACCCACGATGTGCTCGACCGTGGCGGGGGGATCGACGACGGGCGCCGCGCCGCCCTGCTGGAGGGGTTGACCCGTGTCCGGGTCGAGGGCGGTGCCGTACTGGTCGTTCAGAGTTCGGGTGCCGTCGGTCTCCTCGTTCAGCACGCGGCCGTCCGGGTACGTGGTCGTCATGGTGCCGTCCTCGTAGGTGATACGGGACGTCCCGTCCGGCCAGCTCGTCGTCGTGCTGCCGTCGTCGTTCGCCTGCGACGTGCTTCCTTCGGTGCTGAGTGTCTGTGTCACGCGACGATTGTCGAGGCTCTGCAGGGCTCACACCCGAGTAGTCGGCTACCTGTCCGAAATGGGCAGTTTCAACCGCCGAAGCGCTGGCGGTGGGTCACCAGCTCCTGGCCTGGCGGAAGCCAGCCGGAGCGGGCGGCGACCATCCGTGCGGCACACCGATGTGGCTGGGTCCGCTGTCGTTTTCCAGGTCAGTCAGCGGCCCGGGCCCAGCGTGATCGCGACTGTTGCGACGGGTGGCGGTCAGCGGGTCCAGTCCGGCGAGCTCTCGGACACATCCGGGGTGCTGGTGACGGGCCGCATGTCGGTGCCGTCCAGCTGTGCCGTGACCACGTCGTTCTTGCCGCCCTCGACCTGCTTGGCGAAGACGATCCGGCCCCCGGACCGGTCCGGGGCGCCCCCGGCTCCCAAGGGCCCATGGCGTAAGCCGCCGATTCTTGGAGCCGTCGACGTCGATGACGAACAGGGCGCGAGTGCGGGCGTTGGACAGGGCGTAGACCAGGCGCCGCCGATCGGCTGACCAGGCGAACCCGCCGACGTCACCTGCGCAAGCCGTCGCGTGCGTGATCCGGGCTGCTCCGCCGCCAACGACCTTGATGTAGACGTCGATGTAGCCGATCTGGTCGTTCTTCACCGGTCCGTAGGCACGGCTGTAGACGAGACGGCGTCCATCGGAGAGAACTCCCCGGGGCCGTGAGCTTCGTCTCCAGCCAGCGCGCCGGCAAGGACTGTTCCTCTGCGTACGGACGGTTCACCGTCAGGGGCCAGCATCTGGCGATGCTGTTCACCGACGGCTACTCCAACGGGGCCGGAGCCCAGAACCAGCCGGCCGAGCTGTTCACCTACGGATGGTCGCTGTACCGAGGCAGTCTGACCCTCACCGCGGTTGACGGGGCGCTTTCCCCCGAACCCCTGCGGGCGAAGCCCTGGCTGCGCGTCAGCACCACGCCGATCCCGGACCGGCTGGACCGCGAATGCCGCCCACCCAGACAGGCCCCTGACCCCCTGATCGCGGAAGCTCTGCAGTCCAGACCCGAGCAGTCGGCTACCTGTCCACCGTGGGCAGCTCCAGCACCGCCCGCAGCGCCTGGCGGTGGGTGACGCCGGGCTTGGCGAACGCCTGGTACAGGTGGCCCTCGACCGTGCGCACGGAGACGAACATGCTGGCGGCGATCGCGGCGTTGGACAGCCCCCGCGCCGCGAGCGCGCAGACTTCGCGCTCGCGCGCGGTGAGCTCCTCGGCTGACGGCAGGTGCGGAGGCAGCGCCACGCACGCGTCCTCGCACGTGGCGGCGAGACGACGACTGCGTGCGGCGGCTGCCAGCGCCGGGGCGGGGTGGCCCGCCCGGGCGAAGGCGGTGGCCGCCTGAGCGGCCGTCTCGGCCGCGTGCAGCAGGGCACCCATCTCCTCGAACGCGGCGGACGCCTCCGCGAACGTCCTGCCCTGCCCGCTGAGGGTGGCCGCGGCGTGGATACCGAAGGCTGGCGCCCAGGCGCCCTGCTGTCCAGCCGCTGTGGATGCCACGAGCCGCGCGACCACGCGTCCGCCGTCGAAACGGAGCGCGTCATGAACCAGGTGCAGCGCGATCCCGCGGGCTCCCCGCGCGACGGCCGCGTCCGCCGCGGCCAGCACCGACCGACGCGCTCGGCTGAGCTCGCCGGCTGCGGCCGGGATCCACGCGAGTGCTCCGGCCATGGCCTCGTTGAAGGGCCGCGGCCGTCCGGACAGCCAGCGCTGCGCTTCGTTACCTGCCCGGCGTGCGGCGTCCAGGTTGCCTGAGGTCGCGCTGGCCTGGCCAACGAGCGCGAGAGTGAAGCCGAGCAGCTCGTCCGGGTCCCGCTCACGCATCAGGGCCGCCGCCTCCAACAGGCTCAGCCGGGCACTGCTGGGCCGACCTCGACGCAGCTCCACCCACCCGACGAGGTTGGCCCACATGCCATGGGTGCGCCAGTTGCCGCTGGCCGTCGCCTCCGCTAGCCCTGCCGTTGCCAGTGCGTACGCGTCGATGAGCCTGCCCGCGTACATCAGCGCGAGCACGTGCGACACCAGGGCGCGGCTCGCCGGTCCACTGAGCGCAGTGCGCCGCTGGGGGACAGGCAGGACGTCCAGTGCGCACGCGACGGCATCGTCCTGGCGGCCGCCCATACTCAGGGCCCCCTCCGCGGGCCAGACCGCACGCAGCCGCACCTGGACGTCCAGATCGGGGTCGTCGAGCAGCTCCACAGCGAGGCGGCTCGGCTCCGCGATCTCGCCGGTGCTGAGCAGCAGGTCCGCCAGGTCAGCCTGCAACGAGGCTGCCCAGAAGGGATCCGACAGCGACGAACGGACCCGCGTGAGGACCTCCTTTGCCTCGCCCGGTTGCCCGAGCCCGTAGGCCAGGCTGTGCGCCAGCGCGCTCGCCGCCTGTGCCGCGATATCGTCCCCCGGCGCGGCGGCCAGTAGCCTCGAGAGCACCTGCCGCGCCTGGATGTAGCGACCGTCGCCGTCCAGAGCGATCCCCCTCAGCAGCTCGGCGACCGGTCCACCGTCCGCGCCGGCCGCCGTGGCGTAGCGATCGGCCACGACCACGTCGAAGCGGCGCAGAGCATCCCATGCCGCCTCTATGAGCAGCTTCGGGTCGACGTCGAGGTCGCTCTCCAGGGACCAGTACGCCAGCCGCAGGGGCTGTGATCGACGGCCCGACCAGTACGTCGCCATGCCGAGCGCCAGCCGCCGGTGCAGGCGCAGTCGGCGACCCGCGGGCAGGGCGGTGCGAAGCACCTGCGAGTACAGCGGGTGCGCCAGCCGCGCCTCCCATGCGCCTTCCCCATGCGTGACCTCCACGAGCCCGCGCCGCTCGAGGCCGTCGATGGAGCCACCGGGTCCCAGCTCCTGAAGAGCCGCCAGGGGCAGTGGCTCGCCGAGAGCCAGCAGCTCGAGCACGTCGCGGTCGTCCTGGTCGAGCCGCCCCAGTCGAGCGATCACCAGCTCGGTGAGCTCCGGTCCGGGCTCTGGCTGCCCGTGCCAGTGCCACCAGCCCTCGTCGTCCTCGCGGAGCGCGTTGGAGGACGTCGCATCGAGTACGAGCTCCCGGAGCAGAAGCGGGTTCCCACCGCTGAGCTCGCACATCCGGCGTCCGGTGGCCACGCTGATGCGGCCGCCTACCGCGTGCTCCACCAGCCGCCGCACCTCTTCGGAGCCGAGCGGCAAGACCGGCACCCGCTCGACTCCCTCGTCCTTCCAGAGCGCGAGGACCGCGTCCGGTCCGTCCACCAGCGATCGCATGGTGCCCACGAGCCCGGCGGCTCCGGTGCTGACCAAACCGTGCACCACAGTCGCGCTGGCGGCGTCCAGCAGGTCCATGTCGTCCACGCACAGCAGCAGGCGGCGGGCGCCAGCGCGCGCCACCAAGGCCGTAGACGCCTCCTGCAACGCGTCGAGCCCGGCCGCGGGGTTGCCCTGCGCGGCAGGTGGCAGGGTGCTGGCCAGCGCGCCCAGCGGGATGGTGGACGCTGAGGCGGTGGCCCGGACGACCACGACGGCGCTGCCCAGGACCGCCTGCCGCGAGACCACCTCGCGGGCCAGCCGGCTTTTGCCCACTCCGGGGGCACCGTAGAGCAGCGCTCCGGGGCTGTGCGTCCCCGCCAGCAGGGAGTCGACCAGATCGTCCCGTCCCACGAGCGGCCAGTGTCCCGGGCTGTGCAGCGCGCCTGTGGCCACGGTGAATCGTAGTAAGGAGGCGCAGATGCTGTCGAGGGCCCAAACCGCGACGCTGGAGCACCGAACCGGGAGCGTCCAGCGACCTGCCGGTGCGTACGAGCCATCGTCGAGCGAGTGCTGCCAGGCGACCCGGGGATTGCCGTAGACGGCCTTGATGTAGCCCGTGCCCCACCGGATCTGGGTCTTGAAGCGGCTCAGCCAGTCCGACCCGTTGCGGACTCCGTCGCTCTGCATCGTTACGTAGCCCCCGGGCGCGGCGGTGCCGGACGACCACAGCCGCGAACTGCCGCACCAGGCCGTGCTCGCGAGCGGCGACGGCGCCAGCATCGCGTCGTCGGGTTCGGGCTGTCCGGAATCCTGGATCCTGATCGACGCGCTGGTCGAGCCTGGTGAGCACCGCGCGACGTCGCCGGCCGCCGGCCTTCGCACCTACGGAGTCCTTGGCGCCGCCGCGTCAGCCCGATCTTCGCGAACGTCACTCCCTGCGCGGTCAGCAGCTGAAGGACGGGCTTGCGATTAGCGCGTCCCGTGGCGCCGATATACAGGCTGACGATGAGCTCGCGATCAAGCACCCGGCCCCCCAGGTGCGTCCCGGTGGTGCCGCTCAGGGCCGAAACGCCCAGCGGATCGTGACAGCCGCTCGCACCACGCTCTCGCCGCCCTCCACGGGCATCGCCGACGCCATGCGCGTCGCCATCATCGGCGCGTCCCAGCGAACGTCTCCGGGCGGCATGCCCTCGGTCAGCGAGGTGACCGGCCCGAGGTTGCGCCCGGCGAGCTGTGCGAACTGCTCCGCCTTGGCCGCCGCGTCCCGGTATGCCGCCTGCCTCGCCGAGCGCTGCAGCTGCGACGGGTCGGCGATCGACAGGGCGATGGAGTCGACGGACAGCGCGTCGCCCGCCGCCGCGACGAAGGCCTCGACCAGCTCGCCGACGCTCGAGCTGTCGCGGACGGTGAAGACCGCGCTGTGCGAGGCCCGGTAGGCGGCCACGGTAATCCCGTCCGCCGTGTGCACGGGATAGACGCCGGCCCGGCTGGAGCGGATGTCGCGGTCGGCCATCCCCTGCGCACGCGCGGCATCGGCGACCGCGGCTGCCCTCTGCGCCGCTCCGGCGAGCGCGATCGACACGTCGCTCCCGTCCCAGGTCACGGTGACCGTCAGCGTCACCACGTCGGGCGCGGCTGCGACCTCGCCGACTCCGACCACCGTCACGCCGTCGTCCATCCGCCCACTCTGTCACCGCCCGCCCGTTCGGATGTCGACACATGCCATCGTGGCGCTGTGGCGACCCGCGTTCACCTACCTCGGCTTCGACGTCGGGCTGGCGCTCGTGCTAGCGACCTACCGGTCCGTACCAGCCATGGTCGAGCGAGTGCTGCCAGGCGACCCGGGGATTGCCGTAGACGGCCTTGATGTAGCCCGTGCCCCACCGGATCTGGGTCTTGAAGCTGCTCAGCCAGTCCGACCCGTTGGCCGACATCTTGCTGCCCGGGTAGGCCTGGGGTATGCCGTAGGGCCGGGTGCTCGGATCCCCGCCGACCGGGTTGACCGCGTCGTATCGCCAGCCGCTCTCCCTGGTCCACAGGTTGTACAGCGCCGGATACTTGTCCGCGCCCCACCGGTAGTTGGCCAGCATGTACTGGCGCGCGTAGTGCTGGGGCGTCATCGCCGCGCCGTTGTAGGTGTGGCTGGTCCACGGCGCGCTGTTGCTCAGCGAGCGGTACATCACCAGGTTGGCGTCGTCCTGCATCACCAGGGTGCTGCCGGCGTCGGACGTGCCCGAGGACCACACCTTGCTGCCGCCCGAGGTGTAGACCGCGAGGTCCCCGTCGCTCTGCATCGTGACGTAGCCGCCGGCCGCGCCGGTGCCGGACGACCACAGCCGCGAACTGCCGCCCCACAGCACGAAGTTGCCGTCGGTGCCCATCGTCGCGCGGTAGTTCTCGCTGACCGAGTAGATCGACTGGCCACCGCGCAGCCGCATGCCGGGGAACAGGGTGGTCGAGCGGGCCGTGGCGCTGTAGACCGCCTTGTCGGCGGAGGTGTAGACGACGACGTTGCCGTCATCCTGCACGGCCAGGTAGTTGGCCGAGCCGGTGCCGCTGCTTCCCGAGGTCCAGGCGGCCGAGCCGCTGCTGGTGTACACCGTCGCGTTGCCGCCGGTGTCCATCGAGAGGTAGCCGCCGTTGGCGATGCCGTTGGTGTCCGTGCACCAGATCGCCGTGCCGCCGGAGTACTCCACCAGGTTGCCGTCGGACTGCATGGTCAGCGTGTTGAGGCCGTCGGGGGAGGTGATCGAGGCTCCGGCTGTGAGCCGATGACCGGCCGTGAGGGTGCCGGCGGTCGCGGCCTGGCTGGAGAGCGGGGCCGACGCCATGGTCAGAGCCAGCGCTATCAGGCCGGCGGCGGCCACGGACCGCCCTTTCGTGGGCGCGCGCAACACGTCAGAGATGGGCATGGCAGACCTCCGTCAGGCATGGCTGACGCGGGATCCACTCGTCCGACGCCTCGTGGGGACGTTAGCCGCTACCGCACCAAGGCGCCATACCAGACGAAAGACCCATAGCTGCGCTAGACACGCCGTAGGGCAGGCTCCACCATCCCGGGTACGCCCCCGTGGTGGAGCAGCCACCGGGCGGGTTTCGCTCACGCCCGTGCCTCTCTCCCGCGGCGGATCCGCGCTTGCCGCACCGCGAGGGCGATGGCGACGGCGAGCAGCACGGTGGCGCCTACGGCCAGCCGTGCGCCGAACAGACCGCCGCCGTGCCGGGCCGCAGCGGACGCCGGCCGGGAAGCGGGCCCTGCCACGGCGTGGTAGGTGCCGGGCCGCGCAGCGGTGGCGGTGAAGGCGAAGGTCCCCGACACCGGGTGGCCGTCGACGGACGTCACCCGCCACGCGACGACGTAGTGCCCCGCCGGCGCGCCGGTCGCCAGGGACTGGCGCACCGTGGCTCCGACCAGCCGTGGCGTGCCTGTCTGCACCTGGCCCCGAGGACCGGTGACCACCAGCGACGTCCCGAGCCTCTGGGCGGGTTCGTCGAAGGTGAGCGCGACCTCGGAGGGGACCTCGGCCACGGTCGAGCCGTCCTTCGGGGTGCTGGACACCAGGGAGTCGTGGGCCACCGCCGGTGTGGCGGTCGAGGTGAGCAGGACGGCCAGGACCGCGAGGACCGCGGCGACGGGGGCCAGGACCGACCGGGTCCGGCCGACCCGGCGCGGCGCAGCAGGTGCCGGGTGGGTCATGCTCCGACCGTACGACGCCCGACCGGGACCGAGCGGCCGAGCGGCGCCTCCAGCGCGACGTGGCTACGGTGTCCGGCATGAGCGAGCAGCCGGACGACACGCAGTCGATGAGCGAGCACATCTCCGCGGGAGCGGCGCAGGAGGCCGGGCTTCCCTCCGACGACACCTCGCAGGAGGAGCTGACGTCCACCCAGGCACCGGCGCAGCCGGCCCCACGGGACCCGGTCGCCGGCGATCGGTGACCGGGTCGCGCCGGCAGAGAACTGACCTCACGCATCGGGAACGTGGCGAACGTGGCGAACGTGGCGAACCTGGGCAAGGCATAGGGGCTACTGGGCGCGCTGCCAACTGCCGACCTGCCGACCTGCCGACCTGCCGACCTGGCACGGATCGGACGTGTGCGCTGGTGCTGAGCCGACCACCGAGCCCGACCCAGCGGCCGAAGGCGGCGGACCACGAGAGAGAATGAGCCGGACATGGACAAGGTGAGCCCCAGCGCGGCAGAGGCCGTGGCCGCGATCGGCGACGGCGCCAGCATCGCGGTCGGCGGGTTCGGGCTTTCCGGAATTCCCTGGATCCTGATCGACGCGCTGGTCGAGCAGGGGGCGGCGGGGCTCACCGTGGTGTCGAACAACTGTGGCGTCGACGGCGCCGGGCTCGGCGTGCTGCTCGACCGGCACCGCATCGACCGGATCGTCGCGTCATACGTGGGAGAGAACAAGGAGTTCGCGCGTCAGTACCTCACCGGCGAGCTGCAGGTCGAGCTCACGCCGCAGGGCACGCTCGCCGAGCGGCTCCGCGCCGGCGGCAGCGGCATCGGCGCCTTCTTCACCCCGACCGGCGTGGGCACCCAAGTCGCCGAAGGCGGACTGCCCTGGCGGTATACGGCTGACGGCTCCATCGCGGTGGCCTCACCGGCCAAGGAGGTGAGGGTCTTCGGCGGCCGCGAACAGGTGCTCGAAGAGGCCATCACGACCGACTTCGCGCTGGTCCGCGCCGCGGTCGCCGACCGACACGGCAATGCCGTCTTCCACGCTGCTGCGCGCAACTTCAACCCGCCTGCCGCCATGGCCGGACGGCATACGGTCGTGGAAGCGGAGAGGGTCGTGGACGTGGGAGACATCGACCCCGACAGCGTGCACCTGCCTGGCATCTTCGTGCAGGCAGTGGTGGAGCTGACCGCGGAGCAGGCCGTGCGCAAGCAGATCGAGAAGCGCACCGTCATCAGTGCCCGCAGCGACACCGCAGGGACCGGCGCGGCGCAGGCGGCCGCTACGGAGGTCCGCTGATGGGGTGGACCCGGCAGGAGATGGCGGCCCGCGCGGCCATGGAGCTGAGTGACGGCCAGTACGTCAACCTGGGCATCGGGCTGCCGACGCTGATCCCCGGATACCTGCCCAGCGGCGTCACGGTGGTGATGCAATCCGAGAACGGCATCCTCGGCGTCGGGCCCTACCCGCTCGAGGAGGACGTCGACCCTGATCTGATCAACGCGGGCAAGGAGACGGTCACGGTGCTCCCGGGGGCGGCGTACTTCGACTCGGCGACGAGCTTCGCGATGATCCGCGGCGGCCACGTCGATGCCGCCGTGCTCGGCGGCATGGAGGTCTCGGCCGGCGGCGACCTGGCCAACTGGATGGTGCCGGGCAAGATGGTCAAGGGCATGGGCGGCGCGATGGATCTGGTGCACGGCGCCAAACGGGTGCTGGTCCTGATGGAGCACAACGCCCGCGACGGCAGCCCCAAGCTGCTCGAGTCGTGCTCGCTCCCGCTCACCGGGCAGGCGGTGGTCCACCGGGTGATCACCGACCTGGCGGTGCTGGATGTCGGCGGCGACCACTTCCGCCTGGTGGAGACCGCGCCCGGCGTCACCGCTGACGACGTCGCCAGGCGCTCCGGGGCGCAGATCCGCGGATAGCTGCGTACGCGCGCCGCTCTCGCCGTACCGTCGGACAACTGCCCTTTTTCCGGAGGAGACCCATGAGGCACGCCCTGCACCGCCGCTCAACGGCGCTGCTGCCCGTTGGCGCCGTGGCTGCCGCCTCGCTCGTCTCGCTTGTCTCGCTCGTCTCGCTTGTCTCGGCGATACCGTCGGCGCCCGCGGCGTCGGCTACGACCGCCCCTTCGGTGCGGCTCACCTTCAACTCCTCGAGCCCCGGCATCGGCCAGCCGATCACGAGCGTGAGCAACCTCGGCACGCTCGGTGACAAGGTCAGGGTGGATGTCGCTACGGCCAACGGTGGCCAGGCCCTCCAGGTGCAGGGCCTGGCCGGCAGCGGGCGGGCCGCGCGGCTCCCGGCATACGACGGCTCGACGACCGGACCGCGGGCGGTGGTGCGCATCCGCAACACCGGCACGACGGACTACCTCTCTCCGGGCACGGCTGCCTTCTCGTGGGGCGCCGACTTCCAGCTCGACAGCCTGTCCAGCCAGAGCGGCTCCGCCGGCGACAACGGTGACAACCTCGTGCAGCATGGGCTCACCGCCAACCAGTGGAAGCTCCAGCTCGACCACCGCCACGCCGGCTGCGTGGCGAGCGGCAGCAACGGCGTGGTCAGCGCGACGACGACCGCGACGGTGGACTCCGCCAGCTGGTATCGCGCTACCTGCCGTCGGGCTGTCGGAGGCAACGGCGCCGTGGCCGGCGTCACGGTCGTGCTCCGACGGTTCGACACCGGCACCGGGAGCTGGGTCCTCGTGGAGTCGCGCAGGAGCGCCGGGGACCCCGGCAACGTCGCGGCGCTGAACGCCGGGGTGGCCATGTCGGCAGGCGGCAAGCTGAACAACACCGACGCGACCGTCGCGACGGACTCCGACCAGTTCAACGGCACGATCGACAACGTCTTCTACACCCTCGGCTGACGGCACCACCTCGGCGTTGACGGCACACCTCGGCCTTGACACCCCAGCGTTGACGGCACTGCCTCGGCGTTGACCGGTCGAGCTGTCGCCACCACGAGGCGGAGCGCATCCGCCATACCGACCGAGATCCCATCCGCGCCGCCGAGGTCCCAAAGACACAGCATCGAGCGCGTGTTCGTGCTGTGTCTTGGGGATCTCGGGGGTAGGGCAGTCGCCTCGGCGCCCAGGCGGGGGGCTCAGCGCCTCCTACGACGGCGTTTCTCCCGGACGCTACCGACAAAGACCATGACGGCGAACGCCCCGACGAACACGGCGACGAGCACGGCGGCGCTCGCGCCCAAGCCGAAGGCCCTCGGCGGCGCGGCGGCGGCGAGCGCCGCGGGGTTGAGGGAGGACGCCGCGCTGACAAGGACCAGGGTGTAGAGCACCACCTCATCGTGCCCCGCACGTACTCACGGCCAGTGGCCGCCCCGGGTCATCCGCGATGCGGCCTCCACTGGCTCACCGACGTCCTCGCACCCTGACCCCCGTCTGGAGCACCGCCGGGTCAGGGAGGCCACGCCCCGGTCACGTAGCGGGCGAGGGGACTACTGAGTGACCACCCAGCAGGAGTAGGGCCCCGTGCCGTCGGACCACCCGCCGTGACAGTTGGAGCCCAGCCTCCGCCGGGGTCCCTGGTGCTGCGCGCGCTCGCTCTTGGCGGTCAGCACCCGCCCCGCCGCCGCGTCGACCTGGGCCCGGAACGCGCTGCTGCTCTTGGCCCTGGCGAGCACCGCGTCATACATCGCCGGTATCTGTGCGGGGTCGACGGTGAGCACCATGTCACCACCTGCGGTGAGGAACTTCAGCGCCCGGTCGGCCGGTGACCACGCCGCGACCTGCTTGGCGCTGCCCAGGTCGTCGCTGACCACGACGCCGGTGAAGTGGAGGTCACCGCGGACCATGCCGCCGATGATGGTCGCCGAGAAGGCGGCGGGGTTCGCCGGGTCGATCTTGGAGTAGTAGGCGGTCGACATCATCAGCATCGGGGTGCCGGCGAACACGGCCGAGAGAAACGGCGAGACGTAGGGGTCGTACCGGGTCGTGGTCGGGTCGGTCACGCCGGAGGTCACGTCCGTGTTGCCGGTCACGCGGCCCAGTCCGGGGAAGTGCTTGACGGTGGCGAGGACGTCGGCGTCGGCGAGGCCCCGGACGAACGCGTCCCCGCTGACGGCCACCCTGGCGGCGGTGTAGCCGAACTCGCGGTCGTAGTAGCCGATCGGCGGGTTGGTCGGGGCTGCGGCGGCGCTCGGGACGGTGTCGACGACCGGTGCCAGGTCGACGTCGATGCCGGCAGCGGCCAGCTGACGGCCCCAGACGCCCGCGTCGGAGCGGAGCAGCTCCGCGGTGTAACCGCCCTGGGTCAGCGCGGTGGGGATGGTCGAGAAGCCCGATCCCTGGAGGACCTGCACCTTGCCGCCCTCCTGGTCGGTCGCGATGAGCAGCGGCACGCCACCGGTCGCCGATGAGGTGGCCTGCTGCCGGAGGGCTGAGGTGATCGCAGCCGTCCTGGTGACGCCGAGGTCGCTGCGGCCGGTGAGGATGACGTTGCCGACATGGCGGTCCCTGATCGCGTCGGTGGTCGCCGAGCCCACACCGGTGGCCGGGCCGCCGACCATGAACAGCTGGCCGACCTCCTGCTCCAGGGTGAGGTCGGCCAACGCCGTCAGCGTCGCCGCTCGAGCCGGTGCGCCGGACTGTCCCGACGCTGCCGGCGGGCGACGCGACGGCTTCTGCGCGGGCACCGCGCAGGCTGCGACCAGACCGGACACCGCGAGCGCCGCAACGGCCCAGACAGCGGGTCGGACAGCGACGGCGGTCCTGCCCCGTGACGCAGCCGGGGCGGCCGGGCGCAACCGCGAGCAGGACATGGTGGCCTTCGCATGGAGCAGAGGGCGGCTGCAGCCGCCTACTCGGATTGTGCGCGTCGTCCCTCGCAGAGTCCAGGGGCAGTGGCGGGCTCCACCGGCGAACTCCGCCCGGTCAGTAGCAGTGAGGGCAGCCCTCGACATCGGCGTGCGCGCCAAGCAGGTGCTCGTCGCTGAGTGCGGCGCACGAGGCGCAGAAGCCGCTCCACCCCTCGTCAGCGGGGAACAGCCCGCCGCAGACCGCCCCGGCGCACCGCACGGAATCCTCGGTCAGCACACTCATCACAGGTCCCCCCTTTGCTCGAACGCAGTTTCGACCAGTGTGCACGGGAGGCCCGACAACGCTCCCAAGACGCGCCGACGCGCCGGCGCGTTGGGCAGGTCGGCGCGTAGGGCAGGTCGGCGCGTAGGGCAGGGTCGGCGCAGAGGGCAGGTCGGCGCAAAGTGACGTGGGGCGCGTAGCATGTGCGGGTTCGGTGGCCCACACCGAAAGCCACGCGCAAGGGGGAAGCCGGTCGGATGCCGGCGCTGACCCGCAACCGTAGGCGGCGCTCGACCCGGCGCGTTCCACGCCGTCGTCACTGCCGCGAGCCGGAGCACCCGCTGCCGCCGATGGTTCCAGTGCACCTGCCGCGGTCTGCAGGCGGAACCGGGATCTCCGGCGTGCCCTGAGCGGGCATCCCGGCAGCGTCCCGGCGATGCGTGGCCGCAGGACGAAAGGTTCCCATGCACGCCACACCACGGCGTAGCGTCCTCGCCGCGGGTCTCGGCGCTGGACTTACCGCCCTGCTCCTCACGGCATCGGTCGTCGGGCCCTCGGCGACCGCGCAGGCGGTCACCGGCACAGAGCTCTCCGGCGATGCCGCCCTCGCCCGCGACTGGCTGATCGGACAGCTGAGGCCCGACGGGACGATGCCGGCCTCCTTCGGCCAGGGCGCGGACCTCGGACTGAGCGTCGACTCGCTCTGGGCGCTGGAGGCGACCGGCGCGAGCGACGCCACGGTGCGGCATACCTGGTCGGCGCTGTCCACGCCCGCGGCGGTGTCCGCTTTCACCGGACCGGGCTTCTACACCTCGATCGGTATGCCGCAGGCCAGGTTCGGGGGGCAGAGCGCCAAGCTGCTCCTCGCCGCTGCGACCGTCGGCGCCGACGTCGCTGACGTCGGGGGGCGCGACCTACGCCGCCAGACCCTCGACCTGGTCGCGCCGGGCGGTGCCCAGAAGGGCCGGATCCGCGATGTGGGCACAGGCTCGGACAACACCAACATCATCAGCCAGTCGCTCGGCGTCATGGGACTGTCCGTCACCGGCTCGGTGCCACCTGACACGGTCACCTTCCTGCTCTCGCAGCAGTGCTCGCGCGGGTACTTCCGGTTGTACGACAACGACGACCGGTCCTGCGACGCCGCGGCGCCGGCGGATGCCACGGCCGACAACGACGGGACGGCGTTCGGGGTCCAGGCGCTGATCGCGGCCAAGGCGGCCGGCGGAGCTGTACCTCAGGCGGCCATCGACCGGGGAGTGTCGTATCTGGCGTCGGTGCAGCGGCCGGACGGGTCCTTCGGCGGCGGCGTCGGCACGCAGGGCTCCAACACCAACAGCACCGGGCTGGCCGCGGCCGCGCTGCAGGCAGGCGGCGATGTCGCCGCGGCTGCCAGGGCCGGCGCATGGGTCGCCTCGCTGGAGGCCACCGGCGTCGACGCGGCCGGCACGCCGTTGGCCGGGGACCTCGGGGCGATCGCGTATGACCCGAGCGCTTGGGCACAGGGCCTCCGAGGTGGCATCGGGGCCGGCGGGGACCAGTGGCGACGCGCCACGGCCCAGGCCGTCTTCGCGCTCTCCCCGCGCACGCTCGCCAGTCTGGCCGGCGCCGGACCGGGTCCGGGTCCGGGTCCGACCAGCACGCCCGGCCCGACCTCGAGCAGCCCGGCGAGCAGCACCACGGGCACCGCCACGCCGACCGAGACCGCCACGCAGACCGGCAGCACCACGCGGACGGGCAGCACCACGCAGACCGGCAGCACCACGCCGACGGGCAGCACCAGCAGCCGCACCCGGACGGCAGCACCGAGGACCACGAGGACGACAAGCCAGGTCGGGCAGACCCAGCCGACCGGACCTACCGCGGCCCGGCCCGGCAGCAGCGGGCCGGCCGCAACGGGTGCGACCGCTGGCAGCGCCGATCGCGCCGGCACCATCTCCACGGCCACCAGCGCCCGCGCCAGGGCGACCGGAACTGCGTCGGGCGCAGCCGCCAAGGCCAGCACCGCCTCCACCCGCCGCACCGGGCCGTCGTCCACTGCGCCAGGGACTACCGGCGCGTCCACCGCCGGCGCGTCCACCGCCGGCGCGTCCACCGCTGGCGCGTTGACCGAGGCGGGGGGCCAAGCGGTGGCACGGCCAGCCCTGCCCCGGGCCACGAGGATCCGTGGGCATGCGCAACGGTGGCTGGGCCTGCCCCCGGTGCTGTGGGCGGTGCTGGCCGGCCTGCTCCTCGGCGCTGTCGCCGTCGTGCGGCCGTGGCAGCTGCTGCCCCGCGGACGGCACGAGCGATGAGGTACCGCGGGTGGCCTTCGCGCGCACTGCTGCCTGGGCTCGCGGCTGCCACCTTGACACTCACCGCGGGCGTGGCGCCGGCGAGCGCCGCGGGATACGACGGCTACTGCCGGGACTCCAGCGGCACCACCGTGGTCGTCGACTTCCAGCAGCTCGGCGGCGGCGTCGTGGTGCGGTGTGCCGCGCCGCTGCCCAGCGGCGGCACCGGCCTCGACGCCCTCAGGGCGGCCGGCATCCCCTACGAAGGCGTGCGCCGCTACGGCGACGCGTTCATCTGCCGGCTGTACGGCGAGCCGTCCGCCGCCGCGGAGCTCGCAGTACAGGGCTACCCCGGCTACCAGGAGCACTGCATCGACACGCCGCCCGCCGGCGCGTACTGGTCTTACTGGTCCGCCACCAACGGCGGCAGCTGGACCTACAGCCCGTACGGCGTCCGCAACCGCTCCGCCCTCCCCGGCGGCTTCGAGGGCTGGTCGTTCGCTCTCAACGCCACCTCCTCGCGCGTCCCCGCTCCGCGCGTGCGTCCACTGCGTCCTGCCCACACCACCACACCGGCCGCGCAGCCGCCGGCCAGTCCGTCCGCCCAGCCGCCGGCAAGACCGCCGGCGGCTGGGCGCTCCAGCGCGTCGCCGGATGGCCGCCCCACCGCCACGACGGCGAAGGAGAGCGCCTCCGCCACCCGTGAGGTACCGGGTCCCGGCAGCAGTGGGCCGACGACACCGCTGAGCACATCGGCGTCCAGGAGATCGACGCCCAGGAGCACGTCGACCTCAGGCACCGTGACTGGCAGCGGCCGCTCGGCCACGTCGACGTCCGAGAGCCGCACCAGCGGCTCGACGCCAGCCGGGCCAGCCGGGCCAGCCGGGTCAGCCGGGTCAGCCGGGTCAGCCGGGTCAGCCGGGCCAGCCGGGTCAGCCGCGCCAGCCGCGCCAGCCGGGTCAGCCGGGTCAGCCAATTCCTCGGCGTCGAGCACCGCCCTCGATCCCGGCGTGGTCGTCAGCTCCGCCCGGCTCGCGCCCACGGCGGCACCAGGCAGCTCGCCGGCGACGCTGGTGGGGACCGGTCTGCTGACCTTCCTGCTCGTCGCAGGCATCGGGACGGCATGGCGACGTCGACGCACGGGGTGAGCCCGGCACCGCCAGTCGCCGGGCCTACGGCGGACGCACAGCCGGTGACCCCCGGCCGGTCCCCGCACACCCGGGGCACCCGGCTGCCGGGACCGGTCCATCCCCTGGCCTGGTGGGTGTGGTCGCTCGGGCTCGCGGCGGCGGCCACCCGGACCACGAACCCGCTGCTGCTCCTGCTGCTCGTCTCCGTGGCCGGGTACGTCGTCGTCCGCCGCCGTACGGATGCGCCGTGGGCCAAGGCGTTCCGGCTCTACGTCCTGCTCGGGGTGGCCATCGTGGGGCTGCGGGTGGCCTTCCGTGTCCTGCTCGGCGGCGACGACGGTGACACGGTGCTGCTGCGGCTCCCGTCGTTCCCGCTCCCGCAGTGGGCAGCGGGCATCCGCCTGCTCGGCGACGTCACCGCCGAGTCCCTCCTGGGAGGGCTGTACGACGGCCTGCGGCTGGCGACCATGGTGATCTGCGTCGGAGCCGCCAACGCGCTGGCCAACCCCAAGCGGCTCCTGAGGTCGGTCCCCACCGCGCTGTACGACGTGGGCACCTCGGTCGTGGTCGCCGTCTCGGTCTTCCCCCAGCTCGCGGACAGCGTCCAGCGGGTGCGCCGAGCCCAGCGGCTGCGCGGTGGTCCGGCCAGGAGGCGGCACGCCGCACTGGCGGTCGCCATACCCGTGCTGGCAGACGCACTCGACCGCTCGCTGCTGCTCGCGGCAGCGATGGACTCCCGCGGCTACGGGCGCCACGGGCGCTCGACGGCGTCCGAACGCCGCCTCACCGGACTGCTGAGCATCGCGGGCCTGGTCGGCGTATGCGTCGGCGTGTACGGCATCCTCGACGGCTCGGCGCCGCGCTACCTCGCCTACCCCTCACTGCTTGCGGGGCTCGCCCTCTCCTGCGGCGGGTTCCTGCTCGCCGCCCGCCGCGTCCGCACCACGCGCTACCGCCCGGACCGGTGGGACCTGCCCTCCACCCTGACCGCTGCCTGCGGCATCGGCGCTGCCGGGCTCCTGCTCCTCGCGGCGCACCGCCAGCCGGACGCCCTCAACCCGGCGCTACAGCCGCCGCAGTGGCCGGCCCTGAGCACCCTGCCGCTGCTCGCTGCCGCCGTGGGGGTGCTGCCGGCCTATCTGACGCCGCCGCCCTTCCTCGGAGCGCCGGCGTCGCCCCCCGGCACGGAGCCGGACCGGTGATCCGCCTGGACAACGTCGGCCTGCAGTACGTCGACGCACCCGCGCCCACCCTGGTCGGCGCCGACGTGGCCATCGACGAGGGGGAGCTCGCGCTCGTCATCGGCGCTACGGGAGCCGGCAAGTCCTCGCTGCTCGGCGTGCTCAACGGCCTGGTCCCCCACTTCACCGGCGGGCACCTGTCCGGCCGGGTGACGGTCGCCGGCCGGGACACCCGGGACCACCCGCCCCGCGAGATGGCCGGCGTGGTCGGCTACGTGGGGCAGGACCCGCTGGCCGGGTTCGTCACCGACACCGTGGAGGAGGAGCTCGCCTACGGCATGGAGCAGCTCGCCGTGCCGCCGTCGACGATGCGTAAGCGCGTGGAGGAGACGCTGGACCTGCTCGGTATTGCCGAGCTCCGCCGGCGGCCGCTCCGGATGCTGTCCGGCGGGCAACAGCAACGGGTGGCGATCGGCTCGGTGCTCACCGCACATCCCCTCGTGCTCGTGCTCGACGAGCCCACCTCGGCGCTGGACCCCACCGCATCAGAGGACGTCCTCGCCGCCGTCACCCGGTTGGTGCACGACCTGGGCACGACCGTCGTCGTCGCGGAGCACCGGATGGAACGGGTGGTGCAGTATGCCGACCGCGTCGTCCACCTCCCCGGTGGCGGTCGGGTGAGCACCGGGCTGCCGCAGCAGGTGCTCGCCCGGTCGGACATCGTCCCCCCGGTCGTCGAGCTGGGCCGGCTGGCCGGGTGGGACCCGCTGCCGCTGTCGATCCGCGACGCCCGGCGCAGGGCCGGTCCGCTGCGCGAGCGACTCGCCGCCCTGCCGGAGCACGGAAGCCCGGACCGCCCTGCCAGCGGTGCGGCACGTCTCGTCGCGGAGGGGGTGAGCGTCACGTACGACGGCACGGTCGCCGTCCGCGGGGTCGACCTCTGCCTGCACGAGGGCGAGGTCACCGCCCTGATGGGGCGCAACGGCTCCGGCAAGTCCTCGCTGCTGTGGGCCCTGCAGGGCAGCGGACCTCGGCACAGCGGCCGGGTGAGCGTGGCCGGCCAGGATCCCGGTCGGCTGAGCGCGCGGCGCGCTCGGGCGCTGGTCGCCCTCGTGCCGCAGACGGCCGCCGACCTGCTCTACCTGCAGAGCGTCGACGCGGAGTGCTCGGCCGCCGACGCGGAGTCGCACCAGCCGCCGGGCACCTGTCGAGGGCTGCTCGACCGGTTCGCACCAGGCGTCCACGCCGGCACCCATCCGCGCGACCTGTCCGAGGGCCAGCGCCTGGCCGTCGTGCTCGCCGTCCAGCTCACGGCGGCGCCCACGGTGCTGCTTCTCGACGAGCCCACCCGCGGGCTGGACTACAGCGCCAAGCGGGCGCTGCGCGATACCGTCCGGCGCCTTGCCGATGACGGCTCTGCCGTCGCCATCGCCACGCACGACGTGGAGTTCGTCGCGACTGCGGCGGACCGGGTCGTCGTGATGGCCGAGGGCGAGGTCGTGGCGGACGGGCCGGCCGCCGAGGTGGTCGGAGCCTCGCCGGCCTTCGCGCCGCAGGTGGCCAAGGTCCTGGCGCCACAGCCCTGGCTCACCGTCGCCGACGTCGCGGCGGCACTGGCTCGGGGCGGTGGCTGGTGAGGCGCGCTGCGGCCGTCGGGCTGGGGCCCCGAACCGCCGCCGTCCTGCTGCTCGCCTCGCTCTCGGGGCTGGCGATGTTCTGCTGGCCGCTGCTGTCCCGGGTGCCGACAGGGTCCGGGCAGCACGGCGGGGACGCACCGTTCGTGTTCGTCGCGGTGCTTCCCGTGCTCGTGGCGGTGGTGCTGGCTCAGCTTTCGGAGGGGGGGATGGACGCCAAGGCCCTGGCGATGCTGGGGGTGCTCTCAGCCGTCAACGCGGCCCTGCGTCCTCTGGGCGCCGGGACCGCGGGCATCGAGACGGTGTTCTTCCTGCTCATCCTGGCCGGACGGGTGTTCGGCCCGGGCTTCGGGTTCGTCCTCGGGTGCACGTCGCTGTTCGCGTCGGCGCTGCTCACGGCCGGCGTGGGCCCGTGGCTGCCGTTCCAGATGCTGGCCTCAGCCTGGATTGGCCTCGGCGCCGGCCTGCTTCCCCGCCGCCTTTCCGGAAGGGCCGAGATCGCCATGCTGGTGGCATACGGCGTCGCGGCGGCATACCTGTTCGGTGCTCTCATGAACCTGTGGTTCTGGCCGTTTGTCACCGGTGGGGACGGGATGGGGCGGACCGGCTCGCCGCTGTCCTACCAGGCCGGTGCCCCCCTGCTGGCGAATCTGCACCGGTTCGCGGTCTTCACGCTGCTGACCTCGACCGGCGGCTGGGACACCGGCCGCGCCATCACCAACGCCGTCGCCATCACCGCGCTCGGCCCTGCCGTGCTCGCGACGCTGCGCAGGGCGGCGCGTCGTGCCTCGTTCGACCGTTGACCGGGTCCGCAGCATGAGCGTGTACGCGCCCGCCTGACGCTGGCGTCCCGCTGCTCACGCGTCGGGGTGGCCACCGGCGTCGCCGAGCAGCTGGTGGACCTCGTCGGCCCGGTAGCGGCGGTGGCCACCCAGCGTGCGGATCGAGTTGATCTTGCCTGCCTTCGCCCAGCGTGTCACGGTCTTGGGGTCGACGCGGAAGAGCGCGGCGACCTCGGCTGGGGTCAACAGTGTCTCGTTGTCGAGGTGCTGGGTGGTCATGACGGGATGCTCCTTGCTTGTGGGTGTGTACGTTTCCATTCTCGTACACGCGCCAAGCAAGCGGAACAATCCGGACGTGTCATCTATATGCACCCAAAGGGACTAGTCACGCCTGGCGATCCGGCCCCGGCGCCCACCATCGGTTCGCCACTACGGTGTCCAGATGCCGACCGACGCGCTCAACGGTCCGGGGGGCGACCACGAGCAGGTGGTCTTCTGCCACGACCACGCCACGGGCCTGCGGGCCATGATCGGCATCTACAGCACGGCTCTCGGCCCGGCGCTGGGCGGCACGCGGTTCTTCCCCTACCCGACCCGACAAGCTGCCCTGGACGACGTGCTCCGCCTCTCGCGGGCGATGGCGTACAAGAACGCCGCCGCCGGACTGGACCACGGCGGCGGCAAGGCGGTCATCATCGGGGACCCCACCCGGGACAAGACCCCCGACCTGCTCCGTGCCTACGGGCGGTTCGTCGAGAGTCTCGGGGGCCGCTACGTCACCGCCTGCGACGTCGGCACCTACGTCGCCGACATGGACATCGTCGGGACCACGACCCGGCATGCCACCGGCCGCAGCGTCACGCTCGGGGGCGCCGGTGACTCCTCGGTGCTGACGGCGTACGGGGTCTACCAGGGGATGCGGGCCTGCGCCGCGCACCTGTGGGGGTCGCCCGCACTGCGCGGGATCACGGTGGGTGTCGCTGGGGTGGGCAAGGTGGGCAGGGTGCTGGTCGGGCACCTGCTTGAGGAGGGCGCCTCGGTCGTCGTCACCGACGTCGACGAGTCGGCGGTCGCGGCGCTGCGCGCGAGGCACCCGGACGTGAAGGCGGTCGCCGGCGTCGAGGATCTAGTTCGAGCCGATCTGGACGTCTACGCGCCGTGCGCGCTGGGAGGCGCGCTCGACCCGGACACCGTGGCCCTGCTGAAGGCCCGCGTGGTCTGCGGCGGCGCCAACAACCAGCTGACGCAGGAAGGCCCCGGCGGCACGGCCGACCAGCTGCTGGCCAGGGGGGCCACCTATGCACCCGACTACCTGGTCAACGCCGGCGGCGTCATCCAGGTCAGCGACGAACGGCACGGCTTCGACTTCGAGCGGGCCAAGGCACGGACGGCCGGCATCTATGCGGCCACGGCCGCCGTGTTGGCGCACGCGCGCGAGCACGACATCTCCCCGGCCGTGGCAGCCGACCGGATCGCGGAGGCGCGGATGGCGGCCGGCCCCTGGGCGGGGCGCATCTGGCTGCCATGACCATCTGGCTGCCATAACGCCGTGCAGGCGGCCCCTGGCAGGCGCCGGGGCCGCGTGCCGCTGGGGCCGGTACCGACACGCGGACCTCTGCCGCCCGGTGGCCGGGAAGTTGCGGTCACCCTGTAGCGTGGACACCACGAACACACGGGATTCCCGGAGCCGCTCCGCGAGCTCGAGACCTGGCTCCAGAGGGTCTTGGCGAGCGATGTCGCCCGGCAGACGCACAGGTGAGGGGGTCGACGCCATGGGGCGCGGCCGAGCCAAAGCCAAGCAGACCAAGGTCGCCCGGGAGCTGAAGTACTTCACTCCGGACACCGATCTGACCCAGCTGGAGCGCGAGCTCCACGGGTCGGGGTCGCCCTTTCCCACCTCGGAGCGCGTCGTCGCCCCAGTGGACGAGGACGACGACTACGACAAGTGGGCCACTGGAGGTCGCTGACCCTCCGCGTTGACGGGGTCCGGCCTGCCGGGCACCGTTCGTTCCCCCGGCGCAACGCTCGACGTCAGCGCGGGTGACGCCCGAGCAGCTGCACGGCACCGCCATCGACTCCCTTGGCCCCATGGGTCAGCTCGGGTGCGCCGTCGGAGGGTGACACCGGCAGGTGCTTGACCGCCCCGGCCACCCAAGCCGGCACCCCTCGGGCCTGCAGGGTGCGCACCGCCAGGTCCGCGTCGGCTGCCGGCAGCAGCGCCAGGAAGCCCACTCCCATGTTGAGCGTGCGCTCCAGCTCGGCGGCAGGCACGCCCCCGAGTCCGGCGATGAGGGAGAACACGGGCGGCGGCGTCCACGTCGACCGGTCCACCTTGGCGACAAGGCCCTTGGGCAGCACCCGGCCGAGGTTCGCCGCGAGCCCTCCCCCGGTGACGTGACTGAGCGCGTGCAGGTCGATCCCCGGGCTGTGGACCAGCTCGAGCAGGTGGGGGGCGTAGACCCGGGTGGGTTCGAGCAGCTCCTCCCCGACGGTGCGGCCGAGCTCGTCGACGTGTCGGCCCAGGCTCCAGCCCGCAGCGGCCAGGGCGGCGCGCACCAGGGAGTAGCCGTTGGAGTGCAGTCCGGACGAGGCGAGAGCCACGACCACGTCACCGGGCTGGACCCGATGGGCACCGAGGATGTCGGCGTGCTCGACGACGCCCGTGGCCGCGCCGGCCACGTCGTAGGCGCCCGGCGCCATGAGTCCGGGATGCTCGGCGGTCTCGCCGCCGATCAGGGCGACTCCGGCCTGCTTGCACGCGGCAGCGATTCCGCCCACGAGAGCCGCGATCTGCTCGGGGACCACCTTGCCCGTCGCGATGTAGTCGGTGAGGTAGAGCGGCTCTGCGCCGCACACGACCACGTCGTCGACGACCATGCCGACCAGGTCGAAGCCGATCGTGTCGTGCTGGTCGAGCGCCTGGGCGATGGCGACCTTGGTGCCGACCCCGTCGGTGCTCGTGGCGAGGACGGGCCGGGACATCCGCGCGAGCACCGAGGCGTCGAACAGGCCGGCGAACCCGCCGAGGCCGCCGAGCACCTCCGGCCGCTGCGCTCGCGATACCGCTGCCCTCATCAGCTCGACGGCCAGCTCACCGGCCGCCGTGTCGACGCCTGCGCTGGCGTAGGTGACCGGGTGCGAGGCGCTCACGGGCGGGAGAGCGCGTCGGCAGCCCCACCGGCCAGGCCGGCGCCGACCCCGTCGGCGTCGCGCGACGGCCGGGGCCGGGACAGCGGGAGCGGGTTCTCCAGGCCCGGCAGGGTCGACTCCAGGAAGTGCTTACCGAGCAGCGACGACTCCGGCAGGGCGATGGGGTAGAGCCCGGTGAAGCACGCGGTGCACAGCCGTTCGCGCGGCTGGCCGGTGGCCTGGATCATCCCCTCCTCGCTGATGTAGCCGAGGCTGTCGGCGCCGATGCTGGCCCTGACCTCCTCCACGCCGATGCCGGTGGCGATCAGCTCGGCCCGGGTTGCGAAGTCGATGCCGTAGAAGCACGGCCACTTCACCGGCGGTGAGGAGATGCGGACGTGCACCTCGGCCGCGCCCGCCTCGCGCAGCATCCGCACCTGGGCCCGCTGGGTGTTGCCGCGGACGATCGAGTCGTCCACGACCACCAGGCGCTTGCCCTTGATCACGTTGACCAGCGGGTTCAGCTTGAGCCGGATGCCGAGCTGGCGCAGGGTCTGGCTCGGCTGGATGAAGGTGCGTCCGACGTAGGCGTTCTTGACGAAACCCTGCCCGAACGGGATGCCGCTCGCCTCGGCGTAGCCCACCGCGGCGGGCGTGCCCGACTCCGGCACCCCGATGACCAGGTCGGCGTCGACGGGGTGCTCCTGCGCCAGCCGCCGGCCCATCGCCATCCGCGCCTCGTGGACCACCCGTCCGGCGATGGTGGTGTCCGGACGGGCGAGGTAGACGTACTCGAAGACGCATCCCTTGGGCTCGGCCGGTGCGAACCGCGTCGAGCGAAGGCCGTTGGCGTCAATGGCGATCAGCTCGCCCGGCTCCACCTCCCGGATGACGCTGGCGCCGACGGTGGCCAGCGCGGCGGACTCGCTCGCCACCACCCAGCCACGCTCCAGCCGGCCCAGGACAAGGGGCCGGACGCCCTGCGGGTCGCGAGCGGCATACAGCGTCTGCTCGTCCATGAAGACGAAGCAGTAGGCGCCCTTGAGCGTCGGCAGGACCTCCAGCGCCTTGGCCTCGAGGCTCATGTCCGGGTCCTCGCAGAGCAGCGCCGTGACCAGTGCCGTGTCGGTGGTGTTGCCGCGGGACAGCTCGCCGCCGAGGGCCACGTCGTAGCCCTGGCCGTGTTTGGCACGAAGCCGCTCGCGCAGCTCGGCGGAGTTCGTCAGGTTGCCGTTGTGGGCCAGGGCCACCGAGCTGTGGTCGTTGCCGCCGAGCGTGGGCTGGGCGTTCTCCCAGGTGCTGCCCCCGGTGGTGGAGTAGCGGGAGTGCCCGATGGCCAGGTGACCCTTCAGCGACTCCAGGCTGCTCTCGTCGAAGACCTGGGAGACCAGGCCCATGTCCTTGTAGACCAGGATGCTGCGCCCGTCGCTGGTGGCGATGCCGGCCGACTCCTGCCCGCGGTGCTGCAGCGCGTACAGGCCGAAGTAGGTGAGCTTGGCCACCTCCTCGCCCGGCGCCCACACGCCGAAGACGCCGCAGGCGTCCTGGGGCCCCTTCTCGTCGGGAAGCAGATCATGACCCAGTCGCCCGTCGCCGCCCGCCACGTGGCCAGTCTCCCACAGCGGCCCCTGCCGGCATGCCGGGTGAGACCGGCCGGCGCGCCCCCGCCTGGCTACGCTCGGCGGTCGAGCAGCACCGCGACGAGGCCGCCGAGGAGGGCGCCGAGACCTGCGAAGGAGAGCGCGAGGAAGCCGAGGACGGACCCGGCTCCGTAGCCTGGCACCTGCGGTCCGATCCGGTCGACCACGAGCGCGACGAGCATGCCGACGACGGCGCCGGTGAGCAGGAACGGCCCGAACTTCGGCCGTCGAGACCGCTTGGAGGATGGCGACGGCTGGCGCGCCTGCTCCCCCTGCGGTGGCTGCTCGCTCACGACCACACCGTATCTGGGGCGGCGTCTACCCGTTCGGCCACCCGTTCGGCCACCCGTTCGGCCACCCATCCACGGATGCAGCCGCTCCGAATGTCGAGCATGACGACCCTCAGCCGGCTGCGCGGGCTCCTCGCCTACGCGCCGGACGCCCTTCTCGGGGTGCTGGCGGCGGTCGTCGGTATCGCGTTCGGCCACCTGGTGGCCGGCTTCACCAACCCGGCTGCCTCGCCGGTCCTGGCTGTCGGGTCCACCGTCATCGACGCGACCCCGACGCCGGTCAAGGAGTTCGCGGTCGCCCAGTTCGGCACGAACGACAAGCCCATCCTGCTGGCGAGCGTCACCGTCGTGACCCTGCTCGCCGCGGCCCTTGCCGGCGTGTTGGCCGCCCGCCGCGTCGCCCTCGGGGTCGCCGTCATCGTGCTGCTCACTGGTCTGGCGGCGGCCGCTGCACTGGCCCGCCCGGTGGCCACGCCGCTCGACGCCCTCCCGGGCCTGTCGGCCGCTGTCGCCGGCGTGCTCGCGCTGCTGGGCCTGCGACGGCTACGGCAGGCTCGACAGCTCGCAGGAGGCCCGGCCGCGGTCGGCGCTGCAGAGGGCCGGGTCGAGGACCCGGTGTCCTCCGGCACGGCATACCCGACCTCCCCCAACGGACGGCGCCAGTTCTTGCTGGGCGCCGCAGGAGCCAGTGCTGCCGCGGTCGGCGCGGCAGCACTGGGCCAACGTGTCGCGAACGCCAGCGGGCCAGGGAGCACGACGCTCCCCGCCCCGAGCGTGGCTGCGCGACCGTTGCCCCAGGGCATCGAGCGGACGGTCCGCGGCGTCACCCCGCTGCGAATCTCCAACTCTGCCTTCTACCGCGTGGACACCAACCTCACGGTGCCTCGCGTGGACGCCGACAGCTGGATGCTGCAGATCGACGGCGAGGTGGACCACCCGTTCACGCTCAGCTACCGGCAGCTGTTGAAGATGCCGATGATCGAGCGCGACATCACCCTCACCTGCGTCAGCAACGAGGTCGGCGGGCACTACGTCGGCGGCGCACGCTGGCTCGGGGTCCGGCTCAAGGACGTGCTGGACCGCGCAGGCGTGCGGTCCGGAGCCGACCAGCTGCTCAGCACGGCCGTCGACGGCTTCACGATCGGCACTCCCTTGAAGGTCGTCATGGACGGGCGGGACGCGCTCATCGCCGTCGGCATGAACGGCCTGCCACTGCCTGCAGCGCATGGGTACCCCGCCCGGCTCGTCACGCCAGGTCTGTACGGCTTCGTCAGTGCGACCAAGTGGCTCGTCCGGCTCACGGCGACCACCTACGCCAAGGACCAGTCGTACTGGACCCGGCGCAAGTGGGCGAACGACGCACCGATCAAGACCTCGTCCCGGATCGACACGCCTCGCCCTCTCAGCACGATCAAGAAGGGCAGGACCGCTATCGGCGGCGTCGCGTGGGCGCAGCACCACGGCGTGAAGAAGGTCGAGGTGAGCGTCGACAACGGCACGTGGACCGAGGCGATGCTGGGCCCCGATGTCGGCATTGACTACTGGCGGCAGTGGTATCTGCCCTGGGACGCGAAGACCGGACAGCACACCCTGAGCGTCCGCGCCACCAACGGCAAGGGCGAGCTGCAGAGCAGCGTCCGCGCTACCCCGTTCCCCAGCGGTGCCAGCGGTATTCAGAGCGTGGCGGTCTTCGTCAGCTGAGCCGTCGGAGCCCCCGTATACGAAGAGAGACCGTCGTCCCGGCGGTCTCTCTTCATGTTTCTCCGCATGTTCCTCGCCATCTGAGCAGGCAGATCCAATCCGCTTGTCGCCAGCCTCCGAATACACGTTGTAGGGCCGCGGCTCCGCTGCACGAGTAGGAGCAGGCAGCAGCCGGAACGGCAGTGATCGGCACGGATCGAGATCGAATGACAAGCAACAGCACTGACCACCAGCAGTATCCCCAAGCACCTAAATCGCTCAGGAGAACCTCATGAACTTCCGCACCCGCGGCGTCATCGCCGCAGTGGCACTCACCGTCCCGCTCTCGTTGAGCGCGTGCGGATCCAGCTCGTCCGGAGCAGCAGGCTCCTCCTCGTCCACGGACTCGGCCGCGGCGCCCTCCAGCTCGTCCTCAGCCGCGGCGCCTTCCACCTCGAGCAGCTCGAGCAGCTCGGCCGCGGTGAACGCCTCCAAGGGCACCTTCGGCGCCGCCTGCTCCAAGGTGCCGAACAGCGGCAAGGGCAGCTTCAACGGCATGGCCACCGACACGGTCGCCACCGCCGCCAGCAACAACCCGCTGCTGAGCACCCTGGTCGTCGCGGTGAAGAAGGCCGGCCTGGTCGACACGCTGAACTCGGCGCCGGCGATCACGGTGTTCGCTCCCTACAACGGCGCGTTCGCCAAGCTGCCCAAGAAGACCCTGGCGGCCGTCCTGGCCAACAAGAAGCTCCTCACCACCGTGCTGACCAACCACGTCGTCGCCGGCAAGATCGGCCCCGACAAGCTGGCAGGCACGCACAAGACGCTGAGCGGCGAGACGATCAAGGTCTCCGGCTCGGGCGAGAAGTTCACCGTGAAGTCGAAGATGGGCAGCGCCAACATCATCTGTGGCAACGTCCCCACCGCCAACGCCACCGTCTACATCCTCGACGGCGTCCTGGTCCCGTAAGACCGCACCCCACCGTTCACGACAACACCGGACGGTCGTATTACGCACAATGGTAACCATGTCAGTGGTCCCTCCGGGCGATCCGTCGCCCGGAGGGACGACGGGCGCACCGGCCAGCGGGCAGCACCCTCATCTCGGGGTGCTGCTCAAGGCCTGCTCCCGTGGTGACGAAGAAGCCTTCGCACGTCTGTACGACACGACCGCCAGTCGGATGTTCGGTCTGGTCCTGCGGGTCGTCCGTGACCGGGCCCAGGCCGAAGAAGTGCTGCAGGACGCGTTCCTCGACATCTGGCGGCAGTCCGCCCGGTTCGACGAGGGTCGTGGCAGTGCCCTCTCGTGGATGATGACCATCGCCCACCGCAAGGCGGTCGACCGGGTCCGCTCCGCAGAGGCTCAGGTCCGGCGCGACTCTGCATACGAGCTTCGCCAGACCGAACGGGCATACGACGCCACGGCTGACGATGCCCACCGCAACATCGACGCCGAGCGCGTGCGCAAGGCGTTGCAGAACCTGACCGAGAACCAACGCGGGGCCCTCGAGCTCGCCTACCTCGGCGGGTACACGCACCGGGAGGTGGCAGTGATGCTGGACATTCCAGTCGGCACGGCCAAGACCCGGATCCGTGACGGGCTCATCCGCATGCGCGACGCCATGGGACTCGAGTGATGAACGACGACATCCACAGCCTGTCCGGGGCCTACGCCCTCGACGCCGTCGACGACCTCGAGCGCAACCGGTTCGAGGCCCACATGCGCAACTGCGCACAGTGCCGCGACGAGGTCGACAGCATGCTCGAGGTCGGCGCCCTGCTGGGCTCGGGCCTCGCCACGACACCATCGCCGGCGCTGCGCGAGAGCGTGCTGCGCGACATCCGCTCGATCAGGCCGCTCCCACCCGTCGTCTCTGCCTCGCCGGGCCGGCGCTCGGTCCAGTCCACGACGGTCCGCTGGCTGACCTCCGCCGCCGCGGCCGTGCTCCTGGTCACCGGCGGGCTCGTCTGGCACCCGTGGCAGCCGAACACCTCCCCACCGCCGGTCGACGCGATCTCCCGTATCGTCCGGGCCCCCGACGCCCAGACGGTCACCCGGAAGATCGGCGGCGGCACCGCCAAGCTGGTCCGTTCGTCGGCGCTTGGCAGGGCCGTCATCGTGGCCATCGACATGCCCGCTGCGCCGGACGGCAAGGTCTACGAGCTGTGGCTCTTCGACAGCCGGGGCAATGCCCGCAAGGCAGGCCTGATGCCGCCCGGAGACCAGGCCCAGGTCAGCCTGGTCCTGAACGGCGACGCCTCCACGGCGAGCGGAGCCGGGATCACGGTGGAACCGGCCGGCGGGTCGGACCAGCCGACCTCCCCCCCCATCGCGAAGTTCTCCTTCGCCTGACTCCTCCGGGATCGTCCCGCGCTGCCCGCGAAGGCTACAGCGGCAGCCGGTCGCTGAGGTCCGACCGCTCTCCGCTGGCTCTGACCGCCCCGCGCGCCACGGCGTCGGTCCATGCCTGCCGGCCGGTGGCCAGCAACAGCCAGGTGTGCGCGTCGGTCTCGACCACGTTGGGCGGCGTACCTCGGGTGTGGCGTGGCCCCTCGATGCACTGCACCGCGCCGTACGGCGGGACCCGCACCTCCAGCGTCCGTCCGGGAGCCCGCTCGCCCAGCTCCTCCAGGGTGTACCGGACCGCCGCCGCGAGCACCTCGCGCGGCACCCCGGCAGGATCGGCCGCCCACTGCTGCAGCGCAGCGGTCCCCGCCGACGTGGGCACTCGGCGGCGAGCAGGCATGACGTCATCGTCTCAGCACCGTGGCGCGTCTCGCCGCTCTGGCGGCGCGCCACCGCTCTGCGAGGCTGGGCCGGTGAGTGTCGAGCTCGTCCCAGACCCGGACGGACGGGGCGGCGTGACGGTGCTACTGGACGGGATGGCCCAGTCGCACGTCGACATCGCCGACCCCCGGCATCTGCACTTCGAGTACGTCCGCCTGATTGCCTGCGCGCTGGACGCCCTGCCGCCCGGGCGGCTTCGGGTCACCCACGTCGGCGGCGCCGGAATGACGCTGGCGCGCTACGTCCATGCCACTCGCCCCGGCTCCCCGCAGGTTGTGCTCGAGCCGGACTCGGGGCTCACCGCCCTGGTACGGGAGCGCCTGCCCCTGCCGCCCCGCGCGCGGGTGCGGGTCCGCCCGCTGGACGGCCGCACCGGGCTTGCTGCGCTGGCCGACGGCAGTGCCGACGTCGTGGTGCTGGACGCCTACGCCGGCGGCAGGGTCCCGCCCGAGCTGACGACGATCGAGCTGCTGGACGACGTCGCCCGCGTCCTCGACGGCGGCCTGTTCCTGGCCAACCTCACCGACGAGCGGGACCGCGCCTACCTCGCCAGGGTGGTGGCCGGGGTCCGGCAGGTCTTCGGCAACGTCCTGCTGACCGCCCCGTCGGAGATCCTCAAGGGCCGACGGTTCGGCAACACTGTGGTGGTGGCCTCTCGGTCGGCGCTGGACGGGGACGGCATACGCCGGCAGGTGGCGCGTGTGCCCTTCCCGGCGGGAGTGCGTGACGGCGTCGACGTGCTCCGGTTGGTGGGCAGGCGACCGCCCTGGACGGACGCCGACAGAGGACCCTCACCCGAGCCGCCGCCACTGGACGGGACGTGGCGGATCCGCTAGCCCCTACCGCTGGCGCCGCGCCCTGGCGATCCTCGAGCTGCCGGCGGGTCTTGTTGTGCACCGCGCTGCCCGGGACCGCGACATCCCACCGAAGCCAGCGAAGTCCCAGAGACACAGGATGAATCGGTGGTGCATCCTGTGTCTTCGGGATCTCGCGGCGTCGGGTGGGATCTCGGGCCGGGTCTGCGGCAAATCTGACAAATGCGGATCTGACAGGTGCGGATCTGACAGCGGTGGCCTTCGCCCAGATGTGGCCCGCGCTGACGCCGGAGACCGCTGCCTACGGGCCGAGCACACCGGGGAGCGTCGCCCGGTGTGCCTCGCGCAGCTCGCCCAGGTCGACGGTGAGCTGGCCCTGCACCTCCAGCGACCCGGACCGGTCGTCGACCACGCCGATCCGCGCGTGCGGGAACCTCCGCGCCGAGCACATGTCGGTGAACCGGACCTCCTCCGAGCGCGGCACCGCGACGACCGCGCGGCCGCCCGACTCGCTGAACAGCATCGTGAAGGCGTCCACGCCGTCCCGCTCGCACACCTCGTCCAGCCACACCCGCGCCCCGACGCCGTACCGCAGCGACCCCTCCACCAGCGCGATCGCCAGGCCGCCTTCGGACAGGTCGTGCGCCGCGTCGACCAGGCCGTCGCGCGAGGCGTTGACCAGGATCTCGGCGAGCTGCCGCTCGGCATCGAGGTCGACGGTCGGCGGCGTGCCACCGAGGTGCCCGTGCTCCACCAGCGCCCACTGCGAGCCGGCCAGCTCCTCGCGGGTGCTGCCCAGCAGGTAGAGGACCTGCCCAGGCGAGCGCCAGCCGGACGGCGTACGGCGTGACACGTCATCCATCAGACCGAGCACGCCGACCACCGGCGTGGGGTGGATCGGGGCGTCCCCGGTCTGGTTGTAGAACGAGACGTTGCCGCCGGTGACGGGTATGCCGAGCTGCCGGCACCCGTCGGCGATCCCCCGCACCGCCTGCTCGAACTGCCACATCACGCCGGAGTCCTCCGGCGAGCCGAAGTTGAGGCAGTCGGTCACGGCGATCGGCGTCGCACCGGCGGCGGCCACGTTGCGGTACGCCTCCGCGAGCGCGAGCTGCGCGCCTGCATACGGGTCGAGCTGGGTGAAGCGGCCGTTGCAGTCGGTCGAGAGGGCCACGCCGCGCCCTGTCGCCTCGTCGACGCGGACGACACCTGCGTCGTCAGGCTGCGCCATCGCGGTGTTGCCCATGACGTAGCGGTCGTACTGGTCGGTGACCCAGGACAGGTCCGCGAGGTTGGCCGACCCGAGCAGGCGCAGCAGCGTCTCGCGAAGCGCAGCGCCGGTGGAGGGACGTGCCAAGTGACCGATGCCGTTGGCCTGCAACGCATCCAGGTATGCCGGCCGCTGGGTCGGGCGCTCGTAGACCGGGCCGTCGTGGGCCACCGACCGCGGCGGCACATCGACGACCAGCTCGTCGTGCCAGAGGACCTCCAGTCGTGATCCGGCGGTGACCTCACCGATCACGGTGGCCTCGACGTCCCACCTCCTGGCGACCTGCATGAACGCGTCGAGCAGGTCCGGCCGAACCACGGCCATCATCCGCTCCTGAGACTCGCTCATCAGGATCTCCTCCGGGCGCAGGCTGGCATCCCGCAGCGGAACCCGGTCCAGCCAGACCCGCATGCCGCCGTCGCCGTTGGACGCGAGCTCGCTGGTGGCGCAGGACAGCCCGGCGCCGCCAAGGTCCTGAATGCCGTCGACGACGCGCGCCGCATACAGCTCGAGACAGCACTCGATCAGGACCTTCTCCGCGAAGGGGTCCCCGACCTGGACCGCGGGTCGCTTGCCCGGGCCGCTGCCAGTCGCGGAGTCGAACGTCTCCGACGCGAGCACCGAGACGCCGCCGATGCCGTCCCCGCCGGTCTTGGCACCGAAGAGGACCACCTTGTTGCCCACCCCGGACGCCTTCGCCAGGTGGATGTCCTCGACCCGCATCGACCCGACGCAGAGGGCGTTGACGAGCGGATTGCCCTGGTAGCACTCGTCGAACACGACCTCGCCGCCGATGTTCGGCAGGCCCAGACAGTTGCCGTAGCCACCGACGCCGGCGACGACACCGGGCAGCACCCGGCGGGTGTCCGGGTGCTCCAGCGGGCCGAACCGCAGCGCGTCCATCACGGCGATGGGACGCGCTCCCATGGACATGATGTCCCGGACGATGCCGCCGACTCCGGTGGCCGCCCCCTGGTAGGGCTCGACGTAGGACGGGTGGTTGTGGCTCTCGATCTTGAACGTCACCGCCCACCCGTCGCCGATGTCGATGACTCCGGCGTTCTCGCCGATCCCCACGAGCAGCCTCTCGCGCATGGCCGCCGTGGTCTTCTCGCCGAACTGGCGCAGGTGCACCTTCGAGGACTTGTAGGAGCAGTGCTCGGACCACATGACGGAGTACATCGCGAGCTCGCTGCTCGTCGGGCGACGCCCGAGTATCTCGCGAATACTCTGGTATTCCTCGCTTTTCAGGCCTAGAGCCGCCCATGGCTGAGCCACACCTGGTGAGGTCCGGGACGCGCCCACGGTGTCCAGCGCCGGCCGTCCACTCGACGTGGCACCGGGCAGGCCGGACTCGGTAGCGGTCGTCACGCGCTCACCGCCGAGGCCAGCGCAGAGGTGAAAAAGGCCAACCCGTCGGTCGAAGGCCCGTATCCGGGCTCGACGCAGTGCTCGGGGTGCGGCATCAGGCCGACGACGTTGCCCCGCTCGTTGGTAATGCCGGCGATGTCGCGGTAGGAGCCGTTGGGGTTGCGACCGCCCTCGGGGACCACATAACGGAAGGCCACCCGGCCTTCAGCCTCCAGCTCCTCCAGGGTCCGCTCCCCGGCGACGAAGCCGCCCTCGCCGTTCTTCAGCACGACGGTGATCTCGGCGTCACGCTGGAAGTCCGAGGTCCACGGGGTGTCGACGTTCTCGACGCGGAGCCGCACGTCGAGACAGGCGAACCTGCGGTGGTCGTTGCGGATCAGCGCGCCAGGCAGCAGGTGCGCCTCGCACAGGACCTGGAAGCCGTTACAGATGCCCAGCACCGGCAGACCGCCACGGGCGGCGGGCACGAGCACGTCCATGACCGGCGCGAACCGCGCGATCGCCCCGCAGCGCAGGTAGTCGCCGTAGGAGAACCCGCCCGGCAGCACCACGGCGTCGACGCCGTGCAGGTCCGCGTCGGCGTGCCACATCGGCACCGGCTCGGCGCCCGCGATACCGATGGCGCGCAGCGCGTCGCGGTCGTCCAGCGACCCGGGGAAGGTGACGACCCCGATCCTCACGCGCAGATCCCGTCCGGCTCGGCGACCGCCACCACGTCGACGACGTCCTCGATCACCGGGTTCGCCAGCAGCGTGGTTGCCGCGGAGCGAGCGGCGTCGAGCACCTCCTGGGTCACCGCGCCGTCGACGGACAGGACGAAGCGCTTGCCCTGCCGCACGTCGGTGAACTGGTCGAAGCCGAGCCGCGGCAGGGCGCTCGCCACAGCCTGTCCCTGGGGGTCAAGTATCTCCGGCTTCAGCATGACGTCCACCACGACGTGTCCCATGGGCGTGCTGCTCCTGTCGAAACGGTCGGCACGGCCTCGTCGGCACGGCCTCGGAGGCGACGTGCCCCGCCGGCGCCAGGATATCGGCTCGCCGCAGTCGTCCCGGCCAGCACCGCACGGTGTTGGGTGGCTGCGTGGCCGATGGCGCTTGGCGCGTGCGCCGGGGACCGATGACCGATGACCGATGACCGAGCAGACGTTCGTGCCACCGAGCAGACCGCCGCTGGTCTGCTCGCTGGCGCCGGGGTCTGCTCGGTAGCGCCGGGATCTGCTCGCTGGCGCCGGGGTCTGCTCGGTGGCGCAGCAGTCACGGCAGGGCGTGACCGGTCAGCTTCTCGAACGCCTCGAGGTACTTCGCACGGGTGCGCTCGACAACGGCCTCGGGCAGTGGGGGCGGCGGGTTCCCCGACGCCCGGTCCCACCCGCTGTCCGGTGAGGTCAGCCAGTCGCGGACGAACTGCTTGTCGTAGGAGGTCTGCGGCCGTCCCGGCTCCCACTGGTCGGCGGCCCAGAACCTGGAGGAGTCAGGCGTCAGCACCTCGTCCGCGAGCACGACGACCGGCGCCCTGTCGTCATCCGCGGCCCCGGCACCGGACCGGTCCACGCGTGCCGCGGCCGCGGGGTCCACGCCGAACTCCACCTTGGTGTCAGCCAGCAGAATGCCACGATCCCCGGCGATCTCGTTGCCACGGCGCAGGATGGCGGTCGTCAGCTCCCGCAGCCGGGCGGCCAGCGGTGCACCGAGGACCTCGCTCACCTGCCCGAACGTCATCGGCTCGTCGTGCTGGCCCAGCGGCGCCTTGGTCGACGGGGTGAAGATGGGCGACGGCAGTGACGACCCGTCCTGCAGCCCCGGTGGCAGCGGCAGGCCGCAGACTGCACCGTCGCGCCGGTAGTCGGCCAGCGCGCTTCCGGTCAGGTAGGCCCGACCGATGCACTCGACCGGCACCATCTCCAGCCGTCGGACGAGCACTGCCCGTCCCGCCACGGCCGAGGGGACGCCCGGAGGCTCGGCGGAGAGAACGTGGTTCGGCAGCAGGTCGGCGAGCCGGTCGAACCACCACAGCGACAGCTGGGTGAGCACCACGCCCTTGTCGGGGATCACCGAGTCGAGCACGTAGTCGAAGGCCGAGATCCGGTCGGAGGCCACCAGCAGCAGCCGGTCCCCGAGCGCCCGGCCGTCCGGGCCGAGCGGCGCGTACAGGTCGCGGACCTTGCCGGAGTAGACCAGCTCGTGGCCAGGCACAGCCGGCGCCGCCGACGCGGATGCGGATGCGGATGCGGATGCGGATGCGGATGCGGATGCGGATGCGGATGACATCGGGTTCACCCTCCCGCGCCCGGTACGGAGATCTCCCCGCGCTCGGCGGCGAGCGCGATGTCGGTGCGGTGGTGGCCGCCCGCGAGCCGGATCCGGTCCACCCCCCGGTATGCCCGCTCCCGTGCCTGGTGCAGGTCCTCGCCCAGGGCGACGACAGTCAGCACCCGCCCACCGGCGGAGACGACCGAGCCCTCCGGCCCGTCGGCGGTCGCGGCGTGGACGACGTAGGCCCCGGGCACGGCCGCCACGTCCTCGATGCCGTCGACCCGGTCACCGGTGCGCGGCGCATCGGGGTATCCGGCGGAGGCCACCACGACGCCGACGGCGTGCTCGCGTCTCCAGCGCAGCGGGCCCACCCCCTCGAGCCGGCCGGTGGCAGCGGCGAGGAGCAGCCCTCCGAGCGGTGTGACCAGCCGCGCCAGAAGGACCTGGGCCTCGGGATCGCCGAACCGGGCGTTGAACTCGATCACCCGCGGGCCCCGCGAGGTGAGCGCGAGCCCGACGTAGAGCACCCCGACGAACGCCGCGCCCTGCCGTCGCATCTGCTCGACGGTGGGCCGGGCGATCCGGTCCACGACCTCCTGCACCAGCCCGGGTGGCGCCCACTCGAGCGGCGAGTAGGCACCCATACCACCGGTGTTCGGGCCCTGGTCGCCGTCGGCAAGGCGCTTGAAGTCCTGCGCCGGCGCCAGCGGCACGACCGCCATACCGTCGGTGATGCAGAACAGCGAAACCTCCGGCCCGTCGAGGAACTCCTCGACGACCACCCGGGCGGCCTCCCCGCCGGGCGCACCCGCTCGCTCCAGGCACCGGCTCCCGTGTGCGAGCGCCGCGTCGCGGTCCCGGGTGACCACGACTCCCTTGCCCGCTGCCAGCCCGTCGTCCTTGACCACGTATGGCGTGCCCAGGGCGTCCAGCGCCGTGTCCACCTCCTCCACGGTGGTGCAGACGTGCGACATCGCCGTCGGGACCCCCGCGGCTGCCATCACCTGCTTGGCGAAGGCCTTGCTGCCCTCGAGCCGCGCCGCGGCGGCGGACGGCCCGAAGCAGGGGATGGCGCGGGAACGCAGCACGTCCGCCACGCCGGCCACCAGCGGCGCCTCCGGGCCCACCACCACCAGGTCGACCGCAAGGTCGGCGGCGAGGTCGGCGATGCCGTCCCCGTCGGTCGCTCCTCCGGGCAGCGGCCGGCACAGCGCCACCAGCGCGATACCGGGGTTGCCCGGGGCAGCCACGACGGCGTCTACCTCCGGGTCCGCGGCCAGCGCCCGGACCAGGGCGTGCTCGCGGGCTCCCGACCCGATCACGAGAACCTTCACGAGCCAGAGACTAGGCCCCCAGGCCTGCAGTCCTCGGTCGCGTCGAGCGGCGGCGCCCCGGACGGTGGCGGCACTGTCCGGAGAGGCGTGCCGACACATTAGACTTCTCTAGTTTGTCCCCCATCCCGATGCCAGGCGGAGACGTGACCGAGCCGCAGGACACCAGCAACCCCGCCGAGCCCTCGCCGGGCGCAGTGACGCCGGCCCAGGTGGCCGCGGAGATCGCCGGAGAGCAGGAGCACGTCGACCGGGTCTATGCCGAGCTCACCAAGGCGACCGACCGGGCCACGCTGGTCGAGCAGGAGGGACTGGCGCGGGGGAGGACCGACCGCACCGGCGACGTCCGGGACGAGGAGATCACCGGCCTGTTCGAGCGGGACGCTCTGGTGTTCAACGCCACCAGGCGGCGCAGCACTCTGGAGACCCAGCACGAGGGGCTCGTCTTCGGCCGGCTCGACATCGACCACGGACCGGGCGCCGCCGGACCGGGCGCCACCGGACCCTCGGGACCGGGCGTCTCGGGACCGGGCGTCTCGGCGGCTGGCCGCAGCGGCCGCGAGGTCCGTCACGTCGGCCGGTTGGGAGTGCGTGACGACGACTACGAGCCGCTGGTGATCGACTGGCGGGCGCCGGCGGCCGCACCCTTCTACCGCGCGACGCCGGTCGAGCCGATGGGCGTGCTGCGCCGGCGCGTCCTGCGGTGCAAGGGCGCCGAGGTCGTCGGCATCGAGGACGACCTGATGGTGGCCGACGCGCCTGACGACCTGGTCGTGGTCGGCGACGGCGCGCTCATGGCCGCGCTCACCCGCAGCCGCGGCAGCCGCATGCGGGACATCGTGGCGACGATCCAGCGGCACCAGGACGAGGCCATCCGCTCCCCCGCCCGCGGCGTCACCGAGATCACCGGAGGGCCGGGCACCGGCAAGACCGTGGTCGCGCTGCACCGGGCCGCATACCTGCTGTACTCCGAGCGGCGGCGCTTCGAGGCCGGCGGCATCCTGGTCGTGGGCCCCTCGGCCGCGTACACCGCATACATCGAAAGGGTGCTGCCCTCGCTCGGCGAGGAGACGGTGACCCTGCGCTCCCTCGGTGACGTCCTCGACGGCGTGTCCGCGCAGCGTCAGGACCCGGTCTCGACCGCACGGCTCAAGGGCTCGATGCGGATCCGTCCGGTGCTGAGCCGGCTCGCGGGGGACGACGCTCCCGGAGCGCCGACCGAGTTCCGCGCGTTCGTCGCGGGCCGCCCCATCCGCCTGGACGCCAGGGCACTGCGCCGGGTCCGCCAGGTGGCACTGCGGCACCACCAGCGCAACGCCGCCCTGCCCGCCGCGGCCGAGGCACTGGCCGAGGCGGCGTGGCAGACCTCCCGGGAGGGTGACCGCACCGAGTTCGTCGACCGGTTCGCCGACCATCTCGACGTCGAGGCCTTCCTCGCCCAGTGGTGGGCTCCGGTGGACGCGCGTGAGGCCCTGCTGTGGCTCGCCGACCCTGAGCGTGCCGCCCGCTACGCGCAGGGGCTGCTGTCCGAGCAGGAGACCGAGCTGCTGGTCTCCTCGATCCAGGAGGCGGAGCTGACAGGGCGCTGGTCGGTCGCCGACGTCCCGTTGGTCGACGACCTGGCCGCGCGGCTGGGGCCGGTGCGGGAGCAGCCACGCGAGGAGCGTGGGTTCTACCAGATCGAGGACCTGGACGACCCGGCCCAGTTTGGCGTGGCGGAGGTGTCGAGCGGGCGTACCCGCCCCGAACCGGTGCCCTCGCAGACCGAGCGGTCCGCGACCACCCCCCGCGAGCAGCTGCTCCGCGGCCCGCTCAAGGCACCCGAGGAGTATGCGCACGTCCTCGTCGACGAGGCGCAGGACCTCTCGCCGATGCAGTGGCGCATGGTCGGCCGGCGCGGCCGCTGGGCCTCGTGGACGGTCGTCGGCGACGCGGCGCAGAGCTCGTGGGCGGATCTGGCGGAGTCCGCCTCCGCCCGGGACGAGGCCTTCGGGACGCTGCCGCGGACCCTGTTCCACATGAGCACCAACTACCGCAACGCGCGGGAGATCTTCGACTACGCGGCCGGGGTCATCCGAGCGCACGTCCCGGATGCCGACATCCCCGAGGCGGTGCGCGAGACGGGGGTCGAACCCCGCGAGCTCACGGTCCCCCCGGAGGCACTGCCCGGCGCGGTGCTCGACTCGGTGGACCAGCTGCTGGACCAGGTGGAGGGGTCCATCGCCGTCATCGCACCGGCCCGCTGGGCCGCGCTGCTCCCCGGCGGCGTCTGGGGAGGCGGCCGGGTCGTGACGGTCGATCCCCTGTCGACCAAGGGCCTGGAGTACGACGCCACGGTGGTCGTCGACCCGGAGCAGATCGCCCGTGAGTCGCCCGGCGGCGTGCGTCTGCTGTACGTGGCGCTGACCAGGGCGGCGCACCGGATGAGCGTGGTCCGCCCCGGGACGCAGTGACACCGCCGTCCCGCCCGGCGCCTCCCAGCGCTGGCGTGGACCGGTTTCCTTACCTGCGCCATACCCACGCGTGAACTGCGGCATACTCTTCGCACGGGGCCTCGGGCGGCAGTCGGCGCTACCCGAGGCTCCGCTCTCGTGGCCCTGTCCGGCGAGGAGTCAGCCGCCGAGAAGGGGATGGCGGCTGATCGTGGCCTCACGGCCCGGTCCCACGCCGATCACCGAGATCCGTGCCCCGATGAGCTCCTCGACCCGCTCCACGTAGCGGCGTGCGTTGGCGGGCAGGTCGGCGAAGCTCCGGCAGCCGGAGATGTCCTCCCACCACCCCGGGAGGTGCTCGTAGACCGGCACCGCGTGGTGGAACTCCGTCTGGGTCATGGGCATCTGCTCGTGCCGCACGCCGTCGACGTCGTAGGCCACGGCAACCGGGACGGTGTCCAGACCGGTCAGCACGTCGAGCTTGGTGAGCACGAAGTCGGTGACCCCGTTGACCCGTGCCGCGTAGCGGCCGACGACCGTGTCCACCCAGCCGCACCGCCGGGGCCGGCCGGTGGTGGTGCCGTACTCCATCCCGGTCTTGCGCAGGAACTCGCCCATGTCGTCGTGCAGCTCGGTCGGGAACGGCCCCTCCCCGACGCGGGTGGAGTAGGCCTTGAGGATCGCGATCACCCGGTCGATGCGGGTGGGTGGGATCCCGGACCCGGTGCAGGCTCCGGCCGAGACCGCGTTGGAGGAGGTGACGAACGGGTAGGTGCCGTGGTCCACGTCCAGCAGCGTGGCCTGCCCGGCCTCGAGCAGGACGGTGTCGCCCGCGTCCAGCGCCTGGCCCAGCAACAGGCCCGTGTCACGGACCATCGGGCGCAGCCGGTCGGCGTACCGCAGGAGCTCCTCGAGCACCTCATCGACGGCAATGGCACGCCGGTTGTAGATCTTGACCAGCGCCTGGTTCTTGTTGCCCAGGGCCCCCTCGACCTTCTGCCGCAGGATCCCCTCGTCGAAGACGTCCTGCACCCGGATCCCGACGCGCGACATCTTGTCCGCGTAGGTGGGGCCGATGCCGCGGCCGGTCGTGCCGAGCCGCCGCGACCCCAGGAAGCGCTCTCCCACCTTGTCCAGGACCCGGTTGTACGGCGTGATCAGGTGGGCGTTCGCGCTGACGACCAGCCGTGAGGTGTCCACCCCGCGCGCCTCGATGTCGTCGATCTCCTGGAACAGGACGCCGAGGTCGATGACCACGCCGTTGGCGATGACCGGGGTGCAGCCGGGGGTCAGGATCCCGCTGGGCAGCAGGTGCAGGGCGTAGCGCTCGCCCTCGATGACGATGGTGTGTCCGGCGTTGTTGCCGCCGTTGAACTTCACCACGTAGTCGACGCTGCTGCCGAGCAGGTCGGTCGCCTTGCCCTTGCCCTCGTCCCCCCACTGCGCGCCCACCACGACGATCGCCGGCATGTCAGATCCCTTCACGATGCGCGGCGGTGCTCCCGCTGTGTCGCCGCGTGCAGGGTACCGGCTCTGGGCTTTCCCATCGGGCGGCCAGGAGCGCTCAGCGCTCTCCTGCTCGTCCGAGCACCGCGGCGGCCTCGGCGGAGGAGTCGCGCAGCAGCTGCGCACAGCGCTCCCGCTCGTGGTCCTCACCGATCGCCGCCGCCGCCTGGCCGAGCGCGGCGATGGCGCGCAGCACTCCACGGTTGGGCTCGTGCGACCAGGGCACCGGGCCGGCGCCCCGCCAGCCCGCCTTGCGCAGCGAGTCCAGCCCGCGGTGGTAGCCGGTCCGCGCATACGCGTAGCCCTCGACGGTGCGACCTGCGCCGAGGGCCTCCTCGGCGAGGGTCGCCCACCCCAGGGACGACGTCGGGTATGTCGCCACGACCGTCCGCGCGTCCTCACCCGCGGCGAGTCGCGCGGCAGCCGGGTCGACCGGCAGCAGGGTGGGCTCGGGGCCGAGCAGGTTCTGCACCATGTCAGTGACCGGGTGGCGTCGGCGGCCGGTCAGGCGTGCGTGCCGGCGCTGCGCAGGTGCTGGCAGGCCTCCACGACCCGGGCGGCCATGCCGGCCTCCGCGACCTTGCCCCAGGCCCGCGGGTCGTAGGCCTTCTTGTTGCCGACCTCCCCGTCGATCTTCAGCACGCCGTCGTAGTTGCTGAACATGTATCCGGCGACCGGGCGGGTGAACGCGTACTGCGTGTCGGTGTCGACGTTCATCTTCACCACGCCGTAGTCGACGGCGTCGCTGATGTCCTGCGCGTCGGAGCCGGACCCGCCGTGGAACACCAGGTCGAACGGCTTCGAGCCGTCCGGCAGGCCTTGCTGCTTGGTCACCGCCTCCTGCGCCGCCTTGAGCACCTCCGGGCGCAGCTTGACGTTGCCCGGCTTGTAGACGCCGTGGACGTTGCCGAAGGTCAGGGCGGTCAGGTAGCGGCCCTTCTCCCCCAGACCGAGCGCCTCGACCGTCGCCACGGCATCCTCCGGCGTCGAGTACAGCTTGTCGTCGATCTTGCCCTCCACACCGTCCTCCTCGCCGCCGACGACGCCTACCTCGATCTCGAGGATGACGCGGGCCGCAGCGCAGCTGGCCAGCAGGTCCGAGGCGATCTCGAGGTTCTCGGGCAGCAGCACCGCGGAGCCGTCCCACATGTGCGACTGGAACCACGGGGTGCCGCCGGCCTGGACCCGCTCGGTCGAGGCGGCGAGCAGCGGCCGGACCAGAGCGTCCAGCTTGTCCTTGGGGCAGTGGTCGGTGTGCAGGGCGATGTTGACGTCGTACTTCTTGGCGACCTCGTGCGCGTAGGCGGCGAGCGCCAGCGCACCGGACACCATGTCCTTGACACCCGGCCCCGACAGGTACTCCGCACCGCCGGTGGAGACCTGCACGATGCCGTCGCTGCCCGCGTCGGCGAAGCCGCGGATGGCGGCGTTGAGCGTCTGGCTCGAGGACACGTTGATGGCGGGGTAGGCGAACGAGCCGGCCTTGGCGCGGTCCAGCATGTCGGCGTAGACCTCGGGCGTCGCGATGGGCATGGCTGGCTCCTTCGTCCTGAACTGGGCTGTCCGCGCCAATCCTAGGGGCGCGGCGCCGCATCATCTCCTTGGCCGATCTCCTGCCCGAAGACATGCCGGCGCACCCAGGCATGCATCGCGATGGCCGCCGCCGCGCCGGCGTTGAGGGAGCGGGTCGACCCGAACTGGGTGATGTGCAGCACCGCCGCGGAGGCGTCCCGGGCGCCGGCGGAGAGCCCGGGGCCCTCCTGGCCGAAGAGCAGCAGGCACCGGCGCGGCAGGTCGGCCGTCTCCAGGGCCGTGGACCCGGGCAGGTTGTCGATGCCGATGAGCGGTATGCCGTGTGCCTCGCTCCACCGCCGCAGGTCCGCCACGTCGGGGTGGTGCTGCTCGTGCTGGTAGCGGTCGGTGACCATGGCCCCCCGCCGGTTCCAGCGGCGCCGACCGACGATGTGGAACGCCGCGGCGTTGAAGGCGTTCGCGGTACGGATCACCGAGCCGATGTTGAGGTCGTGGCCCCAGTTCTCCACGCCGACGTGGAACTCGTGCCGCCTGGTGTCGAGGTCGGCCACGATCGCCTCCCGCGTCCAGTACCGGTAGCGGTCCACCACGTTGCGACGGTCGCCCTCGGTGAGCAGCCTCGCGTCATACCGGGTGTCCGGCTCGCCACCCGGTCCGCTCGGCCACGGCCCGTCCCACGGGCCGACGCCGACCTCGCCGAGGACGTCCGCTCCGGCGGCGGCGCCGACGTCAGGAGCCTCGGGCATGACGGACACGCTATCCCCGGCTCGCTCACGTACCCTGGCCCCCGTGATGCCATCCCTTGGGCCCGACTGGCTCAACGCCTCGACCCTGCTGACCAAGCTGGGACCCTCTGCGATGTGGGCGGCGACCGCCATCGTGTTCGCCGAGTGCGGGCTGTTCATCGCGTTCATGCCGGGCGACTCGCTGCTGTTCACGGTCGGGCTGTTCATCGGCCAGGGGGCGATCAAGCTCAACCTGGTCCTCGCCTGCGCCATCTTGTCGGCGGCGGCGTTCCTGGGCAACGTCGTCGGCTACGAGATCGGCCGCGCCGTGGGGACCCCCCTCTACCACCGGGGTGGGCGGCTGCTGAAGCGGGAGTACTTCGAGAAGACCACGGCGTTCTTCGACACGCACGGCAACAAGGCCCTGGTGCTCGGCCGGTTCGTGCCCATCGTGCGGACCTTCATCACGGTCGTGGCCGGCGTGAGCCGGATGGACCGGCGCCGCTTCTTCACCTACAGCCTGGTCGGGGCGGTGCTATGGGCGTCGGGCGTGTCGGTTCTCGGGTACTACCTCGGCTCGATCCCCTTCGTCCGACGCCACATCGAGCTCATCCTGCTGCTGGTCGTCCTGCTCTCGCTGGTGCCGGTGCTGGTGGAGTACCTGCGACACCGCTCGACGGCGAGCCAGCGGGTCTAGCGACCGAGGGCTCCCGCCGCCGCGCCCTCGCGCGGCTCCTCCAGCTCCATGCTCAGCGACGGTGGCGCGGGCTTGGGACGTCTCGGCTCGCGCACGCCGGCGCCCCCGGACTCCGGCGGGCTACCCCCGCCGTCACCACGTGGGGCGCTCCGTCCGGGCCCGCTCACCGGGCCGTCATCGGTCGCCGGCCAGCAGCTGCGTCCCCTTGCCTCGCCGGCGCCTCAGCCGGATGAAGGGACCCGGACGGTGCGCGGCATCGGTGTCCCATGGCTGGGCCATACGGCCATGGTGCACCTCAGGCCGGGCCCTCGTCGAGAGCCGAACGCGGGCCATCGGGTCAGCGGAGGCGGCGTGGCGCCAGGCGGCGTGCTGCGCAGGCACCGGGCGCGGCGCAGCCCGGCTTTGCGCAGGAACCGGGCGGCGCAGCCCGGCTTTGCGCAGGATATGGCGCCTGTGGGCACCTCCGACCCGCGAACCGACCACCATTTTCTGCGCAAAGCGCGTCGCGCCGGGGTACAGAGGTCGATGGGTCTCCTCGGGGTAACAGGTAGCCGGCCGCCCTCCGGCGGCACCGGTGTCGCGGAGGCGTCGCGACGGACCCGCCTCACCCCAACCCGAGCTCGGTGAGGCTGTACGCCGCGAGGTAGGCCACCCCCTGCGCCTCCACCTTCTCCCGGGCGCCGGTCGCCCGGTCGGCGATCACGGCCACCGCGACCACCTCGGCCCCCGCCTCGCGGACCGCCTCGACCGCGGTGAGGGCCGAGCCACCCGTGGTCGAGGTGTCCTCGACCACGACGACCCGCCGGCCCGATACAGAGGGGCCCTCGACCCGCTGCTGCAGCCCGTGCTCCTTCTCCGCCTTGCGGACCACGAACGCGTCCAGCCTGCCTCCGGCCGCCGCGGCGGCGTGCAGCATGGCCGCTGCCACCGGGTCCGCACCCATGGTCAGCCCGCCGACGGCGTCGAACTCGAGGTCCCGGGTCAGCTCGTTCATCACCACTCCGACCAGAGGGGCGGCCTGGCCGTCGAGAGTGATCCGGCGCAGGTCGACGTAGTAGTCCGCCTCCGTGCCGGAGGACAGGGTCACCCTGCCGTGGACGATCGCCCTGGCCTTGACCAGGTCGAGCAGGCGGTGGCGCGGGGTCGGGTGCGGGGAGTCGGTCACAGACGCCGACCCTATCGGCGGCGGGTCCGGCCGACCGACGCCGCGCCCCGTCGCATCAGCGAGCGCGGGATCACCCGGGTGAGCGCCACGGCTGCCTTGTACGGCGCGCCGGGCACGCTGATCACCTTGCCGGCCGAGACGTCGTCCAGGCAGTCCCGTACCAGTCGGTCGGCGTCGAGCCAGAGCGCCTCGGGGACCGAGCTCATGGCGTCCTGGTCGAACCCACCCCGCTCGTGGAACTCGGTGTGGGTCAACCCGGGACACAGCGCGGTGACCGTCACGCCAGTGCCGCTGAGCTGACCCGACAGGGCCTCGGAGAACGTCGTCGCCCACGCCTTGGCCGCCGAGTAGGAGCTCTCGGCGAAGAAGCCGGCCACCGACGACACGTTGATGATGGCTCCGCGTCCGCGGGAGCGCATTGCCCGACCGGCCGCGTGCGAGAGGACGAGCACCGCCCGGCACAGGACGTCCAGCGCGCGCTCCTCCTCAGCGAGGTCGCCGTCCAGGATCGGCCTGCTCAGCCCGAAGCCGGCGTTGTTGACCAGCAGATCCACCGGTCGGTGCGGGTCGGCGAGGCGTTCGGCGACCCGTTGCACGTGCGACCTGTCGGCCAGGTCCGCCACCAGGATCTCGACGCGCACCGCATACCGTGCCTGGATCTCGTCGGAGAGGTTCTCCAACCGGACCCGGTCCCGCGCCACGAGGACGAGGTCGTGCCCGCGCTCGGCCAGCTCGCTGCAGAAGGCACGCCCGATGCCGGCGGATGCTCCGGTGACCAGCGCGGTGCCCATGGGCGAAGCGTAGAGGCACGGCCGGGACGGACCGGCCGCGGTTATGGTGGCGCCGTGCGCATCGCGACCTGGAACGTCAACTCCATCCGCTCGCGAATCGACCGGATCGAGGCGTGGGTGCAGCGCAGCGACGTCGACGTCGTGGCGCTGCAGGAGACGAAGGCCACTGACGCCCAGCTCCCCCTGCAGCGGCTGAGGGCGCTCGGCTACGAGGTGGCGCACCACGGCTTCAACCAGTGGAACGGCGTGGCGATCCTGTCCCGCGTCGGCCTCACCGACGTGAGCACCGGCTTCACCGGCATGCCGATGTACGGCGACCCGCAGGTCGCTGAGGCACGCGCCCTGGGCGCCACCTGCAACGGCGTCCGTGTGTGGTCGCTCTACGTGCCCAACGGCCGCGGCATCGGTGACCCGCACATGGACTACAAGCTCGACTGGCTGGCGCGGCTGGCCGTGGCAGCGCGGGGCTGGCTGGCCGAGGACCCCGCTGCTCAGGTCGCTCTGGTCGGCGACTGGAACATCGCCCCGCGCGACGAGGACGTCTGGAGCATGGAGTTCTATCAGGACAAGTCGCACGTCTCGCCGCCGGAGCGGGCCGGGTTCGCGAGCCTCGTCGAGGCAGGGTACGCGGACGTGGTGCGCCCGCACCTGCCCGGCCCGGGCGTCTACACCTACTGGGACTACCAGCAGCTCCGGTTCGCCAAGAGGCAGGGCATGCGGATCGACTTCGTGCTGGCATCGCCGGCCCTGGCGCGGCGGGTGACCGGTGCCCTGATCGACCGCCAGGAACGCAAGGGCAAGGGGGCCAGCGACCACGCGCCGGTGGCCGTCGACCTCCAGTAGTCCGACCATTGGAGCCCCAGGGACACGGTAGGGGCACACCGCGGGGCGCCCGCTCCTGGTCACCAGGTGGCGGGCGCCGCGTGACTCATGCCAGGGTCACCAGGAGAGTCACTCCAGGTCGGGGACGCCCTCGCCCTCATCGAGGGTGCGGGCGCCGGTCATGATCGAGACGGCGTCGTTCATATTGTGCGACTTGGGCGTGATCACGCCGGCCCGGGCGCCGAGCCGCTGGATGTGGATCCGGTCGGCGACCTCGAACACGTGCGGCATGTTGTGGCTGATCAGGATGACGGGCAGGCCGCGGTCGCGCAGCTGCTCGATCATCCGCAGCACCATGTTGCCCTCCTTGACCCCGAGGGCGGCGGTCGGCTCGTCGAGGACGACGACCTTGCTCCCGAACGCCGCCGCACGCGCGACGGCGACCGCCTGGCGCTGGCCACCGGAGAGGGTCTCGACCGCCTGGCTCATGTTCTGGACCGTGGCTACCCCGAGCCGGGAGATGGCCTCGCCGGCCTCCTGCTTCATCCCGCCCTTGTCCATCATCCGGAAGATCGACCCGAGCGGGCCAGGCCTGCGCTTCTCCCGACCGAGGAACAGGTTGGCCGAGATGTCCAGAGCCGGCGCCACAGCGAGCTGCTGGTAGACCGTCTCGATGCCCGCGTCGCGGGCGTCCTGCGGCCGCTTGAAGTGGACCGGGCTGCCTTCGAGCAGGATCACGCCGGCGTCGGGGATGTTGGCACCGGTGAGGCACTTGATCAGCGTCGACTTGCCTGCACCGTTGTCCCCGATGACGCCGAGCACCTCTCCGGGGTAGAGGTCGAGGTCGACGCCGTCGAGGCCCACCACGCGGCCGAAGGTCTTGACCAGGCCGCGGGCACGCAGCACGGGTGTCTTGCCGCGGTTCGGGTGCGGTTCGGTGCCCACGGCCTCCTCGGCACCGACCAGGCCCTCGTCGTGTGCCGAGCCGGTGTCGTACGAGGTGCGGGACCTGCCGCTGTCGGCAGGGGACTCCGTGACGTGACTCATGCCTTCACCTTCCTGATCCACTGGTCGACCGAGACGGCGGCGATCACGAGGACGCCGATGGCCAGGATCCGCCACTGGTCGTTGACGTTGGCGATCGACAGGCCGCTGGCGAAGACGCGGGTGATCAGGGCACCCAGCAGCGTGCCTAGGACGGCACCACGCCCACCGAACAGGCTGGTGCCGCCGATGACGACAGCGGTGATGCTCTCCAGGTTGGCCTCGGTCAGCGAGTTCGGGTCCGCCGAGCCCGCCCGGCCGATCAGGATCCAGGCTCCGAGGCCGAAGATGACGCCGGCGACGGTGTAGACGCTGAACAGGACCCGGTCGACGCTGATACCGGAGAGTCGGGCCGCCTCGATGTCGTCACCGACCGCGTAGACATGCCGTCCCCAGACGGTCTGGCTCAGCGCGAAACCGACGACGCCGTAGATGATCAGCACCAGGATCACGCCCATGGTCAGGTGGAACGGGCCCAGTGCGATGTCGTTGCCGGTGAAGTTGATCAGCCCCGGCAGCGAGGTGCCCTGGATCGCCTGCCCACCGGAGAGCAGCAGGCCCAGGGCGGTGAAGACGCTGAGCGTTCCGAGGGTGACGATGAACGGCGGCAGATTGAGCCGGGTGACCAGCGTCCCGTTGGTGGCGCCTCCCAGGCCGCCGAGCGCGATACCGACGATCAGCGCTGCTATCCCGGGCAGGATGGCGTGCGGCATCTGAGCCAGCTTGGCCATCACCATGGTGGCCAGGATGCAGATCGCGCCGACCGAGAGGTCGATCCCCGCAGTGAGGATGATCAGGGTCTGGCCCACCGCCAGCAGGCCCACGATGGCGAACTGCTGCAGCAGCAGCGACAGCGACCGGGGTGAGACGAAGCGGGGGTTGATCACCCCGAAGACGATCACCGCCAGGATCAGGACCGCGGCGGGACTGATCGCCGGGTGAGCGTGCAGCAGGTGCTGCACCCGTTGCAGCGGCGACTGCTGCCGCTGGGCGAACTGCTCGGCGGCGCTGCCTGGGGCCGGCGCGGGAGCGGTGGCTTGCGCTGTCATACCTTCTTCTCCTCGCTGCTCGTGCATTGAGTGCCCCTGCGGCGCAGTGCCTGTCTAGCACTGCGCCGCCCGAGCCGGATAGCTGTCGAGACGGTCAGCCCCAGCAGAGCTTGGTCCCCTCGGTGCTGGTGATGCTCTTGATGCCGGGCACCGGCTTGTCGGTGACCAGGCTGACCCCGGTGTTGAGGAAGCTCAGGCCTCCCGACGTAGTGGGCTTGGGACCGCCGTTGGCCACCTTGGCGATGGCCTCGACACCCAAGAGCGCCATCTTCAGCGGGTACTGCTGGGCCGTGGCGCCGATGACTCCCGACTTGACCAGTCCGACGCCGTTGCAGCCACCGTCGACCGAGACGATGAGCGCCTTCTTGCCGGCGGCCTTGAGCGCCGACGAGGCGCCCTGGGCCGCGGGCTCGTTGATCGTGTAGACCAGGTTGATGTTGGGGTTCTTGTTCAGGCAGTTCTCCATCGCGGTCTTGCCGTCGGGGGCATCGCCCTTGGTGGGCTCGTTGCACGCGATGGTGTAGGAGCCGCCCTTGCCGCCGGTGTACTTGCCGGTCTTGGCCTCGTCGCCGTTCTTCTTCGGGTTGTTGACGGGGATGCCCATCCCGGTCAGGAACCCCTGGTCGCGGTTGTAGTCCACCGAGATGACCTTGTCGTTGGCCAGGTCGAGCAGGGCGATCACGGCCGCCTTGCCGCCCATCCTGTTGGCGGCCCACTGGCCGTCGAGCTTGCCGGCCTCGAAGTTGTCCGTCGCGAAGGTGATGTCCACCGTGCTGGGCGGGTCGGGGGGCGTGTCCAGGGCGATCACGAACAGTCCGTCCTTGCGAGCCTTGAGCAGGGCCGAGTTGACGCCCGGGCCGTTGGGGGTGATCAGGATGCCGTCGTCGCCACGGGCGTCGGCGTTCTCGATCAGCGTGATCTGGCCCGCCTCGTCGCCGTCCTGCTTGCCCGCCCCGATGTGCAGCGCCATGTTGTTCTTCGCGGCCTCGGCCTTCGCGCCCTTCTGCATCGCGACGAAGAACGGGTTGGTCGAGTCCTTCGTGATCAGCGACACGCTGAGCTTCTTGCCCTTGCCACCGCCGCCGCTACCGCCGCTACCGCTGCCGCCGCTGCCGCCGCCCGAGCCGCCGCCGCCGCACGCGGCGAGGCCCATCGAGCCGACCGTCACGAGTGCGATCGCAGGGAGGATGGAGCGGCGGCGTCCCGCCGGTGAGCCGAATGTCATGGTGTGCCCTTCTGGTCGGTCAGTCGGGCCGATAGCCGGCTCGACAACGTTGTCGCGACCGATCGAACCGGATCAGCCGGGTCGCGTCAAGGCGAACCCCCGCCTGTGCCGAAACTGTGACATCGTTGTCACCTGGATCCGGGAGTGTCGGAGCCAGCGGCTCGTTTCGGTGACTGGCGGCGCGTGTGGGGCACGGTGACCGTCGCGTCACCGACGCCTGAAGCACTGGAGGTGAACGTGCGCAGCCGCCCCACCATGCGAGACGTTGCGGCCTTGGCTGCAGTCTCTTTCAAGACCGTCTCACGCGTGGTCAACGGGGAGCCGGGAGTCTCCGACGAGCTCGTGGCCCGGGTGCAGCAGGCGGCGGAGCAGCTCGACTACCGGCACAACCTCGCGGCGAGCAACCTGCGCCGAGGACGGCGCACCATGTCGGTCGGCGTGCTGGTCCAGGACGTGGGCGACAGCTTCGACTCGACCATGCTGCGAGCGATCGAAGACCGAGCCCGTGCCCGCGGCATCGCGGTGTTCACGGCCAGCCTTGACGGGCAGGAGGACCGTGAGCGGGAGAGCGTCGCGGACCTGGTCAACCGGCAGGTCGACGGCTTGGTGATCATGGCGTCCAGCGATGGCCAGGGCTACCTGCGCAACGACATCCGAGCCGGCCTCGCCGTCGTGGTGGTGGACCGGCCGGCCCGCCACGTCGAGGTCGACTCGGTGCTGGTCGACAACGTCGCCGCGGCTCGAGCGGCGACCCAGCACCTGCTCGCCCACGGCCACCGACGCATCGGGTTCGTCAGCGACCTCGCGCGCGGCCCGAGCGCCCGGGACCGCCGAGTCGGCTACCAGCAGGCGCTGGAGCTATCCGGGCTGGCGGTGCCGCCGCAGCTCGTTCGCCAGGATGCGAGGGCCGGGGCGGAGATGACTGCGGTCGTCTGCGAGATGCTGCGAGCGGACGACCCGCCGACGGCGGTGTTCGCGGCCGCCAGCACCGCGGCCGTCGGGGCGATCCGGGCACTACGGGACCTGGGGCGGCACCACGAGGTGGCCCTGGTGGCGTTCGACGACTTCCCCATGGCCGACCTGGTGGACCCCGGGACGACGGTCGTCAGCCGGGACGCGCGAGCCATCGGGCACGCCGCGGCAGACCTGCTGCTCAAGCGCCTGGACGGCAGCGTGGCTCCAACCCGGGAGGTCCTCGTGCCCACGACGCTGGTCCAGCGCGGTTCGGGGGAGATCGTGCCGCCGGCAGGTGCCCGTCCGTCCAGCAGGGGCCGGGGGGCTGCTGCCCGCTCCGCCGTCGACGCGGAGCGGGCGGGCCGAAGCCCGATCAGTGCAGTGTCAGCTGGTTCGTCTCGGAGTTGAGGTCGACCTTGACCGCGTCCCCGTCGCGCACCTCGCCGGCCAGGATGGCCCTGGCCAGCCGGTCGCCGACCTCCTTGCTGACCAGCCGGCGCAGCGGCCGTGCCCCGTAGGCCGGGTCGTAGCCGGTCACGGCCAGCCAGTCGCGGGCTGCGTCGGTGACCTCGAGCGTGATACGGCGGTCGGCCAGGCGCCTGGTCAGCCCGTCGACGGCCAGCACCACGATCTGGCGCAGCTCCTCCGGGGACAGCGGGTCGAAGATCACGACCTCGTCCAGCCGGTTCAGGAACTCGGGCTTGAACGCCTGCCGCACCTCCGACATCACCGCGTTGTGCTTGGACTCCGGGGACAGCGTGGGGTCGACCAGGTAGCCGGAGCCCAGGTTGGAGGTCATCACCAGCAGCACGTTGCGGAAGTCGACCGTACGCCCCTGCCCGTCGGTGAGCCGGCCGTCGTCGAGCACCTGCAGCAGGATGTCGAACGTCTCGGGGTGCGCCTTCTCGACCTCGTCCAGCAGCACCACGGAGTAGGGCCGGCGGCGGACCGCCTCGGTGAGCTGGCCACCCTCGTCGTAGCCGACGTAGCCCGGAGGCGCCCCGACCAGCCGCGCGACCGCGTGCCGCTCGGAGTACTCGCTCATGTCGATGCGGACCATGGCCCGCTCGTCGTCGAACAGGAAGTCGGCCAGGGACTTGGCCAGCTCGGTCTTGCCGACGCCGGTCGGTCCGAGGAACAGGAAGGACCCGGTGGGGCGGTCGGGGTCGGATATGCCGGCGCGCGAACGGCGTACCGCGTCGCTCACCGCTCGGACCGCGGTCAGCTGGCCGACCAGGCGGGCCCCGATGTGCTCCTCCATCCGCAGCAGCTTCTCGGTCTCACCCTCGAGCAGGCGACCCGCCGGGATGCCGGTCCAGGCGCTGATGACGTCGGCGATGTCGTCGGGCCCGACGTCCTCCTTGACCATGGGCGCCTCTCCGCCGGCGGTCGAGGAGCTGGCCTCGGCGGCCTGGGCCGTCGCCAGCTCCCGCTCCAGGCCGGGGATCTGGCCGTAGAGGATGGCCGAGGCGCCGCCGAGGTCGCCATCACGCTGCAGCCGCTCGGCCTGGATGCGCAGGTCGTCCAGCTGCGCCTTGAGGTCGCCGACCCGGTTCAGCCCGGCCTTCTCCTGCTCCCAGCGCGCGGTGAGCGCGGCCAGCTGGTCGGAGCGGTCGGCGAGGTCCTGGCGCAGCCGCGCCAGCCGCTCCTGGGAGCCCGCGTCGCTCTCGTGCTCCAGGGCCAGCTCCTCCATCTTGAGCCGGTCGACGGAGCGGCGCAGCTCGTCGATCTCGACCGGGGAGGAGTCGATCTCCATCCGGAGCCGGGAGGCGGCCTCGTCGATCAGGTCGATCGCCTTGTCCGGCAGCTGCCGCCCGCTGATGTAGCGGTCCGACAGCGACGCGGCGGCCACCAGCGCGCTGTCCGCGATGGCGACCTTGTGGTGGGCCTCGTAGCGCTCCTTCAGTCCCCGCAGGATGCCGATGGTGTCCGTGACGCTCGGCTCGCCGACGAAGACCTGCTGGAAGCGGCGCTCCAGCGCGGCGTCCTTCTCGATGTGCTTGCGGTACTCGTCCAGCGTCGTGGCGCCCACCAGGCGCAGCTCGCCGCGGGCGAGCAGCGGCTTGAGCATGTTGCCGGCGTCCATGGCGCCCTCACCGGTGGCGCCGGCTCCGACGACGGTGTGCAGCTCGTCGATGAAGGTGACCACCTGGCCGGCGGAGGACCGGATCTCCTCGAGCACCGCCTTGAGCCGCTCCTCGAACTCTCCCCGGTACTTCGCTCCGGCCACCATGGCGCTCAGGTCGAGGCTGATCAGCCGCTTGTTCCGCAGCGACTCCGGCACGTCGCCGGCCACGATTCGCTGGGCCAGGCCTTCCACGACCGCGGTCTTGCCCACGCCTGGCTCCCCGATGAGGACGGGGTTGTTCTTGGTGCGCCGGCTGAGCACCTGCACCACGCGGCGGATCTCGCTGTCGCGTCCGATCACCGGGTCGAGCTTGCCTTCGCGGGCCTGCTCGGTGAGGTCGGTGCCGTACTTGCCCAGCGCGTCGTACGTCGCCTCGGGGTCGGCGCTCGTTACCGTGGCGCCCCCGCGCATCTTGGGGATCTCCGCCGCGATCGCGTCGGCGTCCAGCCCGAACGCGCCGGTGCGTGCCAACGCCAGCAGCAGGTGGTCGGTCGAGACGAAGGTGTCACCCATCGACTGCATGGACTGCTGAGCCTGCTCCAGCACGGCGAGCGAGGCGCGGGACAGCGACGGCTGGGCGACGGTGGAGCCCTTCGCCGCCGGCATGCCTGCAAGCACCTGCTGCGCCGACTGGGCGGCGGCGACCATGGAGGAACCGGTCGCGTCCAGCAGCGGGCCGGTCGTGGTGTCGGTCTGGGTGGTCAGGGCGCGCAGCAGGTGTGCCGGCTCGACATGCGGGTGCCCCGAGGCGGCGGCGGAACGGACCGCCGTGGACAGGGCCTCCTGTGCCTTGGTGGTGAGCTGCAGGTCCATCGGTGGGAGCTCCTCGTGCGGTGGGCGTGACGTGGTCGTACATGTGGGACGGCGTACCTGCGGGACAACGTCGGCTGAAGTTGAGTGTATTCCGCTCAACTGTCCGTCAGGGAACACGCGTGGCGGGACCAACGCCGATGGGGCGGCGGCGCCTATGCCGCGGTGTCCCCACCGACCCTGACGTGGTCGGGCTCCGGCACCTTGGTGGTGTACTGGTGCCTGTGGGGGCGACGACGCAGGCCCGGCCTGCGCCCGTCCGACCACCCTCCGACGCGGTTGCTCCCCGGTGGTTCGCGGCGGTCGCAGCGGCCGTCGCGGCGGTCGCCTTCCTCTCCCGGCTGGTCCCCGTCCTGCGTGGTGGCGGCCTTCGCGGGCTGGGCAACTACGACGACGGCGTCTACTACACCGCCGCGGTCGCACTCCTGCACGGGCAGCTTCCCTACCGCGACTTCCTGTTCCTGCACCCACCCGGCATCCTGGTGGCCCTGGCGCCGTTCGCCGCGGTCGCCCACTTGACGTCGGACTCGACCGGGATGGTGTGGGCACGGCTTGCCGTCATGGCCCTCGGCGCCGTCAGCGCGGTCCTCGTCGTCCGCATCCTGCGCTGGTCCGGCGCGTTCCCGGCGGCATTGGGCGGCCTGTTCTACGCCGTCTACTGGCCGAACGTCACCGATGAGCGGACGACGCTGCTCGAGGGACCGGGCAGCCTCTGCCTGCTGGCAGCGCTGGCCCTGCTGGCCGGCGCGCCGGGATCGGCGCCTGCGGTGCTGCCGACCGTCCTGGCGGGTGCGGCACTGGGCCTGGCGTGCGGCCTCAAGATCTGGGGGCTCGCAGTGCTGGCCACTGTCGCGCTGATGGTGCTGGTGGCCCACGGCGCACGTCCCGCGCTGCGGGTCCTGGGTGGCGCCGCGCTCGCGCTGGGTGCAGTGTGCCTGCCCTTCTGGCTCGCCGCGCCGGCCGCGATGTTTCGCCTAGTGGTCCGCGACCAGCTCGGCCGGCACCGGTACGCGTTGAACCTCGGGCAGCGGCTCAGCGACATGGTCGGCGTGCCTCCCACGGGGTCACCGGACCATCGGCTCACGCTGCTGGTCGTCGTCGCGCTCCTGGTCGTGCTCGGGTCGGCGCTGCTAGCCTGGCGGGTGCGCCGAGCGCGCACCGCGGTCGCGCTGCTGGCGGTGCTGTCGGCCGTGCTGTTGACCAGCCCGAGCTGGTACATGCACTACGCGGCGCTGATCGCTGCGCCCCTGGCACTGACCCTGGGCTTCGCCGCAGGACGGCTGTTCCGGCTCCTGCCGGCCGGAGCGGGCACCGCCGGGCGCGCGCTCGCCGCGTCATCGCTCGTGGCCGTCCTCGCCTACTGCTGGGCCGGGCTGTCCACCGAGATCGGGGTCCGCTTCCCGGGGACCGAGCTAGCGGCGGCGGCGGCCGGCGTCCGCGGCTGCGTCACCGCCGACGACCCCTCGGTGCTGGTGCAGATGAACGTCCTCAGCCGCGACTACCATCGCGGCTGCCGGGTCGAGGTGGACGTGACGGGCGCGATCATCGAGCTCCAGCACGGGCGGCACAGCGGCGGCGAGCTGCTCACCGCGCAGGACCGCGCGCGCTGGCAGCCGCACCTGCGCGGGTACCTGCTCTCCGGCTCCGCCACGATGCTCGTCAGGCGGGGTCCGGACGAGCTGACCCACGGGACCCGCGCGCAGCTGCGCCGCCTGCCGGTGCTCGCCCGGCACGGCTCCTTCGTCCTGCTGGGCACAGCCCGCCGGTAGCCGGAGGGATCGGTCGGCCGGTGCTCACGTCACCTGCTTCGCTCACCACCCCGGCCGCCCGGTGACGCGCGGACTGGCCGTCCGCAGCGCGCGGACGGTGTCTAAGGTGGCCGCCATGGTCGCTGGAGTGGGTATCGCTGGAGTCGGTAGAAGCTTGCAGGGCAGGGTCGCGCTGGTCACCGGTGCGGGCAGCGGGCTCGGCCGCGCGACGGCACGACGCCTGGCCCGCGGCGGCGCAGAGGTCGTCGTGGCCGACCTCGACGTCGGCAACGCCGGGGCCACGGCGGAGCTGGTGCGTTCCGAGGGCGGGTCGGCGCACGCCGTTGAGCTGGATGTCACCCAGCCGGTCGTCGTGCGTGCGGTCGTCGAGGACCTGGCCGGGCGCTTCGGCGAGCGCTTCGACGCCCTGGTCAACAACGCCGGGACCGACGAGGGCGCGGGGCTGCTCGACATCTCGGACGAGCAGTGGCACCGGGTCGTCGCCGTCAACCAGACCGGCCCGATGTACGCCATGCGCGAGTTCATGCGGGTGGTCATGGCCCGCGAGCCCGCCGAGCAACCCGCCGACATCGTCAACGTCATCTCCATCTCCGCCATCACCGTGGGCACAGAGGCTGCGGCATACAACTCCTCCAAGGCCGCCCTGGCCAAGATCACCGAGGTCGCCCAGCGCGAGGCGCACGAGTACCGCTGGCCGGCCCGCATCCACGGTCTGATGCCCAGCGCGATGAACACGCCGATGATGGATCAGTGGCACCTCAGCGACGAGGTGATGATGGACCCCGACACCGTGGCGTCGGCCATCGAGTTCATGCTGACGCTGCCGCCGGACACGTTCGTGCAGAACCTGGTGATCAACTCGCGGCGCGAGCCCGGCTGGCCTCGCTGATCGACTCCGGCTCCGCTGGCCGAGCGGCCCTTACGGGCTCCCGGCTCGGTCAGCCGACGTCGACCACACGGATACCGAGGTGTGCCGCGATGGCAGGGGAGAGGTCGCTCAGCTGGTCCCGGCTGAGGATGGCGCCCTTCAGCGCGGACAGCCCCCCTATCTCGCGAAGCGAGGCCCGGCTGAGGTCCACGGCGTCCAAGGTCGCACCGGAGACGTCCATCCGGTCGATCTCGCAGCCGTGAAGCGAGACCCGCTTCAACGTCGCGGCGCCGAAGTCGGCCTCGCGCAGCCGGCAGCCCTCGAAGCGGACATCCACCAGCGTCGCACCGCGGAAGTTGGCGAAGTCGATCTTGCCCCTCACGAACCGGACTCGGGTCAGCTCGGCGCCGTACAGGTCGGCCGCACCGAACCGGCAGCCGGTGGCCTCCACGTCGATCCAGGTGGAGCCGGCGAAGTCGACCGTGCCCGCCTGCACCGCGTCGAAGGTGCAGTCGACCAGCCGGGCGCGGCTCAGGTGCGCGTCGTCCAGGGTGCAGCCGGTGAGCACGCAGTCCAGGAAGCGCGCGTTGTCGCCCCGTTGCCCGGACAGGTCGAGCGAGGTGAACGACAGGCCGTCGTAGTCGCTCTCCATCGACAGGGACGTCCCGTCGAACGCAGCGCGAGCGCTCGGTGCCATGGCAGGGAGTATCCCCCTACAGTGCTCAAGGTGGGCGAAGGGCAGCGGCAGCCGGCGGTCTCACGGGCGGTCGTCGAGGCAGTCCAGGGGGACATCACCGCGCAGCGGGTGGACGCGATCGTCAACGCGGCCAACGGCTCGCTGCTCGGCGGCGGGGGTGTCGACGGCGCGATACATGCGGCCGCCGGGCCCGCGTTGCTGCAGGAGTGCCGCCGCTTGCGGCGTGAGCGCTGGCCGGACGGGTTGCCGGTCGGTATGGCGCAGGCCACCGGTGCCGGTCGGCTGCCGGCGCGGTGGGTGGTCCACACCGTCGGCCCGAACCGCCATGCGGGCGAGACGGACCGGTCGCTGCTCGCCTCCTGCTTCACCCAGTCGCTGGGCGTCGCGGCGGCGCTGGGCGCTCGCTCGGTCGCGTTGCCAGCCGTCGGCGCAGGCGTCTACGGGTGGGACGCCGACGAGGTTGCGCTCACTGCGGTCGCCGGCATCCGGGCGGCCCTGGCGGCGGGTGAGGTGCGCGTCCAGGACAGGTTCCCGCTCGCCGACGGCTCAGCCGGCCGCCAGGTCCGGCTCGACGGCGTGGAGCTGGTGCGGTTCGTGCTGTTCAGCAGGCAGGTCCTGGTGGCCTTCGAGCGGGCACTCGCCGAGCCCCCGCCATAGCTCCCGCCGCTGCGGCTGGGAGAAAGTCAGCCGGAGGTGCGCAGGCTCGACGAGCCGTCGGTGGGACGCCATACGACCAGCGCCTGGCCGACGCTCAACGTCCGGGCCGGACGCCGCCCCATCCGGACCGCGACGACGTCGCCGGCCGCGCCCGCCGCGAACACCCTGGCCTGCTCCACCCGATGTCGCTGCAGCTCGCCGAGCAGCTCGTCCACCCGCTGCTGCAGCGCGCCGACCTGGTGCTCGAGGTGCATGATCCGCTGGATGCCCGCCAGACTCACGCCCTGGTCCTGGCTCAGTCGCTGCACCTCTCGGAGCAGCTCGATGTCACGGGCGGAGTACCGGCGCCCGCCGCCGCGGGTGCGCGACGGCGAGACCAGCCCCAGGCGGTCGTACTGCCGCAGCGTCTGAGCGTGCATGCCGGCCAGCTGTGCCGCGACGGAGATCACGTAGACCGGCGTCTGCGCGTCAGGAGCGAAGCCCGCGAGCGGGGAGACCATGTCAGTTCCGGCTCGCGCGGGCGAACAGCTCAGCCCGCGGGTCGGCGTCGCCCTCCTCAGCCCGCAGGGCGTCGACCGCGGCGCGAGCCTTGTCGGACAGGCGCTGCGGTATGACGACGCTCACCTTGGCCAGCAGGTCACCCCGCTTGTCGCCGGTGGTGACGCCGCGGCCCTTGACTCTCAGCACCCGGCCGTTGGGAGTTCCTGGTGCGATGCGGACCTTGACCGGCTCCCCCGACAGGGTCGGCACCCGCACAGTGGCGCCCAGCGCCGCCTCCGCGAACGTCACCGGCAGCTCGAGCGTCAGGTTGTCGCCGTCGCGGCCGAAGACAGGATGCGGCTCGACGTGCACCGTCAGGATCAGGTCACCGTCCGGCGACCCCGGGTCGCCAGGGGCGCCCTTGCCCCGCAGCCTGATCTTCTGGCCGTCCTGGACGCCGGCGGGGACGCGCACGGTGACGCGCTTGCCGTCTGTCCCGCTCAGCGACACGGTGTCACCCTCGACCGCCTCGCGGAAGCCGAGCGTGGTGCGCGCCGTGACGTCGGCGCCCTTGCGTGGACCCTGCGGGGCCCCGTAGTCGGGGAACCCGGAGAAGCCCGGCTGCGGACCGGCTCCCGGCCCGCCGGCGAACCCGCCGCCACCCTGCTGGGCGAACAAGCCAGCCAGCAGGTCGTCCAAACCGGCCTGCCCGCCCGGACCGCCGCGCCCGGACCCGCCGCCGGAGGTGGTGAACCGGACGTTGCCGCCGCCGGGGCCGCCGAACAGGTTGCCGAAGACGTCCTCGAAGCCGCCGGCTCCGCCCGCACCCCCCGGGCCGGCAGAGGTGAACCGGGCGCCACCATGGCTCATCGAGCGGATCGCGTCGTACTGCTGGCGCTGCTCCGGGTCGGACAGCACGGCATACGCCTCACCGATCTCCTTGAAGCGGAGCTCGGCCGCGTTGTCGCCCGGGTTGGCGTCGGGGTGCATCTTGCGCGCGAGCTTGCGGTAGGCCTTCTTGACCGCCGCCGCGTCGGCGTCCGGGGGGACGCCCAGGATCGCGTAGAAGTCCTTCTCGAACCAGTCCTGGCTCGCCATCGAGGTCCCTCCCTCCAGGTGCTGCGTGCGCTGTGCTCAGGCTGCCGGCACGTTCATGACGGCTGTCACGTTCATGGCGGCTGTCACGTCGGGTCGGCGACGGCCACCCTGGCGGGGCGCAGGACCCGCTCCCCGAGGCGGTATCCCGGCTGGAGGACCTGCACCACGGTGGTGCCGGACGTACCCTCGGCCAGCTCGGCCTCGGTGTGCATCAGGGCTTCGTGCCGGGTGGGGTCGAACGCCTCGCCCGGCTGCCCGTAGCGCTCGACGCCCTGCTTGACCAGCGTCGCGTCGAGCTTGTCCGCGATGGACGCGAACGGTGAGCCCTCGAGGTCGCCGTGCTGCTGGGCGAGGTAGATGTCGTCCAGGACCGGCAGCAGCGACTCGATCACCCGGCCGATCGCCAGGTCACCGGCCAGGGCACGGTCGCGCTCGACCCTGCGCTTGTAGTTGACGTACTCCGCCTGCAGGCGCTGCAGGTCGAGCAACCGTTCGGCGGCCAGCATGGCCGTCGCGTCGGCGTCAACCGCGGTCTGCTCGGGCTGGGCGGTCTGCTCGGGCTGGGCGGTCTGCTCGGCGCCGCCGACGTCGGGCTCCTCCGACGTGTCGGACCCAGCCGGGTCCTTCCGCGGCTCTGCTCCGGACAGGTCGGTCTGCTCCGCGCTGGCGACCGGAGTGTCAGACTCAGGCCCCGGAATACCAGGGCCTGAGTCTGACAGGTCGACGGACTCACTCAGGTCGGGCGAGTGAGCGGTCTGGTCGGTCTGCTCAGCCATCACTTCTTCGCTTCGGACTCGTCGTCGACGACCTCGGCGTCCACCACGTCGTCATCCTGCGGTGAGGTCGACCCGGACGGCTGCCCGTCGGACTGCCCGGCCTGCCCGGACTGCTGGGCCTGGTCGTTCGCGGACGCTGCCGCGTACATCGCCGTGCCGAGCTTCTGGCTCTCCTCGGACAGCTTCGCCGCCTTCTTGGCGATGTCGTCAGCAGAGACGCCGGACCCGTCCTTGAGCGCGTCCTTGAGGTCGGCCAGCGCGGCGTCGACGTCACCGCGGCCGTCGGCCGGGATCTTGTCGGCGCTGTCGGCGAGGAACTTCTCCGTGGAGTAGACCAGCTGCTCCGCGGTGTTGCGCGACTCGGTCTCCTCGCGCCGCTGACGGTCCTCCTCGGCGTGCTCCTCCGCCTCCTTGACCATCCGCTCGATCTCCTCCTTGGGCAGCGCGCTGCCGCCGGAGATGGTCATCGACTGCTCCTTGCCGGTGCCGCGGTCCTTGGCGGAGACGTGCACGATCCCGTTGGCGTCGATGTCGAAGGTGACCTCGACCTGCGGCACACCGCGGGGGGCCGGTGCGATACCGGTGAGCTCGAACGTGCCCAGCGGCTTGTTGTGCTGGGCCAGGTCGCGCTCGCCCTGGAACACCTGGATCAGGACGCTCGGCTGGTTGTCGTCGGCGGTGGTGAAGACCTCGCTGCGCTTGGTCGGGATGGCCGTATTGCGCTCGATCAGCCTGGTCATCAGCCCGCCCTTGGTCTCGATGCCGAGGGACAGCGGGGTGACGTCGATCAGCAGCACGTCCTTGCGCTCGCCCTTCAGGACACCGGCCTGCAGCGACGCGCCGACGGCGACGACCTCGTCGGGGTTGACGCCCTTGTTGGGCTCCTTGCCGCCGGTCAGGTCCCTGACCACTGAGGTGACGGCTGGCATACGGGTGGAACCGCCGACCATGACCACGTGGTTGATCTCGCTGACGTTGATGCCTGCGTCCTTGATCACCTGGTGGAACGGCGCCTTGGTGCGGTCAAACAGGTCCTTGGTCAGCTGCTCGAACTGGGCCCGGGACAGCGTCTCGTCGAGGTGGATCGGGCCGTTCTCGCTCATCGAGAGGTACTGCAGCGACAGATTGGTGCTCGTCGCGGTGGACAGCTCCTTCTTGGCCTGCTCGGCCGCGTCCCGCAGCCGCTGCATCGCGATGCGGTCCTTGGAGAGGTCCACGCCGCTGGTGTTCTTCACCGTGGTGAGCAGGTGCTGGACGATGCGCTCGTCCCAGTCGTCGCCACCGAGCCGGTTGTCACCGTTGGTCGCGCGGACCTGGATGGTGGAGAAGCCGTCCTCGGGGTCCTTGCCGACCTCCAGGAGGGACACGTCGAACGTGCCGCCACCGAGGTCGAAGACCAGGATCAGCTCGTCCTCGCGGCCCTTGTCCAGGCCGTAGGCCAGAGCCGCGGCAGTCGGCTCGTTGATGATCCGCAGCACGTTGAGCCCCGCGATCTCACCGGCCTCCTTGGTCGCCTGCCGCTCGGCGTCGTCGAAGTATGCCGGGACCGTGACCACCGCATCGGTGACCGACTCGCCCAGGTAGGACTCGGCGTCGCGCTTGAGCTTCTGCAGGATCCGCGCGCTGATCTCCTGCGCGGTGTACTTCCTGCCGTCGATCTGTGCCGTCCAGTCGGTGCCCATGTGGCGCTTGACCGAGCGGATGGTGCGGTCCACGTTGGTGACCGCCTGCCGCTTGGCGATCTCGCCGACGAGCACCTCACCGCTCTTGGAGAACGCGACGACGCTCGGGGTCGTGCGGCCGCCCTCCGCGTTGGCGATGATCGTCGGCTCACCGCCCTCAAGGACGGCGACGGCTGAGTTGGTGGTGCCAAGGTCGATGCCGACCGCACGAGCCATGGTGATCTCTCCTGATGTGTCGTGGTGAAACGGGTCCTGGGATGCTGCTCGCCCATCAATCTGCGTCGCCCCGGTTCACGTTGTCAAACCGGGACTCCGCAAACCTGCGCTCATCTGGCTCAACCTTGGGATAGCCCGGCTCATTCCCGCCCAACCGACCGTCCTGCTGACCGTCCTGCTGACCGTCCTGCGCACGTTGCAGCGCCGGCGGCTGACCCGCAGCGTCGTGGACGTCGGGTGCCGCAGTAGACCTCCCAGCCCGGCACCGCAGACGACCTCCCGCTCACGTGATGTCGCACAGATCACACCCTCGACGTTACGCGAGTAACATTCTGGAGGGAACCGGCTGGTCGCAGACGGCGTCTACGCCCATGTTGGCCACCCGGCCACGCACCTGCACTTCTAGTTGAGGAGATCCTCTGATGACCAGCACCTCTGCAAGCAGCTACGACAACGCCGACCTCGGCGCGGTCTCGACCGGTCGGGCGAACCGCGTGAGCGCGGAGACCAAGGCCTCGAGCAAGACCACCGAACTGTACGTGTACGTCGTCGCCGTCCTGGCCGTCGCCGTCACGGCGCTGGTCGTGGGAGACAACGGGCAGGGCAGTCACGACCCGTTCAGCGCACTGGACGCGCTGCGCTACATCACCTACCTCAGCATCGGCTACATGATCGCGCGCGGCTTGGCCAAGTGCGGCAGCCACGACAGCCAGGACGCCGGCGACGTCCGCTGACCGCGTGATGCTGACCACGTGACGCACCGGGCCCCCGCGCCCGGTGCGTCACCCCAGCCAGGCCGACCCTGCCCAGCGGCGCCGAGCGGCAGACCGGCATAGCAGGAAGTCGCTCCGCCGTTGCGACAGGTGTGCCGGTAGGGGACACATCGTCGCGCCGCGGGCGTAGGTTGCCCGGCGGGGAGCAGCGGAGGACAGTGTCGGTCAACAGGGTCGCCCGTCCGCGACCGGCCAGCACAGAATCCGGAGGCTCTGACATGACTGAGCGCACTGACGAGCACGAGCAGGGCACCGGCGCGCCCGACCAGGAGCAACCGGCCGGCGGTGACAGCGACCCGACGTCCACCGATCACCCGACCGGCGATGCTCAGGCGGCCGAGAACGCGGAACGCGAACCGCCTGGCTGAGCAGTCGCGGGGAGGCCGGGCCGGCCGTGACACTGCCGAGCACGCCTTGCCCCGGGCGGCGGCGATGCCACGAGAGGGCCGGCGGGCTCCTACGCCGGGCGCCTGGCGACGAAGACGAGCTCGCGGCCGGGCCGGTCGGAGGCGCCCCTGATGTCCTCGACCCAGTAGCCGCGTGCGTGCAGCTGCTCCTCGATCTCCGCACTCTCGCGGAAACGCAGCGTCGACTCCGAGGTCAGGACAGCGCCGTCGGAGGTGAAGACGTACGTCGCGCGCAAGGTCACCAGCTGCCCGCGGACGCCGACTACGTCGTGCCAGCTCTCGACTGTTCCGACGCCCGGGATGTCGGCGGTGGTGAGGCTGGCGGCCCCGTTCCACTCCTCCCACTGGCGCCTGGCCGGATCGCGGGTCTCGAAGATGAGGCACCCACCCGGTCTCAATGCCTCGTACACCCCGCGCAGTGTCGCCTCCCAGTCCGCATGGTCCACGACTGCCTGCGCGACGTTGCCGGTCATGGTCGCCAGGTCCACCTGCATCTGGGGCAGCGTCGCTGCGGTGCCGTGGATCCACCTCACCCGCTCGGCGCCAGGCTTAGCCCGAGCCACGTCGAGCGATCCGGCCGCTGGGTCGACCCCGGTCACGTCGATGTCTCCGGCCGCCAGCAGCAGCGCGAACGTCCCTGTCCCGCAGCCGACGTCCAGCACCCGGCGGGCACCGAACTCCTCGGCGACGCCGACATACGTCCCCAGATCGCGGCGGTCAGGATCCAGCGCGTCGTAGATCCCAGCCAGCCGGGGATGCTCAAAGGCGAGGTCTGCTGCCCGCATGACCTGGCGCGGCCACTGGCGCAAGCCGCTGACGTCGACAGTCAGGGGCGTTCCCGGGTCAGGTGACGCCGCGTCCTGCGGGTGAGCGTCTCCGGTGGCGGTTCCCGGGTGGACGTCACCTCGGCGGCGATGTCGCGAATCTTGCGGTTGCTGCGCTGGCTGGCTGAGCGCAGCGCGTCGAACGCGTCATCGGTGCTGCAGCCTCTGCTGCTCATGACGATCCCGACGGCGACACCGATCTCCCGGCTGGTGGCCAACGCCTGCTGGAGGTGGTCAGCCTTGCTGTGTTGGGCTTCCAGCTGGAGCTGTAGCTGTTCGAGGGTGACGACGGAGACGGCGTGGTCCACCCGAGCATGAATGACCTGCGCATCGTTGGTGCTGACCGGCTGCCCGTCGGCCCGAAAGGCGGCCAGTGCCCCAGCAAAGGGGGCGGGCATGCCGTCGACGACGGGGCCGTGAAACCGCACGACGACAGCCCGCCCGTTCGAGATGACCGGAGAGCTGGGCTCGGGCAGCGCGGTCAGCTCCACAGCTGCTGCCTCCTGGTCCGGTGCCAGCTGGCTGATCGGTGGCGATGTCCGCCCCTGCTCGCTCACCTGGACCAAGCACTGGTAGCCCAACACCGCCAGAGCCTTGGCCAGCGACGCGAACACGCACCGGGGATCCGAGGACCGGGACAGCCCGGGCATGTCGATCTGCCAGCCGGCCAACTGGGAGCCGGTGGCAGTCAGGCCAGCACCACTCACCGGTGCTGCTCCGGCGAGCTCGGTGGGCTCGGTGGGCTCGGTGGGCTCGGTGGGCTCGGTGGGCTCGGTGGCCTGCCGGCCTTGAAAGTGACCTTGCAACGGCACGCTGTGACCTCTGCCATCTGCTCCGTGACCTGGACGTGGCCCAGACCCACGGCGTCGAGCGGCACGACGAGCGGGCCGTCGACTCCGTTGTCGATGTCGGACACTGGTATTTCGGTGCGGCGGGCCGAACGGATGGCCCGGATGTGTGGCTCATCCGCGGCTTCGGCGCTTTCGGCGCGGCGGCGCTCGCCTCCGGGCGCCGCCGAGAGCCTGCTAGGGCCGGGCGGCGGCGAGGAACAGCACGACCTGGTCGGGGTGCACCACCGGAGGAGCCACACCGACGTGCTCAAGCACGGCCCCGGTGAACGTCGAACCGGGGAAGGTCGCCGCCTCGCTGACCTCCAGCGGCGAGGCCCGCTCCTGGGGTGGTCGCACGGCGGGCTCCCCCCACCACGGTGGCGGCTCCAGCCCGGACGGCGCGGCGCCGACGAGCACCGGCCGCACGTGGTAGGCGCGGCCCGGGTCCAGGCCGCGGATCTTGATCGCCGGCCCCGGCATGGCCAGCGGGTAGCCGACGAGGGCGTAGGCGATCAGCGCCTCGGCGCGATCGGGGGAGACCACCGCGTGCACCAACGTGCCCTCCCCGGGGTCGTCCATCCGCACCACGTCTCCCGCCATGAGCAGCCGACGCTGCTGCTTGTAGAAGGCGACCCACGCCCTCAGCTCGGCTCGTGCGCGGTCGGTCAGCTGCAGCAGGTCCCACTCGATACCCAGATGACCGAAGATCGCCGTGGCCGCACGGAAACCGAGGTCGTGCATCCGGCCGGTGGTGTGTGAGCGGTCCGACGCGATGTGCGAGCCGAGCATCTCCGGCGGCACGAGCTGGGCGGTCCAGCGCATCATGTGCTGCCGCTCGAGCGGGTCGATGCAGTCCGAGACCCACACCCGGTCGGTCAGCTCCAGGACCCCGAGGTCGACCCGCGCGCCGCCCGAGGAGCACGACTCGATCTCCAGGCCGGGGTGCTCGGCCTTGATCGCGGCGAGCATGCGGTAGAAGGCGCTGGTCTGAGCATGGACTGCGGGGCGGTGTGCGTCGGTCTGGTCGCCGGCCTCGATCAGGTCGCGGTTGTGGTCCCACTTGACGTATCCGATGTCGTACTCGTCCAGGATGGCGAGCAGCCGGCCGAGCACGTAGTCGTAGCACTCGGGGATGGCGAGGTTGATGACCTGCTGGTGCCGGGACTCCACCGGCCACTGCCGGCGCGCCGACATGACCCACTCGGGGTGTGCGCGCGCGACGTCGGAGTCGGCATTGACCATCTCCGGCTCGAACCAGAGGCCGAACTGCATGCCCAGCTCGGTGACCCGGTCCACCAGAGGATGCAGCCCCCGGGGCCACACGTCCGGGGACACGACCCAGTCACCGAGGCCGCTCAGGTCGTCGCGGCGGGAGCCGAACCACCCGTCGTCGAGGACATACCGCTCCACCCCGACCTCCCGCGCCCGCTCGGCCAGACGCAGCAGGACCTCGAGGTCGTGGTCGAAGTAGACCGCCTCCCACACGTTCAGCGTCACCGGGCGGTCGGCGGAGACGTGCTGCGGCCGGGAGCGCAGATAGCGGTGGAAGCGCCGCGCGGACTGGTCGAGACCGGTGCCGTACGACCCGTACACCCATGGCGTGACATAGCAGTCGCCCTGGGTGAGGCGAACCTCCCCCGGGAGCAGCAGCTCGCCGCCGCCCACCACCCGGATGCCGTCGAAGGTGCGTTCGGCGTAGTGCACGTGGTTGCCGCTCCAGGCGGTATGCACTCCCCACACCTGCCCGGAGGCGAAGCCGAAGCCCGCCGTACCGGCGTGGAGCACCGTCGCCGCGTCCGCGCCGGTCCTGCCCTTGCGGCCCTCCCGCAGCCAGGTCCCGACGTCGAACGACGACCGCTGCGGCACCCGCTCCCTGCCCCAGCGGCCGGCAAAGTCGAACAGCTCAGCCGCCTGGGACGGCACCGGGTAGGCCAGCACCAGGGCGTCGACCTGGAAGGTCTCGGCGTCGAGGTTGCGCACCCCGGCGCGTGACCGGACCAGCCCGCTCGGCAGCAGCTCCAGCGTCAGGTCCAGCCCCAGGTTGGCCTCCTCGTCGACCGCAGTCACCTCCAGGACTCCCGCTCCCGAGGCCACGAACGAGCCGAGCGCCTGAGCATCCAGCGTGGCGCTGCGGCACCGGAACTTCGTGGACCAGGCGCGGCCCTGCCGCGAGCCCGACAGCCCCGGCCGGCCCACATACCCGGTGTGATGCTCGGGGAGCAGGGCCAGGCGGATCGGCACGTCGACCTGGTTGTTGCCGACCACATGCCGCTGGGCGCAGGACACCGCTCGCGCCTGGTCCTCGCTCAGCTCGCCCAGCGCAGCGCCCCAGTGCAGGATCGCCGGCAGCTGGCCCTCGGTGAGGTCCACGAGCAACGAACAGCCCGCGGTGGACAGGTGCACCAGAGCGTCGACGCTCACCGGGGACGCCATGCTGGTCAGTCCTCCTGGGCGGGCGTCGGCACGGCGTCCCGCGGCGAGTCGCCCGCGGCCATACCGGCCAGGTGCCCGGCATCGTTGAACGTGACCAGCGTCCACTCGGAGCGCCCATCCGGGCCACAGCGGTGCCGCCAGTGGGTGATGCTCGTGTTCAGGGGGGCGAACGCGACCCGGTTGCCGGTGGCTCCCAGACCGAAGGCGAGGTAGAACGAGGCCTCGAGGACCCCACCGTGGCAGACCGCCACCACCGTCTCGCCCTCATGGCGGGCGACGAGCCGGGCCAGGGCGCCACCCGCCCTGACGAGGAACCCCGCCCAGCTCTCGCCGCCGGGGGAGAAGGGCCGGAACGGGTCGGTGGCAGTGGAGGCGTCGAGCTCGCCGTAGCGTGCGCGCCACTGGTCCACGGAGAGCCCGTCCGCCTCGCCTGGGCGCAGCTCGTGCAGCTCCTCGTCGGGCTGCATCGGCAGCTGCAGCGCTCGGGCGACGTACGCACCGGTCTCGAGGGCCCGTGGCAGCGTGCTCACCAGGAGCCGGTCGGCGCGCAGCCGCTCGGCTTGCAGGCGCTCTTCGAGGAGCTTCGCCTGCTCACGCCCCCGGTCGGTCAGGCCAGCGTCACCATGCATGCCGCCGATGATCGGCTCGACGTTGGGCACGGACTCGCCGTGGCGGATGAGGTACAGCTCGGTGGGCATCGGTTCCCCTCGGGTGGGTCCGGCAGCGGCCTCGCATGCCGTCGTACGACGGACCGGGCAACCCCTCGCAGATGGATGGTACGGCGCCGGCCGACCAGGCCCCGGACGACACCACCAGGTCCAGGTCGCCGCGTCCCATCGCTGTTTCCCTGGTGCCCGTGCCAAGCAGACTGGCGGCCAGGGTCATGCCGCGGAGACTACCGCCGGGCGCGCCCGACCTCGCGTGGGTCAGCCGGTCCCCACCAGCCGGAGCGAGAGCCACAGGGCGCCGGTGCTCGCCGTCAGCGCCAGCGGAACGGTCAGCACCCCCAGCCAGGTGAACTGGCCGACCGAGAGACGCTCCCCCTTGTCGTGCAGGATCCGCCGCCACAGCAGGGTCGCCAGCGACCCGACATACGTCAGGTTCGGCCCGATGTTGACTCCGATGACGGCGGCGAGCACCGCGCCTGCATGCCCGGCGACAGCCGGCAGCAGGACCAGGATCGCGGGGAGGTTGTTGATCAGGTTGGCCAGGACGGCCGCCACGGCAGCGACGACGAGCAGCCCCGTGAGCGACCCGGCGGTGGGAAGCAGCCGGCCGAGCCGGTCCAGGCCGTTGACCTGGACCGCCTTGACGGTGACCGCGAGCGCGAACACGAACACCAGGAACGGCACGTTCGCCGCGTCGGCGACCTGCCCGACGGTGACCCGCCGCCGCCACAGCCGGGGAAGGGCGAGCGCCAGCGCTCCTGCCGTGGCCGCCACGTAGGGCTCGAGGCCCAGCAGCGAGGTGACGCCGAAGCCGACGAGCGTTGCCGCGACCACGAGCAGGGTGTAGGTGGGCAGCGGGCGTGGGTCGCCGGCCGGGGCACCGTGGCCGCGCAGGTCGGAGGCGAAGTACCCCCGCAGCACGAGCCACTCGACCCCGATCGCGGCGAGCCAGGGGGCGGCCATCAACGCCGAGAAGCGCAGGAAGCTCAGGCCGCTGGCATGGAAGGCGAGCAGGTTGGTCAGGTTGCTGACCGGGAGCAGCAGTGACGCCGAGTTGGACAGGTGGACGCAGGCGTACAGGTGCGGCAGCGGCCGCAGCCGCAGCCGGGCCACGGTGGCGAACACCACGGGGGTCAGCAGCACCACGGTGGTGTCGAGGCTCAGCGCTGCCGTCACGATCGAGCAGGTCGCGAAGACCAGCGCCAGGAGGGCCACCGGGCGGCCGCGGGACGCCACGGCGATCCGGTCGCCGACCGCGTCGAACAGCCCGTCCCGGTCGCACAGCCACGCCAGGACGAGCACGGCCGCGAGGAACGCCACCGTCGAGCCGAGCTCGACCACCTCCTGGCGTGCCTGCGCCAGGGTGAGCAGCCCCAGCAGCAGCGCGACCGCAGCGGCGGGGACGGCGCCAGCAGCCTCGGGCCAGCCTCGGGGCCGAAGCACGGCCACGACGAGGGCCACCAGGAGCAGCACCAGCGCTGCAGCCAGTGCCAGCGGCTCAGTCATCGGTGGAGCTGCCGCACGCCGCTGCGGCGGTCGTCCCGGTCACCTGCCTGAGCCGCCTCTCCTATCACCCGCCGGGCAGTCCAGCACGGCACCTACGCGTCGGTCGCGAGCCTAGGCGCCGACCGGCGGCGGGGCGACGTGCGGGTCCGGGTAGGCGTGGGTGTCGGTGGCCTTGGCCGAGAGCCAGACCGAGCCACCGACGTGCAGCCCCAGCTCGGCAACGGCGGCAGCGGTGAGGTCGACCAGGGCCGACGGCACGCCGTGCACCTCTGCCCGGACCCGGTCCGCCAGCGGCTCCAGCGCGGCGATCGTGCCGGGCCAGAGGTTGCGGGAGCTGGAGTGGACGGGGCGCCCGGTGTGGACCGTGACGGCCGAGGGCCGCAGTGCCACCAGGACATCCCTCGTGTCCGGTTCACCGTCCGAAGCCGCGGCGGCGACGGCGACGGTCAGGCTGCCGCCCGTGGCCAGCTCGACCCGGTGCGTGCCCGGGTCGAACGTACCGGCATACAGGTTGAGCCCGACCAGGCGCGCGACGTACTGCGTGGCGGGCCGCCTGGCCACCTCGGCCGGGCTGGCGTCCTGGACGACGCGGCCGTCCTCGATGACCAGCAGCCGGTCCGCCACGAGCACCGCCTCGAGCGGGTCGTGGGTCACGAACAGCACCGGTCCCTCGAACGCCTTGAGGTGCTCGCGCAGCCGGTTCCGCACCGTCGAGCGGGTGCGTATGTCGAGCGCGGACAGCGGCTCGTCCAGCAGCAGCAGCCCCGGCTCGGCCGCGAGGGCCCTGGCCAAGGCGACCTGTTGGGCCTGGCCACCCGAGAGCTGGACCGGACGCCGATCGGCGAGCGGGTCGAGCCCGAGTCGGAGCAGCCACTCGCGGGCCGCGGTGCGCGACGCGGCCCGGGCAAGGCCCCGGGAGCGGGGACCGAACGCGACGTTGTCCAGCACGCTGAGGTGGGGGAACAGGAGGTGGTTCTGGAAGACCAGCCCGACCGGCCGCCGCTCCGGCGGGACGAACCGGCCGCTGTCGGCGTCGTCCAGCACGGACCCCGCCAGCTCGATCCGCCCCTCGCTCAGCGCGCGCAGGCCGGCGAGGGTGCGCAACAAGGTCGTCTTCCCGGCGCCGTTCGGTCCCAGCACCCCGAGCACCTGCCCCGGGGATGCGCGGGTGTCCACATGGAGCCGGAACCCGCCTCGCTCGACGGTGCCGCGGACGACCAGGTCGCCGAGGCTCACTGCAGCGGCGCTGGGCCGAGCCATCGGCTCCGCAGCAGCACCAGCACCGAGACCGACACCGCGAGCAGCACCAGGGACAGGGCGATCGCCGACTCGGGGCGGCTCTCCAGGGCGACGTAGACCGCCAGCGGCATCGTCTGGGTGCGCCCGGGAAAGTTGCCGGCGAACGTGATCGTGGCGCCGAACTCTCCGAGGGCGCGCGCCCAGCACAGCACAGCGCCGGCGACCAGCGAGGGAGCGGCCAGAGGAAGGGTGACGCGGCGGAACACCGTGAGCCGGGTGGCGCCCAGGGTGGCCGCGGCCTCCTCGTATCCCCGGTCAGCGCCTCGGAAGGCGCCCTCGACGGTCACCACCAGGAACGGCATCGCCACGAAGGTCTCGGCGACCACGACCCCGGCGGTGCTGAACGGCAGCGTGATACCGGTCAGTGCCGCGAGCTCGCGCCCGACGATGCCCTGGCGGCCCAGGGCGAGCAGCAGCGCCACGCCCCCGACCACCGGTGGCAGCACGAGAGGCAGGGTGACCAGCGCTCGGAGCAGAGCCAACCCAGGGAAGCGCCCTCGGGCCAGCACCCACGCCAGCGGCACCCCGAGCAGGACCGAGAGCACCGTCGCGGCGCTGGCACACAGCAGCGAGAGCCGGAGCGCCTCGGCGACGGCACTGTCGGCGAGTATGCCGCTCAGCCCCCGCCAGGGGGCACGGACCAGCAGGCCCAGCAGGGGGACGAGCAGGAACAGCGTCCCGAGCAGGGCCGGCACGCCGAGCGGCCATGGCACGGCAGCGCCGACGCCGGGCTGCGCGCGGGGCGCGGGACGTAGCGGCCTCACGGCTTCAGGAAACCGTCCGCGACCAGGACTGCCGCGCCCGCCGGTGACAGGACGTAACGCACGAACGCCTCCGCCGTGGCCCGGTGCGCCGAGGTGGCCACGGCGGCGATGGGGTAGCTGGTCGTGGCGTTGTACCGGGCGGGGATCGGCACGCCCTTGACCCGGGCTCCCGCCGTGCGCACGTCGGTGACGTAGACCATGCCGGCGTCCACCTCATCCAGGCTGACCTTGGAGAGGACCGCCTTGACGTCGACCTCCTGGGTGACCGGCGTCAGCTTCAGACCGGCGTTGCCCAGCACCCGCAGTGCCGTAGCGCCACAGGGCACCTGCGGCTGGCAGAGCGCCACCGTGACAGATGGCCTGACCAGGTCGGCGATGCCGCCGACCCTGCCGGGGTTGGCGGCCGGTACGGCGATCTCCATGGTGTTCCGGGCGAACGGGGCGGAGTCGCGAGCCAGTCCGGCCTTGGCGACCTGGTCCATCGTCGCCGTGCTCGCGGAGGCGAACACGTCGGCCGGCGCACCCTGCACGATCTGGGTCGCGAGCCCGGAGCTGGGACCGAAGTCGAATGCCACCGCGCTGCCCGGATGGGCGGCCTCGAAGCGCTTCCCCAGCGTGGTGAACGACCCCTGGAGCGATGCGGCGGCGAACACGGTGATCCTGCCGGTGGCTGGTGCGCTCGCCCCGGCTGTCGAGGCGGACGAGGAGGGAGCGGACACCGAGCTCGGACCGGTGCCGGCCTGCTGGCAGGCTGCGAGCAGCAGGGCGGCGCTCGCCACGGACAGGGCGAGGAAGCGACGGAGCATGGCCATGACGCTCAGCTGCTCGCCGGGAGCTCGACCACGACGTTCGTCGACTTGATCGCCGCCACGGCGAGCATGCCGGGCTGCAGCTGCAGCTCGTCGGCGGCCTCCCGGCTCATCAACGAGACGACCCGGTGGGGGCCGGCCTGGATCTCGACCTGTGCCATGACCGTGTCCCTGACCACCCGGGTCACCAGCCCGGCGAACCGGTTGCGAGCCGACTGAGCCACGATCGGCCGAGATGACGTGCGCTCACCGCCGGACGCGACCTCCTCGGCCAGCCGAGCCAGCGCCGCGCCGTCCACGACCAGGCGCCCGGACTCGTCGGTGACCGTGTCGATGCGTCCGGCGTCCGCCCACCGGCGCATGGTGTCGTCGCTGACGCCGAGCAGGCCCGCGGCCTCACGCACGCGAAAGTAGCCCATGCCGACAGAGTAGCCGCAGATGCGGATCGTAGGTGCGCCTCGTGGCGCAATTGCGGTAGTCAGCGCCGGAGCGCCGCGAGGACGGGCAGCGCCCACGCGGCCGATGGAAGGCTCGGCCGGTTAGGTTGGGCGGATGCCAGGGCGCCGCAGCACGGCTCCAGCGGTCGAGCTCGACGTCGGCGACCGGACCGTGCGCATCTCCAACCCCGGGCGCACCTACTTCGCTGCCCGCGGTGAGACCAAGCTGGACCTGGCGCACTACTACCTTGCCGTCGGCGACGGTATCGTGCGTGCGCTGCGCGAGCGGCCGTGCATGCTGCACCGGTTCCCGGACGGCACCAGCGGTGAGAAGGTGCACCAGAAGCGGCTCCCGCACGGTGCCCCGCCGTGGGTGGAGACGGTGCGCGTGCACTTCCCGCGCTACAACCGCACCGCGGACGAGCTGTGCGTGACCGAGCTGGCCAGCGTCATCTGGGCGGTCCAGATGTCAACCGTCGAGTTCCATCCGTGGAACTCGCGCCGGGCCGACACCGAGCAGCCGGACGAGTGGCGGATCGACCTCGACCCGATGCCGGAGTGCTCCTTCGACACGGTCCGGCGGGTGGCGGGGGTGGCTCGCGAGGTCCTCGACGAGCTCGGCGCCGTCGGCTGGCCGAAGACCTCCGGAGGCCGCGGGCTGCACGTCTACGTGCGGATCGAGCCCGCCTGGGGGTTCCACGACGTGCGCCGGGCCGCACTCGCCTTCGCCCGCGAGGTCGAGCGCCGCGCGCCGGACGAGGTGAGCACCACGTGGTGGCGGCGCGACCGCGACCCGGCCTCGCTGTTCGTCGACTACAACCAGAACGCCCGGGACCACACGGTCGCCAGCGCCTACTCCGTACGCGGCAACCCGGAGGCCACGGTCTCGACCCCCATCACCTGGGAGGAAGTGGACGCCGTGCTGCCGCAGGACTTCACGATCGCGACGGTCCCCCGTCGCTTCGCCGCGCTGGGCGACCTGCACGAGGGCATCGACGATGCCGTGTTCTCGATCGAGCCCTTGCTGGAGTGGGCCGAACGTGACGAGCGCAGCGGTGCACCGGAACCCCCCGCCCCGCAGGACTGACGTCACCACCAGACGGACGTCCACCCACACTCCACCATCACCGCGGGGCGGGCTGCGGGCCGGAGTCGGCGCCCGGCGCCGGGGCGGCGCCCAGCGGGGCCGTGCGCTGGCCGGGGGCCGCCAGGAGGAGCCTGCCCCAGGCGTCGACGAGCCAGTCGCGGAAGCGCTCGGGCGTCCAGTGCCGCTCGGCGACGAGCAGGTGCCAGTACTCCGCCGCGTTCATGCTCCAGAGAACGTCAGCGACCTGGTCGTCGCTCAGGTCCTCCCGCAGCGCCCCGGTGCGTCGCAGGCTGGCGGCGAAGTCGCGCATGTTGCGTGCCCTGCGCTCGCTGATCTCGGACCACAGCCGGGCGCAGCTGGGCTCAGAGACCGCGGCTGCCCGCAGGGCCACGAAGATCGGCGCCAGCCGCTGCTGAATCGCGACGAGCGCGTCGGCGTAGATGCCGATCATGTCCTCAGCGGTCGCTGCCGCGTCGATGGCCTTGACGTAGTCCCGCTCTCGCGCGGGCACGGCGACGTCCGTGCCGGACAGCGACGTCTCGACGAGCGCCCTCAGCAGGTCCGGCTTGCGTCCCACGGTGGCGTAGAGCGTGTCGACGGCCACCCCCGCCCCGGCAGCGATGTCCGCCACCGTCGTCGCGGTGTAACCCCGATCGACGAACAGGCTCCGAGCGGCCTCGAGCACCGAGCGTCGGGTGGCGGCCGCATCGGCAGCGCGCTTCGGCGCGTTGTACCGCCGCTTGGGGGCCTTGACCTGCTCGCTCATCCTCACTACCGTAGCGCATATCCATCCGAATATGGTTCGGGTCAAATAGGAGGTCGGCACATGGTCTACGCCTTTGTCCAGGACGTCCCCATCGACGAGCAGCTCTACGACCGGGTCATCGCCGAGCTGGGACCGGAGCCACTGGCGGGCAGCCTGCTGCACCTGTGCGTCCGACGCGACGACGGCGGCCTGCGCTACATCGACGTGTGGGACTCGGAGGCCTCCTGTGCCCGGGCTTTCGAGGGACGCATCCACACAGCCGTCGACGCGGCGTTCGGTGGACAGCGTCCGGCCGGCGAGCCCGAGGTCCGTCGGCTCGACGTGGTGCATGCCAGCGGCTCCCTGCTGCCCCCTGCCCTGCTGGCGACCTGAGCGGCGCACCGCCCGGGCTGCCAGAGGTGGCCGGCGGGCCGGTGTGGCTGCCGCCACGGTAGAAAGGGACCATGGCAGAGACCACACCCGACCCTCGCCCGGACGCCGCAGGCTCAGGCGGTCAGGACGCCGCAGATCCGGGCCGCGGGGCCCCAGCCGGCCCCGACCTGACACCGACCAGCGACCAGGTCGCGCACCGGGCCGAGCTGCTGCCCGAGGAGCGGGCCGCCGGCAGTGCCGACCCCCAGGCGCAGGCCGAGGCGATCCTGGCGGAGTCGATCGAGCGCACCGAGCATCCCGACCCGGACTCGAGCTCGCAGTCGGCGATGGACGGGAGCACCTGAGATGGCCCAGCGGGCGGAGCAGCTGACCGCGCCGCTGGCCCACCACGGCGAGGGTCCCGTGTGGTGGCCGGACGGCAGCGGCCTGCGCTTCGTCGACATGCTCGCCGGTGACGTCCTCTCCCTGGACGCCGACGGGCGGGTGGGCCGCCACAACGTCGGGTCCGTCGCCGCCGCGCTGCGCCCACGGCGTTCCGGCGGGTTCGTCGTGGCGGTCGAGCGGGGCTTCGCCCTGGTCGACGAGACCGGCTCGCTGCATACGCTGCCGGAGGTCTGGTCCGAGTCGGCGGTGCGGATGAACGAGGGCTCGTGCGACCCGCAGGGCCGGTTCTACTGCGGGTCGATGGCCTACGACAAGTCGGCCGGCCGGGGGACGCTCTACCGGCTGGACACCGACACCTCCGTGCACGAGGTGTTCGGCGGGGTGACCATCTCCAACGGCCTGGCATGGACCTCCGACGGCACCCTGGCGTACTACGTGGACACCCCGACCCATCGGGTCGACGTGTTCAGCTACCAGAGCGACAAGGGCCTGCACGACCGGCGGACGCTGGTGCAGATACCCGCTGATCGGGGATCACCGGACGGGCTCACCGTCGATGCCGAGGGCCATGTCTGGGTCGCGCTCTACGGCGGCTCGGCTGTCCACCGCTACCGCCCCGACGGCGTCCTCGACGGCGTCGTGGAGGTACCCGTCTCGCAGGTGACGGCGTGCACCCTCGGCGGTGACGGGCTGGAGGACCTCTACATCACCACCTCCGCCGAGGACGGCGCGCCCGAGCGGGAGGCGGGAGCGGTATACCGCATGCACGTCGGCGTGCCCGGGCTGCCTGCGAGCACCTTCGCGGGATGACCCGCCGGTCACGGACTCATCCCGGGAGGGTCGAGAGGTAGATGATGGCTCGGGAGACGCCGAAGCTGCGGACCAGGTCCGCGATCGACTCGTCGCCGGCCCTGCGCGTCGGTTCCTGTCACTCGACTTCTGGCCCAGATCTGCGCGCTGCGACGCACCGCCCGCCGCTGGCATCGATGCCCGTGGAATAACCAGACACCGGCCATCGAGGACCGCGCCGTCGAGGTGCAGCTGCGCCTGGCCGACCGCGGACAGCACCGGGCTCCCTTCGTCGCAGACCTGATCGTCGCCGCCACCGCAGAACTGGCCGGGTTGACCGTCGTCCACTTCGACAAGGACTTCGAGATGATCGCCGAGGTCACCGCCCAACCGCTCGAGCGCCTCGTCGTCACCACGGGCTGACCTGCGTCCCGGAAGCTGAAGGATCAGCGGGACACCGTCCCACTGGAGGATCCTTACACGAGGCGGGCCCGAGGCTGTCTCAGTACACGTCGCGAAGATGGCCAACGCGCACCGCCAACACCGTCAGGGTGTTGCCGATCAACTGCGCAAGGATTCGATAGTCACCCACTCGGTAGCGCCAGACCCCAGCGTGGTTCGCCGTCAATCCCTTCCCGCGCTGCCGAGGGTCGTCGAGACCTTCGACGTCATGCAGGTAGGCCAGCACACGACGCTGCACGGCGAAGCCGCGGTAGACAGCCGCCCGGTGGTCGATCCATCAGCGGGAGTGTCAACGGCCGGTCGACCGACACGTGTCCCGGCAGCGACCGCAGCTGCCGGCGGACCCGGCGGGCCGACTCGTCGAGGCCATCGCCGTAGCAGCCGTACAGCCACGGCGTTCCGTAGCTCTGCCCTTGACCTAGGACCACCTCCTCGGCCAGCAGCAGCTCTCCGCCGCCGAGGACCCCGGACCCGTCGAAGGTCCGCTCACGAGCAGAGGCACGCTTGTAGGCAGGACCCTCAGTGCCTTCCCGACCCAGCACCGGCCTCTCGCCGCGCCTGTTGAGAGGGCCTGCCGGCGACGAGCCATCCGCCTGGCACACCCCCAGTCCCCGTGGGCCAGCCGAGTTGAGAGCCATGGGTGACCGGGACGTCGTGACATGCGGAGGCAGCACGTGGCACACTGTAACTATGGATGCCACAGTGGTGCTGGGTCAGCAGGGCCGGCTCGTGATACCGGCCGACGTCCGAGCCGCCCTCGGGCTCACACCCGGCGATCGTCTCCACCTGCATCTGGCTGGCTCGCGACTTGTGCTTGAGCGTCAGCAGGACGCCGTCATTGAGCTGCGCGGCCTTGGCGCGAAGCTCCCGAAGGATCGATCGCTTGTCGACGAGTTACTTGCCGAACGCCGCGTCGCCGCAGCAGCCGAGTGACAGTGCTGGACGCGTCCGCAATCCTGGCTCTTGTCCACGATGAGCCGGGCGCCCACGTGGTCGCGGCCGAGCTGAGCTCGGGAACCCTCGGTGCGGCAAATCTCGCCGAAGTCATTGGCAAACTCGTCGATGCGGACGTCGAGGCCGGACGGGTTCGCGAGTTGCTCGCTGCCGCTGGTGTCAGGATCGAGCCTGTCCTCGAAATCGATGGCGAGCTGGCTGGCGCAATGCGGTCCTTGCCCGGTGGGCGCGCATTGTCACTTGGCGATCGCTGCTGCCTGGCCCTGACATTGCGCAGCACGCCCGCCGAGGTTCTCACGGCCGATCGGGCGTGGGCCGACCTTGACCTACCCATCCAGATTCGACTGCTTCGGTAGCGGATCCGTTTGTGGGACGGCCGCTCCGTCGTCCCCGAGCAGCCGTTCGCCGTCGCGGACGCGTGCGAGGGCGCCGGTGAGCCGGCCGGGCCCGGCCTGGACGGTGACGGCGCGCACCCTCGGCGGTGCCGGGCTGGAGGACCTCTACACACCACCTCCGCCGAGGACGGCGCGCCCGAGCGGGAGGCGGGAGCGGTATACCGCATGCACGTCGCCGTGAACGGGCTGCCTGCGAGCACCTTCGGGGGATGACCCGCTGGTCACGGACTCATCCCGGGAGGGCCGAGAGGTAGCGGTCCTCGGCGCCGTAGTCGAGGAACAGGGCGAAGAACGGGTCGTCCGCCTCAGGCAGCAGGTCGCTGTCCTGGCCACCGTGCGCGGCGGTGTCCAGCCATGCCACTTCGGCAGCGACGGTGGCCGCGTAGTCGCCGACGGGCGTATAGCCCAGGTCGGTGGCCGCGGTGGTGTCCAGGATGACCGGATGCGGGGCGTCCCAGGGATGGGCCCCGAGCGCCTGACCGGACGAAGGGCCTTCGCCCGCACCGGGCCCGCTGGCACCATGGCCACCGCCGAGCAGCACCTCCTGCCAGGTGTGGCCGAGCAGGGCCGCGATGGTGCGGGAGATCTCCAGAGCGCTCGGGCTGTCCGGATCAGCGGCGTTGAGCACCCGACGCCCCGGCTTGGCGGCGACCGTTGCGATCAGGGCGGCGACGTTGACCGCAGCGCCGGGGTGATCTACCCCTGCGCCACCGCGCGCGAGCAGCAGCACGCTGCGATGGTCCAGGACCCTCTTGACGAAGACCCACTCGCGAGGGCGCCGGGCGCCGGCGCCGTGCACCTTGGACGCGCGCAGCACCGTGACGGGAAGCCCACAGTCGAGCAGGACCTGCTCGGCGGCCACCTTGTTGGGCCCGTATCCGGCGCGAGTGTCGTGGTCCCCGCCAGCGGGTGCCAGCGTGGGCTGGCTTTCGACGATGGGGCCGGCAAAGCGCGGCGCAGCATCGGAGTTGGCGTGCCGTCCGGCCTCGTCGACGTAGACGGCCTTGCTCGAGATCATCACCGTCGAGGTGGCCTGGCGTGCCAGCGGCAGCAGCCGCACGGCGTCGGCGGCGGTGAAACAGGTGGCATCCACGAGCAGGTCCGCGCCGTCACCGAGAGCGGTGCGCAGCAGGCGGGGCTCGTCGGGGTCGGTGCGGTCGACGGACGTGAAGCCGACCCCGGCGGCGGCGAGGTCGGCAGGCAGGTGGGAGCGGTCACGTCCGGTGAGGTGGACCTGCCACCCGAGGGCCAGCAACCGGTGGGCGGTCGCCCGCCCGATCGCACCGGTGCCGCCGAGGATCAACGCGTGAGGCACCACCGGACCGTACGCCTGTAGCACAGGACGGCCGCCAGCACGCCCACCAGCACGCCCGCCCGGACGCCGGTGGGTGCAGCGGCATACCGGTTCATTCGCTGGGCCAGTGGTAGGGGAGGAACTTTCCGTCGAACGTGATGACCACGTGCTCCGCGCCGGCGTGCTCGGTGCGCCCGATGTCCACCTTGAAGTTGATCGCGCTCATGATCCCGTCGCCGAACTGCTCATGGATCAGCTCCTTGAGCGCCGGTCCATAGACCAGCAAGGCCTCGTAGAAGCGGTAGATGGTCGGGTCGGTCGGGACAGCAGTGGGCAGGCCACCGCGGTACGGCACGCTCGCCAGCACATCGGTGGCCTCGGGCGGCAGGCCGAGCACGCCGACGATCGTGAGGGCGGCGGCGCGCGGCAGGGGATGCTGCCCGAGCAGAGCCGCGGTGGTCCAGACGACCGGCATCCTGATGGCGTCGGCCAGCGACTGCCAGCTCAGCTGGCGGGCTAGCCTCGCCGCGACGATGGCGGCGGTGATCTCATCTCGGGTCATGGGCCGACGTTAGCTCCGACCCCGTGTCGCTGGGGATACCCGGGCATTGGCATGGCATGGGCGACGCCGCGGCACTCACCGGGTCCATGTAGAACGGTCCGGGTAGAACGGTCCGGTGCGCACTGCTGCTGCCGCGCTGCCACCAATCGGCGCGGAGACGAGGGAGCGAGATCTTGCGAGGAACACCATGGCAGCACTGACGCCCGACGTCGTCCGAGAGGCGGTCGGCTACCTGAGCTCCTGGATCTCCTACCGGCGGTGGCTGCTCCGGGTGCCGGGCGTGCAGGTGGCCATCCTGCTCGGTGACGAGATGGTCCTCTCGGAGGCGTTCGGAGAGGCAGATCTGCAGGGCGGCACCGCGCTCTCCACCCGGCACCTGTTCCGGGTGGCCTCGCACTCCAAGACGTTCACGGCCACCGCGGTCCTGCAGCTGATGGAAGGGGGACGGCTCCGGCTGGACGACACCCTCGGTCGGTGGCTGCCGTTCCTGGCGGAGGGGTCCTCGCCGCTCGGGGCGCTGACGGTTCGCGAGGCGCTGCAGCACTCCAGCGGGGTGACCCGGGACGGCAGGGATGCGAACTTCTGGCAGCTCGTCGGGCCGTTCCCCGACGCGGCAGCGCTGCGCACCCTGGCGCTGGGGGACGCAGCGGTGCTGCCGGCGAACGACCGGTTCAAGTACTCCAACGTCGGCTACGCGCTGCTCGGGCTGGTGGTCGAGGCGGCGTCCGGGCAGACATACGCGGAGTACGTCACGGCGCAGATCGTGCAGCGGCTGGGCCTGCAGGACACCGGGCCGGAGCTCGACCGGGCACGGGCTGGCGAGTATGTCGTGGGCTACTCCTCGCTGGACCTCGCTCGCGAACGGGTCCCCATCGAGCCCGTCGACACGGGTGCCATGGCCGCGGCGACCGGCTTCTACAGCACCGCGGAGGACCTCTGCCGTTACGCCAGCGCACACTTCACCGGCGACAGCCGCCTGCTCGCTGATCCCGCCAAACGGCTGATGCAGCACCAGTGGTGGCCCGTCGAGGGCCAGCCGGACGGCGGGTACGGGCTGGGGCTGTCGGTGCAGCAGGTCGGTGAGCGCCGGCTCCTCGGGCACGGCGGCGGGTTCCCCGGCCAGAGCACCCGGACGGTGTTCGACCCCGTGGACCGGCTGGCCGTAGCGGTGCTCACCAACGCGATCGAGGGACCCTCGAACGACCTGGCGCTCTCCGTCGTCCGGCTGCTCGACCTGGCCGCCGCGCAGCGGCCCGACCCTGCCGAGGGCAAGGGACGCTTCTGCGTCCGGATGGCCAACCTGTGGGGGATCCGCGACGTGGCGCTGCTGGGCGGGCGGCTGCTGCTGCTCGACCCCACGGCCGCCGACCCGACGGCTGCAGGCACCTACGGCGAGCTGGTGGTCGAGAGCCCGACCCGGCTGCGGGTCGAGAGCGGGCCCGGCTACGACGCCGTCGGGGAGCCGATGGACTTCAGCTTCGCCGCCGACGGCACCGTGGCCTCGGTACGGGCGGCCGGTGGCCTCACCTGGTGGCCGCTGGACACCTACCGCGCCCGGTCAGCCGCGCCAGCCGAGGTCTGACGCGATGCCCAGCGAACGTCCTGGCTTCGGACAGCCCGCGCACAGACTCCGGGGCGAGTCTGGTGGATGGCCGCCGCCGCGTCACGGCGCGGCAGCAGGGAGGGCAGGGCAGTGGAGCCGACGTCGCTGACGGTCCTCGTGGCGATGGTCCTGGCTGCGCTGGCGCTCCCCGTGGCCACTCTGCTGCTCTACCTGCATCGACGCCGACTGCGCAGGCTGGCCCCCTTGCTGCTGACCATGGTCGTCCTGTCGCAGGTGGCGGCGGTGGGGGCGGTCGCCGTGGCCGTGAACCGGCAGTACGGCCTGTACCCGACCTGGGCCTCCCTGCTCGGCACCGAGGACGCCGGCCCGCCGGTGGCAGTGCGAGGGCTCGGCGTCGGGACGGGCCGGCTGCGCCTGATCCCGCCGGCCGCGCGCGGCCTGGTGGAGCCCGCCGGCAACGAGGGTCGCTACGAGCAGGTCAGCGTCGTCGGTGCCGTCTCGCACATCCGGGCGACCGTGACGGTGTGGCTGCCGCCGCAGTACTTCGACCGACGCGAGCGCAAGGCCCGCTTCCCCGTCGTGATGGTGCTGGGCGGCGCATACTCCGGCGACACCTCGGTATTTCGCAAGCTGGGTTTCGCCGCGCTGGCCAACGCGCAGATACGGGCGGGCAAGGTGGCCCCGTTCGTCGCGGTCTATCCTCAGCTCAACGTGGCGCTGCCCACGGACACCGAGTGCATCGACTTCCCGGGAGGGGTGCAGAGCTACACCTGGTTGGCCCACGACGTCCCCCTCTGGGCCAGGGCGCACCTGCGGGTGACGACCGACGCTCGCCGCTGGAGCGTCATGGGCTGGTCGACCGGCGGCTACTGCGCAGCCAAGCTGCACCTGCGCTCCCCCGGGCAGTTCGCCGCTGCGGCGTCCGTGGAGGGCTACTTCGCACCGGAGCCGGACCAGACCACCGCCGACCTCGCCCAGGTGCTCCGCGCCGACCCCGTCCTGGCGCGGGAGAACACGCTGAGCTGGGTGATCCAGCACCATCCCCCGGCTCACATCCACCTGCTCGTCTGCACCTCCCTGGACGACCCGCAGTCCAAGGCGCCCTCGCTGAGCTTCCTGAAGGCCGCCCAGGGAGTCCCGGGTGTGCAGCCGTACATCCTGCGCACCCTCGGGCACTCGATGCCGGCGTTCAAGGACGTGACGCCGGACGTGCTGAGCTGGCTGGCAGCCGTCGCCGACGCCTGAACCGACGCCGACGCCTGAACCTGCCCGATGGCTGAACCTGCCGGGCGCACAGCCGGATGCTCTAGCCTTGCCGGCGGGACAGCCAGCTGCCGACGAGGGGAGACGTCTCCGGTGTTGTTGCTGGCTGTTCGCCGCAGCCTGGCACCTGCTGCGGTGATGCTGACGCTGCTGCTGTCCGCGTGCACGGCGGCCTCAGTCCCGGGCGCCGCGCGGCTGGCCGCAGCGATGCCCGCCTCCTCGCCGACGACGCCAGCCATCTCGCCCATGCCGTCGGCCCCGACTCCGCCCACGCAAGCCACGGCCCGCATGCCGTTGACCCCGACTTCCACCACGACCCCGAGCGCCACCACGACGCGCGACCCCCGGCCCGTCGCCAAACCGGACGCCTACCGGGTCGTCGGCCTGGGCGACTCCGTGCCCTCGGGATACAACTGCGACTGCGCCAACTACGTGAGCCTGTACGCAGCGCAGGTGGAGCGCGACACGGGCGTCCGGACCACCGCATCCGACGATGCCGTGGACGGCGCGGCCAGCGCCGACGTGCTGCATCAGCTGCAGCCCGGGACACCTGTCGCCGACTCCGTCGCACGGGCGGACTTCGTGGTCCTGAACGTCGGCGCCAACGACTTCGCCGAAGACCGCGCGGACTACGACGCGGGACGGTGCGGCGGCGCAGACCACCTCGACTGCTTCCGCCCACAGCTGTCCGAGATGCGGGCCAGCCTTTCTCGCATCGTGCAGCGGATCGGCTCGTTGACCCACGGGCGTCCTGTCGCCATCCGGGTGGTGGACTACTGGAACGTCTTCGAGGACGGCGGGGTGGGCCGGTCGAACGGCGCAGCATTCGTCCGGGACACCGACCGGTTGACCCGGCTGGTCGACGACCAGATCTGCGCGGCCGCGCGCGATAACCAGGCCGTGTGCGTGCGCACCTACGCCGCGTTCAAGGGAGCGAGCGGGGACCGCGACGCCACGCCGCTGCTGGCTTCCGACGGCGACCACCCGAACGCCCAGGGCCACCGGCTGCTGGCGCGGCTGGTCGCCGGCACGGGATACGCGCCCGTGATCTGAGCGGCAGCCCGACGCAACGCCTCAGCGCAGGCTGGACGTCGTCGCGAGCAGCCAGCCGAGCAGCGGGAGCACGGCCGCGAGGGCTACCGCCACCGAGTCGGCCAGACCCCAGCGGGCGGCCTCGAGCCAGGTCCGGCGCCGCGCCGCAGCGAAGCCGCGGGCGTCCATCGCCACCGCGAGGCGCCCCGCCGCCGCGAGGGAGTCCACCAGCGCGGCGAACGTCAGCGTTGCCACATGCCGAGCTCGCGCGTATGGCGAGCGTCCGGGACCCAGCCCCCGCACCCGCCGCGCCTGGGTGAGCTGGGTCCACAGCTCGCCTACGGACTGCACCCGCTGCAGGGCGGCGCACGCGGCGACGACGGGCCGCGCGGGCAGGCGCAGCCGCTGCGCCAGCTGCTCTGCCAGCCGGTCGGTGTCCACGAACGGGAGCAGCACCGCGGACGGGTAGACCAGGACCGCCACCCGGAGGAAGGCCGCCGCCGCCGTCGGCAGCGAGTGGCCGCCGAGCAGCCAGGCGGACCAGCCGACGGAGGCAGCGCTGACCAGCCCAGGCACCAGACGGGAGGCCAGGCGCCGCAGCCGACCGGACGGCCGCAGTCCGGGTTGGCGCAGTCCGGGTTGGCGCAGTCCGAGCCGGCGCAGTCCGGTCTGGCGCGATCCGGTCTGGCGCAGTCCGGTCTGACGAGGTCCGGGCAACCCGGTCGGTGCAGCGAGCGCGACGGCCGACAGCGCCACCGCGGTGAGCAGCAGGACGGCGCCGGTCCGCCAGCCGGCGACGGACAGTGCCGCCGGAAGGGCGAGAGCGGCGCTGAGCAGCAGCGCGAGCGGCCCGCAGCGGGCAGCCAGGACTTCCCGCTCGACCGTGCGGTCCTGCGTGGACGGCGTGGCCGGCAGCGGCAGCCGGGCGACGTCGTCGGCCAGCGCGATGACGTCGACGTCATGGGTGGCGTGGACGACCGCCGAGCCGGCGCGCCGCAGAGCGTCCGAGACTCCCATCACCGCCGACCACGTCGACCGGTCCTGGCCGATCGTCGGCTCGTCGGTCAGCAGCAGCGCCGGGCGGTGGATCACCGCGCTGGCGATGGCGAGCCGGCGCTGTTCGCCCCCGGACAGATGGCGGGGATCGGCGTCGACCAGATGGCCGAGCGACAGGGCCGTCAGCAGGCGGCGGGCCCGCGCCAGGGACTCCGCCTCCGGCAGCAGCAGGGCACGCGGCGTGGCCATCACCTCGTCCAGGACCGTGCGTGCGACCAGGGTCGACCCGGGCGACTGCGGCACCCACGCGACGGCCCGGGCGAGGTCGGCCGAGCGCCACTCGTCGGGGGCCGGGGAAGCGCCGGACGGTTGCAGCCGGGGATCGGCGCACACCGCCCCGGAGGTAGGCCGGAGGAGCCCCCCGAGAGCGCTCAGCAGGGTCGACTTGCCGGAGCCGCTCGGGCCGACGAGGGCCAGGGCCTGCCCCGCGAGCGCCGACAGGGACACCTCGCGCACCGCCGTGGTAACCCGTGGCGGCCGGTTGAGGGAGCGCCTCTCCCGGGTGACCGTGAGGGCGACCGCAGCCATCGCAACCGCGGCACGGGGGACTTTCGGCCCCGAGCCGGCGAACACGTCGTCCGGCACGGGCAGGAGAGCCGGCGCGGGATATCCGGGCACCCACACGCCCTGCGCGACCAGGTCGGCCGCGTGCTCGTGCAGGACGGTCTCCGGCGGCCCGTCGGCAGTCACCTGGCCGGATCCGCCCAGGACGACCAGCCGGTCCACGAAGCCGAGCCACGGCTCCAACCGGTGCTCGACGACGACGGTCGTGAGCCCGGACCGCTGCACCACGTCGCGAACGGCACCCCGCACCGAGGCGGCGTGGTCAGGATCGAGCATCGACGTCGGCTCGTCGAGCAGGAGCAGCCGGGGCTGCAGCGCCAGGGCGCCGGCGAGGGCGAGCCGTTGCTGCTCACCCCCCGAGAGCGCAGCGGTCGGACCGGTCGCCGGCATGGCAAGAGACACCGTCGCCAGTGACGTGGCGACGAGGGGCCCCATGTCCGCTCGCGGCATACTGAGGTTCTCGGGACCGAAGGCCACGTCGCGCGCCAGGGAGGCTGCCACCACCCCCGCACCCGGATCCTGCAGCACCAGCCCGACGAGCCCCGGCCGGCTTGCCGGTGCGGCGCCGTCGATCGTGACCCTTCCCTGGAGGTCACCGGCGTCCGCGACCTCCAGCAGTCCGGCCAGCGAACGCAGCAGGGTGGACTTGCCGCACCCGCTCGGTCCCACGAGCAGCACCCGTGAGCCTGGCTCGATCCGCAAGCTCAGGTCGGCCAGCACCGGGCGGCGCCGTCCGAACGGCCGCCAGGTCAGTCCCTGCACCTCGACCGCGGCACCGGCCCGCGTCGCGGCTCCAGCGCCGCCCACCCCAGAGCCCCCGGCGCCAACGCCAACACCAGCAGGTGCCGAGCCGGCGTCGGCGACCTTCTCAGACAGCCCGCGCCTCACGGGCCTCCTGCCCGGGAGGGAACGCCGACAGCGCCCCTGCCGCGGCGAGCGCCCTGGTCAGCAGCCAGCCCCCGAGCCCGGCCACCACCGCTCCGGAGAGCATGACCAGCGGCAGGTAGGCGAGCTTCCACAGCCAGCTCCAGTCGGTCCAGTAGACCTGCCACTCGTAGAACACCTCCAGCGGAGCGGCGCAGGCTCCGGCGAGGGCCGCGGCCCATGGCCCGAACGCCCGCCAGGCCAGCAGCGCGAAGGCGATCTCGACACCGAGCCCCTGCAGCACGCCCGAGAGCAGCGTCGCGATGCCCCACTGGCTGCCGACGAGCATCTCCACCACCGCGGCGAGCACCTCGCAGAACAGCGCCGCGCCCGGGCGGCGCACGACGAGGGCGCCGACCACCCCGGCGAGCAGCCAGGGGCCGGCCAGCAGCCCGGCCAACGGCGGGAAGACTCCCGTGAGCAGCTTGGACGGCGCCTCGTAGCCCAGCCCCCAGGCCCAGAAGCCGACCCCGATCACGACCCCGAGGAAGGCGACCGTGAGCAGGTCGACGGTGCGCCAGCCGCTCAGGGGCGCGGTGGCGAGGATGGTGTGCCGACGCGGACCGGGAGCGGTCCGTCGGGCGGTGCTGGGTGTTGCCATGTCGTCCTCCGTGGCGGTTGGCCGGTCTGGTGCCCGAGGAGGAGGCGAACACCCGGCATACCCTCACTGCGTCGTCCCCGATCGGGGCACGACGCAGACCGGGTATGACGAGGCTCACCTGAGAAGTCCCGACTCCCTTCGCCGGTGCTAACCGGAGCAGGTTCGAGGGTCTGCGGCGGACCGCACTCTCAGCGCTGTGGGCGCTCCCCTGTCGTTCTGCGCCCGACGGTACACCCGCATCCAGCCACCCGCACACGCACCCATCGACCACCGCCTCCCCGACCACCGCCGACCACGGGGTAGGCCGACGGCGCAGGGTCGGCTCTGCCCTGGTTGACTTGCCCCCGTCCGGTTCGGTCTGCAGCGGGAGGTCGTCGTGGGGTCGTTGGCATGGAAGATGCTCGGCACGGGTGCGACCGTGGGCGCGGGGACGCTGGCCAGGCGGGTCGCGACCACGGGATGGAAGCTGACCACCGGCTCCGAGCCACCGGCCAACCCCGAGGACCCCGACGTGTCCTGGAAGGAGGCGCTGGCCTGGGCCGTCGCCTCCGGTGCCGCGGTAGGCGTCGCGCGGCTGCTGGCGGCCCGCATGGCGGCCGCGTACTTCACCAAGTCGGCGGGTCACCCCCCGGCGGACCTCAACAAGGTCAGCTGAGACAAGGTCAGCTGCCGGCCGAACCTCAGCTGAGCGGACCTTCGCCCGTCAGAGCTCGAGGGTGTGGGCGATCGGCACGCCCGGTCGGTAGGACAGGTGCAGGTGTGACGGCGCGTCCAGCACCGTCAGGTCCGCCCGGGCCCCGACCCCGAGGTGGCCGATGTCGCCGCGCCGCAGGGCCAGTGCCCCGCCGCGGGTCGCCGCCCAGAGCGCCTCGGCAGGAGTGAGGCGCATCTCCCGGACGGCGAGGGCGACGACGAACGGCATCGACGAGGAGTAGCAGGTCCCCGGGTTGCAGTCGGTGGCGAGCGCGACGCGGGCGCCGGCATCGAGCAGCGCCCGACCGTCGGGGTAGCGCGAGCGGGTGCAGAACTCCACCCCTGGAAGGAGCGTCGCGACGGTCGTGTCCCGAGCTCCCGCCAGCGCCGCTACGTCCAGCGGGCTCAGGTGGGTGCAGTGGTCGACGCTGGCCGCGCCCAGCTCGACGCCAAGCTGCACGCCCGGGCCGTGGCCGAGCTGGTTGGCGTGCACCCGCAGTCCCAGGCCGGCGGCGCGACCGGCCTCGAGGACCACCCGGGCCTCCTCGGCGTCGAACGCGTGCTCGCTGTCCGGCTCGCAGAACACGTCAACCCAGCGTGCGTAGGGCGCGCACGCGGCCAGCATCGGACCAGCGACCAGAGCGACGTAGTCGTCGCGGCGTCCGGCGAACTGGCCCGGCACGACGTGAGCGCCGAGGAAGGTCGCCTCCTCGGTGACCTCCCGCGCCAGCCGGAGGGCGCGCACCTCGTCGTCCACCGTCAGGCCGTAGCCGCTCTTGACCTCGACCGTGGTGGTGCCCTGGGAGCGCATCTCCGCGACCCTGGCGCCCAGGAGGCGGCGCAGCTCCTCGTCACCGGCCGCGCGGGTGGCCCGCACCGAGGTCGCGATGCCGCCACCGTCGTATGCCGTGCCCTCCATGCGCGCGGCGAACTCGGCCGACCGGTCACCGGCGAAGACGAGGTGGGAGTGGGAGTCCACGAACCCGGGGACCACGGCTCTGCCGCCGAGGTCCCGGCGGACGTCGCAGGGCGGCTGCTCGGTGGCCGGCCCCACCCAGGCGACGCTGCCGTCCTGGACGACGACGGCGGCGTGTCGGAGAAGCCCCAGCGGCGAGCGGTCGCCCACGCACGGATCGTTGGTGACCAGCTCCGCGATGCCGGTGAGCAGCGTCGCGCGCACCGAGGGTCTCACTGCGGCTCCCACAGCGGGTTGATGGCGCCGGCCAGCAGCGGTCCCACCTCTCCGAGGATATGGCGTCCGCCGGTGGCGACGACCCGGCCGTCCACGACCACGGTGTCGACGTCTGCCGCCGTCGCGCAGAGCAGCACCTGGGCCGGGTCGCAGCCCGCAGTCCGGACGGAGTCGAGGCGTACGGCGACCAGGTCAGCCCGCGCTCCCACCACGAGCCGGCCGGCGTCGGGCCACCCCAGGGCGTCGTGCGCGGTCGCCATACCCAGTAGCTCTCCCGGCCCGAACCGGCCGCGGCGCAACGAGCTGAGCCGCTCGTGCATCTCGACACCGCGGGCCTCCTCGAACAGGTCGACCACCGCCTGCTGGTCCGACCCGACGCAGAGCCGGGTCCCTGCGTCGGCCAGGGCGCGGGCCGGGGCGATGCCGTCGGCCAGGTCGCGCTCGGTGGTGGGGCACAGGCACACGTGCACGGCCGCGCGGCCCAGCGTGGAGCGGTCGGTCTCGGACAGGTGGGTGGCGTGGACCGCGGTGGTGGAGCCGGTGAGGGCTCCGGCCTGGTCGAGCAGCTCGGTCGGGCTGCAGCCGTAGAAGGCCTGGGATGCGGCGTTCTCGGCCGGCTGCTCGGACAGGTGCACGTGCAGGGGCCGGTCCGCCGCTGTTGCCGGGACGTCGCGTGCCGTCGCCGCGACGACCCGAGCGGCGCCCCGGTCGACCGCGCGCACCGAGTGGACCGCGACACCGACCCGCATCCCCGGCGACTCCTCCAGCAGCCCCACCCGCGCTCGCCAGCGGTCCACCGACCCGTCGCAGAAGCGGCGCTGGACGCCCTGGGGCTCGCTGTGGCCGGTCCCGTCGAGGCCGCCGTGCAGGTAGCAGGCGTCGAGCAGGCTCAACCGGACGCCTGCCTCCGCGGCGGCCTGCCGCAGCGCGTGACCCATCGCGTTCGGGTCGGCGTAGGGGACGCCGTCCCGGCCGTGATGCAGGTAGTGGAACTCCCCTACCGTGGTGATCCCGGCCAGTGCCATCTCGGCGTAGGTGGCCCGGGCCAGGGCGAGGTAGCTGTCCGGGTCCAGCCGCGCTGCCACGGCGTACATCCGCTCCCGCCAGGTCCAGAAGGTGCCGCCGTCGTCGTGGGTGCGGCCCCGCAGCGCCCGGTGGAAGGCGTGGCTGTGGCAGTTCGCCAGTCCGGGCAGCACCACCCCGGGAAGCCGCTGCGCGCCGGCCGGCTCGCTTCCGACGCTGACCTCGGTGAAGCGGCCGCCGACCGCCGCGAAGGTGACATCGCGAGCGAGCCCGCTCGGCAGCAGCGCGTATGCCGCGTGCCACCGCGTGCCGCCGGGTCCGGTCATCGGGTCAGGTCGAGCAGGACCCGGGCCAGGGCGTCCACGCCGTCGAGGCAGTCGCCGTGCTCGGCCAGCTCTTCGGCTGCGTGGGACACCCCGGTCGGGTTGCGCACGAACAGCATGGCCGTCGGTATGCCCGCGGCGGCGAGCACGCCAGCGTCGTGGCCTGCGGCGGTCGCCAGCCGCGGCGCGCCGTCGAGCGTCGCCGCCAGCCGGTCGGCGAGGTCCACGTCGAACACCGTCGCCGCACTGAACGACTCCGGCACTGCCGGCGTCTGCGCCGCTGCGCCGACGGCCTCGACGACCGATGTGACGGCGGCCGGCGCCGGCCCCCGGGCGTCCAGCCAGGCAGTGACGTGGGAGGGGATGGCGTTGACGCCGCCTGGCTGCACCATGACCTTGCCGATGGTGGCGACGCACCCGAGCCGCTGCGCCGCCGACCGCGCCTCGAGGATGGCGGCCGCGAGCCCCAGCATGGGGTCGCGGCGGTCGGCCAGCGGGGTCGTGCCCGCGTGGTTGGCCTCGCCGCGCAGCTCCAGGCGCCAGCGCCCGTGCGGCCAGATCGACGTGCCGACCGCGACCGGCCGGCCGAGGTGCACGAGCCCGCGACCCTGCTCGATGTGCAGCTCGACGAACGCGCCGACGCGGCGCAGGGTCTCGTCGTCACGAAGGGCCTGCCGCCCGTCATACCGGACCGGGTGTCCCGCGGACGACATGGCCTCGCCCATGCTGACGCCGTCGGCGTCTCGAAGGCCGAGGGCGTTGCCGGGATCAAGCGCGCCGGTCAGCAGGCGTGACCCGGCGCAGGCGATGCCGAAGCGGGCGCCCTCCTCATCACCGAAGCACGCTACGCCGACCGGTCGCGCCGGCCGGTGACCCGCCGCACGAAGCTCGTCCAGCGCCGCGAACGCCGACACCACCCCCAGCGGGCCGTCATACGCTCCGCCACCGGGCACCGAGTCAAGGTGGGACCCGGTGACGATCCCCGGGTCGCCGGCCGCTGCCGCCGCGTCCGGGTCGCCCCACCACGCCCACAGGTTGCCGGCGCGGTCGGTCGTCAGGTCCAGGCCCCGCCGTCCCGCCTCCCCGGTGAACCACTCGCGCAGGCAGGCGTCCTCGGCGGTCCAGGCCAGCCGCCGGTAGCCCCCGGACGGGCACCGCCCGACCAGGTGCAGGTCGGCCCACATCCGGTCGAACTCCCGCACCACCGGCGCGGCGAGGCCCGTCATGCGGGGCGCTCCGGCGATCGGCTCCGCCTACGCTGCCCTCCATGCGAGTGCGCACCGTGCGAGACGAAGATGGCTGACCACGGGGCGGACGTCGGCGCCGACCACGGCAGCGGCGAGGCCGCGACTGCTGCGGCGCCGGCCGCCCTGGCGGCCATCGAGGCAGCCGGTATCCCGCACCGGGTCACCGCCCACGGTCCCGTCGGGAGCCTGGCCGAGGCCGCCGCCGCCCGAGGCGTCCGACCCGGGGACATCGTCAAGACGCTGGTGGTGCGGCGGGCCGACGACGACTTCCTGCTCGTCCTGGTGCCGGGGGACCGGGAGATCTCGTGGCCGAAGCTGCGCGCGCTGCTCGGCGTCAACCGGCTCTCCATGCCGGCAGCCGACGCGGCGCAGCAGGCGACCGGATACGAGCGCGGGACCATCACGCCGTTCGGGTCGCTGCGTCCCTGGCCGGTGATCGCGGACAGCACCGTCGCCGGACGGCCGATCTCGCTCGGCGCGGGTGCGCACGGGGTGGCGTTCGGCGCCGACGGGAGCGACGTCATACGCGCGCTCGAGGCGCAGGTGGCCGACGTGACCGATCCCCTGGACTGACCCGCCGGGGCGCGAAGCGGCGCTGCCGTCACCGCCCCTCCCGCATCGGCACGCGCACCCCGCGCTCCGCGGCGACCTGGTCGGCGCGCTCGTAGCCCGCGTCGACGTGCCGGATCACACCCGTACCGGGGTCGTTGGTGAGCACGCGGGCCAGCTTCTGCGCGGCGAGCGGGGTGCCGTCGGCGACGCAGACCTGCCCGGCGTGCAACGACCGGCCGATGCCCACGCCGCCGCCGTGGTGGATCGACACCCAGGTGGCGCCGCTGGCGGTGTTGACCAGCGCGTTCAGCAGTGGCCAGTCGGCGATCGCGTCGGAGCCGTCGGCCATGGCCTCGGTCTCCCGGTAGGGCGAGGCCACCGAGCCGGCGTCGAGGTGGTCGCGCCCGATCACGATCGGCGCCGACACCTCGCCGGAGGCGACCATCTCGTTGAACCGCAGCCCTGCCCGGTCTCGTTCGCCGTACCCGAGCCAGCAGATGCGGGCCGGGAGCCCCTGGAAGGCCACCTTGTCCTGGGCGGCACGAATCCACCGGTGCAGGTGCTCGTCGTCGGGGAAGAGGTCGAGCACCGCCGCGTCCGTTGCCGCGATGTCCCGGGGGTCACCGGACAGCGCCACCCAGCGGAACGGACCCTTGCCCTCGCAGAACAGCGGGCGGATGTAGGCGGGCACGAACCCCGGAAACGCGAACGCCCGGTCGTACCCGCCCTGCCGGGCCTCGTCGCGGATGCTGTTGCCGTAGTCGAACACCTCGGCGCCGGCGTCGAGGAAGCCGACCATCGCCTCGACGTGCCTGGCCATCGAGGCACGCGCCCGGTCGGTCAGCTCCTCGGGCTTGGCCTCGGCCAGCTCGTGCCAGTCGGCGACGTCGACGCCCTCGGGCAGGTACGACAGCGGGTCGTGGGCGCTGGTCTGGTCGGTGACGACGTCCACCGCGACGCCACGGCGCAGCAGCTCGGGCAGGACCGCGGCGCAGTTGCCGGTCAGCCCGACAGAGAGCGCCCGGCGCTCCGACTTCGCCGTCAGACAGCGGCGGACGGCGTCGTCGAGGTCGTCCGCCACCTCGTCGAGGTAGCGGTGGGCCACCCGGCGACGAAGTCGCGACTCGTCGACGTCGACCACGAGGCAGACGCCGCCGTTCAGCGTGACGGCAAGCGGCTGGGCGCCGCCCATCCCACCGCAGCCACCGGTCACGGTCAGCGTGCCGGCGAGCGTGCCGCCGAACCGCTTCGCGGCGACGGCGGCGAACGTCTCGTAGGTGCCCTGCAAAATGCCCTGGGTGCCGATGTAGATCCACGATCCGGCCGTCATCTGCCCGTACATCGTCAGCCCGAGGTGCTCCAGCCGCCGGAACTCGGGCCAGGTCGCCCAGTCGCCGACGAGGTTGGAGTTGGCCATGATGACCCGCGGCGCCCACTCGTGGGTGCGCAGCACACCTACCGGTCTGCCCGACTGGACCAGCATCGTCTCGTCGGCCTCGAGCGTGGTCAGCGTGCGGACCATCGCGTCGAACGAGCGCCAGTCCCGCGCAGCCCGCCCCGTCCCGCCGTAGACGACCAGGTCGTCCGGGCGCTCGGCGACCTCGGGGTCCAGGTTGTTCATCAGCATCCGCAGCGGCGCCTCGCTCTGCCAGGACCTCGCGGTGAGCGTGGAGCCGCGGGCGGCGCGGACCGGGCGAGCACCTTGCATGACGTTCTCCTCCTTCGGTGCCGATCCCCGACGTGTCAGAACGCCGGCGGGTGTCTCGGGTCTCTTGCTGACAGGTCTAGGCGAGGGGTCCGGTGACCGTCTCCGCGGCGGCGACGGCGCGGCCCGAGGAGACGAACTGCACGGCCGCCTCGATCTCGGGCGCCAGGTAGCGGTCCGGGCCCGGGCCGCCGGTGACCTCGCGGAGCGCGCCGACCACCGCGGCCGTGGCGGGGGCAGCGGCCAGCGGCGCCCGGAGCTGTATGCCGCGAGCGGCGGTGAGCAGCTCGACGGCCAGCACGCGGGTGAGGCCGTCGACGGCGCGGCGGAGCTTGCGGCCGGCCGACCAGCCCATCGAGACGTGGTCCTCCTGCATCGCCGAGCTCGGGATCGAGTCGACGCTCGCGGGGGCGGCGAGACGCTTGAGCTCGGATACCACTGCGGCCTGGGTGTACTGGGCGATCATCAGCCCCGAGTCGACGCCCGGGTCGTCGGCGAGGAACGGCGGCAGCCCCCCATTGCGGGCGACGTCGAGGAACCGGTCGGTGCGCCGCTCGGACATGCTGGCGAGGTCCGCGGCGACGATCGCCAGGAAGTCCAGCACGTAGCCCACCGGCGCGCCGTGGAAGTTGCCGTTCGACTCCACCCGGCCGTCCGGCGTGAGCACCGGGTTGTCGATCGCGGAGGCGAGCTCGCGGGCCGCGACCGTCTCGGCGTGGTCCACGGTGTCCCGAGCCGCACCGGCCACGGCTGGGGCGCAGCGCAGCGAGTAGGCGTCCTGGACACGGGTGCACCCGGGGCTGCGGTGGCTCGCCATGATCCCGCTGCCGGCCAGCATCGCGCGCAGGTTGCCCGCGGCTGCCGCCTGCCCGGGGTGGGGGCGCAGCAACTGCAGGTCGGCCGCGAACACCGCGTCGGTGCCGAGCAGCCCCTCGACACTGAGGGCGGCGACCACGTCAGCCGTCTGCAGCAGCAGGCGCAGGTCGACGATGGCCAGGACCAGCATGCCGAGCATGCCGTCCGTGCCGTTGATCAGCGCCAGCCCCTCTTTCTCCCGCAAGGTGACAGGAGCGATACCGGCCTCGTGCAGCGCGTCCACGGCGTTCCGCGGCTCGCCGTGGCGGTCGCGCACCCGTCCCTCACCGGTCACCGCGAGGGCGCAGTGCGCCAGCGGGGCGAGGTCGCCGGAGCAGCCCAGGCTGCCGTACTCGTGGACGACGGGGGTGATCCCGGCGTTGAGGACTGCCGCGTATGCCGCCGCCGTCTCCTCTCGCACGCCGGTGCGCCCGGTCGCCAGGGTGGCCAGGCGCAGCAGCATCGTCGCCCGGACCACCTCGCGCTCGACCTCCGGCCCGGACCCGGCGGCGTGGCTGCGGACCAGGCTCGCCTGCAGCTGCGCCCGTCGCTCGACCGGTATGTGCCTGGTGGCGAGCGCGCCGAAGCCGGTGGAGATGCCGTAGTGCGGCCGGTCGTCGCCGGCAAGGGCCTCGACCAGGGCACGGGTGCGCCGGACCTCGGCACGAGCCTCGGCTGTCAGAAAGACCGCAGCGCCCTGCCGCGCGACCGCAACGACGTCGGCGAAGCGCACCGGCTCCCGACCGACTGCCACCGGCTCCCCGACAACTGCCATCGGCGGGCCGCCGCCGCTGCCTGGGCGCGGCCCGTGGTCGGCGTCCGAGTGAGGCTCGGGCTCCCCGGAGTCCGGGCGAGGCCCGTCCGTATGCACCGCTCCGGCGGCTCTCGACATGGTCATCAGTCCATTGGACGTCCCAGGGCCGCGGTCACGAGGCTGTGGCTGAGCCTTACCGTCTCGGATCTGAGACACTTGGTGATGCCCACCAACGCCCCTGCCGCCGGCCAGGCGCTGGCGCTGTTGACGCTCCTGGCGCGACATGCCGAGCCGATGCCGGCAGCGGCGGTCGCCCGAGACCTGGCGCTGCCCCGGTCCAGCGTGTACCACCTCCTCGCGGTACTGCGCGAGCAGGGCTTCGTGGTGCATCTGCCGGAGGAGCGGCGCTACGGCCTCGGTGTCGCCGCGTTCGAGCTGGGGAGCGCCTACACGCGCCAGGCGCCGCTGCAACGGGTGGCCCGGCCGGTCCTGCACCGGCTGGTCGACGCATCGAGCCACAGCGCGCACCTCGCGGTGCTGCACGGGCGAGACGTGCTCTACGTCATCGAGGACCGGGCCACCCGCCGACCGCCGCTGGTCACCGATGTCGGGGTCCGGCTGCCCGCCCAGCTGACGGCGAGCGGCCTGGCGATGCTCGCGGCCCTGCCCCGCCAGCAGGTTCGGGCACTCTTCCCCTCCCGGGACGCCTTCGTGCAGCGGCACGAGCGCGCCGCGACCGGTTCGACCGGACCGAGGTCTCTGCCGGAGCTGCGCAGCCGGCTGCTCGAGGTGCGGCAACGGGGCTTCGCGGTCGAAAACGGCTCGGTGACACCGGGATTCGCCTCCGTAGCCGCTGCCGCGATGGACCACAACGGTCACCCGGTGGCGGGGATCGCCGTCACCTACCCCGCCTCCGAGCTGGGTGCTGGGGAGGTCGAGGTGCTTGCGGATCTGGTGACCGGGTCCGCGGCCGACCTCACCCGCCGGATGCGCGGTCGACGATGACCGGCGGTTCCAGACCTCCGACTCCTGCCCGCCGGACCACCGGGTCTCGTGCGGTCCCTCACACGAGGCCTGCCGCCCTGAGGCGCGGTTCTTGGCTGTCCGCTCGGGTCAGGTCAGGTGGATCCAGTGAGCGACCGATGGGCGGCCCAGCCCGTCGTTGACGAACAGCATGTACCACCCGGGGGGCGCCAGGTTGGGGTTGGTCGGCACGGTGATGCGAAGACCGCCGGTTGCTGGGCTGGTGACCAGCTTGAGCGCGCGTTGGCTGGAGTCCATGGAGTGCGTCGCCGAGCCGGGTCGCAGCAGAACCGCTGAGGCCAGGCTCGTGCCGGTGGCCGCCGCGGTCAGGGTGTAGCCGTGGCCGTAGTGCATTTCGGTCGTGGCTGCGGTGATCACGGGGCGGGTGCCCTTGAACAGGTAGGGCGGGGAAAACACCTCGATCGTGTAGTTGAAGACGGCATCCCCGGCCGGGTCACCGCCGAAGGTGACGACCCGCCCGTCCGGCATGGTCAGCGCCGAGGAGTGGTAGGTGCGCGGCTGGGCAGGGGGTGCGACGGGTGTCAGGGCGTCGGTTGAGGTGTCGAGGATCGACGCCTCGTACACAGGTGAGTCTGTCCCGGTCCCGCCGCCGGTCTCCAGCGCGCTGAGGTCAGGCAGGTCAGCGACCGAGACGTAGCCCTTGGCTGTCGGCAGAGCTGGTCCCGCCGAGGCCAGCGGTGTGTTGGCGGCGAAGTCCATGAAGTAGGTGGTCGCTACCGCAGGCAGACCACCAGCGACCCACACCCGTTGCCTGTCCGCTGAGCCCACCATCGCTGCCATACCCATGTTCCGGTGCGCCAGGTCGATGACTCCGCCGGGGTCGCTGGCGTAGGTGAAGGACCCCGTCATGGGGTCAAAGACCTTCGGCGGGTTGACCGAGCCACCGAAGTGGGCTCCGGCGTAGCCGAACTTCCCGTTGGCGAGCAGCTGCAGCCCCGCGTACAAGGGCAGGCCTCTGGCGGCCACGTTGGTCCACGTGTTCGTGGCCGGGTCGAACATTTCCGGCGTTGACGGGTTTTTGCCTGTTGCATCCAGTCCGGAGAACGCGAACTGCCGCTTCTTGCCGTCCATGACCATGGACGGGTACCAGCGTCCTTGGGTCATCGAGGGCATCGCCACCCACTGGTTGGTCGACACGACGTACTTGTAGACCTTGTTGGAGCCGACCCAGGAGCTGCTGGCGTCCTTGTAGTGCGTCGTCCCGCCATAGACCGTCACGTCCCCGTTCGCGTCCACCAGGTGCCCGCCGCAGAAGGCGTCGTACGGCACGGGGATCGCGGTCAAGGCTCCTGTGGTCGGATTCCACAGATACGCTTTGAAGTCACCGAGCACGTTGTCGCTGGACACGTTCCCCGAGCCGGCGACAAGCAGGAGGTTGCCGGTCTTCAGCAGTGTGACGTGCACAGCACGCAGCGGCAGGTCGTAACCCAGCGTCGACCACTGCCCGTAGATGGAAGGGTCCAGCGTCGAGGTGGCGCCAGGCGGCCCAGGCATCACCGGCGGGCCCAGCTGCCGCAGCTCCTTCACCGTGGACACCGCTGCGTCGTACGTTGCGAAACGGGGATCGACGTACGCGGTCTTCGGGCCGATGCTGCTGTCGGTCTCCCCGGTTGCGGTGGTCCCAGTCGCTGCCTCAGCCGATGTGGGGACGATGATCGATGCGGCCAGCATGGTAGCGACGACCACTGTTGGACGCCGACGGGTCGTCGAACAAGAAGGCATGGTGGCTCCTACGTAGATCGCGAGAGCCGGCACTCAGCAGGTGGAGTCCCGCTCCCCTCCGTGTACGAGTACACGTTGCTTCACGCTTGTGTCTCCAAAGCGTAAGCATGCGCTGTCAACTTGGTCACCGAATGGCAAAGACCTGCGTTCAAATGCTAATAAAGGGAAGAAAGTTAGCTTCTCTGCCGCATCCCTGGGGTGCGGTTTGTCCTCCCGCTGACGTGCTCCACGCCGTTGCGGCGGAGCTTCTGCAGCCGTCTAGACCAGGTCACGGGGGTCTTGGTCGAAGCAACCAACACCACACCAACGGGCGATGTGCTGCCTGCCTGCGATGGGGTGGAGGCGCCGGGAACCTCCGATCGCCCTCTGATGGCCGCACAGCAATCCGCTCGGCGACCACCCACCATCCTCACCGGGCGATCGCACGCCAGTGGAGCGTGGTGTTCGATTGAGCTGATTCTTGGATCGTCGCTGGCTCGGCCTTCTCGTGCTCTATTCTCAAGGTGAAGCGCACTTAAACGAGTTCAAACGGAGTCTTCATGGCCCATTTCGCTCATCGTTCCCGCCGGGTGACCGCTGGGAACCGTGCGCTTGCCTGCGTCGGCGCGGCGGTCGCCCTCGCGTCCGCGGCCGCATCTTCCCCGGCAGGCGCGGCTGTGGTCGGCGCCTCGTCCCGCAGCGCCGCCGTAAGCGGCGGAACCGCGGACTGGCCGCAGTTCGGGGGCAACGCTTCGCACACCGGCAGCAGCACAGTGGAGACCGCCATCAGCGCCAGCACAGTCCCGCGACTGACACACCGCTTCACCGCGACGCTGCCGGGCGTCGTCGACGCGTCTCCGGTCTACCGGCACGCCGTCTCGACCGCGAGCGGCATCCGCGACCTGCTGTTCCTCACCACCCGTACCGGCTCCACGGTCGCCGTTGACGGGTCCACGGGCGCCATCGTGTGGACCCGGACCGTCGGTCCCGGGTCCTGCTACATCAACAACGGGTCGACTCCCTGCTACACCACGGCAGCGCCGGCGGTAGAGCCCTCGGGGCTGTACGTCTATGCCTACGGACTGGACGGGCGGGTGCACAAGTACGCGGCGGGCACCGGCGCGGAGGCGACCACCGGGGGTTGGCCAGAACGCGCGACCCTGAAGCCCTTCGACGAGAAGGGCTCTGCTGACCTGGCGATCGCGACCAGTCGCGGCGTGCCCTACCTGTACGTCGCCAACGGCGGGTATCCCGGCGACCGCGGAGACTACCAGGGGCATTTGACCACCATCAACCTGGCAACCGGCGCGCAGACGGTGTTCAACACGTTGTGCAGCAGCCAGACAGTGCACTTTGCCTCGCGGACCACGCCGGACTGCGCGCAGGTGCAGTCGGCGATGTGGGCCCGCGGCGGTGCCTTCTACGACAGCACCACCGACCGCATCCTGATCGCGACCGGGAACGGCGACTACTCGCCCTCCCGCAGCGACTGGGCCGACTCTGTCCTGGCGCTCCATCCCGACGGCAGCGGCGTCGGCGGCGGCCCGCTGGACAGCTACACGCCGAGCAGCTACCAGGCGCTGCAGGACGCCGACGCCGACCTCGGCAGCACCGGCCCGGCCAAGGTCGCCGCGCCGGTGGGCAGCATCGTCACCGATCTCGGGGTCCAAAGCGGCAAGGACGCCACGCTGCGGCTGCTGAACCTGGCCAACCTCAGCGGCGCGGGGGGCGCCGGCCACACCGGCGGCAGCCTGCAGGCCATCGCCGTCCCCCAAGGCGGGGAGGTGTTGACCCAGCCGGTGTCCTGGACCAATCCTGCCGACGGGGGTTCGTGGGTCTTCGTCGCCAACGACAACGGCATGTCCGCGCTGCGGATCACCGTGGCTGCCGGTCATCCGCAGATGACCCCGGCCTGGACCAGTGCTCTGGCCGGTACGACCCCGATCGTGGCCGGCAACGTCCTGTTCGTGCTCACCAACAGCGGCGCCAAAGCGCTCGACCCTACGACCGGCGACATCTTGTGGTACGACCTGAGCGGCGCGGTAGGCCTGCACTGGCAGAGCCCGATCGTGGTCAACGGCTTCCTCTATTACCCCGACGGCTCCGGGCGCCTCCGCGCCTTCGCCCTCCCGGCCTCCGTCCCGAACACCGGTCCGATCATCGGCATCGCACGCAAGTGCCTGGACGACTACCACTCCGGAACGGCCAACGGGAACCGAATCCAGCTGTACACCTGCAACGGCGGCGCCGCGCAACACTGGACGGCGGGCAGCGACGGGACGCTGCGGGTGCTCGGTAAGTGCCTCGACGACTACCACTCCGGAACGGCCAACGGGAACCGCATCCAGCTCTACGCGTGCAACGGCACCGCCGCGCAGCACTGGACCGCCGCCAGCGACGGGTCGCTGCGGGTGCTCGGCAAATGCCTGGACGTCTACCACTCCGGCACCGCGGACGGCAACACGGTGCAGCTGTACCAGTGCAACGCCACAGCCGCCCAACAGTGGCGCCTGCCCTGACCGGTCAGCTCCGGTCCCAGCTCCAGTCCAGGCTGCACGGACGGTTGCGTTGCCATGACCCCAGCGTAGGAGCGACCACCGACACACCCCCCAACCAGCTGACGCCCCAATACCGCGCTGTACAAACAGGATACGCAGATCCCGCCGTCCACAGGATCACCGCCGCACGTTGACATGGGGCCGCCCTGTCGTCAGGCAGGCGGCTCAGCGCGGGAACCCGCGGCTCGTTATGGTCGTGGCCATGAGGGCAGTGACGATCCCCGAACCCGGCGGCCCCGAGGCGCTCGTCCTCGCCGACGTGCCACGTCCGTCGACGGGACCGGGCGAGGTGGTCGTCGACGTCGCGGCCGCAGGCGTCAACCGCGCTGACGTGATGCAGCGCCAGGGTTCCTATCCCCCTCCTCCGGGCGCATCGACATACCCCGGTCTGGAGGTGTCGGGGACGGTAGCCAGCGTGGGCTCGAGCGTGACCGGCTGGCAGGTCGGGGACGACGTGTGCGCGGTGCTGGCCGGCGGAGGGTACGCCGAGCAGGTCAGCGTCCCCGCGGGACAGCTGCTCCCGGCTCCACGTGGCCTCTCGCTGGTCGAGGGGGCGGCGCTGCCGGAGGTCGTCTGCACGGTGTGGTCCAACCTGTTCATGGTTGCCAACCTGCGTCCTGGCGAGACGGTGCTCATCCACGGAGGATCCAGCGGCATCGGCACCATGGCGATCCAGCTGGCCCGCGAGGTCGGCGCACGCGTGGCGGTCACCGCGGGGTCGGCGGACAAGCTCGAGGTATGCCGATCGCTCGGCGCGGAGATACTCGTCAACTACCGGGAGCAGGACTTCGTCGAGGTGCTCAGGGAGGCGACCGACGGCCACGGCGCCGACGTCATCCTGGACAACATGGGCGCGGCCTACCTCTCCCGCAACGTCGCCGCGCTGGCCGACAGCGGGCGGCTCGTCGTCATCGGGCTGCAGGGGGGCCGTCGCTCCGAACTGGACCTCGGCGCGCTGCTGGCCAGACGCGGCGCCGTGATCGCCACCTCGCTGCGGTCCCGGCCGGTTGCCGAGAAGGCGGCCATCGTTGCGGCGGTGCGGGAGCACGTATGGCCGCTGGTGGAGTCCGGCCGGATCACGCCAGTCGTGCACGCGACATACCCGCTCGACCAGGCGGCGCAGGCCCATCGGGCCATGGACCAGGACCACGTCGGCAAGATCGTGTTGACCCGCTGACCGCCCCGCACTCGACCTGTCAGAACCAGGCCGATCGGTCACCCCGCTCGCTTCTGACACCCGGAGTTAGTGGGCTCTTTACCCCCTGGTTGCCACTCCTCGCGTAGCGTCGTGCTCGCTCGGCAGTCCTCGCTCGGCAGCCCTAGACCCCGGCAGCCCCAAACCGTGGCTGAGCCTCTCCGTCCGGCGGCACGCGAAGGGTCACAGATGCTCACCGACTTGCTCGCGCCGGCCGACGTCGTCGCCGGGTCTACAGCGCCGGCGCCGGCTTCGGCTTCGCCCGTGGAGCGGGCTCTCGTCGGTGAGGGCGCAACGGCTGGCCCGCGCGGCCAGGCGACAGAACCGGCGCTTCGCGTGCTGATCAGCGCCCTCACCTCCTTGTGCCCCGACGAACCCGGCCTCGTTGCCGACGTCGCCCACGGCGTTCTCGACGACAGTCGGCGCGGGTCCAGCCGTCCCATGCAGCACGAAGCGGCTGAGCGTCTGCAACGGCTGCTCCGCGCCCGCGGTGCACCCTCCCACGCGGCGCCAACCCCTCGACCCCCGAAGGAGCATCAGTGATGTCGGTGAACTCTCAAGATGTCCGGGCATCCATGGTCCACCAGCCCGGCACCGTTCCCGTCAACGACGAGCAGCTCAACCACATCGTGGCGGTCCTGAACGATGTCCGTTCCGACCACCTGCTCCCCGACGGCTCACGGACCGGACCGCCGACCGAGCCCGGCCAGGCTGCCCCCACGACGCTCGCCACCGGCCGCGCCGGGGCCTGACGCCCGCTCAGCCAGTCGGTGGCGAGGAGGGTGCCGGCCAGTCGGCATACCGGATGCGCGAGATCTCACGCACCTGCCCGACCGTGCCCCACTCGTCCCGGCCGAGGCGGGACAGTGGCGACAGCCGACGGATCTCGGGGTGCCCGTCGACGAGCACGTCGGTGCGGACCGCCGCGTGCAGCACCCGGCCGAAGACGACGGTCGAGTCGCCGAACCGCACCGTACTGTGCACCGCGCACTCCAGCGCAACAGGCGAGTCGGCCACCCGGGGTGGTGCGACCCGGAGGCTGGGCTCGCGGCCGATGCCGACCTCGGCGAACTCGTCGACGTCGATGGGGAACCTCGTGCCCGTCGCGTTGACCTTCTCGAACAACGCCTCGGGCGCGAGGTTGACGACGAACTGGCCTGTCGCCTCGACGTTGCGCAGGGAGTCGTGCCTCCCCACCGAGGTGAACTGCACGATCGGTGGATCGACGCACGCGACCGTGTAGAAGGAGTGCGGCGCCAGGTTCGCGACCCCGTCAGCCGAGAGGGCGGACACCGTCGACACCCAGGCGATCGGCCGGGGGACGACCACGGCGGTGAGCAGCCGGTAGAACTCTCGCGCAGGCATCGTCGTGGGGTCGAAGTCGGTGCGCATCCGGCGATCCTGTCAGCGTCTCCACATCCGGCGCCCTTCGAGGCGGCGGGAAGCAGTCACGTCGACCGGCTCGGGGTCATCAGCGGCCGTGCGCGACGGGCAACGACTCCCGTCCGTGGGACCCCTCATCGGGCGCCCCGTCTGCCTGACCGGATGGCTCGTCAGCTGCCTCGTCGGCCGCCATGTCGGCGCCGCCGTAGGGGTGCTCGGCCACGAAGGTCGCCGTCTGGTCGTACATGCGCTGGACGAGCTCGTCCAGCTGCGCGGCTTCGACGCGCCACTGGCCGCGGCCGCCGACCTTGATCGCCCGCAGCTCTCCCCCGCGAACCAGCGCGTAGGTCTGCGAGGCGGAGATGCCCAGGATCTCGGCCACCTCACTGAGAACAACGAACTGTCGTGTCATGTCCGGCCCCTTGCGCTGCGGTGAGGAGCGTCGCTCCCAGGGGCCGGGGAAGTCGAGCTGCCGTTCGTGTGGCTGCCACGTGCTGATCCGTACCTGCTGAGTCTGCTGCGCGGAGTCCGAACTGAGACCAAACATATTATTTAAATGTACTTGTATCTCCTTGACTCGTTTTCCGTCGGATGACACGGCAGTCCGCGCAACCGCCACGCCGCGACGTGACAACTCGGCCGTTCCCGCTCCCTCCAGATACCGGACTCGCACCTCATGGCCTGCCGCGGCGGGCAGGCAGCTCGCTGGTAGCGGGGGGCGTGTGACGCAGAATACGGTGGCGTAACCTACGCTGGCGTAGGTTACGCGGACCTACTCGTGAGAGGATCGGACGATGACGCAGACGTGGAGCGAGACCAACCTGTTGCGCGAGCTGGACCAGGTGGTCGAGAGCAACCTCAACCGGCACATCGAGGTCGCCAAGGAGTGGTTCCCCCACGACTACATCCCGTGGAGCGAGGGCACCAACTACGACGGCCTGATGGGCGGGAAGGCGTGGGAGGAGACCGACTCCCGCGTGTCCGACGTCGCCCGGTCGGCGCTGCTGGTCAACCTGCTCACCGAGGACAACCTGCCCAGCTACCACCACGAGATCGCGCTCATCTTCGGCCGCGACGACGCCTGGGGGGACTGGGTGCACCGCTGGACCGCCGAGGAGGGCCGACACGGCATCGCCATGCGCGACTACCTGCTGGTGACCCGCGCCATCGACCCGGTGGTGCTGGAGCGCTTCCGGATGACGCACATGTCCGACGGCTACCAGTCGGCGCACTCCGGGGACCTGCTGCGCTCGCTGGCCTACGTCTCGTTCCAGGAGCTGGCGACCCGGGTCTCGCACCGCAACACGGGCCGCTACACCGAGGACCCGATGTGCGAGCGGCTGCTCGCACGGATCGCGGCCGACGAGAACCTGCACATGATCTTCTACCGCAACCTGCTGGGCGCCGCGCTCGACATCGCGCCCGACCAGGCGATGGTGGCGATCCGCGACGTGGTCAAGCAGTTCGAGATGCCCGGCGCCAACCTGCCCGGCTTCCAGCGCAAGGCGGTCGAGATGGCCGTTGCGGGCATCTACGACCTGCGCTCGCACAAGGACGACGTGGTCATGCCGGTGCTGCGCTTCTGGAAGGTCTTCGAGCTGGAGAGCCTCTCCCCTGAGGGCGAGGCTGCGCGGACCGACCTGGCGGACTTCCTGGACACCCTGGAGAAGCAGGCGCTGCGCTTCGAGGACAAGCGGGACACCCTCAAGGCCCGTATGGCGATCGCCTGAGCTCGAGCTACCCGTCCAGTGCCAGCGGCCTGTGCCAGGCGTTGACGGCGAACAGCACCGTGAACCCCGCTCTGCGGTATACCGAAGGGGCGCCGGTCGGGATGTCGCTGTCCACACCGAGCCACACGCTGCCGAACCCGGCGTCGCGGGCGACCCCGACGGAGTGGTTCAGCAATGCCGTTGCCACGCCCCGCCGGCGGTAGGTCGCCGGCGTCCCCAGCGTCGAGATGTACAGGGCGTCGTCATCCGCCATCTGCCGGCTGCAGATCATGAAGCCCACCGGCTCGCCGTCAACCTCGGCGACGAACGACATCGAGGCGTCGTACCCCGGCTCGCTGGTCTTGCGGGCCAGCCAGACGTCGTGGGGCTCGGGGACGTGCTCCCAGTGGTCGGCGAACGTCCCCTCGCGTAGCCGGTGCACGACCCGGGTGTCCGTGGCGGGCACGATGGCCAGGCCGGCCGGCACCGGCGGACCCACCACGGCGGCGGCCGGGGAGTCCGGCACCGGTGCCGTCATCCGCCAGAACGTGCGCACCCGCTCGAACCCTGCCGCGGCCACCCGGCGTTCGGTGTCGCGGTCGACGTAGACGGCGCCGAAGAAGCGCCGGCTCTGCGGCACCGGGTCGCTCCACCACCAGGCGCAGAGCTCGCCGGTGCCGGACCGGCGCACCGCGGCCTGCGCCAGGTCACGGAGCCCGTCGCTGTGCCGGCCGCTCGCCGCCGCCCGCCGGCGGGCCGGTGTCGTGGTCGATGTCCTCGGGGTAGCCCAGCACCGCCACGTCGCAGGCACGGACCAGCTCGAAGGCAGCAGGGGCGTCGCCCACACCGACGGCACCGAGGTCGAACCGCCCCGAGAGTGCGCCGGGGAGCGACGGGACCGGGGAGCGGAGCGGCATACCGCGAGGTTGTCAGGACGGACGGGCGGGCGGCAAGCGGACTGGTGCAGGATGGAGCCATGAGCGAACCTGCCGGCCGAGGCGACGGTACGCGGTACGTCGTGGTGACCCAGGACGGGATGGGCGTCTCCCAGCCGGCCCAGGGCCGGCGAGCGGACGGCGGTGCCGACGACGGCTCCCCCGACGAGAGCAACCCGGCCGAGCTGGTCGAGCAGCCCGCCAAGGTGATGCGGATCGGCTCGATGATCAAGCAGCTGCTCGAGGAGGTCCGCTCGGCACCGCTGGACGACGCCGGCCGCCGCCGGCTCGCCGACATCCACGGCCGCTCGATCAACGAGCTCAAGCAGGGTCTGGCGCCCGAGCTGGTCGCCGAGCTCGACCGGATCGCGCTGCCCTTCGGCCAGGGCGCACCCTCGGACGCCGAGCTGCGGATCGCGCAGGCGCAGCTCGTGGGCTGGCTGGAGGGACTGTTCCACGGCATCCAGACCGCGCTGTTCGCGCAGCAGATGGCCGCCCAGGCGCAGCTGGCCCAGATCCGTCAGCGCGCGCTCCCGCCCGGGCACCCCGAGCACCAACCCGGCATGCCCGACGGCTCGGGGCTGCCGGGCCCGCGGCCCGGGCAGCCGGGCGAGACCGGACCCACCGGCCAGTACCTGTAGCCGCACAGTCTCACCAAGGGCTGAGCAGCCCCAGCCGGCGGCGCCACGGCACGTGACGGTCAGCCGTCACGTGACGGTCAGCCGCACCTCGCCGGTGAAGACGTCGTAGACCCCGCCGACGACCGGCATCCCAGGCAGCAGGTACGGCCAGCTGCGGACCCGTTGCACGTCCCGCTCCAGGGTCGCCGCCTGGTCCTCGATGGTCTGGAAGTCCAGGCTCCGGCTGTCCACCCCCGAGCGGTCCAGCACCGCGGCGTGCACCGCCTCGTCCGTGGTCTTGACCATGCCGCAGTCGGTGTGGGACAGCACCATCACCCGGTCGACGCCGAGCAGGTGATGGGCCAGCACCAGGCTGCGCAGCACGTCAGCGGTGACCCGCGCCCCGGCGGTCCGCAGGATCTTGGCGTCCCCGGGGGTGAGACCGAGGATCCCCAGTGGGTCGATCCGCGAGTCCATGCAGGTGACGACGGCCAGTCCCTTGGCCGCCCGGCCCGGCAGGTGCGGGTCGGCGAACGCGCGCTGGTAGGCGGCGTTGGCGGCCAGGACGTCGTCGAACTCGTGCACGACCGTGATCGTCGCACCACGACGACGCTCTGGGCGACCCCGGAACCGACGATTCCCGGATCGTTACCGCGGGTCCGGCCCAGCTCAGTGGGACCAGCCGCGGACCGAGCTGGACCTCAGACACGGCGGATCTCGAGCAGCCGGTATGCCGGCGGCGCCACCTCAGCACCCACGTGACAGGTCAGCGCCCGGACCGGTCCCGGCGCGCCGACCCGCAGGCGGACCCGGACCCGCTCCGCCGCGCCGCCTGCGTCAGCGACCGCGAAGGTGACCGTCTCGACGTCGCCGTCGACCTGCCGGCGCAGCGGGGTGGTGGCCTCGATCGCCGTCAGGGCACGCTCCTGCCGCAGGAACGAGTCGGCGGCCTGCACCGGCAGCGCATCGCTGCTCCTGCCGCGCAGGTAGTCCACGGGGATCTCACCGCTCGCGTAGCGGCGGCCGATGTCGGCAGCCAAGCCGGCAGGCACGCGCCCCAGGTAGATGCCGTGCGGGAAGCACAGGACGTTGGCGGCGAACCGGTCGCCGCCGATGTGGGACACCTCCCAGGTCTGGCCGGGGAACTCGGTGGCCAGGGCCGCCGCCACCGGGCGCCCGCGCTCGGCGCAGCAGGGGTCGTGGCGCCCGTGGGTGCACACGCAGAACAGCGGTCCTGCGATCGGGGTCGCGGGCGCGGGGACCGTCCCGGCGGCGAGCGCGCCCAAGTCCAGGTCGAGCAGGTCGCCGAGGTCCCGGACCTCCAGGCGAGCCAGCCAGGGATCGGCCCGGCCGGTGTGCGCCAGGAAGCAGGTCGCCAGTACGCGCGGTCCTGCAGCTGGTCGCCCGGGCCGGCGGATCAGGACCAGCCGGACGCCGTGCCGGTTCGCCGCCAGGGACAGCGGCAGCGCCACCGAGCGCGGGACCGCCCGGCTGTCCAGTGCGGTCTCCGGCCACCCTCCGGCCTGCTCCACCATGAGCCAGGACCGGACCGTCGAAGCGGTCGCCAGCAGCGGCTCGCCGAGCATCCTGCTCTGCGTCGAGCACCGGTATGCCGTCTCCCGCTGCCGCTCGCTCACCCCCTGACCTCGAGCAGCCCCTCCCGGACGAGCCTCCCGGCGAGCACCAGCTTGCTCCGCTGGTCTACACCCGGCAGGTCGCGCACCACGTGCTCCGTGCCGTCGGCCAGGCACCGAAGCGCGGGCTCGACCCAGGCAGGCATCAGCAGCTCACGGTCGCCGAGCAGCAGGCGCAGCCGCTCGCCCTCGACCCGGACCGCCGCGACGCTCCCCCGGCGACGGCATACCCGGCTGTCCTGGCCGAGCGCCGCCAGGCGGCTCCGGTCCACCAGGGAGCCGAGCAGCGACGACGGCCGCTGCGTGAGGAACCGGTCGGCCCGGCGCGAGGCGATGGCAGTGACGTCGGTCGCCCCCAGCCCCGCGACGAGCCGTCCCAGGTGCTCTCGGAGCAGCGGCGCCAGCAGGTCCGGGTCGTCCTGCCAGCCCACCGGCAACCGCTCGCCGAAGGACTCGTCGGCCAACAGCTCCCGGACGGCTTCCGCCAGCACGTCACGCACCGCCTCCGTCAGCAGCCCGATGGTCAGGTGGCCCGACAGCGCCTCCTGCGCGGTGGCGGCGTGCGGCGTGCCCCGAGGCATGTACAGGGCGTCGCCGGGCTCCAGCACGATGTCCCACACCCCGTCCGGCGCGTGGATCTCCCAGCGCTTGGAGCCGAGGCACTGCAGCACGAACACGTCGTGGGAGTCCTCGTGCACGGCCAGCCCACGCGAGCCGGGAGGAGTGACGTAGGCGTTGACCTGCACCGGGCAGCCGAGGCGCTGCTCGAGGTCCGCGCAGAACGTGCGCAGGGCGGGGCGGTAGCGGTGCATGCCCTGCAGCACCAGGGTGGCGCCGTCGTCGATGGCCGCCAGGACCTTGCGTGCGTCCGCCAGCCCGGTGATCGGCACACCCGAGATCGCCGCGGTCGAGGTGTACGACGACGGTGCCAGCGGCGCCCCCGCCTTGACCAGCCGGAAGGCCGGTGTCCGCAGGCCGGAGGCGGTGACCAGCTCGTCGACGTCGGCGAGGGTCAGCAGGTCGGCGAAGCCGTGGGCGGACCGGCCCCGGCGCAGCAGGGGCCGCTGCGCCCAGTACCGCGACAGGAACTCGCCCTCGTCGCCGACGCAGCGCAGCAGCGCCGGCAGCGCCGACTCGCAGCTGACGCGGGTCTGGTCGGTCATGCGCGTCGGGTCGGTCATGGGGCCTTCGTCAGGGCGCGTCAGCTGTCCTGCACCGTCACCCCACGCCAGAAGGCGACATGGTCACGGATCTGCGTAGCGGCGTCCTTGGGCTGCGGGTAGTACCACGCCGCGTCCGGGTTGGTCTGGCCGTCCACCGAGAGGGTGTAGTAGCTCGCTGTGCCCTTCCACGGGCACACCGTCGTCGTGTCGCTGGCCGTGAGGTAGTCGCGGTTGACCGACTGCGCCGGGAAGTACTGGTTGCCCTCCACCACCACGGTCTGGCTCGACTCCGCGATCGTCCTGCCGTTCCACACTGCACGCATCGCAGCCTCCTGGGGGCTCTGCTGGCTCTGGTTGACCCAGTCTCACCTACGTTGGCACCCATGACGCGCTCGCCCTCCGCCTCCGCGTCGGAGGCGCCTGCCTGGGGGCTCGTCTCGGCGGCGTTGGCGCCGACGCTGCTGATCGGCGGGTGGACGGTGGCGGCCGCGGTGCAGCCACGACCGTTCAGCTCCGTGCGCGACACCATCAGCCAGCTGGCTGCGGTCGGTATGCCGCACCGCTGGGTCATGACCCTCGCGCTGGCCGGGCTGGGCCTGTGCCACATCGTCACCGCGGCGGCCCTGCGTCCGGCGGCCACGCCGGGTCGCGCGGTCCTGGCGGTCGGCGGAGTGGCCACCGCCCTGGTGGCGACCAGCCCCCTACCCAGCCTGGGCGGGTCGACGACGCATACCGCGGCGGCGACGCTCGCCTTCGTCGGGCTCTCGCTGTGGCCAGCGTCTGCCACAGCCACCTCCGCCCGCCGCGACGTGCTGAGCCGGCCGGTCTGTCTTACGGCGGCGGCGGTGCTCGCCGCTCTGGTGGTGTGGCTGTTCGCGGCACTTCAGTCGGGCAGCCCGCTGACAGGGTTGGCCGAGCGCGTTGCGGCCGGAGCGCAGTCGCTCTGGCCGCTGGTGGTCATGGTCGGCGTGCGTCGGCGGGTGGACGCGCACCACTGAGCGCGACCAGACGTCGGACCGGGGCACCGCACGTAGGCGCGACGCGCCAGCGGAACGTGGACGTAACACGAGCACCCGAGAGCAGGCGAGGCATATCACATGCTGAGATAACGGTCTTCGGGCTGCCGCTGAGGGTGGCGGCAGAGCCCGCGGAGTGGTTCTCTACCCCTTGGCACCGCCGCGACCCGCTCCGGTGTGTTAACCGGGTCCCGCGCGGACCACGACGAAGTGGGGAACCACGCGATGGCCAAGCAGCTGGATGAACAGCCGAGTGTCCGGCAGGGCGGGCCCCTCCAGCGGTCGGTCGGCTTCTACGGGCTGATGTTCGTCTCGCTCGGCTCGATCATCGGCTCCGGCTGGCTGCTGGGCGCGCTCAACGCCGCCGAGCGCGCCGGCCCCGCGTCCATCCTGTCCTGGATCCTGGCGGCCGCCATGCTGACGCTGCTCGCACTCACCTACGCCGAGCTCGGTGCCGCCTACCCGGTCGCCGGCGGGTCGGGGCGCTTTCCCTACTACTCCCATGGGCCCATCGCCGGCTTCGTGGCCGGCTGGGCGGCCTGGCTCCAGGCCGTCTTCATCGCGCCGATCGAGGTCCTGGCTGCCCTCACCTACCTCGGCAGCGTCGCGTCCGTCAAGCAGCACTTCAACATGTTCAACCAGAGCGGCCCCAACGTCGGCCTGCTCAACGGCCTCGGGCTGGTGGTCGCTGTCGCGCTGATGGTGCTGTTTACGGCGATGAACCTGGCCGGCGCGAAGTTCCTCGGCGAGAGCAACTCGGTTGTCGTGATCTGGAAGACAGCCGTGCCGTTCCTGTGCATCGTCGTCGTCGCCGCCCTGCAGTTCAAGCCGGCCAACTTCACCGCCGGCGGCGGGTTCATGCCGTTCGGGTTCCACGGGGTGTTCGCCGCGCTGACCGGCGGGATAGTGTTCGCGCTGCAGGGCTTCGAGCAGGCCGTCCAGCTCGCGGGCGAGGCGCGCAACCCCAAGAAGGACCTGTCGCGGGCCATCCTCACCGCCATGGCCATCGGCGCCGTGCTCTACTCGCTGCTCCAGATCGTGATGATCGGCGCCTTCGAGCCGAAGAACATCGCCAAGGGGTGGGCCAACCCGCTGGGCAGCGTCGCCGACTTCGGCGCGTGGTACACCATCGCGCTGGCCGTCGGGGCGGGCTGGCTGGCCAAGGTGCTCATCGTCGACGCCGTCATCTCCCCAGCGGGCACGGGCATCGTCTACGTCGGCACCGCCGCCCGGCTGTCCTACGCCCTGGGCGAGGAGGAGGAGCTGCCCGGGGCGCTGGCCAAGACCAACGACCGTGGCGTCCCCTACGTCTCCATCATCGTCGCTGCCGCGGTCGGGATCATCGCCTTCGGCCCGTTCAAGAGCTGGGCGGCGCTGGTCAACGTGGTCACCGGCGCAACCGCCATCATGTACTCCTTCGCTCCCGTGTCCCTGGCTGCGCTGCACAAGGTCGACGGCGACCGGCCCCGTTCCTACCGCGTCCCAGCGCCCAAGATCGTGCTCCCGACGGCGTTCGTCTCGGCGAACCTGATCCTCTACTGGGGCGGCTTCGAGTACACCTGGAAGCTCATCTGCGCGATGGTCCTCGGCTTGGCCATCTTCGCGATCGGGTCGACCCGGGCAGGGACCGGCGCGCTGCACACGGTCCGCAACGCGATCTGGATCGGCCCGTGGCTGCTCGGGCACCTGGTCATCGGGGCGCTGGGTCGCTACGGCACCGGAGCCAGGAACATCCTGCCCAACTGGGTCGACCTGCTCGTCGTGATCGCCTTCGCGCTCGTGATCTTCTACTGGGCGGTCAGCCTCGCCACCACGAAGGAGCGGACGGCGGCGGCGGTCGCCCGGGATGCGCACCAGATCGACTACGAGACACTGGAGCACTAAGGCGCGACGGGCGGGCGGCCCCGCTCGACTCACCTGATCAGGGGGCGTAGTCGGCGACGAGCGGGACCACGTCTGCGATCGAGTCGACGACCCGGGTGGGCCGGTAGGGCCAGCGCTCGACCTGCTCGCGGCGGGTCGACCCGGTCAGCACGAGGATCGTCCGCAGTCCCGCCTCGAGGCCGCTGACGACGTCGGTGTCCATGCGGTCGCCGATCATCACGGTGCTCTCGGAGTGCGCCTGGATCCGGTTCAGCGCGCTGCGCATCATCAGCGGGTTGGGCTTGCCGACGAAGTAGGGCTTGGCGCCGGTCGCGGCGGTGATCAGCGCAGCGACCGAGCCGGTCGAGGGCAGGGTGCCCTCCGGCGAGGGCCCGCTCGGGTCCGGGTGCGTCGCGATGAACCGGGCGCCGCCCTCGATCAGCCGGATTGCCCTGGTGATCGCCTCGAAGGAGTACGTGCGCGTCTCGCCGAGCACGACGTAGTCGGGGTTGCGGTCGGTCAGGACGTATCCGACCGAGTGCAGCGCGGTCGTCAGGCCCGCCTCGCCGATCACGTAGGCCGTGCCGCCGGCGCGCTGGTCCTGCAGGAACGCGGCGGTGGCAAGCGCCGAGGTCCAGATCGACTCCTCCGGCACGTCGATCCCGCCGACGAGCAGCCGCGCCCGTAGGTCCCGCGGGGTGTACATCGGGTTGTTGGTGAGCACGAGGAAGGGTCGGCCCGAGTCGCGCAGCGCGGTGATGAACTCGCTAGCGCCGGGGATCGCGTGCTCCTCGCGGACCAGCACCCCGTCCATGTCGGTGAGCCAGCTCTGCACCGGCTTCAGTTCGCTCATGCGGTCCATCCTCGCAGCAGAGCCCGGGGTGGCGGATCGCCGTGGGAGCGCCGTCGCGGCACCCGGCCTAGTCCAGCATGCGCTAGCCCTAGCGCGAGGGTCAGCGGCCGCCGGTCGTTGGGGCGGATGCCGTTGTCGGGCCGTGGCGGCGCAGCCGCCTCCGTCTTCTCGGCGGAGCCGGCGAGGGGAGAAGTGCTGGTACCGGCCGGACCGACCGGGCCGTGAGCTCGTGTTCACTGCCCGGCGCCTGTCTCGCTGACCGTTCCCGAATCGGACTGCGCTGTCTTGCCTCCGACGCCAGACGGCTCCGGGGGACGGTTCTGGCGGGTGACCGAGCCAGTACCGACCCGTGGGAACGGCAACCCTCGCCACGTCGCCAATAGACTGAGCGATGTGGACGAGGAGGTGATACCGGTGCTGTATGTCCAGGACGCCGCTCGCGCGGTGGCCTGGTATGAGCGCCTGGGCTTCTAGAAGCAGTGGGAGCATCAGTTCGAGCCGAGGTTTCCATGGTTCGTGTCGGTGGCCCGCGGCCGAGTGCGGCTCTACCTTTCGGAGCACAAGGGTGATGCTCGCCCAAACACACTCGTTCATCTGAATGTCGTCGACATCGACGCCGTGTCGGCCGAGTTTGGGATGGCGGTCGACGAAGCGGGACTCGCCGGCCGGGAGTGCGATTTCGAAGACCCGGACGGCAACAGGCTCCGAGTCGCGACCCCGCTCGTGAGCGCCGGAATCGAGTCAGGTAAGCACGGCCTCTCGACCGCCTTAGCTTCGGGGGCTGGCCGTCCCTGCCGAGCAGACGCCGTCTCAGGCCGCTGCTATCGTTTGATATCAACCTGGAGGTGTGCCGACATGACTGACGTCCTCGTCCGTGACGTGCCCGATGAGGTGATCACCGCACTGGACTCTCGAGCAGCCAGCCTTGGGCTGTCTCGCAGCGAATACCTGCGTCGACGGCTGGCCCAGGAGGCGATGAGCAGCACGCAACCGATGACCGCAGCGCATCTCGCCGCCTTCGCGGAGACGTTCGCCGACCTCGTCGACCCGGAGGTCATGAAGGGCGCCTGGGAGTGACGTCTTGGCTTATGGACACCTCGGCACTCGCCCGGCTGGCGCGGTCTCCCGAGGCCGTCACGTGGACCGAGCGGATTGAGCGGGGGCTGGTGCGCATCAGCACCGTCACGCGCCTGGAGATCGGCTATTCGGCGCGATCTGGCCCGGATCTGCGCGCTGCGACGCACCGCCCGCCGCTGGCATCGATGCCTGTGGAATACCAGACCCCGGCCATCGAGAACCGCGCCGTCGAGGTGCAGCTGCGCCTGGCCGACCGCGGACAGCACCGGGGTCCCTCCGTTGCAGACCTGATCGTCGCCGCCACCGCAGAACTGGCCGGGTTGACCGTCGTCCACTTCGACAAGGACTTCGAGATGATCGCCGAGGTCACCGCCCAACCGCTCGAGCGCCTCGTCGTCACCACGGGCT